>Ga0307430_1001070_pt1 | contig 20922 bp, 15 predicted proteins | sample SalMarWE160130MG_FD_202159 | JGI IMG/M metagenome (GOLD analysis project Ga0307430, IMG submission 202159) | Salt marsh sediment microbial communities from the Plum Island Ecosystem LTER, Massachusetts, United States - WE1603-130 | ecosystem: Environmental > Aquatic > Marine > Intertidal zone >...
AATGGCAGCGCCGGTGCGGGGATGTTCCTCTATTATCTTTCTCTCTTCTTTATCCAGTGAGCCCGGTTTGTTAAGGATGTGCGCCGGAATACCGATTTTCCCAATATCATGCAACTGTGCTGCATACTTTAAATCCGTCATCCGCGCTTCATCTATTTTGATAATTTCAGCAAGCTTCAAAGCATAGTTCATTACACGGTCGCAGTGCCCCTTGGTGTAGTAGTCTTTCAGCTCGATGGCACCAGAAAGCGCTTTTACTGTTGCAAAACTAGCCCGCTGAAGCACCCCCTTAATATTGTGGACCTCCCTTTTAAGCTCCCGCTCGGAAGGTATGTAATCTTCGTGATGTAATATTTTTTCATTCTTTGTGATTGCCTCAGCTATAATTTGTATAAGCTCGTCTTTATCCCATGGTTTGGTGATATACTTATGTATTTCTCCCTCATTTATAGCGGCAATAGTGACATCAAAATCGGAATAAGCTGTGAGCATAACTCTTACAGCGGCAGGTGCAATCTTTTTAGCTCTTTTTAAAAATTCCACACCGTTCATTTTGGGCATCTTATAATCGGTAATAATTATATCAACCTTTTGTTTATCGAGCATACCAATCGCATCATGTCCGCTTCCGGCGGTAATGATTGTATAATCCGTGTTATCAAATACCCTTTTTAAAGCGGTGAGAATATGTTCTTCATCATCAACACATAGAACCGTATACTTTTTATCCATACCTCAACCTTTTTATTTCCTAGTTCTCTTCAAGTTTAGTTTATCTTTATCTTATTAATCAATTATATTTTTCCATTTTCAAGCTAAATGACATTGCCCCTTTAAAATCCGATTTCATAGTATGTGGTTAACAAATCACCTGATAAAACATTGGAAAATATGAATGATAATATATAAGCTTAAATATACGAAATACAGTAAATTAAAATGAATTCGATAGGTAACGATAAAAATAATAACAGGTCGGTTCTCATCATCGCAGAAGATCAGGAACTGACCCGGATCATACAAAAAAAAATACAAACCGCTCCTATAAGCGTAAGGAGTGTTTTTTCCGCCGGCCAGGCGCTTGCAGAAATGAAAAAACAAGAAAAAGACCTGCTGTTGATAGATGCTCACCTTCCCGACATGACCGTCGAACGCTTTATACAGATGTTGGAAAAAAATAATATACGCATTCCTTTTATTGTTCTTTCGGAATCTAAAGATCCCGCTACCGCGGTAGCCATAATGAAGCTCGGAGCTCACGATTATATAATAAAAAAAGCCGGTTATATCGATGAACTGCCCACATATCTGACGCGAGTCTTCGATGAACTGTTAGTAGAAAACAGGTTATTGCGTGCCGAGGCCACCATAATACGCAGAGAAATACAGTTGCACACAATAATAAACAGCAATGTAGATGGAATGATTATCGCCGACAAAAAGGGTTTCGTTCATTTTGTTAATCCGGCGGCAGAAAAACTCTTTAACAGAAAAAGAGAAACCATATTAGGTGAGCAATTCGGCTTTCCCATGGTAGTTGACGACAGGACTGAGATCCAAATCCACTCAAAAGCAAAATCACCTATGACCGTAGAAATGCGTGTTACCAGCATAGAATGGAAAGGGCGAGATTGTTATTTAGCATCCCTCAGAGATATTACAGCCCGTAAGTCAGCCGAAGAAAAATTGCGCCGGGAAAGGGACAGGGCTCAAACTTACTTGCAGATTGCCGGCGTGATGATTTTAGCCCTTGATACAAAGGGGAAGGTTATGCTTATTAATGATAAGGGCTGTGAAATATTAGAGGATAAAAAAGAGAATATTATAGGAAAAACCTGGTTTGATCATTTCCTGCCCTCTCCCGAGAGAGCAGATGTAAAGAAGATATTTGCAGTTTTAATTTCAGGCAAGCAAAAAACATCTAATTTTTATGAAAATAGTATTATTACCAAAACGGGGAAATCTAAGATAATAAGCTGGCACAACGAGCTTATAAAAGATAATGAAGGCAGAATTATCGGCAGCCTCTTCTCCGGGGAGGATGTCACGGCAAAAAGGCAGTTTGAAGAGCGCCAGTCGCTTTCTACGGATATTTTGAAGCTGCTCAACGAGTCTCGCATAAAAGATAATATAATTCGCAAACTCCTTAAGCGTATTAAGGAATTCACTCTTGTGGACGCTATCGGCATCCGCTTGAAACAAGGAGAGGACTACCCCTATTATGAGATAAACGGTTTTACGAAAGCATTCGTAACACAGGGTATATCCCTTTATAGTTATGATCAAAACGGATCACTTATAAGCGCCCCCAAAGGCAAACCTCTCTTAGCTTGCATGTGCGGCAGAATTATCAGTAATAGAACAGAGCCCCAAAAAAGCTGTTTTACGAATTTCGGCAGCTTTTGGATAAATGATCTTGAAAAACATGTTACGCTATTGGATTCCAATGGTTATAAGTATTTTACCAACAGTCACTGTTATGAATTCGGTTACAAATCAATGGCACTGATTCCCCTGCGCTCCGGCAGTGAAATCTTAGGTCTGCTTCAGCTGAACAGCGTCAAAAAAAATCATTTTACTCTCGATCAGATTTATTTTCTGGAAAGCGTTGCGGCCAGCATCGGCATCTCTATAAAAAGAATTCAGACACAGAACGAGTTAACACAAAGCAGGGAGCAGTTTGTACAGTTTTTTGAGAATGAGCCCGATTACTGTTACATGATTTCGCCTGATGGTACTATGATAAATGTGAACAAAGCGGCACTCCAAACTTTGGGCTATAAAAAAAAGGAACTTATCGGCAAACCCGTAAATATAATTTACGCAGCGGAATATCGTGATAAAGCAGATAAAATTTTTATGGAATGGCTAAAAACAGGAGTAGTTAAAAATCAAGAGTTCAATATAAGAACAAAAAATGGGGAAACCCGTACAATCCTTTTAAACGCAGCAGCTGCTGCATTCACAAAAGATGGAGGCGATTGGCACACTTGCGGGAGGCATAGCCCACGATTTCAATAACATCTTAAGCATTATTATCAACTACGCTCAATTTCTATTGGATAAAATGGATCGGACAAGCCAGCAGTATCTTGACTGTAATGAGATTATTAGAGCCGGACTAAAAGCTGCCGACCTCACCAGGCAGCTCCTGGCCTTCAGCAGAAAACAGGTGTTGCAATCACGTCCCGTGGATATAAACGGGATGATCAAAGACCTTAAAAAAATGCTGCACAGGCTTATCGGTGAAGATATTGAGCTCATCTCAATTCTCGATCCTGCTACTCCCTTTATTATGGTCGACCCGGGCCAGATGGAGCAGGTTATTATGAACCTTGTGGTAAACGCCAGAGACGCCATAACCAAAGGCGGAAAGCTCACTATCAATACCGAACACCTCGGGCTTGACGAGAAGAGGCACACACATACACCTTCTATAACAACAGACAGTTACGTGCGTATATCCATTATTGATAGCGGAGCCGGTATTAGTCAGGATATTATTGACAAAATATTTGATCCCTTTTTCAGCACAAAACAAATGGGGAAAGGCACCGGCCTGGGGCTTTCCGTTGTATATGGAATTATCAGGCAGCATGACGGTAACATAACCGTATCGAGCGAACCGGGCAAGGGCACTCGATTTGATATCTACCTCCCTGAATGCAAAAGGCAGCCGGAAAAGGAAAAAAGGGAGCGTATCCCGTTAAAGAATTTATATGGCAATGGTGAAAAAATACTGGTTGTGGAGGACGACAAAACTATCCTGGGCTATTTAAAAAGAGCACTGACCTCATACGGGTATAATGTTGTCAGTGCCAGCAGTGCCAGACAGGCATTAGGTCTTTTTGAAAGACAGGGAGATGATATTATTATGCTACTGAGTGATGTGGTTCTTCCCGATATATCCGGTCTGGAATTGGCAAAAGATCTCGTAGCCCAAAAACCGGAACTTAAAGTAATCTTAAGCAGCGGTTACCTGGATGAAAAATCAAGGGGAGAGGATATTATCAAATGCGGCTTTTCCTTTATGCAAAAGCCTTTTAAAGGCAGTGATCTGCTGCAAACCATTAAAAACCTCTTATCCCCACTAAAAGAGGATTAAGTAATCTCAACCGGTAGAAAAGCACGCTATATTGAATTATACACCTAATAGACTTTGTATTTTTTCACTTGCACTCAAATCACCAATAAATTCTAATTATTTCTGACAAAAAATCAAATTATAGCATTATCTTTTGCCGTATATAATAAAATTTACTGACATATAAGAAGATAAAAAAAGAGAAACCCCTCGTTAAGCAGGGTTTTCTCTTTACCTTTATTCTTTATTTATACTAAATGTCTTAGATTAACCCTTGAGCCAGCATAGCTCGTGCTACTTTCATAAAACCGGCAATATTAGCACCGTTCACCAGGTTGCCCGGTGTACCGTATTCTTCGGCAGCCTGACTGGCCGCAGTATGTATGTTAACCATAATCTGATGCAGTTTCTTATCCACTTCTTCGAAACTCCAGGCAAGTCGCTGTGAGTTCTGTGACATCTCAAGACCTGAAGTGGCCACACCGCCGGCATTTGCCGCTTTACCCGGTCCAAAGCTTACTTTATTATTAATAAATATTTCAGCAGCTTCCGGTGTACATGGCATGTTTGCTCCTTCTGCTACCGCAACACAGCCGTTCTTTATCAGAACCTCAGCTGCTTTTTTGTCCAGCTCATTTTGAGTGGCGCAGGGTAACGCTATATCGCACTTTACGTTCCAGATATCAAAACAGCCCTCATGGTACTCGGCCGATTTGTGTTCGTTTACATACTCTTTAGTTCTCTTTCTCTCAACTTCTTTTAAGCGTTTGATAGTCTGCAAATTAACTCCGTCTTTATCATAGATATAACCGTTGGAATCCGACATGGCCACGACTTTTGCGCCGAGCTGAGTTGCTTTTTCATGTGCATAAATTGCAACGTTACCCGATCCGGAAATAACTACAATTTTGCCGTCGAATGACAATTTCTTAGCTTTTAACATCTCATCACAAAAATAGACACATCCGTATCCCGTTGCTTCGGTTCTTACCAAAGAACCTCCAAAATCCAGACCTTTCCCGGTAAGTACACCGTTAAAGAGTGTGGTGAGTTTTTTCCACTGACCGAACATAAATCCTATTTCTCGTCCGCCAACTCCGATATCTCCGGCCGGCACATCGGTGTCCGCACCGATGTGGCGAAAGAGTTCACTCATAAAACTCTGACAAAAACGCATAATCTCCGCATCGGATTTTCCTTTAGGATCGAAATCCGAACCACCCTTACCCCCTCCCATCATTAAACCGGTGAGTGAGTTCTTAAAAATCTGTTCGAACCCTAAGAATTTAATAATGGAAATATTTACCGAAGGGTGAAAACGCAGCCCGCCTTTATAAGGCCCCAGGGCTGAATTGAACTGAATTCTGAAACCTCGGTTTACGAAAACTTTATCTTTATCATCCATCCAGGGAACTCTAAAAATAATCTGTCGTTCCGGTTCCACAATTCTATCTAGAATACCGGCATCCTGTAATTCGGGATTTTTTTCAATTACCGGTTCGAGTGATTCCATTACTTCCATCACAGCCTGCAGGAATTCAAGTTGTCCGGGATTCCTCTTTTTAACCGTGTCATAAACACTCTGTATATACGTTGATTTAATTGCCATTAAATGCCCTCCTTTTCTACTAAATGGTATAATATAATTATCATGACCGGCAAGTGATTACCGTTTAATGAATACACTAATCTATCATTCCCAACAATATTTGTCAATATAATAATATATTTTCTAAAAAAGTGCATAATAAAGCAAATGAGGCCAAATAAATGTATAGTTTTACACTTTATTAAAATAATTAATCATAATTAAACGGCAATTTTGCCGTTATTTAGAATATTTAAATGAGGGAAGAAACCTTTTCTAATAATTCTTTATAATGAAATAAGTTATCATATTCGATCAAACCGGAAAGAGCCCGCGAATATACTTCTATGCCATATTCTTCTAAAATCGCAACAGGATTTAATCCGCCGATTACTATGGCACCGGCTCGTCCCACGCTAATGGGAATTTCAAGGAGTTCTTCACCCGGCCATCCCACTTTCATAAATCCACCTAACCCCACCAGATCCAACTCTTTGGCCAGTTCAATTACTTTTTCTCTGCTGGAAGCCGGAATCTCTCGAAAACTTGCCCCGATAAGACCATTGCCGTTATAGGTTGCGCCTTTATAATCGGTCATACCGCTTTTAATAAATATTTCCAACGGGTCCAAAGTAGTGCCGTCATAATTAATCAGCGCGGTAAATCTGAGCGGCTCCCTGTTTTGAATCTCAAGCAGACCCCCAAAACGGGAGTATACGGGAATACCATGTTTGAGCAGTACCCCATTCAAGGTAATAGAACAGACCGTTCCCACCCCGACCATATCTTCCGGGATAACGATATCACCAATCTGGGCTCCGGGTTCGATCAGTGTTACAAGATGTCCCATACCATAACCCGCTTCAAATACCCGTGTCATATAGAGGATGGCACCTCTGATCTCGCTTCTCTTTACCAGGCTTATATTCACTACAACCGTGCCCTGTTTCTTGTTCAAATCAAAATTCATACTGTAGGACATTTCATCAATCTTGGCTGCAAGGAAACCAACCTTTTCAAAAACCCGTGCCTTAGAAAGCTCCAGAAGCCCTTTTACGGTAATACGCCTGCCCTGGCGTCCTATACATTCCGTAAGACCGTCTTTATCCAATGCCTTAAGATGAAAACGTACTGTCCGCTCACTGATATCATATCTCATTGCCGCGAGCAGCTCTGTAATCTTTTGACTACCTACAGCTTCGTTAGCTTCTTTGAGAATTCGCAAAATGGACAAACGCTTGCGTTCAATCTTATCCTGCATAACAACTCTTCTTCTGTTATTGTAAACAGATTATATAAAAACGGTTTTTGAAGTGCCTCACAATACCTCTACTCCCTTTTCTTTAAGGTACTGTTTAACCTCGTTGGGCGTGTGTAAATTAAAATGAAACACACTGGCAGCTAATACCGCAGCGGCTTTTCCGTTAACGACCGCATCATAAAAATGCTCCAGCTTTCCCGCTCCGCCTGCGGCAATCACAGGTATGGCAACCGCTTCGGTTACAGCTTTAATCATCTCAATATTGTAACCCTCTTTTGTGCCATCTCTGTCCGTACACGTAAGTATTATGGCTCCTGCACCCAATTCCTCGACTACTTTAGCCCATTCCGTTATTTCAAGACCCGTGGCTTCATTACCGCCCCTAATGACAACCTCGTATTCCGGCGCGCCCCTGCCTACCGTATTTACTTTACCGTCTATGGCCACAATAATCTTATCTTTACCGTATTTCTCCACTGCCTGCCTAATAAGCTCGGGATGGAGAACAGCAGCCGTATTTATGAACACTTTATCTACTCCCAGTTCAAACAGCGCAGCTATATCTTCAATATTATGGATGCCCCCGCCAACTGTAAAAGGAACAGTTGTCACTTCTTTAACCTGCTTTACCCAATCCAAACGTATGCCGCGCATCTCAACCGTGGCGGTGATATCGCGAAATACAAGCTCATCAGCCCCCTGTTCACAGAATGTTTTAGCGGCTTCCGCCGGATCACGGGTTTCGCTTATGATATTAACAAACTGCACACCCTTAACCGCTCTGCCTTCTTTGATGTCTAAACAAGGTATTACCCTTATCGGCTCCATGTTTTTCTCCGAAAATAGTATTTCTTTGTAACTTAAGCATGAAAGATCTATGCTGTCAAGAAAAAGCTTTTCGCTTTACATACAGTGGAAGTAATATGAGGTGAGTTTTAATTATTATATATGTTACTCGTTACTCTATTTCTAACATAAAAAAACAAATCGAAGTTTTAGGAAAATCGCCCCAATGATTAGGCCACGTCCTCCATTGGAGGAACGAAGCAATCCAGATAAAACCATAGTCTTCAACATTGTTATAATTGTCCGGTTGTTCCTTATCCCAATATGTAAATGCGGATTCCTCTCCTGTAACCCATCTCCATTTACGTTCATGTTTCTCATCAGTATATCCGATCCAGACATGATCTTTTGGCCTATAGGATTTTAAAGTCTCAATGATTGCACCGTTTTCTTGAGCCGATGTAATCGTAACCAGATGACCGCCGTTTTTTTCACAGATTTCTTTTGCCATAGGCCATGTTACACTATCTTTGGAAATATAATATTTATGTCCCTCATACTCTAAAAGAAAGTCGAATGTTGCTTTCAATTGCGGATCTTCCTGGGTTGTAATGGTGCTGACTTTCTTGTCTTCGGAAGGCGTGGTTTCCGTTTTCTTCTCCGGAGGTGTTACCGGTTTGCTTTCCTCCGGTTTAGCTTTAAATGCCACACTTTCAGTCAGTGATGAAGATGTTCACGGCACCTGTTCATTTCCCGTCTCGGTCATCACGTCTTTTCTCACACTTCTCATAAACAGCTCGATATCCATGGCCGGATCCTTATCCAGATTTTTCAAAAATGCTCCCGTAAACACACCATTTCTACCTTTGCCGTCCGCGGCCACCGAACCCGGCGCCGTGGCGTATACGATAAGCGAGCCTTTTGGCGCTTCCACGACCGTTAATCCCCTGTTTCCCGATCTGGAACTGCTGAACGGATTATCCCGGCACGCATCCAGAATGAGGATATTCACTCTGTTCCCGGCGCTCTCCATTTTGGACAGAACAAATCCCACATCCACGGCCTGATATTCAACTTCATCCTCTGCTTTTATATCGGCACCCACCGGCATAAGATAATTTATCCCTTTTACATTGCAGCCGTGTCCGGCAAAGTAGAATAAGCCTAGTGTATTCCAATCTTTCATCAGCTCCCTGCCGAAATCTCTGATAGCTTCCTGCATTTTTTGTTTATTTGCGTTAATCAGCTTGGTAACCGAAAATCCCAGTTTTTTTAGGCTGTTGCTTATGTCAGCCGCGTCATTAGTCGGATTTTTCAGGTTGTTTGTCTTGTATGCCCCGTTCCCGATTATCAGGGCCACCTTCCGCACCGTATTGCTTTCCGAGCTTACAAAAAACAGAACTGAAAAGGAGATGGAAACAATTAAGGACCAGAATAAAATCTTTTTCATTACCTGTTCCCTCCTTTTTTATGGTTTTTCTATTATAGTGTAGCTGAACAGCTCTTCAGCCACACCCTCATTCTTTTGTGTTGTGGTAAGAGCCTGGTATATTTTTTCAAATGTAACATCTCCCAGATCTTCAAACGCCGCTTCGATCTCCTTAAATTGGCTTGGCGATGCAACCACTTTTATAAATTCCGTGCCGTAAGGAGCCCCGAGCTTAAAGGCGAAACCATAATAGCTTTCGGGAATCGAGTACACCCGGTTCTTTTTTATCAAATTGTTATGATGATATTTATTGGGAAAGATTAACGTCATCTTTCCGTTCACATCTATATGATATATCTTTATATAACAGTCGCGGTTGGCTTTAAAATGGATAAGCAGGTTTTCTCCATCATAATACACTCCGCCCGCTCCCCGGTTAGGCCAGGCTTTGATCTCAATATCTTCAGGGCTTGTTTTATCTATCTCATTTACCTTGTCAAGCACAGCCACAGCGTCATCATAATTATCCGGACTTATTAATACGGCCTGTGATATCTCGTCGCCCGGAAATATAAATGATGTTTTTCCGTAATATGTTCCCTGAACTATATCGATGAGCTCGATAAACACTTTGACATCGCTTCCCTGATTATAAAACCGGCCTGATAAAAGGGCTTTGACTCCTTTTAACCGGCCTATGATTGTTTCAGCAGGCTCTTCCATTAAGTCAGAAACATTGAGAGCTTGAGCTTCGAGAATTTCTTCCAACCTGTTTTTGGCAAAAAGTTCGTACTGCGGACATTCGGTTATTACTTCACTAATACAGTCTTCCAGGTACTTTGAAAACTCAGATCCCATTTGATTGTCCGTGTAGGTAAAGTTTCCCAGACTCACAATAAGTTTTTCAGATTCCGAAGCATAAAGTTTGTCCAGGCTTTGTTTTATATTCTGACCTTTTACATCAGATATGAGTAAACACGGGAATAGAAAAAGAAGCAGGATAATAATATACTTTTTTTTCATAATGATTATTATAGCCCTTATTCTGTTATTTTCAAGCTAAAAAACGTACAATAATACATCTTCACTTGACAATGGCTTTCTATTTTATTACCTATGTATTATTCAACAATAACAGGAGCAGTATATGGACGCACATACCATCCTCATTCTCTTTTTAGCGGTTTTTTTTCTAAAACTTATATGGGAATCTTTGTTAATACTTCTGAATATTAAAAGCAGCAGAGATCATGCTGGGAAAATACCCGCCTTCGTAAAAAAATATATAGACAAAGAATCATATACTCGCTCCGTACAATACAGCATTACAAAAGGAAAATTCGCGCTTATAAACGAAACCGCGGGAGCTTTTTTTTTAGTGTTACTCATTCTAAGTGGTTTTTTTGGTGTTGTGGATAACTTTTTATATTCACTCGATGTAGGCTCTTACTTTCACGGACTGTTTTTCATTTTTAGTATAGGACTAGTATTCGCTGTTTTTTCACTTCCTTTTTCACTCTACTCCCAGTTCGTCATAGAAGAAAGCTTTGGTTTTAACAAAATGACATTGGCACTCTTTTTTTTGGATAGAATGAAAGCACTTATTATGAGCATCATTATCGCCGCCCCCCTTTACTTTGTGTTATTATGGCTGCTTGAAGTTACGGGAAGTTGGTGGTGGCTGTTGGCTTTCGGCTGCTACACTCTGTTTCAATTGTTTATTACAATTATATATCCAACGGTCATTGCTCCTCTTTTTAATAAATTTACCCCGCTTGCAGACGGAAGCCTAAAAGACAAGATTAATACCCTGTTGAAAAAAGTGCATTATAAATCAAAAGGTGTCTTTATGATGGACGGGAGTAAACGCTCCAAACACAGCAACGCCTATTTTACAGGAATAGGTAAAACAAAACGCATTGTACTCTTTGACACTCTGATTAATATTCTTAAGCAAAATGAGATTACTGCGGTTTTAGCTCACGAAATAGGGCATCAAAAGAAAAAACACATAGTAAAGCTGCTCATAATTTCAATTCTAAGCGTACTGCTTGGTTTTTTCCTTATAGATTTATTATTATATTACACACCCCTCTATACTGCTTTTGGCTTTTCCCGTATCAGCTTCCATGCTATCCTCATACTTTTAAGCCTGTGCTCCGGTGCCTTTACTTTTATCCTTACACCGTTTTTTTCTTTACTGTCTCGGAAATACGAGTACGCAGCAGACAAATATGCCGCGCTGCAAGTTAAAAAGGGGGCTTCTTACCTTATAAATGCGCTGCTTACTATCTCTAAAGATAACCTTTCCAATCTTACACCTCATCCTCTCTACAGTTTCTATTATTACTCTCATCCCACTCTGGCGGAGAGAGTAAAGGCCTTGGAAAAACTATAAAGCATTGTCGAAAGAATAGATAAATTTAGTTGTTCTGCTTATTCATTCTGCAGAAAGCGAGCTGCTGCCCGGTCTATCTCTTCGGATACCACAGGCTTTCCGTTATAAAGACAAGTACAGATAACTTGCGCAGAAATAATATCTTGATGCTCCGGCAGGGAATAAATATTTTGTAAAAATATATAACGCAAACGGCCCTTTTTCTTCAAATTGAGAGTCACTACAAAACGATCACCACTTTTAAGCGGGAATTTATAATCGATCTCAAGACGGGTTACTACCGCATCTATACCCTGCTTATGTAATACAAAAAAATCCAGTCCGATAGACTTTAAAAATTCATGCCTGGTATGTTCCAAATAATGAAGATACACGGCGTTATTCACAATACCCTGCAGATCACACTCATAATCTCTTACTGAGAAATAAAGTTCAAAATGATGTTTTTCATCTTTCATAACAACAGTTCTCATTTTGTACCTGTTTTTACCTAAAAAAGCAACACCATAATAAAAAAACATTGTTTTGCAAAAAATTACATTCTGCATAATAATATAATAAGTGAACTTCTTGCAAAAATAACATTTTTGCAAGAAGTTCCTAAAATGGAAATTGCTAACTTATTATGGTATAAAGAATAAGTATTTTACTAACTTAATATATTTTGAGTTTTGCAATTTCCTCAAGTAATAATAATATACTAAGGAGTTTTCTCTTGCCTCTGTGGAAAGGGAGGAGTTGTTTTTTCCGCTTCCTTGTCTTGATATTGCTCTTTGTCTCAGTTCACAAGCTCAGCGCAGAACCGATTGTCGTACTGAATGGCACAAAGCAATCTTTCTCGTTGGGATCAAGCTTGATGATATTTGAGGACAAACAAAAGAATATGGATTTCTCCGAGATCAAACAAGCCAAAGATGAGGGTTTATTTGCACAAAGTACTTCTTCAACACCCAGTTTCGGTTATACATCTTCTGCCTATTGGGTATATATAATAATCAAAAACAAGCTTGCCCAAGACAACAACTGCCTGCTTGAAATCCTTAATATGGATGAGATCCTGCTTTATCTACCGGACAATCAAGGTAGTTATATACAGAAAAGGGCCGGTCATCTGGTAGAAAACCCGGCTGGTTTTTTAAAATACGGTAATGTGCTCTTTAAAATAACAATTCCTGCTCAAAGTACTCAAACCTTTTTTATCCGTTTTGAAAACCAGGATCCAATGATATTTCAAATTAACCTGTGGAGTTTGGAGACTTACTTTCTTGCCAATCAAACCAAACAGGTTTTTTATGGAATTTATCTGGGTATCATCGCGGCCATGATCCTCTATAACCTGTTTATATTCTTAACATTAAAAGATATTAGTTACCTTTACTATGTCCTCTATATTTTCAGCATAGGTTTTTACCACCTTTTTTCTGCCAACGTAATCCAGGAATACTTTTTTGACACGCATCCCTGGCTTATGGACAATCTGGAAACAATTGCTATAGGTTTTATCTTTATTTGGGCCATGCAATTTTGCAGGAATTACCTGCTCACAAAGCAAAACCTCCCCCGATGGGATACAATCCTTCGAGTGGGGATTTATTTTGGTATTGCCCTTATTCTCACACCCTTCTTCCTTCCATTTGTAATACGATCGATAATTGGCAGCATTGGCCTGCTTCTTTTCATTATTGCCGTACTTATTTCAGTTATTATCTGCTTAAAAATGAAGTATCGACCCGCCTTTTTTTATCTCTCTGCCTGGTCTGTGTTAGCAATCGGGGCGGTCAGTTACATATTAAGAAACTTTGCTATATTTCCCAGTTTTTTTATTACCGACGAGAGTTTTCTCATAGGCTCGATTTTTGAGGCCCTCTTACTGTCTTTCGGTCTTGCCTTTCGTATTGATATTCTACGCAAAGAAAAGGAACAGGCCAAAGCATATGCCTTAGAGAGTTTAAAAACAGCAAAGAAATTCAAGCATGATTACAGGCAGCTGTTTATGCTTAATCCATTGGGAATTGCTCTTCTTAATGATAAAGGAATATACATTGCAGCAAATCCGGCTTACTGCGCAACATATAAATATACATATGAGGAGATAATCGGCAAGAATTTCATAGATATTATTATACCTCAAAACGAACGTGTTAAAGAAAAACAAAAATTTTGTAAGCTTTTTCAAAAAAAACAAAAAAAACTTCCGCTTTTAGAGCAACAGCACATTACAAAAACAGGAAAACCCATGACCATACAATGCTATCGGGATTATACTATGAATGAAAAAGAGGAAGTGACAGGATTACTCTTGTGTACAGCCGACATTACCGAGAGTAAAAAACAAGCCGACCGTATTAAGGCTTCTTTGGAAGAGAAAGAATACCTGTTAAAGGAAATACATCACAGAGTAAAAAACAACTTACAGATAATTACCAGCCTTATTAACTTTAAAGTTCGGCATTTGCAGAATATTGAACACATAGACATTTTTAAATCAATTCAAAACCGCATTAATTCCATTGCTTTAGTTCATAACCGCTTGTATCTCTCGAAGAATTTAGCCAAAATCTCTTTTAAAGAATATATTCAGGCGTTGGTAAGTCATCTATTATCGGCTCTTAAGATAGAATCACATAAAATATCAATAAAAATTGAAGTAAAGGATATCCATTTGGGTATATCGCTTGCTATTCCCTGTGGATTAATTATAAATGAATTAATCACGAATGCATTAAAGTTTGCCTTCCCCAAGACAACCGGAGGTAATATCAAGATTTCTTTTTATAAAGAAAAAATTCATTTGGAAGATTCAAAAATACATCATATACTTGAAATAAGAGATAACGGCATTGGATTTCCCGATGGTTTTGATTTTTACAATACCGAAACCTTTGGTTTGCAGTTAGTAATAACACTGGTTGAACAGCTAGAAGGGAATATTGAAAAAATAGGGCGTAAGGGAGTGGGATTTAAGATCAGGTTTTATTCTGAACAAGGATAAGAGAGGTAGCCTTCATATGAACCCGAAGAAGATATTAATAGTAGAAGATGAACATATTATTGCCAAAGATATAAAAGAGAGCTTAAAAAATTTCGGCTATTCCGTAGTGGATATAGTATCTACGGGTAATGAGGCCATTAAAAAAGCGGAAAAGCACCACCCTGATCTTGTATTAATGGACATTATGCTTAAAGGGGAAATGAACGGTATAGAAGTAGCCCAGTATATCAGGGATAATATGCATATCCCGATAGTTTTCCTTACCGCCTATGCTGATGAAAAAACCCTGCATAATGCTAAAATAACAGAACCGTTCGGTTACATCATAAAGCCTTTTGAGGATGCAGAACTGCACAGCACAATACAGCTTGCACTTTATAAGTTTAAGATGGAAAGAAAACTGGTAGAACGCGAACAGTGGCTTACCACCATCTTAAAGAGTATAAGCGATGCCGTTATTGTAACAGATAAAGAAGGAAAAATTACTTTTATAAATCCAATAGCTGAAATGCTCACCGGCTGGAAAAACGATGAAGCCTTGCAAAAAGACCTGTTCGAGGTTTATAAAGTAATTGATGATAAAAATATCGGAACCACGGACGAAATGATATCAGACCTCTTGCGCCAGGATATGTTCATATCACGATCCAATCAGCTGCTTATCTCAAAAGATAATACAATTATCCCTGTAGATACGGTTCTCACAAATCTGGCTGACGAGGACAGCGGGATAGCCGGTTCCGTGGTTGTTATTCGCGATATTACCAAACGTCTGGAGGCCGAAGAAAAAACAATAGAGAGTCTGGAAAAACTGCGCAAAGCCATGGGTGGAATTATTCAGGCAATGGCATTTACCGTTGAAAAAAGAGATCCTTATACAGCCGGTCATCAGCGCCGCGTCGCCGATTTGGCACGTACCATAGCCAAGGAAATGAAGCTTACCCCGGACAAGATTGACGGCATCCGCCTGGCCGGTGTGATTCACGATATAGGTAAGATTGCCGTACCTTCAGAGATCTTAAGTAAGCCGGGGGTTTTAAATGAAATAGAGTTTAACCTTATAAAAAAACATCCGGATGTGGGTTATGATATTCTGAAAAATATTGATTTTCCCTGGCCTATTGCCGAAATAGTACGCCAGCACCATGAAAGGATGGACGGATCAGGTTATCCCCGCGGGATGAAAGGAGATGAGATCACATTGGAAGCCCGAATTCTTGCTGTTGCCGATGTGGTGGAAGCAATGGCCTCCCATCGACCTTATAGAGCTTCTTTGGGTTTGGACAAGGCTTTAGAGGAAATTACTGACAATATGGGTACAAAATATGATATAGATGTAGTAAAAACGTGTATTTCACTTTTTAATGAAAAAAAATATGAATTCCGCTAAAAATGCTATATCCCTTTAACGCACTTCACATTTAAGATGTAACGCTTCCAATCTTTGCAGCAAGTCATCAAGATCGCTTTGATTAAATGTCGTACAATCTAAAAACGTATGATCCAAGGTCTTAGAGGGAACGAAGTTTTGTAAAATATAGCTTTGAGCACCTTTTACCATACCCGCAATCGCGAGGATATCTGCTTTAGACAAAAGGTCTTTTACTATAGTTGTTCTAAACTCATGATCCACATTGGATTTAATTATGAGCTCAATACTCTTTAGTATGGCGGTATTCAGAGAACCGTTTTTAGAAACCCCGCTTACCTTTTCATAAAGATCAAGCGGGGCTTTTATATCCATAGCAATATAATCCAGTAGCTTCTTTTCAAGCAGCGCGGATAATACTTCCGGATGAGAGCCGTTGGTATCCAGTTTAACCTGGAAACCCAGTGTTTTTATCTTTTGCACGAAATCCGGCAGATCACTCTGAATGGTCGGTTCTCCGCCCGTAATTACAACCGCATCAATCTTTTGTATTCTTTTTTCTAAAAACGAAAAGAAAACCTGCGGCATAATTTTCGGCATAAAGAGCCGGGAGTCCACAAGCTCCGGATTATGACAGTAAGGACAGCGAAAATTACATCCCTGAGTAAATACAATGCAGCTTATTTTCCCCGGATAATCAAGGAGTGAAAATCTTTGTAAAGCCCCAATAAGCATTAAAGCGCCTTCAATTTATAAGTCTTTCGCAGCTTAAATTCTTCAGCTTTGCCTTCATTCCATTGGTGGATCGGCCGTAAATAACCGACAATACGCGAATACACTTCGGTCCTCTCATTACACTTTGGACATGTAAGGTGTTTGCCGGCTAAATAGCCGTGAGAAGTACAGATACTGAATGTGGGGGAAATCGTAAAGTAGGGGAGATGATAGTTTTCACATATTTTTTTAACTAAACGCTTAATACTTTCTCCCTGCTTGATTTCCTCTCCGATAAATAAATGTAAAACCGTTCCACCCGTATATTTTGTCTGGAGCTCATCCTGTAAATCCAGGGCTTCGAAAATATCATCCGTATAATTTACAGGTAACTGCGAGGAATTTGTATAAAATGGTTTTGCCCCATGCTCAAGCTCTTCATAGTTAGCACAAATTATGCTCTTATACTTCTCTTTATCCATTTTTGCCAATCTATACGAAGAGCCCTCTGCCGGAGTTGCTTCCAAATTATAGTGGTCTCCCGTTTCTTCCTGAAATTCCAATAAACGGTTGCGCATAAAAGTTAATACCCGGCCTGAAAACTGCTTGCCTGTATCTTCACCAATAGAGGTTCCCAATAAATTGAGACATGCTTCATTCATACCCACCAATCCTATCGTGGAGAAATGATTTTTCCAGTATTCACTAAAACGCTCTTTAACATTTCTCAAATAAAACTTGGTGTAAGGATAAAGGTTTTTTTCAGTTAACTTTTCCAGTACTTTTCGTTTTATCTCTAAACTTTTCCTGGCCATTATCATTAAATCATCCAAGCGGGCAATAAATTCATCTTCATCTTTAGACAGATAGCCAATTCTGGGTAAATTGATAGTGACCACTCCAATTGAACCGGTAAGCGGATTGGCACCAAAAAGCCCGCCCCCGCGCTTATCAAGCTTTCTCAAATCCAAACGCAGTCTGCAGCACATGGAACGCGTGTCTTCCGGTGACATGTCTGAATTCATAAAGTTGGAAAAATAGGGAATGCCGTATTTAGCCGTTGTTTTCCATAGGAGGTCTAACTGGGGATCATCCCAATCAAAATCTTTGACAATATTGTACGTGGGAATAGGAAAGGTAAAGACTCGTCCTTTGGCATCGCCCTGCCCCATAACATCTAAAAAGGCCTGGTTCATAATATTCATCTCTTCCTGAAAAGAAGAGTAGGTTTCTTCTTTATATTCACCGCCGATAATTACCGGTTTATCGTTAAAAGTAGAAGGAATCTTTAGATCCATGGTTATATTGGTAAATGGAGTTTGGAAACCCACACGCGTGGGCACATTAATATTAAAGACGAATTCCTGCAACGCCTGTTTTACTTCTTTGGGGCTTAAGCCGTCATAGCGAATAAAGGGAGCAAGCAGAGTATCAAAATTGGAAAACGCCTGCGCCCCTGCGGCCTCACCCTGCAGTGTGTAAAAGAAATTTACTATCTGTCCCAAAGCACTTCTGAAATGTTTGGCGGGTTTGCTTTCGATTTTTCCGGATGCGCCCTTAAAACCCTGCAGCAATAGATCCTGCAGATCCCAGCCCACACAGTATACGGAGATGATACCCAGATCGTGCATATGGAAATCACCGCTGTTATGTGCCTGTCTGATTTCGGGTGGATAAATTTTATTGAGCCAGTATATTTTACTGATTTCTGATGAAATATAATTATTTAAACCCTGAAGCGAGTAGGCCATATTGCTGTTTTCATTAACCTGCCAGTCAAGCTGTTCAAGGTAAGTATCGATCAGGTCTACATCTGCATTGGAAACTATCTCACGTATTTTGGCATGCTGATCGCGATAGATAATATAGGCTTTGGCAGTTTTTATATACTGCGAGGAAATAAGAACTTCTTCGACAATGTCTTGTATTTCTTCTACGGTAGGCAGACGATGAACAATAAGTTCATGGGCTAGATTTAAAACTCTAAGCGTAAGCCGTTTGGCTACATCCTCTCCAAACTCACCGGTAGCCTCTCCGGCCTTCTTGATGGCATGAGATATTTTTTCTGAAATAAACTGTACCTTATTGCCATCTCTTTTTAAAATCAAATTAAACATATTTCCCCTCCTCAAATACTGTTATATAAAGGTAGAAAATTAATATCAAGCAATTTCTAAAAACTTTTTTTCTTTTATACGGCTGCGTAAGAAATAGGTAATTTGAATTGATTTATTATTGGTACCTGACTGTTGTATAATCTGTCTGATTTGCTACCCATCACCCTAAGTCAGGGTACAGAGTTATTGAGAAAAAGTAAACCGTAAATGTATCCAAATATTATTTTTCTATTATTTTTTTGCTATAACTACTAATAGAAATTTAGGTAGTTATTAATCTTCCTATATATATTTTTATATATATTTAAAAATGCAAAAATACCCTCAAAAAAACTATACATTTAATACTTGACATCACATTACGGTGTTTATATAATTACCTTAATTGCAAGTGGTTTACTTGCAATTAAGGAGTGGTTAATGAGGTTATCCAAAAGAACGCGCTATGGAATCAGGCTCATTATTGAATTAGCAGGCAACAATAACATAATGATGAATCTATCTGAAATCGCCAAGCGTCAGGATATTTCTATGAAATATCTGAGTATGATAATCATTCCTTTAAAAAGGGCAGGAATAGTCATTTCCAGCCGCGGCGCTTACGGCGGGTATAAATTAGTAAAACCTCCCGCTCAAATTACGGTTGCGAACATTGTCAACTTGCTGGAAGGAGATCTGGAACCTGTTGAGTGTTTGGCTCATCCGGAGATTTGCAAGCGCTCGCACGTTTGCGCTGCCAAATGTTTATGGGAGAAATTATCAGCAACATTATCTGATTTTTTTCATTCCATCACTATTGCCGATCTCTTAAGTGAGGGGAAGGATAAATTAAAGAATTCGGATTTTTCATACCAAATTTAAGGAGGTACTATATGAAAATTGCGGAAAATATTACAGAGCTTATAGGTAATACACCATTGGTTAAACTCAATAAAATAACTAAAAATATAAATGCCACTATTGTAGGTAAACTTGAATTTTTCAATCCATGCTCAAGTGTTAAAGATCGAATCGGCGTTTCAATGATTGTTGCTGCTGAAAAAAAAGGCTTGCTAAATAAAGATACGGTCATAATCGAACCAACCAGTGGAAATACCGGTATTGCCTTAGCTTTTGTGTGTGCTCAAAGAGGATATAAGCTTATACTCACAATGCCTGAGAGTATGTCAATTGAAAGACGCAAGTTGCTCACTCTGCTCGGTGCGGAACTTGTCTTAACACCTGCCGAAGCAGGTATGAAAGGCGCTGTTCAGAAAGCTACCGAAATAGCTAAGCAATACAAAAACTTTTTTATTCCCCAGCAGTTTCAAAATCCAGCCAATCCTCAAATACACATTGAAACGACGGCAGAAGAAATATGGCGGGATACGGATGAAAAAATCGATATTTTTATCGCCGGCATCGGTACAGGAGGGACAATAACAGGTGTGGGACAGGTGTTTAAAAAGCGGAATCCCGCAATAAAAATTATTGCCATTGAACCGTTTGAATCCCCGATCCTCTCCGGGGGAGAACCCGGACCCCATAAGATTCAGGGGATCGGTGCCGGGTTTGTGCCTGATATTCTACAAAGAGAATTAATCGATGAAGTCGTAAAGGTTGAAAGCTCTGCCGCCATTGAAACCACTAAAAGACTGGCAAGAGAAGAAGGTATCTTAGCAGGTATCTCAAGCGGTGCCGCAGTCTTTACAGCATTAAAAATCGGTTCAAGAAAAGAAAACCAAAATAAACTCATTGTGGCTATTTTGCCTGATACAGGTGAGCGATATCTATCTGTCTGGATGGCAGAAAATATTTAATTCATGTAAAAGGAGAAAAAAATGAGTACCAAATATAATCTTGAAACCATAGCTCTACACGGAGGAGGGTCGCCCGATGCGGAAACACTCAGCAGAGCTGTACCACTATACAGAACAAGCTCCTATGTGTTTAAAAATACCGAACACGCGGCCAATCTGTTTGCGCTTAAGGAGCTCGGAAACATTTATACGCGCATTATGAATCCTACTCAGGATGTTCTTGAAAAACGGATGGCTCTCCTGGAAAACGGAGCAGCGGCATTGGCACTTTCATCAGGCACTTCTGCTGTGTTTTACTCAATTATCAACTTATGCAGTGTGGGCGATGAGATTGTATCGGCCAACAACCTCTACGGTGGTACATATACAATGTTCAACAATATTC
>Ga0307430_1001074_pt1 | contig 20834 bp, 11 predicted proteins | sample SalMarWE160130MG_FD_202159 | JGI IMG/M metagenome (GOLD analysis project Ga0307430, IMG submission 202159) | Salt marsh sediment microbial communities from the Plum Island Ecosystem LTER, Massachusetts, United States - WE1603-130 | ecosystem: Environmental > Aquatic > Marine > Intertidal zone >...
GCGTCATTGCCAAGAACGAGTGATACGACAGGAATAGCCTTCCCCTCTTTGGAAGTCAGCATCCCCTGAGGTCGCCCGAGATCGTCGCGGTGGTTTTCATCAACCTGCATGGAGAAATCGCCGAACCCCAATTCGCCCTTGGGAAGCCCTGTCCAGCCAGTTCGAAGGTTGCCAGTGGCGGCGACATGTATGACGGTGATTCCAGCATCAGTGACCGGGAATGTTGAACTCAAGCTGTAATCCAGCTCAACAGGCTGAGTACTCGCTTGAGGGGACGTAGCAGCCAAGGCGCTTGGGGGAATCAGCTTGTACAGGGGATCAAAGAGCATCAGGCTGATCGATATGTAGACATCCTCACCCCGCGTCTTGACCTCCTTGGGCCGGAGGATGCCGACTCTCCCGTCGGGGAGGAGTGCCAGGAAATCCTGGCCGGCCACGAAGGGATAGGCCCGGACTCCATGCTCCAACTCCGCCACGTCCCCCTCGGCGTTGTAGGTCTCGACGACGTCGGCCAGCCGCCTCTGGTCAAGGAACCTCTCGCCATCACCCCATAGGTTGTACCCCTTCGGCAAGGCCGCTGGCGTATACAGGGCCAGTTTCAGGCCGTTGAACGCCAAAAGGCGATTCCCCCGGGCTTGATCCCACGCCAGGACCGGCCCTTCCTTGGCGCTTAAAGCCTGATAGGCCGCTGCACGGGTCTGCTGCTCTGTTCCCTTGGGCTGGAATGGGTTGACATAGACTGTGGCCATCTTGTCCAGGTTGATCCCTTCCAGCCAATGCCAGCCGCGATCACCACGATTGGTGAGGACGATCTGTACAGAACGGTAACCGCCTTCCAGCTTGTGTATGGCATCGACGTAACGGCCTACGGTGGCCATTTCATCACTCGTCAACCGGGCAAGGGCCTTCTTGATCTCAGGGATGGCCTCCGGCCTCCCGAATCCGGCGAGGTGTTCCGCAATCAACCATCGAGGCCCGATGTTCGGCTTGTTCAAGGCGGCGAGGAGGGCCTGGAACGCTTCATCGCCACCGAGTTGGCTCAGAGCAACGCTGGCGGCGATGGTGTTCTTCTCCAGCAGCGGCACGATTGCGGCCACGTGCGCTCGATTGCCCGACTTGCCAAGCACCACTAGCGAGCAGTGAACGACGTTGGAATTTCTGGAGTCGAGGCCCTTGCGCATCAACGCCTGCACGTCGGGATCCTTGGCCATCGTCTCAAGGACTTGTACTGCATGGGCGTCGCCAGGGCCGCCTTGGGCAAAGAGCCGAGACACCGGCTCGGCCACTGCCGGGCCCATTTCGCTGAGCCGTTCCGCGGCCAATTCCCTGGTATACTCGTCCTCGCTCTTGAGTTGCTCAATCAAGGAGGCTACTTCCGAGTTGTCCTGTCCGGTTGCCCTTATGACTGCCAGCGGGATCGCCACGGCCGCGATGAGGGCGGCGAGAATGATGATGCCGATGCGCGTCAGGGCGCGGCGGTTGCGCGTGGCGTCCAGAATGGCGAGCAGCCGGCCTTCGAGCTTGCTCTTGCGGGCCATGGCGATGGAGTTGTACGTGGCCAGCATGCCGCTCTTGAGACCGCTGGCGATCTCCAGCAGGTGCTCAGCGTAATCGCTGGGCCGGACCGAGGATGGCTCGCCTGCCGCGGACGCGGCAAGCGCCCCGCCGGAGAGCACCAGGTCGTCGCACGCAGCCTCGGCCTCGCGCTGCATCAGCTTGAAGGCCATCCAGCACAGCGGGTTGAACCAGTAGAATGCGCAGGTGACGTGGGCGACGAGCTTGGCCAGGCAGTCGCGGCGCTTGGCATGGGCCAACTCGTGCAGCAGGACGACCCAGCGGCGCTCGACGGGCCAATGCTCCGCCTCGGCCGGCAACAGCAGCTTCGGCCGGAACGTGCCCCAGACCATCGGCATCGGTTCGTCGCTGCTCTGAAGCAGCGAGACCCGCCGCGTCAGCCCGACGGCCTGGGCGGCACGCTGAGAGAGCGTGGCCCACACGCCGCCGGTGATCCGGCGCGAGTGCCGCGCAAGCCACCACAGGCTGATTCGCCCCAGCAGAAGCGGAAGCAGGCACACAATCGTCCCGGCAAGCCATATCGCCACAGACAACAGGACGGCCCATGTCCACCTCGACTGGCCTGCTGCCGAGCCCGCTCCGGTTGTATCGGTCGTGGCCTGCGGTGCCTGTTCATGTGCAACGGCTGGTGGCGACGACGTGCCGGGTTCGGACGTGTCGTCAGTCAGAGCGGTTGGCGGCCCGGGGTGCATGCGGGCTTGACCCGCACCCTGGAGCGGATCGGTCTGGCCCGACTCTGCTGGAGGCGAATCGGCGGGAGAAGGGGAAGCTGGTTCAGCGGACCCGACGGGCATCTCGAACTTGACCCAGCCCGGCAGCACGCGCCATGACGGCAGAGCCGCTGAGACAAGCGGCAGTGCCAGCAACGCCGCGAGCGCCAGCAGCCAGACCACCTGCCGGGCGGCGGCCGACGCCTTCCGCATGGCCAGCACCAGCACCCCCGCAATGGCCAGCAGCACCATTCCTTTGGCGGCAACGTCCAGTAGGACGGGCAGCGCGTCGAAGGCCCACCGTTGCAATGGTTCCAGCACGGTGTTCATGGTTGCCTCTCCTTGCCCCGGGCCTGGCGGATCAACCCGGCCAGCCGCCTGAGTTCTTCATCCGATATGTCGGTGTCCTTCTGGGCCAGATGGGCGGCGACGGCTTGGCGGAGCGAGCCGCCGAAAAAGGTGTCCACGACCCGCCGCATGGCCGACGGCCCGGCCTTCTGCGCCAGCACGGTCGGCTGATAGATGTACTTCCGGCCCTTCTGGTAATGCCTGAGGTGGCCCTTGTTCTCAAGGATGCTCATGAGCCTGCCCAGCGCTCCGCGAGCGGGCGGATCGAGGATCTCGGCCAGCACGTCGGAGACAGACGCCTCCCCGTGCGAGTAGACAATGTCCATGATCTGCCGTTCCCGCCGGCTCAGTTGCGACTGAAGGTCCATAGGTCAGCCCTCCGTTCCCGTTCGAGTCGACTGCCCCGGCCCAACAAGGGATTTGACAGCCGGCCGGAGCGTTTGTTCCATGTACGCCTAACTTATTAGGCGCTGCACCTAACTGCGTCAAGAGGAAAATAATAATTTTTTATGATCACAAGCAGGGGTGAGCACAAGGGGCGAGTGTTCAGCGTCAGCGTCTTTGGCAGAGAGGGCAGACCGTGGCTGGGTTGCAGATCAGCCCGCACGCCGTGACCTTGTGCGCACGACTGCCACTTCCCCAAGCCCAATGGCTGGACCGCAGTGGTCCGCTCAGCGGAACCCATCTGTCGCTTCAGCGGCTAGGGTTCACCTGCACGGGAACGTCTCGACGAGTTCAGTGGAAGCGAATGCCCGCCTCGGATTTCGGCCTTGCAGAGATCCCAACCGCCTTTCAGTCCTGGGGACAATCTGGGGACACAAAGAGGTCAAAACGGACGGGAAGAGGCCGAACTAGACCGAAACAGAACGAAGTCGATTCGGTGTCGGAAGCCGCTCGCCGCAAGGGAGATGCAGTGTAAGCCGTTGCCGATAAACTGCTTGCCAAAACGGCCTCGATAGGACTTAAAATCCCTCGGGGCGACCCCGTGCCAGCTCGCGTCCGGCCTCCGGAACTTCTTCTTTCCCAATGCCTACGGTTCATGCAGAACCGTCAGAGAGCGGCCCGAAGGTGGAACAGGGGACTCGTAGTCCCCGTGGGTCACAACCCGTGCGGGTTGGACTCCAACGCCCGACCATCTTCACTCTTCGCCACTTACGACTCAAGCAAGAACCCTGAACGCCGGCGCGGCCGTCGCACACGGGACAATGAATCCCCTGGATGATCGCGCCCGTCTTGGGTTCTGGGCCTCAAGCGCCATTCTCCCACAGCCACTTGCGACTCATCCCTGATCGCCTGCATGCGTCGCCCAAAGCGCCAGGGGACAATCTGGGGACACAGGGAAATCAGAGCGTCTTGCCGACGTGAAGCTCACCTTCTCGAGCTCGTCGAGCGGGAAACGCGGAAGGGACGCTGCATCACGTGGTGGCCGCCGGCAACCACACGGCGTCCTGCTCGATGATCAGCGCGACGCCGCGGATGACACGTTCGTTTGTCCGGTTGCCGCGTTCCTCCTTCCGGTGGGTCTTCTGTTCCTTGCTCCCGGGTGTCAGGGTCATGCTCTGAATCCGGTCTACGGGAACTGACGAGACGGGTCCCGACAGGGCGGCAGAGAATGGTCATGTCGTGGCGAAGAGGAGGACGGCGAGGCCGAAGAAGACGGCGGTGAGCAGAAGTTTCGTCGTGCCGGTGTGGCGCTGGGCGAGGCGCGCCAGCGAGGCCGACCGCAGGCCGAAGTAGACGAGCATGAAGATCACGACGAGCGGCAGGATGAACATGACGTTGTAGAGCACCAGATAGCCGAGCGCGTGCAGCCGCAGCGCGGCGTCGCGCAGGACGAAGACGATCGTGGGCAGGTAGACTTGGCCGGTGCAAATGGACTCGAGCACAGAGATGGCACAGCCGGTAGCGAGCGCGGCGATGACGAGCTTTCTCGACGAGAGGCCGCTCCTCATCACATCGTGTATGCGCCGCTGGACGGCGCGCGGGAGCTTGAGTTTCATGTCGGCGCCGGAGCGGTCGCGCCGCCATACCAGGTAGTCATAGAGGCTGTAGAGGCCGAGTACGGCGGCCAGCGCAGCGATCGCGTACGTGATCCCCTTCGCGATGCCGATGGAGACCGAGAATGCCTGGATCGCCCTGGCGATCCCGAGGCCGAGAAGGAAGTACGTGACGAAGACGGCGAGCGTGAAGCACACGCCCACGACGGCGATCTGCCTCCGCGACTTGCCGAACCGTGCGAGCAGCGAGATGAAGAAGACGATCGTGGCGAACGCGCACGGGTTGATGCCGTCGACAAGACCGGCGCCCGCGATCGCCAGCGGCCCGATGGTACGGAACTTCTCCAGGACAAGCGCAAACGACGATGAGTCCGGATTGCCCACGCCCGCGACTTCGGGAGGCCACTGGCTGGCCTGGCCGTCATCGAGCCGGGCGCTCACCGTCGGCCCAAGCTTGGCGTGCACCTCGTCCCACCCGTCGAGCAGCGTCGTGCCGACGTAGATGATCGGCGGCGCATGCTCGATGCGCCCGTACTCCTTCTCCATCCTCAGCATGAGCGCATAGCTGTCGAGATCGTCGATCTCGAACAGACGAACCGCCACCCGGCGCTGGGTCTTCTCCAGCTTCTCGAGCGCCTTCCTGGTGGCGGCGCATTCCTCGCACGTCGACGAGTGGAAGTACGTTATGCAGACCGCCTTGGCTTTGGCGACCGGCTTTGGGGCCGCAATCTCGACGGCAGGAGAAGTGCTCTCCCGGGAATCGCCCTCTGCGTGCTCGATGAAGCCCGTGATCCGGATGCGTGCGCGGGGATTGGCGGGATCGTTCGACTCGATGTAGATGTACTTCTTGAGCTTGCCGCGCCGGCCCTTGGTGTCCGTCTCCACCGTGATTGTCGCCCGCTCGCCTGGCTCCAGCGTGTCCTTGTCGACCGAGACCTTGGTGAAGCACTTGCACGAGCCACGAACGCGCCTGATCTCCAGGCTCTTGCCGCCAGCGTTCTCGACCGGGAACGTCCGGGTAAGCTTCGCGCCCTCTGTCACCGTGCCGAAGTCCCACTCCGGACGAGGCAGGTTGATGCGCGGCTGGCCTTGGCTTGCCCCATGAGCCGACTGGCTCAGGGCAACGAGCGTGATAAGAACGGCCGCTGCAAGCCAGAAGAGCGTGGCATTGGACCATCCGTGGAGTCCTTGGTTGCCCGTGCGGCCCCGCCGTCTTGTTGCTGCCTGGGAGTGCTGCACGAAGAGCTTGCTCGTCGGGTTCTTCGCTTGCCCGCCGGTTCCCCGTCGTCGTTGACCGTCGGAGCGCTTAGCTATCATCCCTGCAGCCACCTCCACGCGAAGACAGCCCAACCTCACCGAAGACGAATGTGCGCGAGCCGGGAACGCAAGTCAAGAGCGAGCACGTAAGCGCGAGAAGCTCTGCCGGGCAATTGGACGCAAGCAGTCTCTTGGGGATCACAAGATGAGAGCCAACAAGAGCGTCACCGGACCGTTAGGGACACAAGAGAAAAACAGCACGAAAATGCTTCACAGTTGACGAAAGGGTGTGTTATGTTGCTGTGAGTTCGTGGGAGCGGGCTCTCTGCAACAGAAGACCTAGTTCACCAAATGCACTCCCGCGGCAACTGATGGCCAGAGGTGGTTCTTCCTGGGGGCGATCTCGTTAACGGGGTTCACCCGCTGAATTGCCCACTGAAGGTGGCTGGACGTGGCGACGCTGCAGCGGGAGAAACGACTCAGGGTCAGACCTGATGAGGGCGCTGACCTGGGTCATGAGGGCGACTCTGAAGCCCCGCGCCTGTGATGGGTGCGGGGCTTTTCGTGTTCTGGTGAGATGACACAGGCTTCTGGTGAGCTGACGGAAGGAGGCTAGACCATGGCGTTCATTCGTAAGCACAGGTTGGTGATGGTGCCGCTGGGCGTCGCGGCGGTCGTGGTGATGGGGGTACTCATGCTGCTGCCGTCAAAGTCCGAGGAGCCAGCTGCGCAGCCCTCTTTGGCGGAGCAGGTGCGTTGGTTAACGAGGGAAGCCGACGACCCACAAGCCGCGATTGCGCTGGCCCAGCAGTATCTGGCGGCAGACCCCACGCCGACGATGGAGCGCCAGCGCGTCCACTACGAGTTGGCGGTCGGGTACTGGTTCGCCGAGGACCACGCGGCGGCTCTTGCCACATTCCGCCAGGTGGTGGCCGACTACCAGAACGTCGAGCTCGACAGAACCTCGGCCGACTTCAAGGTCGACGACGCGCAGTTCTTCGTCGGCCGTTTCGAACTCGACCACGGGGATCGGGCCGAAGGTCTTGAGGCGCTGGCGCAGCTGATCGCCGGCTTCCCGGAGTCGGACCGCCGGCCCGAGGCGATGCACGCGCTTGCGTGCGAGCTGGCTATCGACGGTCAATTCGAGCAAGGCCGGGCGCTCGCGCTCAGTCTTGCGACCGACTATGTCGGCAACCCGCTCGAGCCGCAGGCGTTCCACTATGCGGTGGCCTACCTGCTTTCGCCCGAGGCGAGTGGGCAAGGACCGACCCGGCAGGGAACGCTCAACAAGCAGGAGCAGACGGGCAATCTCGCGGAAGCGAAGACATACGTCGAGGCGCTGATCAGCAGGCACCCGAACGCGCCCGAGACGGTGATGTCCGTTCAGCAGGTGATGTGGCACTACGCCTACGTCACCTTTGAATACGAAGAAGCCGAGCCGTGGGCGCGGCGCATCATCGAGTTGTTCCCCGGCACGAGGGCGGCGGCGGAAGCGCACCTCGATCTCGCTAAGCTGGGCGTGCACGTGCGCGAGGATTTCGACGCAGCCTATCCGCTCATCGACGAGGCAATGGCGTGGGCACTCGGGCACGAGGACTGGGGCCTCCTCGCCATGGCGATGCATGCCAGAGGCCAAGTCCTCAACAGGGAGCAACGTTTCGACGAGGCGCGCGAGGCTTTCCTCGAGACGCTTGCCTTCGTTGACGAGCATGCTGAGGCCGAGTGGCTACGCATTGAGACCAAAGCCGACTACGCAGGCGCTTACTTCAGCGAGGGGGAGTGGCTCGCCGCGCAAGATGAGACCGCGGCGGCGCAGGCCAACTATGTCGCGGCGTCACAGGAATACGCCGCGGCCGTCAACCGGCACGCCGACGACGTTGGCTGGGCGCCGTACCTGAAGTTCCGGCTCGGCCTCTCCTACCTGAAAGCCGGCGACCGTGCGGGAGCAAGACAGACCTTTCTGCGATTGGTCGACGAGTATCCGGACAACAACTGGGCGTGGCTGGCCTTCAGCTACATGGACCTGGGTCGGCCCCGTCCGGAACGACCTGCCGCCGTGCGGATCGACGAGGAGGAAAACCAATGAACCGCTCAACGACGTGTGGAGCCTACGGCGTTCTTCTCGCCGCCTGTGCGCTCGTGGCCGGCGTGGCCTTTGGGCCGGCGCGGGCCCTGGCAACGGAGGGCGGTCCGATCGAGTTCGATGAAGAGCTGACCGTGAAGATCGAAGGAGATGACCAGGCGCTGGAGGGCGATTGCGCTATCGCACGCGGGCAGACGTTCTACGTCAGCGTCGAGGTGTGGGACCCGGACGCTGTGCAGGATCCGGGCATCGTCATGGACGAGATCGTGTGGGTCAAGTGGTACCGGCGCAAGCAGAACGCCGACGAGACATGGCCCGACTGGAACGAAGTGGACGAGGACTCATCGCCATCCTATGTCGGCAGTGGGCACTACGAGAGCACGCTGGAGCAGACCATTACCGAGGACGGCGTCTATCAATTCCGCGCCAAGGCCGAGGACGAGGGCAGCCCCTACAATGATCCCGTTGGGGTCTCTCCCACGAGCTCAGAAGTCTCCATTTATGGCGTCGAATACGTGATCGCGTTGCCGAATCCTGAGGAAGTCAAGGCCGGCAACGATGTCGAGCTCACCGGGAAAGCGTACAACAAAGGCCCGAACGGTGAGCGCTACTATGACACTCACGGCAGCCAAATCAGCGGTCAGTCAGATGATGACATCGAACTGAACGCCTCGTTTGAGTGGGCCGTTAGTCCGGCGCTCGGCACACTCGATCCGACAGATGGCGTCTCGACCACCTTCAGCGCCGGCCAGGAAGGGGGCACCTGCAGCGTCACGGCGACGCATGACTCGAACGATATCTCAGGCTACTCGCAAGTCACCGTGTACGTTGTCGATTACGTGCTCGTCAGCTCGAATCCGACCTGTGTCGAGGTCGATGACGACGTCGGGATCAGCGCGACGGCCTACAGCTGCGGTCGAAACGGTGAACGCTATTACGACGAGTATGGTAACGCGATCGATGGTCAGCCCGATGACGACGTCGTGATGGGCGGTACGTTCAACTGGTCGGTCAGTCCCACACGCGGCACGTTCGATCCAAGCACCGGCACGTCGACAACGTTCACCGCCGGCGGTGTCGCGGGTTGGTGTACGGTCACAGCCACCCATGTAACGAGCGGTGTTCCCGGCAGTGCGGACGCCCTGGTCTACGAGGACAATAACGGCGAGCTTACCGATGAAGTGGTGCTCGTCACCGTGTCGCCCGCGCAGACTTATCTGTGCGAGGGTCAGCAACAGCAGTTCGAAGGGCACGCTTGGAAGCAAACTGGGGAGGAACTGGACGGGGCGACGTTCACCTGGTCGGTCCTCAATTCCGCAGTCGGCACGCTTGATCCGAGCAGCGGTGCTTCAACAACCCTGACCGCTGGCACGAGCCCCGTCTGCGGCAGCGTCACCGCGAGCCACTCGAGCAGCGGCGAATCCGGCAGCGCCATCGTGATCGTAGATGGCGTCTATACGACGTCAGAAAGCCTTGTTTTCTACGTGGACTTCACGTCGAGCAGCGAAGATTGGGCGATCAAGATCGACGATGCCGAAGAGGAATCTGGCAGCGGGGATATCTCCGGGGTAAGCATCGATCTGGACGAGTTGGACAATGGCGAGGACTACACGGTGCTTATCGACTTTGAGGGCACAGATATCGACGACATCGAATTCACGATTACTATCGATGAGAACGACAACGACCTGGGCCTGACCATCGATGACCCGGATACCGATGAGTCAATCTCCGGGTTCTGAGGCGACTCGAGGAGAGCATCGTTATGAAGCCAATGCGTCGGAGAGGGCCGTCCTCGATATGGAAATGCGGGGTCGCGTGCGGAGCCGCTGCGTTGTGCTGGGTTCTGGGTACAGCCATCGCTAGCGGCTCCTCGCTGACGCCGCATGAGGACTACGTGGAGCAGTACGAAAGCCTCGATCCGTATGACAGGCCGACGGCCTTGGAGTTGCAGGAGGCATTCCTTGCAGAAGCCGAACGGTACATCGAACAGCACCCAGGCGGACCAGAGATCGTTCAGGCCAAGCTTAACAAGGCAATTGCCCTGAGCTCGTTTGGCCGAAACGGCGATGCAGAAGCTGACGCGTTGTTCAAGGAGATCCTGTCTGAGCACCCCGACTCGCCACTGGTCCCTGAGGTGATGTACTACCACGCAGAGCTCCTGTGGCACGGATTCAACAGGAAACGCTGCGACGAGGTTCCGGGGATCGCGCTTCAGCTCATCGAGCGATTCCCAGAGTCGGCAAAGGCACCCTTGGCACTTGTACAGGTAGCCAACAGCTGGGTTTTCGTCCCCCCAAAGGATACCCAGCGCGCTCGCGCGTTGTGCGAACGCGTCGTGAAGGAGTATCCGGACACGGAGGCCGAGATCGAGGCACGCTGCACTCTGCTAGACCTGGCGGTGAGAAAGCTTGACGCGAAGCTGGTAGCACAACGTGTTGACGAGCTCCTTGTTCGATTCGCCGACTCGCGCGGCATCGCGCCGCCCGCAGTATGGCGGCGTGTGTTGCTCCAGCGTGCGAGCATCAGCTGCCGCTGCGTTGGTGACCGGGCGCGCGCCGCCAAGGTGCTCGAGCAGGTCATCACCGCGTTTCCTGGCACGGGCATGGAGCTCGAGGCACGCCGCTACCTGATTTGGTCTAACGTGGAGTCCGGCACAACCGAACGCGTCAAAGAGCTAATCGGTGAGCAAGTCAAGCGTTTCAGAGATAGCCCGGAAATCGTCTCAGCTGACATGTGGTGCTCTCTGCTGCTTGATCACGCTATACGAGCGTGCATACATAGGAAGGTAAAGGACTGGTCACTGGCAGAATCACTCTGTGCGGCGGTTATCGAGACGTGCCCTGAGTCGCATGGCTGGCTTGCTCGATACGAATTGGGGCACATCGCCGAAGCGAAGGGAGCCGTCAACGAAGCCATAGACGCTTATGGCGCCATCGTTGAGAAGTGGCTCAGCGAGTCCGCCGAGCCCGGCCCGGAGATCGTCGCCCAGGCCATCGCTCAGTCCCTGTTCGGCCTGGAGCGGCTCATTGATGGCAAGCCGGACCTGCGGCGAATTGGCATTTTCCTGCGCAAGTACAGGAATACGCCGGCAGCGGTCGGCCTTGTCAGCAGCGCGGCACTGCGCCTGGGCGAGCGTGACGAGTTGAGCCAAGCAATGGCGCTGAATGAGGAACTCCTCGCTATGCCTGGACAGGCGGCCCTCTGCCGATACTTGTCGACCATCGACCGCATGTTTCCGCCCAAGCTTGTGATCGCCTCGTGGAACAGGCCGCGGGCGTTGCCGCTTCTCAATGATCTGCTCAAGGCGGCGCGGTACTGGTCGTCCGCCCGTAAGGACCGGCTGCGGTGCAACATGGTGACCTGGCACAAGACGCAGTCTGTTTTCGACGAGGTGGCCGCGCTGCAGAAGTACTTCGCGGCCCGGGGTGAGGCCGGCCGCGTCGTCGACGCGCAACTGCTTGCCGTCCATGTAGCTGTTGAAAAGGGGCGCAAGAACCGGGCGATCAAGTTAGCCAGCGAGTTGATGGCCCAGGATATCGATCCTGCCACCCGCCATCAGGCCGAGCTTTTATGGCTGTTCGCCGAGTACGAACGGCGAGCCGACAAGATTGCAGACACGATTGCCGCACGGATCGAGCAGGCCGACGATCCTGACGAGAAGGCGCTTCTCCATATCCTGCTGGGCATACGTGCGTGGCGCGAATTCGAGTTGGACGAAGCGGCGACGCATTTTGGGGCCGCCAAGGCGGTCGCACATGACCAGTATCTGCTGCAGGCAGCCCGGTGCCGATTCGACGCAATAAGAAAGATCAACGCTGCAGGGCGGACCGCCGAGCTCAAGCGCGCTTCGGCGGGGACGCCCGTATCGGTTACTGGTGAGGAATAAAGCAGTACGGCTGATTTCGGAGGTAGGAATGATGGGTCGCAAGCTTGTTCTCATTTGCCTGGCACTGATCGCCATCGCGCTGGTGTCTGTGCGGGCGCAAGCTGAAAACAGGATGTTGACGGTCTCTTTCCGCGTCGAGGTTGAGACGGTCTCCGTGGGCGAGTCGCCCTGGGGCGCCTACGGTTATCCCGCCACCAAGGCGACGTTCATCCTCGACTGGAACGACTACGACGGAACGCCTAACGGCACGCAATACAAGGTGCGCAGGTCGATCGACGGCGGAGACTGGGAAAACCTTGGCACGGTCATTGACACGCAAGGTACCCAATATGCAGATGCCATAGACCCCGTCTATTTGCCGGGCAACGCGGCCTGGGTGCAGGCGGCCGCGGAAGCGCAGGCGAAGCGCATGGCCACCGCTGGAGGCAAAAGCACGACCTATGAGGTCTTCACTTACCCCTGCAACAACCACCGGGGAGAGATCGAACTCAATGCTGAGTGCGAGAGCAACGCTGCGGGTGGAATCGCATCGACTTCCTCGGGGAGCAGCTCGGCGGCTTCAGACGCATCAGGCAACTCGCCGACGGGGTTCTATGTCAACTACACCACCAAGCTTATCGATACCTATGTGGGTTGGACGTCCGAACAGAACCCCGGCATCATGCGCGAGACCGACATCTGCCCCGGCTGGGTCCACAATTGGGACAAGCGCTTGGTGCGATTCGACATCGATGATGGCGGCTACAAGTATGAGCTCTGGCGCGGCACGAGCCGGATCGGCTTCTCCGAGGATGAGAATGGCGGATTTCACTGCGATCCCGATGTCAAGAACTTCTCCGTGGTTTTGTGGACGTACTCCGACCCTGACGAGCTGCAGGTCCGCTACGGCGGCCGTGTACTACTTCGACTATGACTTCAGCGGCGCAGAGGATTGGCAGAAGATCACCGAAGAGCTGAAGATCCACCAAGAGTCATCCTCAGGCTTTGATGGATACTACCTGCATTACGAGTACAACGACACCAGCGGCTTACTCGAGACGATCAGCGACAACTCGAACACACCGCTCCTTGGCTTCTGGTACGACGACAATGACCAACTGGAGTCGGTCACGGCTAACACCGACGGCGATGATGATGCCGACGACGTGGTCGTGGCAAAACTCACGTATGATGCAGGCGAAGTCCGGATGTTGGCTCAGATCGATTACTGGCACGGCACCGCGGAAGCGCAGACATACAAGTATTTCTATGACGACACCTACGAGAAGGTGCTCGAGCAGGAGGAGCGTCCTTCTGGCGATAGAATCGTCTACGAGTACGCCGACTTCATCGATGGCGATGCCGATTCGCGCGACATCGCCCAGAGCTTCGTGTTCCTGAACAAACAAACCGTGCAACATGGCGAAGACCCGCCCGAGACGACTAATCATCTTCGCACCGAGACTCAGGTTGTCATGGACGTGGATAGGGCCCTACAGGCTCGTCATGCGCGCGGCCGAGGGCGAGACCGGAGACCCCACGAAGTGGTACTATACGCGCGAGTACTTCCCGAGGAAGGAAGAGGAGGGCGACGCCCTATACACGGTATATGAGTCTGAGACGGTCAGAAAGAATGGCGATGAGTGGGAAGTCCTCTGGACGCGTACAACCAGAATCGGCCTCAAGGGAATGGTTGCAGAAACGCTTCTGGAGGGCGAGCACGACGAAGGCACCTTTTGCGAGAAAACAACGTACGAGTACAGCTTCAACGAGAACGAGGACGTGACGGAAGTCAAAAGCCGCACGCGGCGCACGAGCGGCGACCCAGCCGGCAGCTACGACTCGACGACGACGTACACGTATGCCCTGGGGAACAACAAAGTCAAGAAGACTGTAACTGAGGGCCCGGACGGCGTGAAGCACGTAACCGAGTACATCGTCGTCGATGAGGAGACACAATACGGCACCCTCGAGTACGCTCAGGACCGCATCGCCAAGAGCTGGACCGAGGACGCATCCGGGAACAAGACAGACGAAGTTGAGTATGCCTATTATGGCAGCGACGACTCGATGCGCAAGTTCAAGCTCGCATGGGTCCAGAACGCCTGCTGCGGGACGACTGAATACGACTGGAACGCCGATCACACGCTCAAGAGCGTCGAGGATCCTTTGGGCAACAAGACCGAGTACGTCTATAGCTATGCTGATTCAGGGTCATTTGACCAGCCGTGGAAGGTTAAGCGGCCGGGCCAGAACGGTCAGACCCTCGAGATGGTCCACACCTACACGGCAAGCAACCAGATTGAGACGGCGACCTTTCCGCCGGCCGAGTCTGGCGCGGAGCAGTTCGTCGTCGAGTATGAATACGACGATGACGGACGGATTACGCAGGTTCGCAGAAGGTACGGCTCAACATACACCTCGCGCGTCAAGTACGCGTATGCGACGGACGGCTCCGCCTTCCTCGAGAAGATCGAGCGGGCGGAAGACCCCAACGACGCGGGCGAGGAGTACGAGTGGGTCGTCATGGCCGCGTACACCTACGATTTGAGCGGCGCGGTGACAAAGGTCCGTAACGGCCAGGATAACCCCCAGAGCGGCGGCGACAGCGAAGTCCAGTCCATCTACGACGAGTATGGCCGCATCGCGAAGAAGCGTGTGCGAAAGGCAGGCGCGCCCGGCACGGACGAGACGGACGACTACTTCGTCGTCACCACGTACGACTACTACCCCAACGGCGGCATCTGGAAGGTTACCGATGCCCGTGGCGTTACCGTTGAACATGAGTATTGTGATGACAACAACGTCAACGCCGGCAAGCTCGAGACGATCGACTTCCCGAACGACAGCGACATCGCCTACACGTATGATGCGACCACCGGCTACGTGACACAGGTCACCCAGGGCGGCTTGAGCGTCCTCTGGAGCTATGACAACTTCGGCCGCCTCAAGCAGTACACGGACGTCTGGGGCAAGACGATCAACATTGACGGCTACGACGCGTCGGGTAGAATCACCGCATGGCGGTACCCCGGCTACTCGGCCGGGAGCGAGATCGCCTACAGCTACGACGACGTCGGCCGCCTGACGACGATCACCGACAAGATGCCGGCCGGCGACGACCAGGTCACCGAGATCGACTACGACCAGGACACGGGCGCCATGGTCACGGTCACCCTGCCAAACGACACGGTCACCACGCTCGAATATGACAACCTCGGCCGCCTCACCGCGCTCGTGAACGCCAAGAGCGAGGGCGGCGAGACGATCACCTCGTACGCCTACGACTACACAAACAACGGCGTCCACAGCGGCTTCGGCCAGGTCGAGCAAATCACCCACGAGGACGGCCGGTACGACACGTTCGCCTACGACGCCCACGAACGCCTCATCACCGAGCACTACCGGACGCCGCAGGACACGACGCTCTTTCGGTACGGCTATGAGTACGACGACGACGGCAACCGGCTCAGCAAGCAGTACGACGGCAATGCGAACAAGGTGGTCTGGTTCTCGGACGAGACCGACCGCACGATGATCGACAACGACTTCGGCCCGTCAAACCAGCTGGCGCGGATGTGGACCGGAAGCGGCAAGACGACGGGCACGAAGCACACGGTCTGCGGGTCGTTCGAGGACGAGAACATCGCGTCGATCGAGGTGGTCTCCAAGACGACGGGCGACACGGAGGTCGACAGCGTGACGGCCCAGATTCGCGACGGGCTCTTCATTGCACGGGCCCTGAACTTCTTCGACGGCTCGAACCTGGCGACGAAGGCGACGGCCACGGCGACAGATCTCGCGAACTACACGGACGTCGAGACGAACACGGGCATTGACCTCGACACGACGTTGGATGTCTGGTACGAGTATGACGCGGCGGGCCGCCGTACGAAGAAGTGCGAGGCGGGCGAGTACGACTCGGGCGACCCGTACACGCAGTACTACTGGAACGACGCCGGCTACCTCAAGCAGGTCGACATCGACTACGGCACGGACGCGACGCCCCGCTACGCGCGCGCGTGGCTGACGTGGGACCCAACAGGCGAGCTCGTCAAGCTCGAGATCCGGAGCGGCTCCGTCCTCACCGAGTTGACGCCCGGCTCTGGCGGCACCCTTGTCTACCTCACCAAGTGGACCTACTTCGGCGGCGCCGTCCTCGTCGAGCGTGACGAAGTCCCGGCCACCCCCAAGGAGAAGGAGTATGTCTCCGTGGCCGGCGCCTACCTCTACCAGGTCGACGCGTCCGACGCCTACTGGTATTACCGCTACGACGGTGGCGGTTCCGTCGCCGCCCTCACCGACGCCTCGGAGAACATCAAAGCCCTCTACGAATACGACTCGTTCGGCCTCAAGCTCACCAACGCCGGCACCGTCGAGAACACTTTCGGCTTCTACGGCGGCACGCTGCTCGAGAAGGTCGGCCTCATCCACCAAGGGGGTCCGCGTTTCTACGAGGCCGAGACGGGGGTCAACCTGTCGAGGCGAAGCGACTTGGGCAACAGCACAACCAGGGCCACCTCCGTCGCCGTCGCGGCGCTAGCCTTCGCGGGCGCCCTAGTCCTTGCAGGTCGTGGAAGAATCCGCCGCTCGGTCGCTTTTCTTGCGATCTGCATAGGGGTCGGGGCTGTGTTGTGTCTTGTTACGGTCCCTTACGGCTTTCCCGCCGGCTCGTGGAAGTTCAATGTGACTCGTCATGCTGACCAGCCGGGCCAAGTGGACCTTGAGATAGGCTACCGCCCCGATGCTGAGGAGGCAGAGAGATGCGAAGAGATATTCTTTCGCCAGATTGCGTGGTCGCAATACCGGACAAGACACGGGTGGCGTAACACCAACCTGGGCGGGTGGCATTGCGACCCGCCAGGTTCCGATCGCTACCCTGACCAGAGGCCGTTGCCGCATTCCGACGGATCCGTAAGTGCAGCTATGTCAGATGATCCCGGCCGGTCGCCAGGCGTTGGCCGTTCGAATATGCGTCAACGCTTTGAAACGTGCGCCGTATGCGAGGAGTGCGAGTCGGGCCAGCTTGTTGCTCTTTCATGCATTCGGTGGCAGCTCACCGTCTCCAACAACAGGGCACAAACGGTATTCATCCAGACAGCGGGGGACAGGGACACAGGCCGCCGACCTCTCGTGCTGCTGCCGGCCAGCGACGAGCGTGCCTGTGGTGTTATGAACATGGCGGGGCTGCCGGCCTCCGAAACCTTCCTGAGTCTGTACGATGATATGCACTGATCAAGACGTGCAGGAACGCAGTGCCATGCGGTCGTGCGCACTTGTCGCGCCATGGAAGCGGCTCGTCTTTGCGGCGGCCGCGGTGCTTCTCCCGATCGTGGCTTGTGGCGAAGGCGTAAGCGCAAGCGTGGAGGTTCGCTGCGTCTACGAGACCGGTGGAGACCCGATTCCGGGAGTCATTGTCGAAGTAGTTCCGTCTGATAGCAGTGGCCATGAGCTCAGAAGCTGGGTACTCAGGCGACGAGAAGCAAAAAGCCAAGCGACGAGTGCTGACGGCACAGCTTTGTTTCAGGGAATACCGGTGGGTGACTACGATGTTGTCGTGATGAATCCATATGATCTCTGTCACATGCGCGAGCTTGGGGCAACCAAGTTCCGGTGCATGGGCGAGTTGCCTCGCCAGACCGTGAGCCTGTCGGCCGAAAAGCCGCGGGCTGAGGTCACGTTCCGCTTGGAGAAGGGCGCAAGTCTGGAAGGGCATGTGCGAAGAAGGGGCGGAAGTCCCCTGTGTGGCGTGATGCTCAGCGTGCTCGAGCGGGATTCAGGAGAGGAAGTCGCACGTGGGGTTACCGACGACCGTGGGCATTACGAACTTAGGGGGTTGTCTGTTGGGAGGCCGGCTCTCCTTCGCATCGTTTCCACTGACTGCATCCGCCCAGATGAACTCGATCGGCTACCAGTTGTCTTCCGTCGGCCGTATGTGCTTTGGGAAGAGGATGTGAACCCCCGCGAGATGACGAATATCGTCGACGTCCATGTGCCGACCATGTCGCTGATGACGCACGTCGATGTCCTCCAGCCCATCTGGCCGTTCCCGCGCCAGCGCGGCTTGGTGGTCGGGGTGTGGGTGGGTGATACGGCATCTCCGCCGTCCGGCATGCCCGAAATCCGATTCGACCTAGGTCATGGGACGCGCGTTGTGACATCCGGGTTGGCTTGCGAGCGCCACGAGGTTCTGCTGCCCGACATGCCAATCGGACCTGATTTGACTGCTGCTGTCGGGGTTCTTGTGCCCGATACGCGCTCCGTTCCTCGGAGCGTCCGGGATTACCGCTTGTTCAAGCAGATAAAGACTCACGCCGGCGTCGACAGGGCCGAGTTCGCCTTCCACGCGCCATACGCGATCCTGTCTCGTGTGTTTTGGGTTGCGGCGATTGCGGGGCTCATCGCGGTGCACGCCATTGTGCTCCTCCGGTGCCGCATCCGAAGGAAGACTAGGCAGTAGAAGGTGTAGCACTGGGAACGCGAGCTCGTCAACGCAAAATCCCTCGGCGGCGAGACGATCACCTCGTACGCCTACGACTACAAGGACAACGGCGTCCACGGCGGCTTCGGCCAGGTCGAGAAGATCACGCACGAGGACGGCCGGTACGACACCTTCTCGTACGACGCCCACGAACGCCTCGCGACCGAGCACTACCGGACGCCGCAGGACGCGACGCTGTTCCGTTACGATTACACCTACGACGACGATGGGAATAGGTACCGGAAGGAGTACCGGGACGACGATTCCCTGCGGGTGTATTATTCGGACGCTGGTGGGCAGACGTCGGACGGCGAGGATACGAACCTGGCGCCGTCCAACCGCGTCGTGCGCGCGTGGACCAAGACGGGCGCGGGCGAGAAGCTGATGGGCAACAAGCTTAACGTGACGGGCTCGTACACGGAGACGAACCTGTGGTCGATCTCGGTCGAAGCGAACGACTCTGGCTCACCGGTGGACGCCACGTTCCGCGACGGCTTCTGGATCGCGCGCGGCGTGTCTTTGAACGATGACGACGACAACACGCTCGAGGCGACGATCACCGACCTGGGCGAGAACTCGTCGACGTACCCCGTCTCGCCGGCCACGTACCCGACGAAGCTTGACCGCAACCTGAACGTGGCATACGAATACGACGCCGCGGGGAACGTGAAGAAGAAGACGCACGTCGTGGATTACGACGAGGGAGGGGGCGGCACCTACATCACGCGCTACTTCTATGACGACGCCAACCGCCTCGAGTACGTCGACTACGGTTGGACGGACGACGACGACGTCCACTACGTCTACGGCCCGATCGGCCAGCGCGTCGCGATCGAGTATGGCGAGATCGACCTCGACGGCGAGGTTTTTGACGACTTCACACCCGCGTCTGCTCGAGGCTTCGTCTGCTGGGGCGGAAACGTCCTCGAGGAGTGGACCGTCAGCGGGGGCTCGCTTGGCTCTTTGGTGTATCGCTACGTGCGCAATCCCGCCACCGACCTGGGCGGCGGGATCGGCTCGATCATCTACCAGATCGACGCCGCGGAAGAACCGCGCGACTACCGCTACTACCACTACAACCACAAGGGCGACACGGGCGCGCTGACGGATGAGGATGGCGACATCGTTGCCTGGTACGAGTACGACGCCTGGGGCAACGTCGTCACCGAGTGGGAGGCGAGCGGCGTCGAGAACGAGTTCCGCTTCTCGACCAAGCAGTGGGACGCCACGCCCTCGGGCCCGCCCGACGTCGGCCTCATCTACTTCGGCGCCCGCTACCTCGACACCGAACTCGGCCGCTGGGCCCAACTCGACCCGGCCGGGACGGTCGATGGGGTCAATGTCTACGTCTATGCGCGTGGGAACCCAACAGTTGCCATAGATCCTCACGGGCTGTTGGTCTTGTGTCCCCTGCTGAGCGCGTTGTGTGATGCGTCGTACGACGCCGCAGAGGAATCCATTAACGACATAGACTGGGATGTGACGGATGCCGAAGACCTTGCGTGCCAGCTAGAGCCAATAATGGAGCAACTCACCGCGGCAGTGGCTAACTGCACGTTGGCGCTGCAGGTGTGCGCGGGAGAGGGCTTGGGGGTCGGAGCAGCGGATTGCTACATGAGGCTTTTCGATATTCGGGGCCTCGTAGATGACCTAGGCGATAGGGTGCTTAGATGGCTAGGTATACCTATACATGAGCCGGTTGCTCCCCCGCCCCCCGGGCACTACATCGTATGAGAGAATGGCCGCGGCGCCAACGCGCGCCACGCCCGGAGTAGGCACTTGAGGAACCAGAACTCTGGGCACGGTTTGCGGTTCTTCCTGGCGAATGCAAGAAAGAGAGGCGGGCCGCGAGTTGTCATTCTTTAGCTGTCGGCGTGTGTGGGATATGGCCTTCGGCCGCGATGTTGGCACGTCTACACTGAGAATGCTGGAGTCAAGAATGGCATGAAAGCGAATCTGAGTTTGACGTTACTTGTTGCTGGTACCCTTGCGCTTGCAGCTGCGTGGGCCGGGTGCGCCGGCGATCACTCTCCTGGTAAGGCCCGCACAGCTGGTCAGGATTGTCCGCAAGCGAACAGCGAACTAAGGCAGGAAGACGATACCAGACCAGGTGTCGGACACTGGCTGCTGCTGAGGCTCGCAGCGTTCAGGGATTCGAGCCAGATCGCGGAGTTGGTTGATGTCGACCGCTGCTCGGGCGAGCCATGGGACAAGTTGGTCTTTGTGTCAGTTCTGGCAACGGAGCAGGAAGTGGACGCGGCACTGCCCGACGAAAACCGACCGATGAGATGCGTTGTCCGCCTATGCTCGCTGGTGGCGGACACCAATGGTGTGAGTTCGTTCCTCGTGTTCCGTGATCATCGCATCACGTTTCACGGTCGGCTCCCCGGATTCCACCTGGCTGAGCCATCCCTGTTGGTGATCAAGAGAGGCGACGGCGCACGGCTTAGACTCCAGAGGAAGCACAGTGAGCGTTGCGAAGTGTGGAAACCGGGGGATATCATAGTTGTCTCGG
>Ga0307430_1001076_pt1 | contig 20803 bp, 19 predicted proteins | sample SalMarWE160130MG_FD_202159 | JGI IMG/M metagenome (GOLD analysis project Ga0307430, IMG submission 202159) | Salt marsh sediment microbial communities from the Plum Island Ecosystem LTER, Massachusetts, United States - WE1603-130 | ecosystem: Environmental > Aquatic > Marine > Intertidal zone >...
TGGAGCGTCGGAGCGTCGGAGCAGCAGAGCCGTACGGAGCAAGGCACCTCCACGGCAACAGAGCGACCGAGCGGTGGAGCGGTGAGCCAATAGAGTGACAGCGTCGTGGAGCGACAGAGCGGTAAACGACGTAGGATGAGCCTAGTCTCTGGTGATATGCTCTCCAGGCAAAAAACGATGGTATGTATGATAGATAACAATCTGGCTTAATGTTGGATGTAGCAAGATTATACGAATGTCAGAATCGTTCAACTCGATGCTGGTCCTGAGTGACATCCGAATCCCTTGTTACCTGTCGCTCATTCCTCGCCCTATTATGGCTGTTTGCCATACCCTATCGTATGTTTGCTATGCTACCTCTTCCATGCTCTTTACTATTTACTCTCCACTCTCTACTCCGTAGTCTCTGTTCTGCATGTACCGCTCTCCGTTCTTCACTCTGCGCTCTCAGCTCTCCGCTCTCCGCCCTCCACTCTACGCTCCACGCTCATCACTCTCCGCTCTCCAGTCTCTGCTCTCTGCTCTTCGCTCCTCACTCCATTGTGGCTGCTCTTTTATACAAAGAGCGACAGAGCGAGGAGAGGGGTGAGACAGGATCAGATCAACTCGAGGGACGTATCTCACAGGCAACAATCACAATCCGAAGTATCGTTTAGTGGGTTCAGCAATATTCTTAGCATTTGGTGCTGTATAATGGCCTGTAAAAACCCTGAAGGAGGCATGCGCATGAACCTGACCATAGCTGCGAAGATTTGTGGGATAGTGAGCTTTGTGATTCTAGTATTTTTTGTGGGCATAATACTAGCATACAATGACGAGGAAGCCCCAAAGAATCAACTAAATAGGCTAAAGAGATACATTACTCGCAAGGTTGAGGGACACCGGCACATAGGATGGTTCGGGAAACCAAAGGCGATGACGAAAGTAATAATATGGATAGGATTCGGTTTAGGGTTATTCAGCTTAATAGTTATTTTACCACAAAGCTGAATCAGCCGAAACCTTCTGGCGTTTTGTTCGTATAAGAAAGGTTGCTTCTGTAGAACTCGTAACTGACCTACTTCTTGATTTGCCCCAAAATGATCTCAAGATCCCCATCAGCAGGTCGCTGCACTATCTGTAGCACCGTGTATTTGGCACTTCGGAGCTTATCATCTATATGCTCTGTTTGAAGTGCATGAGCATCATCACGAGAACCTTTGGGTAATCTGATTACCGCAGTGCTTAGACTATACACCACTCGGTGGCGGTGCAAAGTCAGATAACTGACTACCGCGATAATCACTTGTGCGGCTAGAATACCAGCTGAAATCCATAGCATAGCATCCTCCTTGAAATCTCGTTGTCTAAATTCTAACTCCTGAATACTAGTTCCTACAACACGCTATTACCCCTGAGCTGGACTTCTGAGACTACTACCTTGCTAGTTAGTAACATTCTGGCGAAATGTGCACCGCTTGTCTCGGTCAATGCTAAACAAGGAACTAAACAGAATTGCTAATTGTGTGATTCTTGCCCAGGGCGATAGTAAACAGCCGGATTCAGCTAAAGCGGGTCTGACGAATCTAAAGGTTATCAACCATTGCATCACATCTTCTGCTGATTTGCCGGTATTCTCTGTCCCAACCTCCCGATTGCTCGGGTAGCACGGCTCCCAAAATCCTCAATGCACTTAAAACAGTCTGGAGTACTCTTATTACCGTTGCATGCCCTAGTTCAGTAGATATAACACCGCCAATGAGATATTCCAACCCTACTCTCTCTCCGAGGGCTTTCTCTCCATGACGAGCTTTAAATGACCTTAGATTCGGGTGTGCGACATCCGAAAAGAACCCATAGTATTGTCTAAGACTTATAAGAAGTTCCCTTTTTTTGCCGGGGTCGTTCTCTAATCTACTGAGTTCTTCGTCTACTTCATACTGTTTGATTTTCTTACCAGCCAGGAACCTATTAGCGAATTTCTTACTGTAGAAAAAGAGGTAACATCGCGAAATTCGTTCATAACAGCTTCTTAATAAATCACGAACTTCTGGGTAATAACCTAGTAAAATGCCGTGTCTAGCAAGAAGGATGTAATTTAAAGTGGATGTTAGCATTGCTATCGCTGCTCGATTACAACTATTGTCTTTCCACTTATCTATAAGACGATAAGCTGCCTGAAGTGCTTCCATATATAAGACTATTGCGTCGTCCAATAACTTAATATCTTCAGCAAGTTCCGATTCCGCTCTTTCAGAGTTCTTCCTGTCATCTCTAAGTATATTATTTAAGACGTCTCTAGCTGGTAACTTAGTAAAATCATCAGTTAAATGCCATATCTCATTTCCCATTATTTTCTTATGATACCTGTTTTGTTTCCCCATTGCACAATGTGACGATTTGTGTAATACCCTACATTACCCCTGCACTTTTCTGACTTCAGTTTGAGCGTAAGTCAGTGACGGTAAAGGACACTATCGGATACTCGAAAAATGGTAATTGACTGCGCCCACTAGTTGCCTTATCATGGATATCACTAAGTGCTGATGAAAGCAACGTTTCTGATTTGCTGTAGTCTTGCTTTAGCCTTGCTTGGCTTATCGTGTGCCCCGGAGACTACATTGGAGACTTCCATAACTGAAGTAGATAACGGGGTCGTAATTGAGAATATGGGCACTGTCGATTGTATTGCGATTGTCACGTCGCCCGAGGGTGAGCAGCAATTTGAATTAGCTGTCGGCAAAAGTGTAACAGTTACCAATATATCACAACCGATTGAGGTTTCAGCGGTTACCTTGTAGGACCAGTTAAGCTGGGTGGATTTGGAAGGGGCAAGAAGGATGACTACTAGCGTGTAAAAACAAACTCCACTCTGAGGACAACCTGGACGTCATGTAGGACTACTAACTAAAAACTGTTTCACCAAAAGCGCGGGGATGAAAAAGAAAAAAATGAAAAGGAAGTTGCTAATTGCGTTAGCTTCGCTTGACCTGTGACGTGCCACCGGCGCTACCCGTGGGTATCTACGCTGGTACAACTTCCTTTTCAAATGTCGCAGCTATATCTTTCACGCTATGGGTTTGCCAAACCATAGGTGGATATTTCTCGGACAGCGGAGATAATGCTCAAAATCTTAGGCTCTAAATACTTGACAAATCGCTATCCCTGGATTATACTGTAGTAGTATAATACAACAACACTGAGGCGTCGGCGTATATGATTTTCAATCGGGAAGAATATCTCACTGTACCAGAAACAGCTAGGTATCTTCAGTTGAACGAGGAGACCGTAAGGCGAAACGTTCGCTCTGGTCGCCTTAAAGCGGAAAAAATCGGGAACCAGTGGTTCATCCGTAGAAGTGACCTTTCCTCGTTTGAGGGTATTCAAAATTCTCAAACTAAAGGCTAATCGAAGAGGAAATGGGGAGGAGCCTGAGTATGAAGCAAAGAGTTCGAAATTCGCCACCAATTAGAGACATCATTCATGAATATATGGTGAAAAAGGGTGACACAGTATCTTTTGAAGAAATATATAAACATGTTTATAAATCCGTAACCCTTTTGGGCAAAACACCACGAAATTCCGTTTTCTCGGTGCTTACGAGAATACCTGATATTGAGCGAGTTGGACCGGCTATGTACAGACTCAGATGTAGATAGGAAAACAGAACAGGATTTGGTGGAGAAGCAAGAATTGGGAATCAAGCCACTATTGGAAGCGGATATGATGGACCCACTTGATAAGTTCCGCAACACTATACAACTTCAAGATTGCATTCAAGGGATGTCTCTCCTGAGACCGCGGTCGGTAGACCTTATTATTGCCGACCCACCCTATAATTTATCAAAGGGCGGGAATTGGTCATGGGATAACACAGCGAATCTCCCCGGTTTTGGTGGTAAATGGAAAAAGACCGCTGAGAAGTGGGACTCTATGTCTTTCGAGGCATACTACCGTTTTTCAGAGAGTTGGATAACAGAGGCCAAACGCATATTAAAACCATCAGGGTCTATTTGGGTCTATGGAACATATCACAATCTAGGCATCATAAACGTAATATTCCAACGACTAGGCATAGAGATAATCAATGAAATAATATGGTATAAGCGCAATTCCTTTCCAAATTTATCAGGTAGAAGGTTCACTGCCAGCCACGAGTCTATTTTATGGGCTCATACAGGTGGAAAGAAAAGGGAGTATTATTTCAATTATCAAGCCATGAAGAACTGTGAATTTCCAGAAGACCAATTAAAAAAGACTGGCAGGCAAATGAGAACGGTGTGGGATATTCCCAATAATAAGAATGGCATAGAGCGCCGTTTTGGTACTCACCCAACCCAAAAACCAATTCGTTTGTGCCAACGTATAATAGTTGCGTCATCCAAGCCTGGCGACATAGTTCTGGTACCTTTTGCTGGAACCGGGAGCGAATGTGTAGCAGCTAAACTTCTTGGGCGGAATTTTGTTGGCTTTGAGATTGATTCTACGTACAAAGAGATAGCAGAAGCTCGATTGAAAAACGCTGAACCTGAAGCTGTACAATTGAGCTTAACGTGCGAAGGATTTGAAGAGAGTATTGTGCCTGCTAAGTGAAGGGTAAACAATGACCACACAAATGCCGCTTGCTCTAGAGAAGGTACATCCAACGAGTATGTTCCCTCCGTTAATAAAGTGGCCTGGTAGCAAGCGTTCACAGGCAAAACGGATTGTAGAACTGTTTCCCGATGATTATCAGTGCTACTACGAGCCGTTTCTTGGTGGTGGTTCAATTCTTTTCCAAGCTGGGCCCTCAAAAGCTATTTGTGGGGATATATGCACACCACTAATTGACTTATGGAAATTGATTCAGAAAGCTCCCTGGGACTTGCTGGATAAGTACCGAGTGCTTTGGTATCGACTTCAAACTGAAGGATACATGGTATACTACGAGGTAAGAGAAAGATTTAACCGCACCCGAGACCCCTCAGACCTGTTTTTCCTTAGCAGAACTTGTGTTAACGGACTCATAAGATTCAACCAAAGAGGTGAGTTCAATAACTCTCTTCACCACACCAGAAAAGGCATTGACCCAGATAGACTAGCTGAGGTCCTCGCTCTATGGTTACCACGAATTCGAAATGTCGAATTTATTGCCGGTGACTATGAATATACTGTTAGTACTGCTGCTAGTGGAGATTTCGTATATCTAGACCCACCGTACTTCCACACGAAAGGGAGATATCACGGCCGTATTGATTACGAGCGGTTTTTCAAATTTCTTGAAGCTCTTACCAAAAGGGGAGTTAGATTTGCTTTATCGTTTGATGGAAGCCGCGGCAATACTCGATACTCCGCGGAGATTCCAGGTAATCTATACAAAAGGCAAGTAGAAATAGAATCAGGATATTCATCTTTCAGAAAAGTGATGGGCGGCAGTTGCGAAATGGTAAAGGAGACAGTTTATCTAAATTGGTAAGTCTGCAAATCGGGAGAGTAACTCCTAGGTTCTCCCTTGAACCATGATGCTCCTAGAATAAACCTTAGCAAGTCTACCGACCTTCAGATAATCTAATGACGCCCTGAGTTGGCAAAAAGCGATATAAGAAGTCTATCACTTTACGTCCTGACACCGATTCAGCATGCGTGCGAATAATACAATTCTTGCCGTTGTCGGTGAACTCCAAGTTGAAAACGATGTCTGTAGCTGCTCGGTGAGCAATTTTCCCCAAGTCTGCTCTTTTTCCACCAATAAAGGCAACTGCAGAAACAAACTGCCTGGAATCAAGCGGCAGTGATTCAGTAGCATGATTCCACTGGCCTGTCTGGATTTGTCTTCGAATACTGGGTATTGTTGAAATAAGGTCAGTAACATATCTAACCAGCCGAGGCCCGATAGAAGTCTCCACTTGGTCGAAACGTTCTTTGGACTCTATGACCAGAATAAGAGGGACTTCATATATGCCGAAGATTTCGAATAGATGGTCGGGACGTTTAGCGACCTCCGGTGTGACACGAGGAAGCGACAGCCAACGCACTTCCAACAATTTGTCTGGTGTTAGCAGCGACACTCCGCTCCAATCTCCACCTGGAGGGTTACACATTCCTTCAAACACTTTATCACCCAATAGACGTGAGAACACTTGATGAAGTACTGTATCTACATCATGTTCGCCTGTTCGTATGGGGACTGAAGGTACCAACATTGAAACATTTTTTTCTTGTGGAATCCCGGCTTGCCAATGGCTTTTCAAAAAGGCGCGCCTATTCAAGATTGTTGCGGTACTGGAATCAATGAGGATTGCATCGCTAACTGACAATATAGCTTCCCACAGGCCATTCATTTTCATTAGACCTGTAGGGTCATTTTCAAGAACTGGCCAAGTTGCACTCGGTGCTGGCCCATAGACTATCGTAAGAAGGTCGTTCCCATCTCCAATAAGCATCCGTGCCATCGGAGCCAAACCTCGGTCAGGCCGAGCATCATCTCCTCGTGGTTTGAAACCCATAACCCAACAAATTGTAAGCTCGGTTCGACGAGACAGCCATTCTATGAATGTGTTTGGTAAGTCTGGGTATAGTGCGAGCACCTCAGCTACAAATGAGCGAAAGCAGGATGGCGGAATTACACACATTGGTAGAGTAGATGATGTAAGGCCAATTGCGTATTTGGAAGCGCAATCCATGAGTTTTCGTGCACTGTCAGTGAGAGCCTCGATATAGGCCATTTTTGCCCAAGACAAAGGTGCTTTCTGAACTACATAATTAACTAGCGTTCCTCCATCGGAAATAAACTTGTAAGCATCCATCCATTGGGCAGGCGTCATGCTGTCTTTACGCTTCCTGCTGGCAGCAAGCAACGTCACAAAGTGAAGGAGTTTATCTTTTAAACTTTGTTCATCTTGTTCATATGGCTCGCCAAGAATCAAGTGCAAAAGTAGACTTAAGAAAGTTTCATATCCGTAGACGTCCTTGTACAGCTGCACAGTACCAATATCAGCTCCCGGGCTAGCCAAGATTACCTGAGTCACCAAACTGTCAGTTGAAGCAGACAGAGAAAGATAACTGAATGGAACTGCTGGGTTAGGTAAGCGGGTTGACTTGCGACCCCGGTCTGCATCCAGTTCATAGCCTCCAACTTCAGCTATGTAAGCAAAAGGAATTCGTGCTCTAGCAAAGGAGTAGGCTCGGCCGTTACGTTGCCAGGCTTGGTTCCCAGCTGGTAATGCACCACAATACTCCACCGCAATTATTGGTTCTTCGGAAGCACCTTCTACACGCGTAATGATGGCGTCAGCGGCTTCTCGTAGTTGCCCACCTCTTTGTCGGACCAAAGACAAGATATCCTCCGTCCAACGGCTAAAGCCCGGAAAGTAGCGAAACGTGATGCTTAATTCACGATCTGGTACCTCTACTTGAAAAAACGGACAAACTGCAGAGTCAAAAGGCCCATGTCCGTTTACCACTCTACCACAAAGTGCATGCACAACCAGAGACAAAGTACGTTCGCACTCGACGATATTATCACCGTGAATATTGAAATGCATGCTACGTCTCTGCAATCCTCTTTGTTCTCCCGACTGAGGGCACTTTGCTTTTATATTACCAGTATTATGTAGGGAAGTTCAATCTGTTAATGTAGTATTACTTACTAGCAGTTAGTGTAACCGACTCGTGGACAACAATTCTGACAAAAGTGTAGCGTGTCGTGTTCACTAGAAATGGGACCTACGACGGATGTGTGTGCGTTTATCGTTATTATTTATGATAGAATATCCGCGGAAAATAGTACTTAGGTACGTGCAGTTGTGTGTGGAGATTTACCATTCGTAGGAGACCATGAGTGACGTTGTTTATATCAATAGTGAAAATGCAGCAAAAGACCAATGGAAGCTACTAGCTCAGTATGCTTATCCAAAAAATATCGTAAGATACTTGCAACAACATGGATTCGTGCACTTAGAAAAGCTCGTCGAATACATTGCTGGTTGTTTTAGACAAAGCGAAGCATATTTTATTGCTGCTGAGAACTCTCCAATATATATTTCCCCACTTCTTCAATATTATGGTGCGGTGACCTTGCTCGCCGGTGCATCTGCGATGGCCAGGGGTGCTCAGCTTACCATCAAAGGACATGGAATGATAATACCGAACGCCGCGAACATCAAACGAATCGCAGATGCTCAGATAATACCAAGAGGAAACGGCGCTCTTCAGCAATTTGCTGACATATTTTCACCAGGCAGTTCGTTTGTAAATGGCGAGCCATGGACAATGGAGGAAATCTTGGGGTCTGTTCCAGACCTGAAACCGGATTTTGAAAATTGTTATCAAGAGGCTGTCCCATATACCATCCCAATCGAAGTAGTTAAAAGAGACCGTGATTCGCTTGAACGTATCTCGAAAAAAGACCTAACAAGATTTGAAATACCAGATGATGCACTTGCGAACATAGAAAATTTGCTCCATTCATATCTTATCCCTGAAATTACCAATCAATATGTAATATTACGTCGGAAAATCAACTCATCTGAAATTGGTGTTTATTCACTCTTTAATCGGAAACATTTACAGATAGCTCACTCCAAAAAGGGTAAGAAGCTGACGCCAAGTCAAATCATTATCATGTTTATGGGGATGTTCTCGTTGGGTTTCTTATCGAGATATCATCCTGACTTTTGGAATCCTTTTGTGAGAAGTGATGAGACTGGAGAATTGTTGCTGGTTGAAAAGTTTATCGCTGTGTGCCAGCGTTATTTTCCAAATTTAGTCTTAAATGAGATACAAGAATCGCGTATCCAATTTGTAAACAAAACGGAAGGTACAGTGGACCTTTCGACTCCTTCATTTGCAAGACATTTAAATGAAAACTCAATTGATATCAGGGGTGTATCCAAGAGGGAAGTGCCGTGAGTATTCGGTCTGATGCTTACAGTATCTGCAAGCATGTGTGGGACTCTCCGTCTAGAGAGCATTTAAAATCAGTAGTCAGGAAGTTACAGGCTTCAGAGTTTGGATATCTTGCCCAAGGGCAACATGCACAGATATTGAGTTTCTTGGTTATTGACCAGAGAAAACCTGAGCTTGAAAAAAAGCTCCAACTACTCCGTATCATCCCACTTGATGATGAAGACCGAATACTATTATCCAAAGCCCACAAGCAAATTCTTCAGTTGAATATGAAGTGTATTGCTCCGCTGTCTGCCGAACTACCACAATGTGTAAAAGCCGTTGACCCTTATCATAAATTTAAGTATAAACTCTCCGAAGTTCCAGACGGGGATATTCTCTCTGAAGAAGTCTTGGGTAAGATGGCAAAAAGTTTTAATGAACATCCTGCAATCAAAGCTGCTATTCAGAGCGTAAAAGCGGCCACAATCAAAATGACAGAAGATGAGTATATAAAGGCTGTATCAATATTCTACGAAACTCTCATTAAGGCTGGAGCTTATGATGCTCCAAATCACATTATTAACATCATGTTTAGCCACAAAGACTCATTACAGCGAACGATTGCTCGCCATATTACTGCTTTAACCTGTATCCAAGCATCTCTTTCTGTTCTTGACCAACTTATCTATCAGGCGATATTAAATAACAAGCTACCACTATTGGATAAAAACAACATCATCGAAATTGGGCAAATGAGTAATAATCTTGTGGGTAATGGACTCTTTTTGTCATACCAACCAGGTGAACAATTATCCACGGTTAACATTTCCGATATAGTATTGGTCAAGATTGAGACTCCTGGTTTACCGCTTGGTGAGCTCTGGCAGGCGCAAGCAGTACATCGTGAATATTCGCAGGAGTTCGGGTCTTGTGCAGAACTCACTCTCAGAGAAGTTGACGAAAATTTGAATCTTTTCGGCCATTTGCTTGAGCACATTTAGAATATCTGGCCACCCTATAATTTCAACCGAAACCTATAAACCTAATTTGCACATCAAAGACAATGCTGCTCATATAACAAACTTGCTTTGTGTAACTGCGTTTCGGGGCCGAGTGATTGAACAATTCTCGGTTTCGTTTAGTCGGGTTTTATCTAGGGCCTAACAAGAATAGGTCGGGTAAAATTTCAAACACTAGGTATATGACCATCGCCCCTTGTCCGAATGACGAAATAGGGAATAAAACGTATGAGAAAGCACGAGTAGTTTGCAATTCGTCCTGTACTTTGCTCTTCGCTCGACTTACTAGGAAATCCCTAACCTTACGAAATCAAGTGTATAATGGTTCCAAGATACGTCAAGTATTGGACGCACTGGATAGGCAAACGCCAACATGAAGGAATGCTCCGAGCAGGTATCATACAAAGTGACCGCCAGTTTGCCGTACCCCCTTCGGCTAGAGGGTGGCCCATATAGTATTGTCGGGAATCTGGGTAAAGCAGAACTGTCCTTCGAGACCGTGCGACAGACGACGTACGATACACGGTTACTCATAGAGAGTGGCGAGTTTGACTTCAAGATCGACAGGCACGGCTGGGCATCTTACTCGCGTGTCTTAGGCGATATCACCCCAAATCATTCAGTTCACCCCGTAGCCACGCTGGTAGAGTGTCTTAACCAGTTAATACAAAATTTGCGCGACATGATGAGTTGTTTCTGGCTGCATGACTTGGAAAAGGTGGACCTTTATCACGTGTCTGTAGAGTCGGAGCGCGAGTGTACCGAGACCGGATCATGGGGTCGTACCAGTGGAATTACTTTACCCTGTACAGGGGTGACTGCCGAGACCGAGGAGAGATTAAGACATCGACTGGCGTCTCATGAACAAGTCCTCCAGTGGCGGCTGCTGCAGCTGGATGCCGAAGATGCTTTCGAACTAGGCAGATATGAGGAGGCGGTCCTGCTTGGCTACGGTGCGCTCGAAGCTGCTTGTCGTACCGAAACACCGCGGCTGGCCCGCGCTACAGGAGTTACCGCCGCTGAACTAGCGGAACGGGTCGCAGGCAAGGCTCCCAAGAAAAAGAAACCTCCTTTTTCGCCGGAAGAAGTCGCCGAATATTCTAAGGTTCGTGGTCTAGTGAGAGTCTGCTGTGAATTGGCAGGAACAGCTTACGACCCTGGCTCTCTTGCTGAATCTGCTAGAAACGCACAACAGTTGCGTAATCTCGTCACCCACCGCGGCATCTGCTTGTCTCACTCCCAGGCGTGGCGTGCTCTAGAGGCTATTCGGTTCGTGCTCAATGCCCTTAAACTTCCTACCTCGCGGGCACCTGAGGCATTCGACTCTCGGTCTTGGGTGGAACATTTCGGCAAAGCGAGCGTTGACTTCCCTCGACTTCTGGGTACCAACGAAGGTCGTCTCGTGGTTATCAGGATTAGGCATCAAAACCCTCCTGACCCTTTTACCTATTGGTTTCAACTTGAGAGAGCAGACAATTTGTTCATAGTGAGAATACCCGAGGGGGTTGGTGAACACGTGGCGGCGGCACTCGTCGTGGTTACCAACGACTCCTATCTATATGGGGGAGGTCACTTTCCTCACCTCAGTGTAAACGCTTCGCCGTTTTTGATACCCGGCCTCCTTGAAGAGGCCGCCCGAACAACAACGCAGGCAGTTCACTGGGCCCATGCGGGTATGGTTCAGGCGCAAGCAGGTTTGCCGATCCAGCACGCCTGCGACTATGCTGTGGATTCCATCTGGAAAGGCTTCACTCGACTAGGTCACACAATTGACTCCGGTGACGCACGGTTCTTTCCTCTTTGCACTAGAATTGCGAGTTACCTTGTTCATGCTTCGACAAAAGCGTTTCAACATTTCCGGCAGAAGATGTCCAGATCTCACTGTCAAATCTCGGACGAAGCAGTTCAAGTAACGGACATCCTAACCAGGATGAATCCCATCGACCCTCATTCCATGTGTGATGCGCTTCGCACCATCCACGACAGGGCTACTTGGCTAGACACCATTGTAGTACGATGTCCGCTCGAGCGCGCTGAGTACGGGACTAGAAAACGAACGCTCCGATAATGTTGGTAGCGTTGAGCAGACCTCTTTATTTTATTCGTTAGGCAACAAACACTCATTTTGTTAGCCTTCGAAGAAACCGCAGACGTGTGGTTCCTCTGCAAATACCCAACTAGGCCTCCCCTCTTTAGAGAATATGTCTCTAAGCTTAATATTAAATCTTTATTGAAGCTATTTCCGGCTCATGCATCGCGTCATTTTTTATATTACCTATTCCTCGAATTGTCGATAGGTAAGAATAGCCTTCGCTGATGATTCTATAGACCCCTAATGGCATAAGCAAAAAGAATGGAGAGTCCAGTTTAGCGTAGTAAAATATCCTATCATTCAAAATATTTGTCAGATCAGCCCGTTTTAATTCAGACATTCGCGTGCTTAGTGGACTACATAACTCGATAGGATCTACTGAATAGTAGGCAACACACATAAACGGGCGTACCTCGTAAATTAAGCATTGATTGTTATCTAGGAACGGACATGGGAGATTAAGTTTATAATATTGTTCCTGCAATCCATTCTCGAATCGCTTAATTTTTTGTATAGGTGGTTTTTTGAAAGCACGAATTTCCAGCCGGAGTGTTTCTCGTTCTTTATATATTGCCAATGCTTCTTTTTCTTTTTGTCTCCAGATTTCGTAATTCTTTAAGAATGCTGCGAGAATATTCTCGTTTTGATAAAGATAGTAAACTATAGCTTCGCATTCTTGTAGATTTGCCTCTACATATTCATTACAACAAGTTGAATAAACACAGCCCTGTTTGCAAGGAGTGGTTTTGCCTGCATCCTCGATTTGTTTCAGAAGCTTTTGGGTTATTATTTCAATCCCTTTCTTTTTCTTTTTTATATAGTCCTGACAAAAGAGTCCTCTGCTTTTCCCTAACTTTCCTACATAAGCCATCTTTCTCTTTAGGGCTATTGATTTATCCACGATTTCCATAGCTCAACCTCATCGTACCAGCATCATTAGTTTAAAAGGTTAAGCAGAGAAACGCAATGATAAAATCATAGCTGATTACTGTTAATCCTCCTAATCACAATTACTGTTTCTGGTATGACGGCCAGTAAATAGCTGCAATACAAAGTTAACATCACAAAGTAGTTGAAAGTTATCCAACAAAATAGCGTTTTGTGACTCCTTAACTCAATAGTATGTCTCGGACACGGCACAAAAACTATTGAAAATTCCTTCGATAGTGACTTATAATATTATGAGGCTAATATCAGGTTCGGAATCATGTGTGTGCCAGAGGGTTGTTATAGCTCCCATCGTGCTAAGTCCGGCACATACAAACGTGTGAACTGGTCTCTTCCTATCTGCCACAGTAAAATCAACCCTCAATTTGAAGAAGAGGGAAAAGGAACCACAAAGAAAGGCTAGCGTGCTTCTCAACGAAGATGAAGACATCCATGGCGTTTATGAGGTAGATCGTTTCCTTGGAGAAGGGGCTTTTGCGGAAGTATACCGCGTAAAGCACAAATTCCTAGGGCGACAAGCCATGAAGATTTTCAAATCGACTAGCCCCAAATTAGAAGAGATTGAACGAAACTTGGCTGAAGCTGTACTGCTGTCAAAGATTGGGCATCCCAATATCATTAGAGTGTTTGATGCTGGCATCTTGGAGACCAGTGCCGGGCAACGTGGCTATTTCACGATGGAGTATGTTCCGGGCGGTACTCTGGAATCATTCTGGGACTCTTATAAAGATAGCTTCGTTCCCATTCTAGATACTGTGGATATTATCCGGCAAGTTTGCATGGGAATGGCTGTTGCTCACAGTAAGCAGTCACCGATAATCCATCGCGATATCAAACCGCAAAACATCCTTGTTGGTTATGATATCGAAGGGCTCCGTATCAGGATTAGTGATTTTGGACTTGCCAAAGCCGTAAATCCCCTCACCCTCCTGGCAAGTGCTAGAGGGACTCCCGTATTCAAACCTCCAGAGTGCCTGCAAAACATGGACTCTTGTGCCGGAGACGTATGGTCTATCGGTGTTACGCTCTATCTTTTGCTGACAGATCGACTGCCTTTTCCGGTTGAAAGCAGGATGGATTTATCGACTGGCAAATGTTGGAAGCACAAGCTTATTCCGGCGGTGGACTTTAACCCTCGCGTAGATGCCCATCTTGAATCCATTGTCTCGCGATGCCTGAAGCTCAACCCTGCTGAGCGCTATTCTAATGCAATGGAGATGCTGGAGGACATTAAACGATGGGAACCGCCGAAATCGAAACCTGTAGCAGAGAGTAAGGAGAGTGTAGATGAGAGCAAGAGTGCTCTTGGTCTTATCGCAAAACCTGAAGAAAGCGATCCAGAAACGATGGCAGCAGAGGCAATGAAAATCTCTCGAGATCCGAGTAAGCTTATGGAAGCAGCTGACCTTCTTGAAGAGGCGATGATTCGGCAATCTGGCCTGCGGAAGAAATACGAATATCAACTCAAGCTTTGGCGACGCGGAATTATCATGTGATATGTATTAAATAGAGAGGGCGGCATACTGTCGCGAGGATAATCACAAGCAATGGAAACAGGTAACCCGGTGGAATGGAATGAGACACTTCTCAAGATGGCGCGGCCTGATATCTATCGTATCAATGCTTTCCGCATATTGGGCCTCCCTGTGACTACTTCTCCAAGGGAGCTATCTTCTCATATTCGAAGGCTTGAGCTCACTGAAAAATACGGGAATACTGGACAGCTTAACAACAGCTTTCTCGCACTAAACACCACACACGACAGGGATGCTAGACGAGAGGCACAACAAAGGCTGCTCGATCCTGAACTGAGATTTATAGATGAATTCTTCTGGTTCTGGCCGCTATCGCTTAATTCGACCGAAGAAAATGACGACACTCTTGTGGCAATTAAACAGAATGATGTATCACGAGCTTTGACTATCTGGGGGCACCATGAGGCTGAAGGTAGTGAAGCCAGTGTTTCTATGCACAATCTCGCTGTTTTTCACCATGCCATGGCGTTGGATATCGAACATATGGAAACGGAAACGAAAGAGATTTCCGAACAGCAAATTGAACAGAAACGGGCCCATTGGCAACAAGCTTTTTCCAGATGGAAGAGGCTGCTTAATGAAGAAGGGTTTTGGCAAAGAGTGCGAGAACGTATTCACGAATTTGATGATCCTCGTTTAACAATTGATACAGCCCGCCGGATTCGCGAGGGATTGCCGAAAGCATTGCTTTCAATCAATGCAATGCTTTCGGTAGAAGCTTCAGGAATGAATGACCCAACAGATATGGATTTTCACCTAGCAATAATACGTCAATCTGGTTTTGATAACACAATTGCTGAAGAGGCCAAACACCGAGCTGTCGTACCGATACGAGATAGAATCAAAGCCATGTGCTTACACTCTGCCGAGGAAATTAGTAATGCACCGGAGCGTGGCAGTAAGCTGGCTTCTAGTCTTATTCATGACACGGCTCCGTTGCTCAAGACTCTTGATTCACTGCTAGCTAAAGGAGATTCAACACGCGAATCAGTCCATGATGAAGTAGGGTTGCAGATGAGGTCATGCCTAATTGCATTTGGGAATGAGACTGGAGATTGGCGGGCAGTTTCTGAAACCGCTAAGAAATCTCTCAGCATTGCGGAAAGTCCTTTTCTCAGGCAGCAGATTAAGGATGACCTCGAGACCATAAGCCTAAATGTAGAATATGCGAGTTGCTGGTTCTGCGGAGGAGATTGTACCGACGGTGATTCCTCCGTTACAGTGATGATGCATGGCAATGTAGAACGTGATAGAACATTCCTTGGAACGCAGGTTAGATGGCAGTACTTGCCTGTAACAGTGCCAAGGTGTGCAAATTGCAAGTCAGCTCACAATCAAAGCAAGGCCTGGAAAACAGGGGGCATAATTGTGGCCTTTGTTCTCGCTATTTTCATTGGAATTGCGAGCAATAGTTTTTGGGTGGGGGTTATTACTTTGGGCATTATAATTGCTGCAGCGCACGGACTCGCAGCTATGACGTTTCCTAAAGAAGTAAAACAGGAATCATACAAAAATGAATTCCGAACCGTAAAAGAAATGATTTCCAGAGGTTGGAAAATCGGAGGAAGGCCTTCAGGTGTCTGATAGAAAAATGTTGAGCGAAACTGTGTATAATCTGAAGCAATGGCTGTGTTATCCTCAAGAGTTCAGGATAAGTGCGTCGAAATACCTTGGGTTATCAGAACCCTTGGAAGCACTGGCTGACTTGGCAGAACGCACTTCAACTAGCTCCCAAACGACATCCAAGAAAGAAGAGGAATTACTTGATATGGCGGTGGATGTGGGGACTTTGGTATGGCGAATCCAGCATAGGCTAGCTGCTACAGGTGAGCTCTCGAAACCGCTGCAGAGATTGTCTCGCGATGTGGAACGGACGTGGGACGCCCTCACCCAGGGGGGTATTGAGATCAAAGACTACACTGGTGGAGACTATGAAGGTGGCATGCCCCTGCGGGTGATAACATCACAGCCGGTTACTGGCTTAGCTCGACGACAAATCATAGAGATGCTGAAACCCACCATATACTATAGGGACAGAATCATACAAATGGGAGAGGCAATTGTTGGAGTACCTGAGGAAACTGATATGTCAAAGCCAATAGAGGAAACAACCTAAAGGAACAAACAAGGAGGATGAAGCTATGGAACGACAAACGGTAGATTTCGGAATTGACCTTGGTACCACCAATAGCGCAATAGCAGTGTTGGAAGGTACAACACCCCGAATTATCAGGACGAACGAAAACACCGAATATACTCCGTCTGCAGTTTCGTTTAACAGTAAGGGCACTCTAAGAGTAGGACAGACGGCAAAAAATCAGCAATTCAGCGACGATGAAACGGAAGCCTCTGACGTCCGCCTGAAATTCAAGCTGTTTATGGGACATCCCGAGCCTCTCGAGGTTTTCAAGGTCAATGGTAAACAGATGACTCCGGAAGAGCTATCTGCAGAGGTCCTGAAAAAACTTCGAGCAGATGTTCAACGAAGGGATGGAGAAGAGATTACTGCCGCTGCCATCAGTGTCCCAGCGGCTTTTGAGCTCCCACAGTGCTCCGCCACAAACAGGGCAGCAACGCTGGCGGGGCTATCGTTCAGCCCGCTGGTTCAAGAGCCTGTTGCCGCTGCCCTGTCCTACGGATTTCAAACCACCAGCGACCGCGTCTTCTGGATGGTCTATGATTTTGGTGGTGGCACATTCGATGCAGCTATCCTGAAGGTGCGCGACGAACAGATACAGGTGGTAAACCACGGTGGAGACAATCACCTGGGTGGTGGACTGATTGATACGAGGATCGTCGACGAGTTACTGGTCCCTGTCGTCGCCAAAGAGTTCAACCTGTCACCTGACGATAAAGTGTGGACACCTGTTCGTTCCAAACTTAAATACTACGCCGAGCAGGCTAAAATTAGTCTTTCCGTTGAAGATAAAACTGACATTGAAATACGGAGACTATTTCTGGCTAAAGACGGGGCAAGCACCCCCTTTGAGTATGAACTCAAGAGAAGCGATGTTGAACGGTTGGTTGAACCACTTATCGAAAGGTCAATAAATTTGTGCAGATCAGTGTTGGAAAAGGCACGGCTATCATCCTCTGATATTGAGAAGCTGATTCTGGTTGGTGGTCCTACCATAACCCCGCTATTTAGAGATATGTTGACCCAGAAACTGGGTATTGCATTAGAATTCCGGGTGGACCCGCTGACGGTAGTGGCATGTGGTGCTGCAGTATTTGCTGGTACGCAGATAATCCCCGAGGCGTCCAGACAACAAGTGCCACTCCCTGCCGGGCATTTCAAACTGGAACTCGACTATGAACCTATTGGGGATGAAGCAGAGCCTACGATTGGGGGAAGAGTGACTGCTCCTCAAGGGCAATCTCTACAGGGGTATACCCTTGAATTCGTGGAATCTAAGACTGCGTGGCGCTCAGGGAAAATTGATGTTGGGGCGAGTGGTGCATTCGTTTCCACGGTCCACGCGGACAGAGACCGTAGAAACGAGTTTCTCATTGAATTCAGGGATGCGAGTGGAAACCGTTGTCAAACTGTGCCGGACCGGTTTTCTTATACAATAGGAATCACGATTTCCGCCCAAACTCTCGTTAAGAATATCGGTATTGCGCTTGCCAATGGAGATGTATTGCCGTTCTTCGAAAAAGATACGCCATTGCCGGCCAAAAAGCGGCGTACTGACCTTCATACAACGGAAGCCCTCAAGAGCGGCGACTCTGGGACAATTCTTCGCATTCCTGTTGTGGAGGGCAACAACAAGCGTGCTGACAGAAATCCGTTAGTTGGATGGCTGGAAGTATCCGGCCAAAAAATCCGTTCCGATGTTCCCGTCGGAAGCTCTATCGAAGTCACTATTGCTATAGATGAGTCACGCATAACACAGGTCATCGCCTACATCCCCAGATTGGATAAAGAGTTTCCGATAGTATTAGACCCTAAGTACCCGCAAATCGACGAGCAAGTGCTGGCAGACCATTCAGAAAAGGCAAAGGCACGCCTGGAAAAGGTTCGTGAACAAGCCGGGCTAGCCGGTTCTACTCGGGCCGATGATTTGCTCCAGAAGATTGAAAACGAGCAACTTGTTCGTCAAATCGATATGACCCTGATGTCAACTCAACGGGATGAACAAGAGGCTCTAGATACATGTCAGCGACGCCGCGTTGAACTTGACGCAAGACTGGATGCGATTGAAGAGTTGATTAATTGGCCCGTCCTAATTGCTGAAGCCGAGGCACAGATTGCTGGCGGGCATGATATAGTGAAACAGTATGGTGATTCTCAGGATGTTGCTGATTTTTCTCGTCTTACGGAAGAGACAAGGAAGGCCATAGCATCAAAGAACACTGATTCTGTTCAACAGAAGACCAGGAACCTTTCACAACTGGTAATGCAGGTATTGATGAAACATCCAGGCTGGTGGTTGGCACAGCTTGAACTCTTGGAAACGGAGTACAAAGACAATATGCGTGACCAGGCTGAGGCGGAGCGTCTTTTTGCACAGGGACGTCGGGCTATCACGAATCAGGATTTTGAGAACCTCAAGATAGCTGTTCGCCAGCTTTGGGGACTACTGCCCGATGAAATAACCGAACAGTTACGCGGCTATAAAAGCACTGTCATCAAGGAGGGATTCTAGCTTTCCTACAGGAAAACTGAATACGTAAATATGCAAGAACCTAAATCATACCCATTAGAACAAGCAGCAAAGCCTACTGCACAAGAGAGCATATCCACCCCGCAAGCTATGGTGACCGATATACTCATCCATGCTGGAGCTTTGGCGCAGAGAGGAGACCTTCTCCAAGCTGAAGATTTGCTGAAAACCTTGTCTGAAAGTGACAGTTCAAGAATAGAAGTGATTGATTTACTGGCCAAAATATATGCACAGCAAGGTAAAATTGATCAAGCTCAAGCTTTGTGGCTTAAAGCATTACAACGGGATCCGTCTAATATACACTTTCTGTCGGCTTTAAGAATATGTGCATATTATAAGAGATCAAGACTGGAACAATTCGTTTTGCGGTACTTATGGTTATTAATTGCCGTTGTTCTTTGGTTCCTAGTTTCTATAGCCATAGTTATAAGTACGACCCTGTAAACGGTTCAATGTGAAATGAGGTCAGGATGAGTAGGGGCAACCTAATAGGAATCATCATAGGTTGTATTATAGCTGTCATCGGAGTAGTAGGCATAGCAATGTCAGGTGAGCCGTCAACTTCGCCGGAGCCTGAACCTACACCTGCATACACACTCAGTGTGAGTGTCAGCCCCTCGGGAGCGGGTTGGGTCTCTCCTTCGAGTGGCGAATATGAGTCCGGTGCACAGGTAACACTGACAGCCAGTCCGGCTGGCGGTTACACCTTTGACCACTGGAGCGGTAGTGCCTCAAGCACTTCGCCCACTATTGTCATCACCATGTACTCCGATAAGAGCATCATTGCTAACTTTAAAGCTACTCCAACAGCCCGTGAGGTACTGTTTTCAGATGATTTCAGTGATGAGGCTGGTGTTTGGGATACTTACTCTGATGAATATGGTTCAGTTTTTTACAAGGATGGCTGGCTTCATCTGACCAACAACAATCCCGCTCAATTTATTACCGGTACTTGGGCTAACCGGCATTTCACTGATTTCAGTTTGGAACTAGAAACTAAACTTGTTGGAGGTACTGACAATAACTGGCATATTGTAATATGTCGATATCAAGACAGTGATAACTTTTACATTTTTAGAACTAGCGGCGATGGTTACTATTCTATGTCGAAGGTGGTCAATGGAAACTGGATGACTCTTGCATCAGTAACCTATTCGTCCTATATCAACAGGGGCATGGATGCCGTCAACTTAATCCATATTGAGTGTATGGATAGCAACCTAAGCCTTTCGGTTAACGGGCATCTACTGTGGGAGGGTACAGATGCCACCTTTGCTGGTGGTGATGTCGTGTTAGCTACTGAGGCACTCGCAGGCACATTTACTGAAGTTGCCTTTGATAATGTCATAGTTACTAAGCCATAGTCTGGTATCGTTAAGGCCATAAACAATTCATCGTTTTGTTGTCTGCGAAGCATTTCCCTCAAGTTGACCTGCTCCTTGCTCCCCCGCTCCGTCGCTCCGTTACTTGGGAGGTGCCTTGCTCCGTGCCATACTGCTGTGGGGACCGGAGCGTGCAGCGCGGGGAGCGGTGCGTGCAGAGCAGAGACTACAGAATTGTCTGCGAAGCATTTCCCTCAAGTTGACCTGCTCCTTGCTCCCCCCGCTCCGTCGCTCCATTGATTGGGAGGTGCCTTGCTCCGTGCCATACTGCTGTGGGGACCGGAGCGTGCAGCGCGGGGAGCGGTGCGTGCAG
>Ga0307430_1001077_pt1 | contig 20788 bp, 21 predicted proteins | sample SalMarWE160130MG_FD_202159 | JGI IMG/M metagenome (GOLD analysis project Ga0307430, IMG submission 202159) | Salt marsh sediment microbial communities from the Plum Island Ecosystem LTER, Massachusetts, United States - WE1603-130 | ecosystem: Environmental > Aquatic > Marine > Intertidal zone >...
TCATCCGGAGAAGAGCCAGCAGTTAGGATTAAGGATTTTAAAAAGATTTAAGGAGCTTTGCCAGGAAAATGCTAGCCAAAAGAATAATTCCCTGTCTTGATGTTAAGAATGGCCGGGTAGTCAAGGGTACAAATTTTGTTAAATTGCGGGATGCCGGAGATCCAGTGGAAAATGGTAAGATTTATGAGGAACAGGGAGCAGACGAGCTGACCTTTTTGGATATCACTGCCTCTTCGGAGAAGCGCAAGATCATTCTTGATGTAGTGGAAAAGACAGCCGGTCAGGTTTTTATGCCTCTTACTGTAGGAGGAGGAGTGAGGAGTCTTGCTGATATTCGGGATCTTTTGAATGCTGGTGCGGATAAGGTCTCCATAAATACAGCAGCGGTAAAAAATACAAGTCTGGTGAAAGAGGCAGCAGAGAAGTTCGGCACTCAGTGTATTGTGGTAGCTATAGATGGCAAGAAAATTAAAAGAGCTCAGAAGACAGAGGGTTTTCACTCTCTTTGGGAAGTTTATATTTACGGAGGAAGAACTCCCGCTGGAATTGATGTTCTGGGGTGGGCAAAGAAGATAGAGACTCTGGGAGCAGGGGAGATTTTATTAACCAGCATGGATAAAGATGGAACTAAGAAGGGATATGATATCGAATTAACCAGAGCAGTTTCTGATTTGGTCAATATTCCGGTGGTGGCTTCAGGAGGAGCAGGAACTCTTAAAGATTTCTATGATGTCTTTATTCAGGCTAATGCTGATGCTGCTCTGGCTGCTTCTATATTTCATTATAAAGAATATTCAATCGAAGAGACAAAGCGCTACTTAAAAAAACGAGGAGCTAATGTGAGAATCTAAGTTCTCGATCCGGGATACTCGATCCTCGTGTTCCCTCATCTTAATCCTCCTTTACAGTTCGTAGTTATGAGTTCATAGTTCATCGACAGAAAGAACGGACGGTGAACCAGTTGGCTAACGGGGCTAGCAGGTCAATGAACAATGAACAAAACAGGAGGTGGAGAAAATTTTGGGCTAGGAAAGCTTCTTTCGATGCTTGACAGGGACAAGATACCTGCTAAAGTAGCCTAGGAAGGTTAAACCTAATATCTTTTAACATGGAGAGGTGGAGTATGCCTGCTAAGACGGAGGAAGAAATTTTAAAACTGGTAAAGAAAGAAGATGTGAGCTTCATTAAGCTGTGGTTTAGTGATATTCTAGGGCAACTTAAAAGTGTTGCCATTCCTGTAGGGGAGTTAGAAAGAGCTTTCTCGGAGGGAATGGGGTTCGATGGCTCGTCTATAAAGGGGTTTGCCAGGATTGATGAGAGTGACATGCTTGCTAGACCCGACCCTAATACCTTTGCCCTACTTCCCTGGATATCAAAGCAAAAAGTAGCTCGGATGTTTTGTGATATCATTCAGCCAGATGGTAGCCCTTATGAGGGTGATTCGAGGTACATATTGAAAAGGAACCTGGAGCGTCTTAAAGAGAAAAGCTATACTTTTTATCTCGGACCGGAACTGGAATACTTTTATTTTAAAGACGAGAAACATCCGGAAACCTTGGATGAAGGTGGATATTTCGATTTTACTACTCTGGATGCCGGCAGTGAACTTCGTCGGGATACTATTTCCATCCTGGAGGCTATGGGCATAGGAGTGGAATACAGTCATCATGAAGTCGCACCTTCTCAACATGAAATAGACCTAAGATATGCTGATGCCCTGACTATGGCAGATAATGTGATGACCTATAGAATAGTGGTTAAAGAAGTTGCTTCTAAATACGGTCTTTACGCTACCTTTATGCCCAAGCCTATATTTGGAGTAAATGGAAACGGCATGCACACCCATCAGTCACTTTTTAAGGATAACAGGAATCTGTTCTTCGATCCTAACGATAAATATCGTCTATCTAAGGTAGCTAAATCCTATATTGCCGGTTTATTAAAACATGCCCGCGAAATAACCGCCGTTACCAATCAGTGGGTCAATTCCTACAAAAGGCTTGTTCCTGGCCATGAGGCACCGGTGTATGTTTCGTGGGCTCGCCGGAATAGATCCGCCCTGGTAAGGGTGCCCATGTACAAACCTGAGAAGGAGCAGGCTTCCAGGGTAGAGTTCCGCAGTCCTGATCCGGCCTGCAATCCATATCTTGCCTTCTCAGTGATGCTGGCGGCGGGTCTTGAGGGAGTAGAGAAAGAATACGAGTTGCCGGAGCCGGTAGAACAGAATATTTACCTTATGAGCGAAGAGGAGAGGCGAGAATTGGGAATAGCCTCACTTCCTGGAAGTCTAATTGAGGCTATCCAGTTAACTGAGAAAAGCAAACTGATGCGAAAAACTTTGGGCGATCATGTCTTTAATAGTTTCATAGCCAGCAAAAAAGTGGAGTGGGATGATTATCGAAAATGTGTACATCCTTATGAAATAGAGCGATTCCTTCCTATATTATGAATCGCTCTTATGGCACCATCTTCCCTCATTAAGGCTGATCTTTTTATCTCACCTTTTTAATGCACTCCTCCTTGCGAGTTTTGTCAATTAGAGATTTTTCCGGCCTGAGTGGTTCATTTTCGCTTTCCCTTCCTTCATTTGCACAATACCTTTAATATTGGGCTACTACTGGCATTTGGACGGGAATTGCCATCTCCAATGTGGCCCAAGGACTCATTACTGCCTTCTGGTTTACCCGCGGCCGGTGGAAGCATAAGGCTATATAGCTAATTAAGTATCTGACAACTGTTGCTCGTTCAGGCCAAAGTGGTGACCTATCTCGTGGATAACTACCTTCCTCACGGTTTTCTTAAGCTCCTCCCGGTTAGTAGAAACTGATTCAATGGCCTTTTGGTAAAGGGTTATCTTATCCGGTAAGACAAAGCTATAATGGGGACCTCTTTTAGACAGGGGAACTCCCTGGTAAAGGCCCAAATAGGTGGAAAATCGGTGTCTTTTTTGAGGCAAACTTTTCTGCCTAGCCCAGTCCTCAATGACAATTTCAATATTTTCCATTTTCTTTTTGAATTCTTTAGGTATATCTTCCACGGCCTCATGAACTAAGGACTCAAAATCTTGTCTATCCATGCGGGATAATCCTTAGAATCTTTAGAGATTATGAGAAAATTCCCTTCACTAATGATATACATATTTGAATCCTGAGAGTCAATGATTCAGGGGTGTGAGATTTTACCTGAGCTTTCCTTGATGAGCCTTACTACCTCATCAGGTTCCTCCACTATGTGAAATAGGCTAATGTCAGGGGGAGAGATTTTTCCTTGGGCTAGAAGCACTCCTTCGATCCATTCTCTCAGACCTTTCCAGTAGTCTTTCCCTACCAGAATAACCGGGAAAGGTTTGATTTTATGGGTTTGAATCAACTGGATCGGTTCAAAGAACTCATCCAGTGTTCCAAAGCCTCCCGGGAAAATGACAAAGGCAACCGCATATTTCACAAACATCATCTTGCGGACAAAAAAGTAACGGAAAGCGAGGTAAGTTCTGATATACTGGTTTGGCTTTTGTTCTTCGGGAAGATCGATATTAATTCCTACCGAGACTCCGCCTTCCTCCATGGCACCTTTGTTGGCTGCCTCCATTATTCCGGGACCTCCTCCAGTGACGATGGCATAGCCCTCTCGGACTAGCTTTCGAGCAGTTTGCTCCGCCTTCTGGTAGTCCTCATCGTTCCGGCGGGTTCTCGTGGAGCCAAAAATAGAGACCGCCGGAGGAATCCGAGACAAGACCTCAAATCCTTCCACAAACTCGGCCATAATGCGAAAGATTCTCCAGGATTCTTGCACCTTCATTTCATCAATAAGGTATTGCTGATCCATACTTGCCTCCTGCGTCCTCTTCGGATTTTATATCCGTGTTTTGTTGTCCCCAAAAATGTGTTCGGCCAGTGCTGTGGGGTAAGCATAATTTTACTAAGATAGCTTATTTTTGCAACAGCTTCTCTTTTCCATTAAATATCCGGCCCTTCTTAAATTATTTACCTAGCTTTTCACTGAAAGACTAATCATATGAGTAGGGTGTGTCAAGTCCTCGCCTCTCCTCCATTTTACTTTTGACCTTTTTTTGCTAGGATAATACCCAAAAGATAAGGAGATTTTTTTGGTTTCAGCCTATTCTAAAAAATATGATGTTATTGTGGTGGGGGGCGGCCATGCTGGCATCGAAGCTAGTCTTGCCTCAGCAAGGCTAGGCTGCCAGACCCTCCTTTTATCTATGAATCTGGATACCATTGGGCTTATGTCCTGTAATCCTGCTATAGGGGGCATAGGTAAGGGTCAGTTGGTTAAGGAGATAGACGCCTTAGGGGGAGAGATGGGTAAAACCATCGACTCTACTGTTATTCAATTTCGCCGCCTCAATACCAAAAAGGGTCCGGCGGTTCAGTCCTCACGGGCTCAGGCTGACCGGCAAAGCTATCGCCTTTATATGAAGTGGGTTCTAGAAAGACAAGCCGGACTTGATATAAAGCAGGCCCTGGTTGATAGAATATTGGTGAAAGATGGATTGGTCCAGGGAGTTGAGACGCATCTTGGCGAAAAGTTTAGCGGAAAAACGGTGATAATAACCCCGGGAACGTTCCTCAGTGGTTTGATTCATATTGGCTTGACAAACTTTCCCGGGGGAAGAATGGGAGATTTTCCCTCGATGGAGCTTTCTCAAAGTCTAAGGAATTTAGGATTTCGCCTGGGGAGATTTAATACCTGTACTTGCCCCCGTCTAGATGGAAAAACCGTTAATTTTTCACATCTTCATCCTCAAAAGGGGGATAAAAATCCTGTTCCATTTTCCTTCTCCACGTCCAAAATAAACCAAAGTCAAGTTCCTTGCTATATCACCTATACCAACTCAAAAACTCATCGCATCATCAAGGGGGGACTGGATCGCTCTCCTTTATCTATCGGAGTAGCAAAGACGCCTAGTGTAAGGTACTGCCCCTCCATTGAGGATAAGGTAGTGAGATTTCCTGATAGAGAAAGACATCAAATCTTCCTGGAGCCGGAAGGCTTGGAAACAAGTGAATATTATCCTAACGGTCTTTTCACTTCTCTTCCCCTCGATATTCAAATTAAAATGCTCCACACTATAAAAGGATTAGAACAGGTTGAGGTTACCCGCCCCGGATATGGAATTGAATATGATTACGTTGATCCTACTCATTTAAAGCCTACCCTGGAAACGAAGCTTATCAGAGGTCTTTTTCTGGCCGGCCAGATCAACGGGACGACCGGATACGAGGAAGCTGCCGCTCAAGGGCTGGTGGCTGGAGTTAACGCAGGCTTGATGGTTTTAGGAAAAGATCCCTTAATTTTAGATAGGTCCGAGGCATATATCGGGGTTTTGATTGATGATCTAATTACCAGGGGAACTAACGAACCTTACCGGATGTTTACCTCTCGAGCTGAGTATCGACTTCTTTTAAGAGAAGACAACGCTGATCTTCGACTGCGAGAAAAGGGATACCGAATAGGTTTGGTCGAAAAGGCTGATTACGACAAGGTAAAGGCTAAAGAAAGTCATATTAAGGCTGAGCTGGATAGACTCAGCTCCATTAGGATATCTCCTGGTAATGAGATAAACAAAAAGCTTGTTAGTCTGGGTAGTAGGCCCATCAACCATATGGTTAGCTTAAGGGAACTTCTTCGGCGGCCGGAGATCTCCTATCAGGATCTCGGTCCCTTTGACGAAGAGGTAAGTAAGATTGAAGATGGGGAAGCTCAGCAGGTTGAAATTCAAGTAATGTATAACGGATATATAAAAAGACAACTGCAACAGGTAAAGAATTTCAAGAAGATGGAAAAGTTAAAAATTCCCCTTGACTTTGATTATGAAGCCATTGGCGGCCTTTCTACCGAAGTGAAGGAGAAGTTATCCAAAATAAGACCGCATTCTCTCAGTCAGGCCTCTCGCATCTCTGGAGTGACTCCTGCTGCTATCTCCGTTTTGATGATTTATTTAAAAAAATTGGGACAAATGTAAAAAATGGGTGATGAGGCGGGGAAAATTGACCTACCTTTAAAGAATTTTTATAAGTAAAAACTTTTCTACTTTTTTACCATCTATAATGTACTTTAGACTTAATAAAGTTTTCATAAATAATCTTAATACCTTTTAAAACATCTGGATCCAGGTTTGTTAATTCGCTGGCACTAATATTCTCCTCAAGCTGTTTTGTATTCTTTGCTCCTGGAATAACACAACTCACCTCACTGTGCATCAATATCCATTTCAATGCCATTTGTACACAACTAATATCCTCTGGCTTTATCCTTTTTAATTCCTCAACTGCTTTGAGGCCAATTTCAAAATCTACTCCAGAAAACGTCTCACCTACATCAAAGAATTTTCCCTGCCGATTATAATTTCTGTGGTCATCTTCAGGAAATTTTGTGGCGAGACTCATTTTTCCCGTCAAAAGTCCACTGGCTAATGGAACCCTGGCAATAACCGCAATATTTTTCTTTTTACATTGTTCAAAGAACAGTTCCGACGGTCTCTGTCGGAAAATATTGAATATTATTTGTACACTGACAACCCCAGGATATTCAATCGCTTTAAGACCTTCTTCGACTTTCTCAACGCTAACGCCATAATGCTGAATTTTGCCTTGTTCAACAAAGCTGTCCAATGTTTCAAAAACCTCTGGTTTATAATATAAATCTATAGGCGGACAGTGTAGCTGTATCAAGTCAATCGTGTCGACACCGAGATTCCCCAAAGAGCGATCTAAAAATCTTTCCAGATTATCTTTTGTGTATCCTGAGCTAACATGAGGATCTAACCTTCGGCCAAATTTTGTGGCAACATAGATTTTTTGATCTGTACTTTTCAGAACCTGCCCAATTAGTTGTTCACTTTTTCCATCCCCATAGACATCCGCCGTATCGAAAAAATTAATGTCTCCTTCAATAGCTTTTTCCAGAACCCCTATGGCATCACTTTCACTTACACGTCCCCAACCTCCACCAAGTGCCCAGGTACCTAAACCAACCTCACTAACTTTCCAATTGGTTTTTCCAAAAATTCTGTATTTCATTATTGCCCCCTATTGGTAAATGATTTTGCCTACCTCTTTGATGTTCGACACAGTCTTATATTGTTCCAATTTTGGAGTATAGGCGATAATGTCGCCTATGCACCGAATTCACCACTTATTTAAAAACTCCCTAATACCATCCTCTGGGGAAAGACTAAGGTAAAATTCAGTGGTTGTCAACCTCTCGCAGAAAGTCCTTTTCCACTCCCTCATTTTCTCAATCCCCCTTTAGTTCAGCATTTTAGGAAAAATGATATGAAATTTTGGGGAATCTCCAATAATGTGTTTCCTTGACATCACTCCTAAACTACACTAGATTATAACAGGATAAAAAGGATGCTGGCCAAAGTTTTCTCTAGTGGGGTTCAGGGAATAGATGCCTACCCGGTGGAGGTTGAAGTAGATCTCGCCCGAGGTCTTCCTAAGTTTAATATTGTCGGTCTTCCCGATGCTGCGGTAAAGGAGTCAAAGGAAAGGGTAACCTCGGCTATCAAGAACTCAGAGTTTGATTTTCCGGTGAGGAAAATTACCGTAAATCTTGCTCCGGCTGATATCAAAAAGGAAGGCTCCTCTCTTGATCTATCCATAGCCATAGGGATCTTAAAGGCCAGCGCTGCCATAAAGACAGATGATCTTTCTGGCTATACCATCTTGGGAGAGCTGGCTCTGGATGGAAAGGTGAGGCGGATTAATGGAGCCTTGCCCATAGCTTTAGAGTTAAAAGAAAGAGGCATGAAGGGGCTTATTGTCCCGGAGGAGAATGCCCGGGAGGCTTCGGTGGTGAAAGAGTTAGAGGTCTTTCCGGTAAAGAGCCTTCTTCAGACGGCTAAGTTCTTAGACCATGAGCTATCAATTGAACCTTATAAATATGATCTAAAAAAGGCCTTAAGGGAGTCTTCAAGTTATGAGGTTGACTTCTCAGAGGTTAAGGGTCAACTCCATGTAAAAAGAGCCCTGGAGATTGCCGCAGCAGGCTCTCATAACATCTTGATGATTGGTCCTCCAGGGGCAGGAAAGACCATGCTGGCCCGCCGCATCCCTACTATTTTACCTGATCTTACTCTGGACGAGGCCATAGAAACTACCAAGCTTCATTCAGTTGCTGGCCTTCTTTTCACTCATCAAGCCCTTGTGGGTACCCGTCCTTTCAGGAGTCCCCACCATACCATTTCTGAAGCAGGACTGATCGGGGGAGGAAGGATTCCCAGACCAGGTGAGATATCTCTTTCCCACAACGGAGTCCTCTTCTTGGACGAGCTATCCGAATTCCCCCGCCACGTCTTGGAATCTCTCCGTCAGCCACTGGAAGACGGCCTGGTAACTATTTCCCGCGCTCTTACCTCCATAACATATCCGGCCAGATTCATGTTGGTGGCTGCTATGAATCCTTGTCCTTGTGGCTACTTTGGTGATCCTCGACGGGAATGTAGCTGCACTCCCCTGGAGGTACAGAAACATCTGAATAAGGTTTCCGGGCCATTGTTAGACAGGATTGATATCCATATTGAAGTAGCGGGAGTGAGACGTGAAGATCTTTTAGGAAAAGGAGTGGGAGAGCCATCGCCGCAGATTAAAAAAAGAGTTAACCAGGCAAGGAATATTCAGCTTGAGCGATTTAAGAGAACTTCCCTTTACTGTAATGTTCAAATGAATCCAAAACATATTCGCAGATTCTGCAGCCCCGAAAAAGAAGCACAGGATTTGCTACGATCTGCTATCTCCGAGCTTGGTTTTTCGGCTCGGGCCTATCATCGCATCTTAAAGATTTCCCGTACTATAGCTGACCTTGACAGCAAGGAAAAAATAAATTCGGCTCACATCTCAGAGGCTCTACAGTATAGATATTTGGACAGGCAACTCTGGAGAAGATAATAAGGGAATTTCTCAGAATAAAGATAGTGGTTAAATAGAAAATAAAAGTCGGAGGAGGGTTATGAAAGTAAAGTGGGGAACGGTTGGTATAATCATTGCTTTGCTAATTTTAGCGGCAAGTATCTTTTTTGCCGGGATAAAGGTCTCTCAGACCGTCACCTCAAATGCTGAGCTTTTAAAAGAGAAAACGAAGCGGGATGCTGTCTCTCTTATCTGGGCCTTCAGGAAATCCTCTGTAGAAGACAGAACTCTAACTTCTGAGGATCTTAAAGCCGGATATGACTTCGCTGATAGTTTCTTAAGATCGATGGAGTAGGATTCTTTGAGATTCTATTAATATTTTCTCGATACGTGCTCATCTCCCTTTATATAAAATCTTAATTTAAGATTTTTTCCAACTTTAATACCGATTCTTCCGGTAGAGACTATGTCAAATTTCTCTGGTCTACCTTCTTCAACCCACAGATGGCTGCCTGCAAGGTCGACCCCATTATCTCTAGTAGTGATGCCTAGCGCCTGGGTGAGCTTGCCAGGACTATTGGTTAAATTATTGATATCCTGGGTTTTTCTTCTTTTCTTCATTAGCTGGATACCTTCTACTGGCTCAAGTGCTCTTATTAAAACAGCCCCTGGGGTTCCTTCCGGCTCAGTGACCACATTAAGCATATGATGCATCCCATAGACAAAATATACGTAGGCTACTCCTGGTTTAGCCCACATTATCTTCGACCGGGGAGTCTTCCCTCTACGGGCATGGGAGGCTGGATCTTTATCCCCATAGTAGGCTTCAGTTTCAACTATTCTGCCTTTGGCGATGCCTTCAGGGGTTCTACAGGACAAAATCTTTCCCAATAGACTCCGGGCTACTTCTCTGGTGTCTCTTTCATAGAAGGATCTAGGGACTGTTCGTAGTAGCATACCCTTCAGTGGTGGCATTGGTTCTAAATTCGCTCGGAAATTTGACAATTTTCTCTTATTCTGCTATTTTTTTATGTGAAAACAAACTGGTAAATTAGCGAACTGGCAATCCATACTTCTACCTAGAGTCGGTCGACTTCTGGTCAACTCAGTCCCTTAAGAATCATCCCGTCGAGTTCCGGCAGAAAAAGAGACAGATTCGTAAGTTAAAGCTCAAGGTAAAAAATCTCCCCTGGAGCATAGTATCCTGGATCATTTAACAGGGAGAAAACTATGATCCAATTATCTATTTTTTAATCTTGGAAACCAGAGGAATGAGCGTCATGGTATGGGAAATACCGGGAATTTTTCGAACTTTTCCTTTGACAATCTCTGCGAGTTTCTCAGGGGCGGGCTTAATAAGACCAGTTTCTACTTCTATGACGGCTAGAAGATCATAGTCACCAGGAACGATATGAACCTCATGTATTTCCTTAAGCTTGAGGAGTTTTTCCACAATGATATCTTCTTTACCAGTCGCAACATTGATTAAAAGGAAGGCTCTGGCAACACTTCTCATATCCCTGAACTGGGTATTTTCCAAGTATACCACCTCCTTTTGTTCTTAAGAAATTATAGCACTAACAATGAATATCGCAAGTGTGGCCCAAAGCGTGGAAGTTTTCTTGGAAAAAGATGGTTTTTGACCAATTTTTTGGGAATTCTCTTTTGATGGGAGAGAATCTCTTTAGATAACCAAGTTTTGAAGTCCCAGAAGTTGGCAAATCTGGGGTCGCGAGAGGAGGTTTAATTATGCAAGGATGGTTGGACCTTGGGAATCTTCTCATTGCTTGTCTTATCGCGGGCTCTCTTTTTGCTTTTATTGTTCTTGCCACCTGGGGTGCCAAAAGTTCTAGAAGTAAAATCCGCATGAAGCAGATAAGGACACTGTTAGAGAGAATTGAGGAAAAAATCATAGACTGGAAGATTGAATACCTGGAGTACCTTAAAGGGGTAGAGCTCGATGAGATAGAGCGGATTTTTGAGAATTTAGGAAAGGTCAAGGAGCGACTGGATCGCCTGGTGGTGTCAGAAAAATACCTTTCCTCAAAGAAAAAGTATCCCGATAAACTTCTGAGTGCTCCAGAGGCAGCCGAATACCTGCACATTTCCCTTCTCGAGTTGCTTCAGAAAGCACGAGAGGGAAAGATATTCTGCTCCAAGCAGCGAGGTGGCTGGAAGTTTAAAAGATCCGTCTTAGACAAGTGGAAAAAGAAGACAGAAAAGAAAAAAAAGGAAGAAACCAAAGTTCTTACTCATGTCTAGAGCGGTGGATTTTTCCTCTACCTATTCTCATGGACTCTTCTTAGTATATCCCAGAAGGCTCCCCGGTAGCCTTTCTTGATGGCGTCTATTAGGATGCTGTTGTCATTATAATTGTAGTTATCATCTACCTCTTGGGTGGTGGGAAGGAAAAACCTTTCATCTCCTCCAACCAGGGTAGCTACAAAGGGCAGCATCTTTTCTCCTACTAAAGATGAAACGTAGAAAATTGGCTCAAAGAAATCCTCATTTCCCTTGATCTTGCCGTATAGATTTTTATTATTTTCCAAACTACCCTCTCTTAAGACCATCTCAGAAAGACGAGTCCCCGGATAAATCCTTATCCCTGTGGCTACCCCAACTCGGGAAGGTTTTATCTTTTTCATCAAATCTACAGTCTCTTTGAGAGTGTGGTTGGTTTCACCCGGACCCCCCAACAATAAGTCATACATAAAGGTAATGTCGTGCTGCTGACAGATCTTGGCCGTTCTCACTAGATCATGCGAAGTAAAATCTCGGCCCAGTCGTTTCAACATCTCGTTAGATCCACTATCCACTCCAAAATCAATACCCTCACAGCCTGATGTTTTCATAAGGGAAGCTAGCTCGTGGGTGAAAGGAGTAGGGGAGGCATAGGTGTACCAGAATATTCTGCCAGCCAAACCCCTTTTGATTATTTCCTCACAAATGGCCTTAGCATGATGATAAGGTAGATTAAACTCACTATCACAGAAGTGAAAATAGTTGATCCCTTTGCCAAGCATAATCTCTATTTCATCTACTACATTTTGAGGCTGGCGAAGTCTCACTTCCCTCCCTTTGCATAAAGGATCAAGGCAATATATACAAGTCTTGCTGCACCCTCTTTTGGTTTCAATTGCTCCCATTCCCCCTTCCTGAAAATATCTCTCATTGTCTATTGCGTCTCTGGTTAACCGGAGGGTTCGGCTCAAATCGACATTTTTAGCAGGATTTCTTCGAAAGCCTCCTTGAGTTTTATAGACAAGACCAGGGATACTAGAATAACGACGCTCATCTCGAATTACTTCCAGAAAAGAAGGAAAGGAGTCCTCCCCTTCCCCGTAAATACCCAGGTCTAGCTCAAAGAACTTTAAGATTCTTTCGGGCATCACGGAAAAGCCACTTCCTCCCAGAATTATGGGAGCATCGGTGCTGGACTTAATATAATCGGTTATCTCTTTTATCCGGGGCAGAAAAAAGTCCTGAGATATCCAGAACGAGTCATCAACATTTCTGATGGTAACGCCTATGGTCTGGCAAGATTTTTTTTCAAAATAATCATCCACTAAAGTTTTAAAATTTGAAGAAAAGGCAAGATCAAGCACATCGACCGCATATCCTTTTTCTTTAAGTGAAAGGGTAAGATAATCCAGAGCAATGGGGCAGACTACCGGTTTTAGCTGATTAGGATTAATAAGCAGGATCTTTTTGGCGGACATCTTCTCACCCCTGACAACTTTTTTCATAATAGTTGAGGTCATTTCAGGTGTCAAGAGAAGCAAATTTTTTTTGACAAATTGGATCATTTGTATATGATAAGTCAGAAATTAAATCATAGGAGAGGCTTAAAAAGAGAGTTTTTTTCTTGAGTGACAGGTGAATTTCGACCTTTGCGGAGGAGATAAATGAGTTTGAAAGACGAAGTGGGACTTTTTAGCGGAAGGGCAAATCCGGCTCTGGCAAAAAAGATAGCCGATTACCTTGGAATTCAGCTAGGAAAGATGGAAATTAGGTACTTCAGCGACCACGAAGTATATGTTAAGATCAATGAGAATGTGAGAGGAGAGGACGTCTATTTACTTCAGCCTACCAGTCCTCCTGCCAACGAGAATATAATGGAGCTACTTATAATGATCGATGCCTTTCAAAGAGCATCGGCAAGAAGAATCACTGCCGTCATACCCTATTATGGATATGGCCGGCAGGATAGAAAGGACCAACCCCGAGTTCCCATCACTGCTAAACTGGTAGCTAATTTAATTACCACGGCGGGAGCGGAGCGCGTGCTCACCATGGATCTTCACGCTGCCCAAATCCAGGGATTTTTTGATATCAAGGTGGACCATTTGTTTGCTGCTCCGGTAATTATAGATTATTTTCAAAAAAAGAAACTTCAGGATTTAGTGGTGCTTTCCCCTGATGTGGGAGGAGTGAGAAGAGCCCGTGCTTATGCCAGAAGGCTGAATGCATCTTTAGCCATAGTGGATAAACGAAGACCGGCGGCTAATGAAGCTGAAGTGGTACGCATAGTTGGTGAGGTGAAAGGAAAGGAGATTCTTATCGTTGACGACATGGTTGACACCGGGGGGACTCTGATGGCGGCTATAGAGGTTTTGCAGAAAGAAGGTGCCCAGGCTATCTATGCTACTTGTACTCATCCGGTTCTTTCTGGGAATGTCTACGAGAAAATTGACAAATCGCCCTTGAAAGAGCTGGTGGTTACCGACACTATTCCCCTGAATAAAGGAAGAATAAAATCTAAAATAAAGGTTCTTTCAGTTTCTTCCTTGCTGGGAGAGGCTATAAAACGTATTCATGAAAATAGATCGGTGAGTTCCCTGTTTGTTTAACCAAAAATCCAGGAAAGTATTAATATCTAGAAGATTTATACGTGTATCGAGGGACTTTCCTCGGAGCAAAGCGACGGAGGGGAAGAGTCCCGAGATATTCCTGATTAAAGGAGAGAATTCTAAATGGAAAAAAGAAAGCTAAAAGTAAAGTTAAGAGACAGGACAGGTAAGGGGTATGTAAAAAAATTAAGAAAAAATGGACTCTTACCTGCGGTACTCTATGGCCCCCATCTTAAAAAAAGTCTACCCCTCCAGATAGATATAAAGGAACTCCGCAGTTTTCTTTCCCAATCTGATAAAGCGAAGATCATCACTCTGGAAATAACTGATCAGAAAACGGATAAACAGCATAATGTCATAATCAAGGATTCACAGTGGGATTTAATAAAAGGTGATCTCCAACACCTTGATTTTTATGCCGTTACTCGAGGAGAGACTGTGACCACCACTGTACCAATATCCTTTGTGGGAAAATCCCAGGGAGAAAAAATCGGAGGTATCGTAGAACATCTGGTGCGAGAACTAGACTTAGAATGTCTACCCAAGGATCTTCCTTCAATTATTGAAGTGGACATAACTCCTCTCGGGCTGGGTGATTCTCTCAGTGTGGGAGATATAAAGGTTCCCTCGGGTATAAAGGTCCTCACCCATCCCCAGGAGGTTGTAGTCTCCGTAGTTTCACCTGCGAAAGAAGAAGTCAAGGTAGAAGAAAAAGAAGCAGTTGAAGAGGTGGAAGTGGTTGGCAAAGAAAAAGAGATAGAAGAGACAGAAAAAGAGGAAACCGAGAAAAAGGATAAGGATGAGAAATGAGGGTGATATTCGGACTGGGCAATCCAGGGCCTGAGTACCGAGAGAGTAGACACAATCTGGGGTTTCGGGTGGTGGAGAATCTTTCTCAAAAATATAAGATTGAGCTGAATTCCTATTCTCATCAGGCTTTAATAGGAAAGGGATGTATAGGAAAAGAAGTGGTCATCCTGGCCAAACCCCTCACCTTTGTAAATGCTGCTGGTGAGTCGCTTTACCAGATCAAGCAAAGTTACCGAGTAAACTGCGAGGATATCATACTGATAAGCGACGATGTGGATCTAGATTTAGGAAGACTCAGAATCGCCAGCAAAGGAGGAGACGGAGGTCACAAGGGATTAAGGTCGGTTATTCAGTCTTTAGAAACAAACCTCATACCACGCCTCCGAATCGGAATAGGCAAGCCCAATGAAGAAGTAAATTTAAAAGAGTATGTACTGGGTGAGTTTAACGCTCGGGAAAAGAAAGTAGTTGAGGCCGCCATAGATAGGGCCAGCCAAGCTATGGAGACGATAATCAGTCAGGGAATAAATAAGGCTATGAGCAAATATAATTCTAACGGTGAACAAATAGAGGAGTAAAAAGAGAAAATGCTACACATCATTGTCTCAGCAGCAGTGGGGATAATTGGACTGATAGGGGTGAGCTTTCTGGTGAGAGGAATTCTCAAAGCAGATGAGGGGAATGAATTGATGCAAAAACTCTCCAAGTCCATTCAGGCCGGAGCGAGAACTTTCCTTCTTACCGAGTATAAAGTGGTGGCCATAGTGGTAATTTTGGTGGCTATTTTTTTAAGTTTGGCCCCCTTTTTTGGTCATGGAGTCCAGGTTAACTGGCAAACAGCCTTGGCCTTTGTGGTAGGAGTATGTGGGTCTGCTTTGGCCGGCTGGATTGCTATGAGTATAGCTACCAGAACCAACTCAAGAACTACCCAGGCTGCCAGGGAAGGACTGCCATCGGCTTTGAATGTTTCCTTTTCGGCAGGAGCTGTGACTGGCCTTTCCATAGTCTGCGTGGCTTTTCTGGGTCTGGTGATTATTTCTCTCGTATTCAAAGGAAAAGCGGTTATTGTCAATGGATATGCAATGGGAGCTTCTCTAATGGCTCTATTTGCCCGGGCTGGAGGAGGCATTTACACTAAAGGTGCTGATATGGGGGCGGATCTGGTGGGAAAGGTAGAGGAAGGTATCCCTGAGGATGATCCCCGCAATGCCGGAGTAATTGCAGACAATGTAGGAGACAATGTGGGGGATGTCGCGGGGCTGGGGGCTGATCTTCTTGAATCATATGTAGAGTCCATTATTGCTACTCTGGCCATTGCCGCCAGCATGGTTCTTATCTCATCTAGCTATCGTCCCTTGAGTTATCTTCCTTTTTATCTGGCGAGCTGGGGAATTATTTCCTCCTTGATGGGAATTGCCTGGATTAAAGGGGTGAGGATAAAGGATCCTCAAAATAGATTAAACAGTGGAACCTATCTGGGGGCCATCCTCATGATTGTCGGATCCTTCTTTATTATAAGGTATCTTGGCATAGCATATGAGAACTACTCTCTTCTAGGACCCTTCTGGGCTATTATCGCTGGAGTAATTTCGGGTCTGGTTATAGGGGAAGTGAGCGTTTATTATACCTCCAGTAAATACAAGCCAGTTAAAGACCTGGCTAATTCCTGTCAGACCGGTCCGGCAGTAATGGTGGTAAGCGGTCTGGCTCTGGGGATGCACTCTACTTTAATTCCCGTGGTGGTGGTGGCAGCGGCTACCCTGATTGGATTTTTGGTTGCGGGAATGTACGGGGTAGCCATAGCTGCTCTGGGTATGCTCTCCATTTTAGGAATCACTCTGGCGGTTGATTCCTACGGCCCGGTAGCAGACAATGCCGGAGGAATTGCCGAGATGGCTCATCTTCCTCCTGAGGTTCGCCAGGTAACCGACAAGCTCGATGCAGTGGGAAATACCACCGCTGCCATTGGTAAAGGATTCGCTATTGGATCAGCAGCTTTTGCTGCCCTGGGGTTAATGACAGCCTATCGGGCTACCATAAATTCCCTTTCTTCTCATCCTTTCTCTCTTTCTCTGGCTGATCCTAAGCTTATTGCGGGTCTGTTGGTGGGCGGTATGGTTCCTTATCTTTATGGCTCTATGTTAGCCAGAGGAGTGGGAAGGGTGGCTTCTGGGGTGGTAGAGGAGGTAAGGAGACAGTTTAAGGAAATTCCAGGTCTTATGGAAGGCAAAGGCAGGGCAGACCCTTCTCAGTGTGTAAACATAGCTGCCCAGGGAGCACTAAAGAATATGATGCTCCCCGGGATTCTGGCCATAATCTTTCCCATAGGTATTGGCTTTTTTTTAGGACCGGTGGCCCTGGGGGGATTTCTGGTGGGAAGTTTGGTAACCGGTCTTCAATTGGGAATTCAGACAGCTAATAGTGGTGCCGCCATGGACAATGCGAAAAAGTATATCGAGGAAGGAAATCTGGGAGGCAAAGGTTCCTACGCCCACAAAGCTAGCGTGATAGGTGACACAGTGGGGGATCCTCTCAAAGATACGGTCGGCCCCTCTATTAATATCCTCATTAAATTAATGGCGGTAATCTCTCTGGTTCTAGCCCCGGTATTTGTAATTTTTCATTAAAAGGGGAGAAAAATGGAAAAGATGGTAAGGTTTCCGGCAGTAGCCGGTACTTTTTATGAAGGGACAAAAAAGGCTCTGTTAAAGCAAATTGAGGACTGTTATACCCATTCCTTGGGTCCGGGGAAACTACCAACCATATCCTCCAAGAAAGAAGGAAAAATCATGGGTTTAGTTAGCCCTCATGCCGGCTATCTATATTCAGGTGCGGTTGCTGCCTGGGGATTCTACCAGATAGTTAGGGAAGAAATCCCCGAGGTAGTAGTCATTCTGGGTCCTAATCACCGTGGCTTCGGTGTAGGAGTGGCCATAGCCGGAAAAGGTCGGTGGCAAACACCCCTGGGTGAGTCCCAAATAGAGGAAGAACTAGCAGAAAAAATTATGGAGCTTTCTCCTTTTATTCGAGAGGATGAAAAAGCTCACCAAAGAGAACATTCTCTGGAGGTTCAACTTCCCTTTCTCCAGTATAGCTACGGGGAAAGATTCAAAATAGTTCCCATTTGCATGATGCAGCAGGATCAAAGTACCTCTCAGAAAGTGGGAGAAACTCTTTCAGAGGTACTTAAAGGAAAAAACAGTTTAATTATTGCTAGCACCGACTTTACCCATTATCAGCCGAAAGATATTGCGAAAAGACAGGACAAAAAAGCTCTGGAGGCTATCCTTTCCCTGAGTCCAAAGGATCTCACCAGGGCAGTTTCCCGCTATCGTATCTCTATGTGTGGCCCGGGTCCGGTAATGACCATGCTCACCGCAACTTCTCTCCTGGGAGCCAAGAAAGCAACACTTCTAAAGTATGCCACCTCCGGAGATATCACTGGTGATTACGAGGCAGTGGTGGGATACGCCTCAGTGATTATAGAAAAGTAGTTTGGCCACTAGAAAAACTTGCTATTGGAAGAAAATAATCCCGTCCCTATTTTGCTTTAGATTAACTTTTACTGATTTGCATCTGTTGATATAGAGGCTTGGCAACAGATTTGAAGAATTTTGATGCATTCAGTATCTCAATCCCTATGACTTCTCTTCTGGCATCCAGCTCCAAATTTACCCCCGGAGCAATTTCCACAAATTCTTCCTCTTCGCTTCCTTTGGTAGCAATATATAAAACATCACCCTCAGAATCGTAGTTTAAGAAAGCTTTTTCTTCCATCTGACGATGGGATACTTACAACTTATCTCTCTAAGATTTACGTATTACGAAAATGGCAGCAAAGAAAGCTACAGCTGAGAGCAAAAAAAAGATGTCCTGTATCCCCGCCACATCGCTTATTACTCCACACAAGAACTTGGAAGCGGCTCCAAAGCCAGCCCCACTTGAGAGCTGTATTCCATAGGCTAGTCCTAAATCAGTGGTTTTAATTTTACCAGTAAGGACAAATAAAGCAGGTAGAATCATAAAAAATGCAATCCCTGCAGGTAATAATACAAGAGTTAGGAAAAAACCAGGAATGAGGGGAACCAAAATTAGAAAAAAGGAGGTAATAAGAAAACCTATGCTTATAATTCTCCTCGGGTCCCCTATGTCAGAATATCTGCCTCCGATCATCTTACCGACCAGGCCCGCAGCTAAAAATAACGTTAACATCCCACCTGCAGTGCTAACCGAGAATTTATATACATCAGTGAGAAAAAGGGGTAGAAAAGAAACCATGCCCCCAGCAACGAAGCCGAAAAACCCTTGAGCTAAAGAAACTGTTTTAAGGTGTGAATAATAATGAGACAATTCTCTTTTTTTGGGAGGCTCTTTGTTATTATTTTTTTCTCATTACTTTTATTCCTTCCCCCATCACTTAGTTTGTTTTTTAAAGAGAGTCGGTAGAAAAGAAAAGCCGTTGCAAAAGCTGGGAATGCCCACAAGGTGTAAACGTATCTCCATCCGAGATAGGATCCCACCACTCCTGCCACTAAAGGAGCTATGAGTATACCAACACTTCCTCCTGCCTCAAAAATACCGAATACCTTTCCTGTGTTTTTAGAGTATTTATCGGATAAGTAAGAGTACACCGAAGGATGAAAGATTCCTATGGAAAGAAAAAGAAGGATTAAAAGTAGAAGAGTGCCGGTTAGCGTAGACATGAGGATTACAGCGCTGGAGAAAATACCTGTTAACAAGAACATGGATAAGATCAACTTGATTCTATCTATTTTATCCGAGACTATTCCAGCAAGAATACCAGAAAGGGCACAACACAAACCTAAGGTAAAAGTTAATATTCCCACTGCAGTGTAGGAGAGGTCAAATTCTACTCGGATAAGAGGAAGCAATGGTGCGAAGCTAGCAGGAAAAACATGAATTAAGACATGGGAAAACGTAATTAAGCCAAATCGAAGTTTATTGTTATCTTTTATTCTCATAACTATCAGTAGTATAATAAATATTTTCTCTGGTGGTCAGTACTCATTGTTAATAAGGATAAAAATTGCTATCCTCCATATTTATCCCCTTCACCTTTACAGAAAGGTATATATGGGATGAATTTTAAATACATGCCAGACTTGAGCGGCATGGGAGCTATTTTACTGCATCAGCCATCATGGCTAGTATTGGTGTTTAATGCTGATTTATCTCGAAAAAAGAAATGGTTCTGAAAGAGTTTAGTTCAATCCATAGCAGCCATATGTTGAAGTGCCAGGTATAAAGCCTGTGTTCCTTTACGTCCAGCACCAAGAGCCTGTACAGTCACATATAACTGGTGGACAAGAGCTAACCCGGGTAGTGATAATTGCATTCTTTGAGCCTCTTCCAGAGCAATGCCCATATCCTTAACGAAGTGATCTACAAAAAATCCCGGTTCCATATCATCCTTCAAAATTCTTGGAGCCAAGTTATCAAGGCTCCAGCAACCGGCAGCTCCTCCAGAGATTGAGTGAAGCATGGTTTCAAGGTCTAATTCAGCTTTGGCACCATAAACAAGAGCTTCTACCATTCCAATCATAGTTCCAGCAATCTGTATTTGGTTACACATTTTGGTATGTTGCCCGGCACCAGAACCCCCCTGTAGAATGATTGTTTTTCCTAGCTTTTCCAGGATAGGCTTTGCAACATTAAAAGCTTTTTCATCTCCACCGACCATAATAGAGAGTGTACCCCCACGGGCTCCTACATCTCCACCTGAAACTGGAGCATCCAGAGAAGATACTTCCTTCCTTTTGAGAGCCTCTGCAATTTCCATGGCCATACTGGGTTTGCTAGTGGTAAAATCAATAAATATGGAGCCCGGTTTGATTGTGTTTATGATACCCTCTTTTCCAAAAATTACTTCGCGGACATCCTGGGGATAGCCCACCGTAGTGCAAACAAAATCCTGGTCTTTAGCAGCCTCTTGAGGTGAGTTAGCCCATTTGGCTCCAGCATCAATTAGCTCTTTAGCTTTACTTTTGGTTCTAGTGAAAACGGTTAAATGGTGACCTGCTTTAATTAAATGAGCGGCCATTGGTCTTCCCATCACACCTGTTCCAATCCATCCGATATTGATCATTTATTCCTCCTTTGTCCATCCACTAGTAATGTCAAAAGTTTTTTAGTAATTTTCTCCTAAATCCTTTATTATTAAGTGTTTTAGTGAAAGTGGCTTGCCTCCCCCTACTTCTTACAGTAGGATTTGGAAATCGACCAAAAAAGGAGGCA
>Ga0307430_1001082_pt1 | contig 20761 bp, 17 predicted proteins | sample SalMarWE160130MG_FD_202159 | JGI IMG/M metagenome (GOLD analysis project Ga0307430, IMG submission 202159) | Salt marsh sediment microbial communities from the Plum Island Ecosystem LTER, Massachusetts, United States - WE1603-130 | ecosystem: Environmental > Aquatic > Marine > Intertidal zone >...
TGCGTCGTCGGTCACTTTGGGGCTTTTTAGAACCATGCGGTATCCCCCAAACAGTTCATCGGCCCCTTCACCTACCAGGACAGCATCGGTGTATTCCTTTGCCATCCGCGCAACGTAGTAGTTAGAGATAATGCCTGATATGCAGTCCTCGTCAAAACTCTCAAGATGCCAGACTGCCCGGGGAATCAAATCGAGAATATCAGAATCGGTTATCCGGTAGATGTGAAGATGGTGCTCAAGACCGAGGAATTTGGCCATTAGCACAGCATTTTCCAGGTCGGGACCGGGCGCACTGTCAATGGTGCCGGTGAACAGGTGCAGGTCAGGGTTGTACTCCTTGGCGATGGCGGCCACAATAGAGCTGTCCAGACCCCCGCTCAACGAGACACCCCGTACGCCTGGCATTCTTTTCTGCACTGCCTCTATGAGCAGTTGACGGAGGGTCATAGTTGCTTCCTTCATGGTTCCAGGCTCAGGCACGTCAGGAACAAAAGGTTCAAAAGGCTTCAGGCCTTCGCTGGTGCTGTATATGTGGCCAGGGGGCAACTCATTGACGTCAAAACGAATGTGGTCTATCAGTCCCTTCATTTCGCTGCTGAAGCATAATAAGCCATGCTCCGACCCGTAAAAGAGAGGCCTGGCACCCACTTGATCCCGTGCCAGGATTACTTCGCCTGCGTCAACGATGGCGCATGTGTAACTTCCTTCGAGCAGGGAGAAACACCCCCTGCCGTGTTTCTCGTAGAACTCCTTGAATAGCTCAACATCATGCTGGCCAGGGGCTCTTTCATTAAACAACTCTCCGTCAAAAACAACAAATGGAGGTCTTGAGAGCGAGGCGCAGCAAGTTCTCTCCGGCGTCAGATTGACTTCATTAGCGCCCAGAGCGCCGTGGCGGCTAGGCAGGGTTCGCACGACCGCATTGTCTGGACCGCGGTACCACATCCGCTCCAGCATCTTGCCAACCTGTTGTCCGCACCCCTCCAGCACATCTCCGTTCAGTGAAAAGATTCCGGCTATACTTGCCATACAACACTCCTTTGTCGTAAATATTTCTGCTGCCTGTGACTACGCCTCAGCCTATCTGCTGGTAGCCCTCGAGCACTCTGACTGCAGCGAAGGCATCAACGCAATAGGCATCAGCACCTATTTCCTGGGCAAACTCCTCGGAGACAGCGGCGCCACCGATGAGCACTTTTACACTGCTCCGGAGTTTGTTCTCTTCAAGAGTCTTGATCACCACGCCCATTTCAGTCATGGTGGTGGTAAGCAAGGCTGATAGTCCCAGGTATCCCGGTTTTTCTTCTCTCACGAATTCCACCACTTTCTCCGTAGGCACGTCCGCTCCCAGGTCATGCACTTCGTAACCAGCGCCTTTCAGCAGGATAGCAACGATGTTTTTGCCGATATCGTGGATATCCCCCTTCACCGTGGCTACGGCGAATTTCCCTTTGGTTTCCACGTTCGCTGACTCCAGTACTGGCTTCAGTATATCCATCGCCGATCCCACCGCTTCAGCTGAGGCAAGCATATCAGGAATAAAGTACTCTTTGGTAGCGTACTTTTCTCCGACTACTTTCATTCCAGCAGTCAAGCCCTCGGTTATTATTACCTGTGGGGAGATATTCCTCTCAAGAGCTTGTTGCGTGAGTTCCACCACGCCGGGTGTTCCTTCGAGGCTGTCATCTATCCCCACATCCTCCTGCGTCTTTCTTCCCTGTATCACATTCTCTTTAATTGTCGCGATTATATCCTTGCCCATGCTAACTCCCCCTTTCATAAATGTTAAGTCGTGGTAGTATGCCGGGAATTTCTTCGAATATTCTGGCAGTTGTCTCTTGATCGATGTGCTCTACCGGTCTTGCCAGCAATTCCTTCATCCGTTCATAGGCAAGCTCGAAAACATCGTCCGCCTCACCACTTCCCTCAAAGGGATATATCCCAGATATTTCCCCACTGCGCAACAAGGGACGAATATGGCCTATGTACAGCTTTTGCGGCGTAGCCACTACCTCCCGTATCTGCTTCAGCATTGCTTCCAGCTCCAGCTGGTCAATCCGCGGCTGCCGTAAGAAAAACTCTATCATTTTGAAGTGAGCATCGTCCAAGACCGTCTGAAGCAGACAGAAGACAGAGTTACAGTCCAGCAAACCAAAGGCACAGTGCAGGAATTGAGGTCCTGACATGGCCACCACTATATCCGAAAACAACCTCTCTATCGATGATTGCTGTCCAGGTATCTTCGAGTCACAGACGCCAGAGGTAGAATAGTTGGGGATCCCGTAGAAACGTGCCATCTGGACGCAGTCGATGTTGTATTGACTGGTCTCGACAGAGCCGTAAGAATCACCCAGGGTATCCATCCTGGCTCTAACCGGCACGCTACCGTAGAGCACTGGAGTCCCCGGTTTTACTAGTTGTCCCAGAGTTATGCCTGCCAACACCTCCGCATTTATCTGAGCCATGATACCGGCTTCCTTTATAGGTGCGGTGGTGCCTGCTTGTGGTGACGATGACACAGCAATTGGTAGTCCTCGGCGGCACACTTCAATGAAAGTGGCTGTGGTGTCATCGACGAACTGGAGTGGGCTCTTCACCAGGCAGGTGATAAACGAGATGATGGGGTTATCCTCAAGTGCCTTTTTGCCTCCAGCGATGAGCTCTGCCATCCTCACCACGTTGTCAAGCTGTTTTAAACTGGTCAACCCGCTCATGAAGTGCTTCGTATTATTATTGAGCGAGGCGAAAAATTTATTGACGTCTTTATTATCCTCGGTTATGTCGCGGTCCTGGATATTCACGGTGCGAATGTAGCCATCAACCATCTCAAGATGCTCACAAACATGGGCTGACTGGCACAGGTCATCAACTGTACCTCGCCTGGGCTTAAACTCGGGTACCCTAATCTCCCTGGTAGGGTCAGCCTTATTCACATAGGTAGGAAAATCCACATCCAGCCAGATATTAGTCTCCGACCCCGTGATAAAATATACCCTGGGCTCATTACCGTGCATGATGAGGGCATTATCCGGGTTACGAGCCCCCAGTTTCACGGTCTTGGGAGCAGTGTCCAGCGCCTTCAATACCAATTGCTCTGGAATCTTCACCTGCCAGCTCTGATGATCACCAGCGATGGACTCAACTGCCGCGCCATGACTATGGAGTATATCCATCGCTTCCCTGTTGAAGCTTATTAGCCCGGGGTCAGTCAGTATCTGCATGGAAGCTCGGTGAATTAGCTCCACCTGCTCCCTTGTCAACCTCTCGTATGGTCTATCAACCAGTATTCCTTTTCTTGGCACCAGATTCCTCCTAGTTTTTATAGTTGCCTGATTTATCAGGCTCGCTTGCCCAGCAAACTGGGCAACTGCAATCAGATTATCGCTATTCTAGTTCTCTGTGCCAGAAGCGAGAGCTTCCACCACAGCTACGGCCTGAAAGCCATCCGCGCCATATCCATCAGCGCCGATGCTTTTAGCAAACTCCTCTGAGACAGGTGCTCCGCCGACTATAATCTTAACCTGATCCCTGAGCCCATTTTCCTCAAGCATTTGTATCACATCCGCCATGCGGGCCATGGTGCTGGTGAGCAGGGCGGACAAACCCAGGAACTGTGGTTTTTCCTCCCTTACTGCGTCTACAATGACCTGAATGTCAACATTGTTTCCCAGGTCTTTGACAGTATATCCTGCCCCACGAAGCAGAATGGATACTATGTTCTTGCCAATATCGTGAAGGTCATCTTTTAGCGTAGCCATAATTATCTTGCCCTTGGCATTAACACCACTCGCAGCAAGGTATGGCTCAAGTATTTCCATGGCTGCTCCAACTGCCTGTGCCGAAGCTAGCATGTCAGGAATAAAGTATTCCCCCGCTTCAAATTTTTGCCCCACAATGTTCATGCCACCAGAGAGACCCTTAGTGATTATGTCCTGAATACTCAAGCCGGAAGCAAGAGCCTTCTCAACAAGCTCGGTAACGCCGGGCTGACCTATCATCCCTTCATCCATGCCTTCATCATCCTTGTTCATCCTCCCTTGGATAACACTTTCTTGGATTGAACTGATTATGTCCTCTGGCATTATCATCCTCCAGTTTCAGTAATTTATTAAGCTGCTTGGCTTGTTGGACATCAGTTAGAGCATTTTACATGTTCACTCGAATTTATAATCTTACGGTTTCTATCTGCACTTTTGAAATCTGCGGTGGGTTCAATCTACTATGTTACCTTTTCTGTGTGCCCTGAGGTATGCCCTGCATGAAGAGTCTTTTCCTATGAGCATATCGGCTACCTTGATAAGACTCATCGCTTTATTATCAAGCGGGTCAACAATCACTGCATCTAATCCAGCATAAGCGGCCATTAGCAAGAAGGCGCGGTTCACTAACTTTCTCTTGGGCAAGCCATATGAAATGTTGCTCAATCCTATCACTGTTCTGGCATCAGGATAGCGCGATTTGATTTGCTCTATGGTCTTTAAGGTGACCAATCCCTGGCGTGTATCCACATCGATAGGTAATACAAGCGGGTCAAATAATACTTGTTCTGCCTTTACACCCAAACCAGTCAGGTATGACATTATCAAGTCGCAAGCAGTCAGACGCTCTTCGACGCGGTCAGGTATTCCTTCTGTTCCCATGGCCAGTGCTATTACCCAGGCCTGTCGCTCGGCTACCAATGGGCCGATAGATTCCAACCTCGCTGGCTCCGCAGTGACCGAGTTAATCATCAACCTCTCACCATGATATTCCTTTAGGGCAGCCTCGATTACCTCTGGAGAATCACTGTCAATAGACAGTGGCTGCTCAATGGCAGCCTGGATTATTCCCACCAGCCACCTGATAGCTGCAGTTGCTTCCTGTAGTGACCCATTACCACTGCCAGCGTTTACATCGATGAAATCAGCCCCAGCTAATGTTTGAGCTTTAGCCAGGCTTACCAGGAACTCTTCATCTCGTTTGGCAATAGCCTCAGCGACCGGGTTGTTTGATGCGTTTATGTTTTCTCCGATTACAAGCATGGTTCAGGCAATTATCCCCTTGATTTGTGATAGTACTTGCTGTCTTATCGGTGTAGGGAGACTGTATTTAGGCTTAACCAGAAGCTCCTTTACAATTTCTGAAGCTCTTTCCCATGTCGCCTTTCCGCCTTTGGCTAGCCATTCCTCTTGGCTATCCCTGTCGCTCAGAGACGGCTGGTAGTGCTCGCTGCGCATGAAGTGCCTTGTATGCCTGGCAGCTATGAAATCACCTCCCGGTCCTACCTGCTTTATGAGGTCAAAGGCCAGAGTGTCATCATCCACTTTGATTCCCTCTACGGCTCTCATCACCATGCCCAGTATCTCGTTATCCATGACATATTTCTCGTAGCACACGGTCATTGCGAACTCCATAAGCCCAGCAGCATCATGGATGAAGTTAGCTCCTGAAAGGGCACAGAGCAGGTTGGTCAAAGCAGACTCATAGCCACTCTGAGCATCGAGCACTTTAGAATCGGTCATGCCACCGGTAGCATAGAAAGGAAGTTGATAGAACTGTGCCATCTGTGCGCCAGCTGCGTTGAGCAAGCCCATCTCAACCGAACCTGCCAGGTACTTTAGGTCTCTCAGGTCAGTATTTGTGGCGACCGAACCGAAGAGGACCGGTGTCCCCGGGTTTACAATCTGGGTAAGCATTACACCCAACAACGAATCTACGGTTTGGACTAACAAGGTTCCAGCGAGCGTAACCGGTGAAGTAGCTCCACACAATGGTTCGGCGGGACAAGCTACAGGTATGCCATTTCTGGCAATGGTCACGAGCAAGTCGCCATACGTCTTGTCTATCCTCAGTGGGCTTATGATGCATGCTATCATGGATATTAGGGGGCGCTGGCGAAGATTTTCAGCAGAGCCGGCAACAATTTGTGCCATCCGTATCACCTGTTCCGCACTATCAAGCGTATAAACACCCCCCATAACATGCTTGGTGGTATTATCCAGTCCGGCGAAAAATCGGTTCACATCTACCTGTTCCAAAGGCAGTTCATTGGGATATGTCGGCAGCAGAAAAAAATGGATGTTATCCAGCTTATCAACCAATCTGGCGATGCATCGCAGGTCTTCCATGCTTGCCAGTCTTTTCTGGTTAACATCAGGCTGATAGACATAAAGTGCCGTGCCGCCCGTTCCGGCATACACTCGCCGGCCGCCCAAAATAATATCATGTGCTTCATCCTGTCCACAGAGTCTAATTTCCGATGGTGCCGCTTCAATAAGCTCCTTAACTTTACTCCCATCCAGCCGCACCAGATGCTTTTCCCGATCCACCCTGGCTCCAGCTCCCTCGAAAAGCTCCAGTGCCATGTCTGACTGCACCTCAAAGCCCACCTCTTCAATCACTTGCATCGCAGTCTGGTGCACCTTCAATATAGAATCTTCAGTTAGAACCTTAAAACTGCCTCCCTCCAATCCTTTGCGGGTCATTATCCTTGCCTTTATCTCCTTCCTGGACAATCTTGTTTGTTGCAGGTCTTGCAAGGGTGGTAGTTCTCGACATTGTCGATTGAGGGTCCGATACCGATAATGCCCGAAATTGACTTCTGGGGAATCATTAGACACTCCCCGGTCAAGTGAATCCCTAACGTATTACCGGTTAGAGCATAGAAGAGCATCCGTTGCTGGCCTATATTCCAGTCGCAATAGCCAGGACTAAAGCGTTGGCTGGTGACAAGTCCCCGAGCCTTGACTATCTCCTTTATTCTGTCCTGGGCAAAGTCCGCCACCTTCTCCACAGCATCCGACCCTATTGAATCCAAAACAGTTGCCTGGAGTATAAGCCCGTCTCTGGCTAACTGAAATGCTGTCTCTTCCAGGTATTTGCCTATTGTCACCAAGAATATTGCCACCTGGGGACAATGCTCCAACAACTTGGTGATAATGCGACTTTTGAAGATAACTGAACCTTCAATAAGGGAGATGGAGCCTCGAGCCCACTCCACATCTTTTATAACATATGAATATAACGGGTTAATAAGGTCATGAGCGTGCTCTGCGTAGTCATCAATTAAAGAAGAAATACGCGCTGACAGATTCTTAGCATCCTCATATCCTATGTAGTGGCATACTTGCTTTTTGTCGATTTCAATATCGACAGCGACCCTATCGTCAGTGATAAACATACTACTATAACCTTCCTTTCATTCAGCATGCTGCGAGTCAGTGCTCTTGACTCGCGTAAGACAAAATCCGGGGGAGTAATGTGTGTTCGGCTGGGGCGTGTGGAGGAGTTTAGCGAAGATTCATTCTTTGTAATTTGGGAAACCCAAAAGTCAGGACATAAACAAAACTAACTTTGCATTATGAACTGGATAATTAAGCTCTTATCTGTCTGTAAAAAGCAGGTAGATAACCCCAGATTAAGCTCATCTCGCTTGCCTCACAACATCGCATGTCCTCCTTCTGAGATTTCCTTTCCTTTCCTAATCATAAGCTGAGGAGATGATATCATAAAATTCACCTATTTGTCCAACTGCACTTGGAGCCTAAAATCTAACCAAGAGACATTAAGATATAGCCCGATTGTTGCTATGCTGAAAGAAGTTAAACCGGGCTATGAGAAGGATGGATATACACTCAAGGAACGAGTATCTCAGGGAAGAGGTTGTTTAAAAATGTAGTTGCCCAATAAATTGGGCAACCGAGCCTTATGAATCAGGCAACTACAAAAATCTGGACATCAGCCAATTTAAACTCACGCTACCTTTACTGCTGTTCCATAAGCCACCATCTCGGCAGCTCCAGACATCACCATCGAGGTTACAAACCTGGCGCCTACTATGGCGTTGGCACCCATCTTCTCGCCTTGCTCAATCATCCTCTGTAATGCTTCTTCCCGAGCTTGTGCCAGCATTACGGTATAATCCTTGACTTCGCCGCCGACAATATTTCGTAAGCCCGCCATAACATCACGTCCCACATGCCTGGCCCTGATAGTGCTGCCTTTAGCCAAACCCAGGGTTTCCGTTATCTTTTTGCCCTCTATGTGCTCTGTGGTAACCACAATCATTTTTCTACCTCCTTGAATTTCTCCTTTTCCTCCTTGGATGCTCGATACCTCTCCCAACCTAGCGATGCCAGGAGTATGATAAGCCCCACAGCTATCGCGGCAATAGCAATCTTAACTGGCAAGGGCAGCTCTAAGAAAGCTAAACTGAAGAACCAATAAAGCCCCCAGCCTATCAAAATGCCCAGGCCGGCTGCTAGCAAGATACCGCCGATTTTCCTCAAGCTATTCCTCCTTGAATTTATTGGTGATGGGCAATCTCCTATCCCGGCCAAAGTCTCTGGGAGTTATCTTTATGCCCGGGGCAGCTTGGCGGCGCTTATATTCGTTCCGGTCTACCAAGCGAGCTATCCTGGTAACTATGTCGCGGTCAAAACCCATGGCTATAATCTGGTTAATCGGCAAGTCATCTTCTACATAGGCCTTTAGGATAGGATCCAGTATATCATATGGTGGCAGGGTATCGGTATCCTTTTGGTCGGGTCTTAGTTCAGCTGATGGTGCTTTGGTTAAGACAGCAGAGGGTATCACCTCTTTCCCGGCCCGGCGATTCTTGTATCTGGCTAAGTCAAGGACCAGCGTCTTAGGGACATCTTTCAGGGGAATAAAGCCTCCAGCCATATCTCCATAAAGGGTGGTATAGCCCGTAGCCGTCTCGCTTTTATTGCTGCAAGCAAGCACCAACCAGCCGAACTTATTGGACAAGGCAAAGAGAATATTGCCCCTGACCCTTGCCTGAATGTTCTCCTCGGTGACATCCGGTTGAATATCCTTGAATGGCTCAGCCAGCGTTTCCAAATAGGAGCTAAACACTTTCTCAATGGATATTACCTCGAACTCTATGCCTAGATTCCTTGCTAAAGATTCAGCATCCGATTTGCTGCCCGGTGATGAGTAGCGAGAGGGCATGGAAACACCTATGACATTTTCAGCCCCCAGGGCATCTGTTGCTATGGCAGCTACCAGGCTTGAATCAATCCCACCGGATAAACCGATAACTACTTTCTCAAAGCCATTTTTACGCACATAGTCTCTGGTGCCGAGAACAAGGGCCTGGTAAATCTCAGCAAGTTCATCTAACCTTTCAACTCGTCTTGGCGGCAAAGGTGGCCTGGCAATTGCCGGATACTCCCTTGACACCTCTATCTTGGTAGCTTCTTCTAGTTTTTCCTTGACCCATGGCGTTTCTTTTCTTCGTCTAGGATCATGCAACTGAGAGCGGAATACTGACTCCACATCCAAATCAGCCACTACAAAGTCTTCCTCAAACTGCTTCCCCCGAGCAATGAGTTCTCCTTTCTCATTGATAATCAGACTATTGCCGTCAAATACAAGCTCATCTTGCCCTCCAACCAAGTTATTATGGACAACAATAGCTGCACTGTCTGATGCCCTGGTAGCAAGCATCCTTTCTCTAAAGAGCCCTTTTCCGGCATGATACGGGGAAGCGCTTATATTAATCAGCACCCTAGCTCCGGCATAGGCCTGGACAATTGCCGGCCCGGCTTCATACCACATATCTTCACAGATAGTTATGCCTATACCGATGCCATAAATGATGAAAACGGGGCATTCCCTTCCTGCCTGGAAATACCTATTTTCATCGAACACACCATAGTTCGGCAAATAGAATTTGTGGTAAACACCCACCAATTTTTTGTTATAGAGCGCCGCGGCAGCATTGTATATAGCGCCATCGCTGTCAACGAAGCCCACCACTACCGCTATATCTGAGCAGTGCTCTATTATCTTGTTAAGGCTTCCCCTGTTTTGCCTGATGAAGTGTGGCTTAAGCAGCAAATCTTCAGGGGGGTAGCCAGTTATGGCCAATTCAGGGAAGGTGAGAAGGTCAACCCCCAGCGATTTTGCCTGGTCAATGAATTGCACTATCTTCTTGGTATTACCGCTGAGGTCGCCCACAGTGGAATTAATCTGGGCTATGCCAACCCTTATGTTGTGCAATCTGCCTCCTTATGGTAACAAATAGTATAGCAAACATTAATAAGCATTTTTCGTAGTCTACAGAGGCTAATGCAGGATAACCCGCCCTTTTATTCAAATGCTCTTGGCCCACTCCACAGCGTTCAGAAAAACGCGGAAGCCGTCCCCATAATCCCGCCGGGGCTCTCTGGCCCACCTTGGATGTTGCGTCCAACGGATGAATCGCTCCGGGTGTGGCATCAGGGCAAAAATGCGACCGGTAGCATCGCAGATGCCGGCTATATTGTTCACTGAACCATTGGGATTGTGAGGGTAGCCGGCCCGAATGTTTCCTGTCTCGTCAGCGTAGTAAAGTGCCACATTTAGCTCTTCTAGCGCCCCCGGTTCAATTACGACCTTACCCTCTCCGTGGGCCACTGGGAGATACATAAGGTTTATTCCCCGTGTAAAAATACAGGGGCTTGTTTTATTGGCGCGGAGGTAGACCCAGCGACACTCAAACCTGCCGGAATCGTTGCCAGCTAGGGTTAGCGCTTGCGTGTTTTCACCCCTCGACTTAGGTAACATGCCAGCTTTCACCAGGACCTGAAAACCATTACAGATCCCCAGAATGAGCCTGCCATCGTCAACAAACTTTTTAATTTCGTCCCCCAGCTTGAGTCTTAGCTCGTTGGCCAGGATTCTCCCGGCCGAGATATCATCCCCATAAGTAAAACCGCCGGGGATGACCATTATCTGGTAATTGGAGAGGGACTTCTGCCGACGGATAAGCTCATCCACGTGGATCAAGTCCACCTGCGCACCGGCTCGTTCGAAGGCAAAGGCGGCTTCCACGTCGCAGTTTGTCCCCGGGGCTCGCAGTATCAGTGTCCTCACCTTAATCATCATGTCAAGTCCTACCAACGAAGAGGTCTCTGCCAGGCCTCTTTGAGTTCAGCGATGAGAGATGAAAGCACTATTTCCCCATTAAGACCGTAGACCTCGAGCCTTCCTTTGCTTGTAACCTGACCGACGGCGGAGAAATCGACTCCAGCCATCATACCCTCGAACTGGTGCCTGTCCTCCGGGGCTACCTCTACCAGGAACCTGGTATTCGATTCGGAGAAGAGCACGTAATCGTCTCGATTTATGGCTTCGCCCAGCGGCACTTGCCCCAAATGGATTACCATCCCTAAACCTCCGGCGAAGGCCATCTCGGCGGCAGCCACCCCGATGCCCCCTTCACTCAGGTCATGGCAGGCCCTGACCAGGCCCTTCTCCATGACGGCGCTGAGGGCGTCCATGAGCTTCTTCCCTTTCTTGGAGTCAACCCTGGGCACCTTGTTTCCCACATAACCATGAATGCCGTAGTATTGTGAGCCGCCAAGCTCATTCCACGTGGTGCCGATGATGTAGACCAGGTCGCCCTCTCGCTTGCAATCCATTGTAACTGCCTTCTCTACATTATCCATCACCGCCACTGCGGAGATGAGCAGCGTGGGTGGAATGGAGATGCTCTCTTTTTCGGTCTCAAACTCATTATAGAGACTATCCTTTCCGGAGATGAAGGGAGTCCCGTAGCCGAGAGCAACATCGTAGCAGGCTTGCGCCGCCCGCACCAGGCCCCCCAATCTATCCGGCTTGTCTGGATTGCCCCAACAGAAGTTATCCAGCAGCGCCACTCTCCGAAGGCTGCCCCCAACAGCCACAACTTGCCGCAACGCCTCATCTATAGCGGAGGCGGCCATCCAGTACGGGTCGATGTCCCCATACTTGGGATTGATGCCGTTGGCGACGACGATGCCCCTCTCTGAATCGAGTATCGGTCTGACGATGGCGGCGTCACTGGGGCCATCATTGTTTACCCCCGTGAGGGGCTTGAGAACGCTACCACCCTGTACTTCGTGGTCGTACTGGCGTATCACCCATTCCTTACTGCAAACATTCCACGAGGCCAGAATACGAAACAAGTCTTCACGCAGGTCAGTTGGCTGCGGAAAATCCGGCTCTGCATGCTGTGGCAACTCCCAGACGGCCTCCTTCTCCAGTTGAGGCAACCCTTTATGCAGGAACTCCATATCGAGGTCGCCAACCAGATTGCCTTCGTAGAAAAGCTCAAGCCGTCGAGTATCGGTGAACTCTCCGATGGCGGTAGCTTCCACCCCCTCACCCTGGAAAAGAGAAATCAACTGGTTGACCGTGTTTGGTGGCACAGCCAGCACCATCCGTTCCTGAGATTCAGATATCCATATTTCTGTGTAGGAGAGCCCCGAATACTTCAGAGGGACTCGCTCCAAGTAAACACGCACGCCCGTCTCCTCAGCCATCTCCCCCACCGCCGATGAAAGCCCACCCCCTCCACAATCGGTGATTCGCCGGTATAGTCGCCGGTCCCGCGCCTTGAGGAGGACATCTATCAGCTTCTTCTCCGTAATGGGGTCGCCAATCTGAACGGAGCTGGCGGAGATAGCCTCCGACTCCTTGGTAAGCTCTCCCGAGGCGAAGGTAACGCCATGGATTCCATCACGTCCGGTCCTGCCCCCCACCAGAACCACCAAGTCTCCAATCTGCTGCTGGCCCCTCTGGCTCATGCTCGCGGGTAACAGACCTACTGTCCCGCAGAAGACCAAGGGGTTGCCTAGGTATCGCTCGTCAAAGAGGATAGCACCGTTTAGCGTGGGTACGCCGAGTCGGTTCCCGTAGTCAGCCACGCCGGCGCGGACGCCCTTGAAAATGCGGCGGGGATGCAACACACCAGGGGGGAGTTTATCATCGGGGAAATCAGGAGGGGCAAAGCAGAACACATCGGTGTCTAGGATGGGCTTGGCTCCCAGTCCCGTCCCCAGGATATCGCGAATGACACCACCTATCCCCGTCGCTGCCCCTCCATAGGGCTCCACCGCCGAGGGATGATTATGCGTTTCCACCTTAAAACAGACGGCATAGCGGCCATCGAAATCTATTACGCCGGCATTATCCTGAAAAACCGAAAGGCACCAGGGCTTTTTTAACTCCTCGGTGACCTTCATCACGGTGCTCTTAAGGAGGTTGTCGACAACAAGCTGACCTAGCCTGATTCTGCTCTTGAAGGTCTTGTGGATGCAGTGCTCGGACCAAGTTTGTGCCAGAGTCTCAAGCTCTACATCGGTGGGATTGCGGCCCAGCCTTGAGAAGTAATCCTTTATGCGCCTCATCTCGCTTAGATTCAACCAGAGCCTGTCCTTGCTCACCCCCATCAGACCGTCATCGTCCAGGTTAAGCAAATCTACAGTAGTTAAGACAAATTTGTAGGTTGTGGAGGGGAGAGCAACCGCCTCCCGCTTAGTAACCACGTGCTGGATCAGGCTATTGACCAACAGCTTATCGCAGATAGATTGAAGGGTCTCATCCGAGACATCGCCCAGTAAGGAATATTTACGAGCGGTTTTCACTGACGTAACCGTAGCTATGCCGAGGTCGCGGATTGCCTTGCCGACGCTCTCCTCCACGGGATCCGTCACACCAGGATTGTAGGCCACCTCAATAACGTGGACATCCCCACCTTCGATAGGAGATAAGGGCCCCTCACCCCAAGAGAAATCCTCAACCACAGGGTCAGCCAGTAGTTCCTGGCCGATTTTCCTCACCTCCGCCTCATCCAGCTCTCCGTCCAGAAGATATACATCGCTGACCCTAGCCTGTTTTACAGTCGTGATGCCAATGTCACGGATGTCCATCTCTAGCCTGTCTCCCCCGGGGTCGGGGAAACCGGCCTTTACTGAGACCTCAATTCGAAACAAGAGACTTACCTTCCTACAATTTCCAGGAGCCTAGCACCCTTCAAGGCCCAAGCTGGCTACCTTGAAGGATTCCGTCCTCAGGGTTGTGGGACAGTTTTTGGCTGACCATATTCAAGAAATAGCTATGGAACCTCAAGTCGTCGGTGAACTCCGGGTGGAAAGCACAGGCCAGCAGCCGATTTTGCCTGGCGGCGACGATGGTGCTATCGGGAAGACGGGACAGGATTTTTACACCTGGCTTGGCCTCTTTGACAACCGGGGCTCGAATGAAAACAGCATGGAATGGCTCTTCGCCCACAAGCGGTATCTCCAAGTCTACCTCAAAGCTATCAATCTGGCTGCCAAAGGCGTTGCGCCTGATCTTCATATCCATGAGGCCTAGAGTCTCCCTTTCATAGTTGGAGACATTCTTGGCAAGCAAGACCATCCCGGCACAGGTTCCCCAAATAGGTAAACCATCTCGAGCCATCTCCCTTATGGGCTGAATCAACCCAAAACTCTCCATGAGCCTCAGCATGGTAGTGCTTTCCCCACCGGGGATAATAAGCCCATCCAGTGTATCGAGTTCACGGGGCAGGCGAATTGGAGGGGCCTCCACACCCAATTGCCGCAGCATGCCAATATGCTCTATGAACGTTCCCTGTAGAGCGAGAACCCCCACTATCATATCTTGTCGATTTCCTGAAAGGCTCATGATACACCAAGCGGCGGAACCAAGCAAGCTCCTATTATACTTGACAAGCATGACTTCGCTCTGGTATTGTGGAAAACGGTTTCCTATTACCTAGAATACCGGAGTATTACCGTGGGTTTCGAAACACAGGACGTAGAAAGGAAGACAATCGCCATCATGAGAATTCTGAGGGACTCGCCGGAGCCTCTTGGAGCCAGGGTTATTGCACAAAGTTTAAAGGACCACGGGGTTGAGCTAGGCGAAAGGGCGGTGCGGTACCACCTTAAACTGATGGATGAGCGCGGGTTTACAGAGAGCGTGGGAAGGGATGGAAGGTTAATTACACAGCTAGGCCGTGAAGAATTAGAGAGTGCTCTAGTCAGCGACAAGGTTGGTTTTGTAGCTTCTAGAATTGAGCTTCTGGCCTATCAGACGGACTTTGACCTAGATAAGCATCAAGGCAAGGTTCCTGTAAATATCTCCTTTTTCCCTGAGAGGCAATTTAAGAAGGCGATTGAAGTTATGAAGGGGGCTTTTCAGGCTGGGATCTGTGTCGGTGACCTTGTGGCTGTAGCTCGCCAGGGTGAAAGATTAGGTGAAATAATTGTGCCCCAGGGTAAAATAGGTCTAGCCACTGTTTGTAGCGTTATAATCAATGGTGCTTTGCTTAAAGCTAGCATTCCTATGGACTCCAAATTTGGTGGTATTTTGCAAATTAAGAACCACAAACCTTTGCGATTTGTGGAGCTTATCCAATATTCAGGCTCATCCTTAGACCCTTCAGAGATATATATTGCCAGTAGGATGACTAGCGTTGGTCAAGTGGCTAGAAAAGGGGAGGGGAGGATTTTAGCCAACTTCCGAGAAATACCGGCTATATGCCAACCCGGAGCAGAAAAGGTCGTTGCCGTCTTAAAAGAAGCTGATCTGGGTGGAGTGCTTATGATGGGCGAGGTGAGCAAGTCTGTGTGTGAGGTTCCTGTGGAATTAAATAAGGTCGGAATGGTACTCACAGGGGGACTTAACTCTGTAGCTGCTGCGGTTGAATCCGGCATAGAAGTGGAAAATCATGCTATGAGCACCGTAATGGAATACCAAGACCTGATTAAGTTCTGGGAGTTATGAAATGAATATAGTGAGAATCATACCATGCTTGGATGTGAAAGATGGCAGGGTGGTCAAGGGAATAAACTTCGTTAATTTGAGAGATGCCCGAGACCCTGTAGAGGCGGCGGAGGCCTATTGTCGAGAAGGAGCTGATGAACTGGTATTTCTTGATATCTTCGCCACCGTGGAGAGTAGAAAGACGCGTTCTGAATGGGTGAAAAAGGTCTGTGAGGTGGTTACGGTTCCCTTTGCCGTGGGAGGCGGTATCGCTAGCCTTGAAGACATGCAAAGCCTGTTCGACCTTGGGGTGAGTAAGGTTTCGATAAATACGGCTGCAGTTAGAAATCCTGAGCTTATAGAAGCATCCTCAAATAAGTTTGGCAAGGAAAAGCTCGTTGTTGCCATCGATGGGCGAAAAAACCCCCCTGGAACAGGTCTTCCACGATTAGAGGTCGTAGTCAAGAGTGGTAGTGAAGCCACAGGGATGGATATTGTCGAATGGGCAAAGAGTGTGGAGAAACTGGGAGCTGGTGAGATTTTGCTCACCAGCAAAGATGCCGACGGCACAAAGGAAGGATATGATCTGGAGATGACCAGAGCCGTGGCAGAAGCTGTCAAGATTCCAGTTATTGCCTCGGGAGGAGCAGGCAAGCTTGAGCATCTTTATGAAGCTGTAACAATCGGCAAAGCATCGGCAGTCTTAGTTGCTTCTATCTTCCACTTCGGAGAAATATCTGTCTCTCAGGCAAAAGACTACTTGGCTGAGAAAGGGATATCTGTAAGAATGTAGGAAGGAAAAGGTCAGGAAAACTATGCGGATAGGTGCGTATGAAATTATGAACGCTTATGAAACAGTGAAGGCGATAGTAGATAGATACGGTGGCAAACACGACAGTGTTATCGCAATACTTCAGGATGTGCAATCTGAATATAATTATCTACCAGAAGATGCTTTAAGGGCAGTAGCGAGCCAGTTGGGTCTTCCCTTGATACAGGTCTATGGTGTGGCTACGTTTTTCAAGGCCTTCAGTTTGAAGCCACGCGGCGAGCACGTAGTTCATGTTTGTCTCGGCACTGCCTGCCATGTGCGCGGTGCTCCAGCTGTACTCGACGAAGTGAAAAGACGACTTGGCATCGAGGCTGGTGAGACAACCGAGGATATGCGGTTTTCACTGGAGACGGTCAACTGTCTCGGAGCATGTGCTCTGGGGCCTATCTTGGTTGTAGATGGCGAGTACCATGGACAAATGAGCCCGGGAAAAGTCAAGAAAGCCCTTAGGAAATAGAAGAAGTAATCCAGAAGGATAGGAAGCATGAAGAAGTTGAGGACAGCAGTCGAATTGGAACAGTGGCGGGATCAGATTCTAAGCCAGCATAGGGCCGAAAAACCTTGTATATCAATCTGTGGTGGCACGGGCTGTCATGCCTACAGAAGTGAAGATGTAGCTGACGCCTTGGCTGAAGAGATAGAACGACAGGGATTGAACGGCGAGGTCGAGTTAAAAGTGACTGGCTGTCACGGCTTTTGCGAACGTGGCCCACTGGTGGCGATATATCCCCAGAAGATATTCTACCAGCGCGTTACTCGAGACGATGTCCCTGAGATAGTTGCAGGGGCAATCATGAAGAGAAAGATTATTAACAGGCTTCTCTACGTCGATCCAGTTAGCGGAAAGAAGGCGAAGTTCGAACATGAGGTTCCTTTTTATAAGAAACAGCAAAGGCTTGTCTTTGGTAACAACGGTATTATCGATCCAAAGAACGTGGAGGACTACATGGCTATCGCTGGTTACTCAGCGCTATCCAAAGTGCTCTTCGAAATGCAACCCGAGGGAGTGATTGAGGAGGTCAGAAAGGCCGGGCTGCGCGGGCGTGGAGGTGGCGGGTTCCCAACCGCCAGAAAATGGGAAGAATGCCGTAATGCCCCGTCGTCAGACGGCATACGCTACGTTATCTGTAATGCTGATGAAGGCGATCCTGGTGCTTATATGGACAGGAGCCTTCTTGAAGGGAATCCTCACAGTGTCATCGAAGGTATGATAATCGGCGCCTACGCAATAGGCTCACACTATGGGTATGTATATGTTCGCCATGAATATCCCCTTGCTGTGACAAACCTGAGCATGGCTTTGGAGCGAGCTAGAGCATACGGTCTTCTTGGGGAGGACATCCTCGGTTCTGGCTTCGGTTTTGATATCAAGATTTCCCGTGGTGGAGGTGCCTTTGTCTGCGGCGAATCGACTGCACTCATGGCCTCCCTGGAGGGCATGACAGGCGAGCCACGGCCCAAGCACATTCACACTGTGGTGAGCGGGCTTAATGGTAAACCCTCCAACCTCAATAACGTTGAAACCTGGGCAAATGTGCCCCTTATAATCAACCGCGGCGCCGACTGGTATTCACAGATTGGCACCGAGGGAAGCAAGGGAACAAAGATATTTTCTTTGGTGGGTAAGATCAACAATACAGGACTGGTTGAGGTGCCAATGGGCATCACGCTTAGGGAGATAATTTACGACATCGGTGGGGGAATCCCCAATGGCAAGAAATTCAAAGCTGTTCAGACAGGGGGTCCATCGGGCGGTTGCATTCCTGAGAGCTTGATTGACCTGCCTGTTGATTTCGATAGGCTTACCGAGGTGGGTTCAATGATGGGCTCAGGTGGGATGATAGTCATGGATGAAGACACCTGCATGGTGGATATAGCAAGATATTTCATCAAATTCCTGACCGAAGAGTCCTGCGGTAAATGTGTGCCCTGCCGTGAGGGATTGGATAGGATGCTCGATATTCTCACCGACATCACGGAAGGAAAAGGTAAGGAAGAAGATATCGAACTTCTGGAGGAACTTGGAGGTGTCATAAAGGAGACCTCTCTTTGTGCTCTGGGGGGCACAGCTCCTAACCCTGTTCTCTCTACTATCAGATACTTCCGCGATGAGTATGAGGCGCATATAAGGGAGAGACGGTGCCCGGCGGGCGTATGCAAGGCACTCATAACGTTTAGCATCGATGAGGATAAGTGCACCGGCTGCGGCGTATGTGCTAGAGAATGTCCGCAGGGGGCAATAACTGGAGAGAAGAAAAATCTGCACGTAATAGATCAGGACAAGTGTATCAAGTGCGGGTTGTGTAGAGATAACTGTAAGTTTGAAGCAATCTTGGTGTCATAAAGAGGGAAAAGCATGGTTGAACTAACTATCGATGGAATAAAAACAAGAGCGCTGGAGGGGACTACAGTTCTTGAAGCAGCGCGGGAAATGGGCATCGTCATTCCAACTCTCTGCTATCATCCCGGTCTCAGCCCTTACGGTGCCTGCCGTGTCTGTATAGTTGAGGTAGTTAAAGGCAATCGCTCATCATTGGAAGCCTCATGCACTCTGCCGGTGGAGTCAGGCCAGGTAATTCTTACTAACTCAGAGAAGGTAACGAGAGCTCGGAAGGTAATTGTGGAACTCTTGCTTAGTTCATGCCCAAACTCCAAGACACTGCAAGATATGGCTGCAAATATGGGTATCAACAAGGTTCGTTTTAAGATAAAAGACAGGGGCTGTATTCTCTGCGGACGTTGTGTGCGCTACTGCAAAGAGCAGATGGGAGCTGGGGTTATTGGTTTCGTTGGCCGCGGCACATCACGGAGGGTAGCAACCGCTTTTGATCTCGCTCCCGAAGAGTGCCGCAATTGCGGTGGCTGCGAATGGATATGTCCAGTCAATGAGAGAGCCTGTATGGCGGGCAACTTGATAGACGGTCTTTGTGGGGCATGTCAGAACCTTGAACCTGTAGAGGCTTGTCCTGTTTGCACGGAATGTTCACAAAGTGTTGGTCCATCAGGTCACAAGGTTTATTAGCTAAGAAATTAAGAAAACAGTACAGGTTAACTTAAGAGGAGGTTAGAAATGACATTAACCAGGTATAACGCAACAGCAGCTACATTGACTAAGAACAGGACTGGTGGCGACTGGTGCCCGATAAGTGGAATGTGCGTCACCTGCGTGGAAGGCTGTATCGGTATGTGCGAAGTTGGTAAGAGCGCTTACCGGGGTCATGAGGTTATCTACCCACAGCCATTCGGAATGATAACAACCGCATCGCAGAAAGCCTATCCAGTTGATTTATCGCATTTCAACATAATGGGAACAGCTGTTAGCGCTGTTGGCATAGAAGCAGACTCGGATAGGGCTATCTTCCCAAATGTTAGCCTTGAGACGAGATTAGGTCAGGATAAAGGAATCAAGTTGCGCCTGCCTCTACTCATTCCGGGTCTGGGTTCCACAAATGTCGCCACTCAAAACTGGGAGGGTTTAGCCATTGGTGCTGCACTTACCGGGATACCGCTCACCATCGGCGAGAATGTCTGTGGCATGGATGTGGACGCGAAAATACAGAATGGAAGGGTGATTCACTCACCTGACCTCGAGAGGCGTGTAAAGCTTTACCAGCAATGGCAGCGCGATGGCTATGGTGCTATTGTTGTACAGGCAAATGTCGAAGACAGTCGCCTTGGTGTACTGGAGTATGCCATAGAGAGACTCGGGATCAATGCGGTAGAATTGAAATGGGGACAAGGAGCCAAGGATATTGGTGGCGAGGTAAAAATCAAGAGCCTTGAAAAGGCACAACTCCTCAGGAAACGGGGCTACATTGTCCTTCCTGACCCGCTTGATCCTGCTACAATAGAGGAGTTCAAGAATGGCGTTTTTACTGAGTTTGAGAGGCACTCACGGGTTGGTATGGTTACTGAAGAGGGCTTCCTTGAGACTGTTACTCAATTACGGAAGGCTGGCGCCAAACATGTATCGTTGAAAACTGGCGCCTACAGACCCGCAGACCTTGCGCGTGCAGTCAAGTTCTCCTCTAGGGCAAAGATTGACTATATCACCGTTGATGCTGCAGGTGGGGGTACCGGCATGAGCCCGTGGCGTATGATGAATGAGTGGGGCGTACCTGGGATAGAACTATGGTCGCTACTCTACAAATATTGTAGCCGTTTGGCACGGAAAGGCGAATATGTGCCTGACATTGTAATTGCAGGTGGGTTTACTTTGGAAGACCAGCTATTTAAGGGCTTGGCACTATGTTCTCCCTATGTGAAAGCGATAGGTATGGCACGAGCACCTCTCGCGGCGGTTATGGTTGGTAAGACTATCGGTGAATCGATAAACAGCGGACAACTTCCTGTTTATCTCCAGCGATTTGGCAAAACGAGGGAAGCTATCTTTGTTACTGCTGAGGGGCT
>Ga0307430_1001084_pt1 | contig 20747 bp, 19 predicted proteins | sample SalMarWE160130MG_FD_202159 | JGI IMG/M metagenome (GOLD analysis project Ga0307430, IMG submission 202159) | Salt marsh sediment microbial communities from the Plum Island Ecosystem LTER, Massachusetts, United States - WE1603-130 | ecosystem: Environmental > Aquatic > Marine > Intertidal zone >...
CTCTTTCTCATGGTTCCTCTCCTTTCATTGCCCGTTATCAGATTTTCCTTATGCTCAACCAAGCAAGGCGCCGAGGAACAGGGCGAGGGCAGTGGAGGGCTTCATGAGGGGTCTCCTCTACAGGTCCATACCAATTTATACAACCCGGTGCGCCTCTGTCAAGGCATTTCCGGCGTCTCTAGGGCCTCACGAACGAGTGAGTGCACCCGCTCGGGATCCATGCGCCGGAGCGGCTCGATCAGCACGTCGCCCGCTTCCCGGGCGTACTTCTCGGCTCGTTTCAGGGGAGGCAGACTCTCCTCCATGGTGGGACATGGTGGTGCAGCGGAAGACAATGCCAAGACAGCGGTTCAGCGGGTGTTCTGGGGCCGGCTAGTCCATGAAGCCGTGGTCGCGCAGCCAGGCGGCGCTGATCCGGGCGCTCTCGAGCGGCGTGCGCGTCGGGCGGTCGAGCTCGACGATGACCCAGCCGGTGAAGCCGATCTCGATGAGCGCGTTGAGGTAGCCCTCGACGTCGAGCTCGCCCTCGCCGAGCTCGCAGAACCGGCCACCGTATCTCGAGGCCGGCTCGCCCGGGGCGCGCTCGAAGTCTTTGACGTGTGCCAGGCCGATGCGGTCGGCGTGCGCTTTCGCGAACCCGGCTGAGCTGTCGCCGGTCAGGTCGAAGTGCGCGTTGTCGAGGCACAGGTGGGTGTGTTTGGAGAAGCCGAGGAGGCGCTCGGTGTCGCGGGCGTTCTCGCAGCACGTCTCGAGGTGCGGGTGGAACGCGGTGGTAAGGCCGCGGTCGCGGAAGCGCTCGCAGATTGCGTCGAGGTTGTGCGCGAGCCGGGCAAGCTGGCCGTCGGACTTGTCGCACCAGTCAGCGCCCCAGCCGCCGACGACCATTAGGTCGGTCACCCCACGCGCGGCGGCGTATTCGGCCCGGGCGATCGTCTCGGCCATCGGGTCGTCGGCCTGGTACGAGATGCTGCACGCGAGCGAAGCGAGCTCGAGGCCGAGATCGCGCATGACGGCGTCCAGGTCGGGCACCCGGGCGAAGTGCTGAAGCTGGTGGGCGAACTCGATGCCGCGGAAGCCCGCCTTGGCGATCTCGCGCGCGATGCGGTCGACCTCGTAGCGCTCGGGCTCGTACGAGATCCAGCACAGCGAGTGGTAACCGAACCTGAGCTGTCCCATCGTGCTCGGTGCCCCAGGAGGTTGGAGAGGAGTCTCCGGCCACACGCGGTCGGCGCATACTATGCACGCCTACGCAGGGTGGCAAGGACGAATTCGGCCGGCGCCGCCGGCCTCGGCGCCGTCGCATTCACGTGCAGCACAGGCCGGTGAGCCGGGTCTTGACACAGGCGGCTGATGTCGGTATCAACGGTGCGGCGAGAGGGGGTCCCGGAAGACACAACGACGAGAGGGGACGATGAAGATCTTCGATCGGATGGCTGCCCGCGACCATGAGGAGCTCATCTTCGTGCAAGACCGTGGGGCGGGCCTGCGCGCGATCATCAACATCCATTCCACCGTGCTCGGCCCGGCGCTCGGCGGGCTGCGAATGTGGCCTTACAGGAGCGAGGCCGAGGCGATCGAGGACGTGATGCGCCTCGCCGAGGGGATGACGTACAAGGCGGCGGCCTCGGGGCTCGACCTGGGCGGCGGCAAGGCGGTCATCATCGGCGATCCGCGAACGGACAAGACGCCCGAGCTGTTCCGGGCGATGGGCCGCGCGGTCGAGAAGCTCGGCGGCCGCTACATCACGGCCGAGGACGTCGGCACGAGCGTCGCGGACATGAACCACATCCGCGAGACGACGCGCTACGTGACCGGCACGGACCGGGCCGGCGGCGGCAGCGGCGACCCGTCGCCGACGACGGCGGCGGGGGTCGAGGAGAGCATCATGGCGTGCGTCGAGGCGCTCGACGGCGGCGCGCCGCAAAGCGACGAGCTGCTCGACGGGCTCCGGGTTGCCATCCAGGGCCTCGGACACGTCGGTTCGATCGTCTGCCGCAACCTGAGCGCGAAGGGCGCCAAGGTGACCGTGTGCGACGTCGACCGGAAGCAGGCCGAGCAAGTGGCTGCCGAGTGCGGCGCGACGGTGGTCGAGCCGGACGAGATCTACGACGTGGCCGCCGACGTGTTCACCCCGTGCGCCCTCGGCGCCGTGCTCAACGGAGAAACGATCCCGCGGCTCAAGTGCCGGATCGTTGCCGGCGCCGCGAACAACCAGCTCGCCGACGTCGAGCGCGACGGTGCGCTGCTCGAGTCGCGCCACATCCTGTACGCGCCCGACTACGTGGTCAACGCGGGCGGGCTGATCAACATCTACTACCGCGACATCGAGGGCCGGCAATGCGAAAGCGTTGCCTGGTCACCCACCGGCATCTACGAGAACATGAAGCAGGTGCTCGGGATGGCGCGCGAGCGGAAGATCCCGACCTACAAGGCCGCCCAGCAGCTCGCGGAGGCGCGGATCAAGGAAGGCCGGCACAAGAAGGCGGCCACCGGCTAGCGCACCCGGGCACGCTGCAGACCAACCTGCGCTGTAGACGCGGAGGGAAGGACCGATGAAGGTCGGCCTGGTTGGCCTGCCGGACTCCGGCAAGACGACCGTCTTCAACCTGCTCACGGGCCAGCAGCTTCCCGCCGAGCCGTTCTTCACCGAGGGGCATGCGGTCCACTTCGGCGCTGTCCACATCCCCGACGAGCGGGTCGACTTCATCCACACCTTCTATCCCCGCGCGAAGATGAAGTACGCCGAGCTGACGTTCGTCGACATGGCCGGCGTGCCGGTCGGCGACGCCGCGCACGGCTCGGAGGCGCAACTGTTCGCCAGCGTCCGCGACACCGATGCGCTCGTCTACGTCGTCATGGCGTTCGACGACGACCGGGTCACTCGCCCGTTCGACACCGTGGACCCGGCGCGCGACATCGAGACGCTCGAGCTCGATCTGATGGTGGCCGACCTCGAGCTGATCGAGAAGCGCATCGACCGGCTCCGCAAGGAGCTCCAGGCGGCCAAAGACAAGCACTCGCCCGAGCTCGACGCCCTCGTGCGCTGCAAGCAGGCGGTTGAGTCCGAGCAGCCGATCCGGCGAATCCAGCTCGGCGCCGACGAGCAGCAGCTCTTGAGCGGCTTCCGGTTTCTGACGCAGAAGCCGGTCGTCGTGCTGCTCAATACGGGCGAGGAGGCCGCCGGCCAGGACCCGCCCGGCGGGATCGCCGCCGCGTGCGAGGCGCGCGGCCTGCCGGTGTTCGCGATGAGCGCCAAGATCGAGGAGGAAATTGCCGAGCTGCCGGCCGACGAGCAGCGCGCGTTCCTCGACGACCTGCGCATTGCCGAGTCGGGACTGGGAAAATTCGTCCACGCCGTCTACGGCGCGCTCGGTCTCCACGCGTTTTTCACCGCGAACGACCACGAGGTGCATGCCTGGACCGTGCCGCCCGGCACGACGGCGTTCGAAGCCGCCGGCAAGGTGCACACCGACATGGCGCGCGGGTTTATCCGCGCCGAAGTGCTGGCGTTCGACGACCTGAAGGCCGCCGGCAGCCCGAAAGCGGCCAAGGACGCCGGCCACCTGCGCATCGAGGCCAAGGAATACGTCGTCCGCGACGGCGACGTGATCTACTTCCGCTTCAGCGTGTAGCCGCTGTCTCTCAGACTGCCCCCCTGGGATCTCCCACCGTGCTGTCGTTTTATCAGGTAGGCGAAAAAAAGACGAAGACATCGCGTTCTCCTTGTGGTAAACATGTGCTGGCTGAGTCATTTGCACGAGGGCTGGGGGCGAGGATGCCGTGATTCGGGCTGTCGAACGGGCTGTGAAGAGGTACTGGGGCTACGACCGGTTTCTGCCCCTTCAGCGGCGGGCGATCGAGTCTGTCGTGGCCGGGCACGATTCGGTCGTCGTCCTGCCTACGGGAGGGGGCAAATCGCTCTGTTTTCAGGCGCCTGCCGTGGTGATGAGTGGGTTGGCTGTTGTCGTCTCGCCGCTGATCTCGTTGATGAAGGACCAGGTTGATGCTCTCACCGAGTGCGGCGTTGGGGCCGCGCGGATCGACAGCACGTTGTCGACGCGCGAGAGACAAGCCGTGTTCGGGCAGGCTCGTGGTGGCAGGCTCAAGCTTCTCTACGTAGCACCCGAGCGGTTGGTTTCGGACCGGTTCGTCGAGTTCCTGCGGGGTGCCGAGCTTTCGTTTATCGCCGTCGACGAAGCGCACTGCGTGAGCATGTGGGGGCACGACTTCCGGCCCGAGTATCGGAAGCTGGGCGTGTTAAAAGACATCTTCCCCGACGTCGCCGTTCACGCCTATACCGCGACGGCCACCGAGCAGGTGCGCCGTGACATCGCCGAGCAGTTGGGGCTCGAGTCGCCCGAGGTGCTTGTTGGCTCGTTCGATCGGCCGAACCTCGTCTACAAGGCGCGGCGCCGCACCGACGGCGTGAGCCAGGTGTGCGGGGTGCTCGATCGCCACCGCGGGGAGTCGGGCATTGTCTACTGCATCCGTCGTGCCGACGTGGACGCCATGTGCGAGGCGCTTGCGGCCCGCGGCTACCGCGTGGCTCCCTACCACGCGGGCATGACGGATGAGGATCGCAAGACGAGCCAGGACGACTTCATCACTGAGCGGGTGGACACCATCGTCGCGACGGTCGCTTTCGGGATGGGGATCGACAAGTCGAACGTGCGCTCCGTGGTCCACGCCGGCATGCCCAAGTCGATCGAGCACTATCACCAGGAAAGCGGCCGGGCCGGTCGCGACGGGCTCGAGGCTGAGTGCTGCCTGTTCTACTCGGGTGCTGACTACGGGATATGGAAGCACGTCCTCGGCGAGATGGAGCCCGGGGCGGGCGAGATCGCCCTGGGCAAGCTGAGCCGCATCTACGACTACTGCCAGGGGATCACATGCCGCCACCGGGCAATCGTCGACTACTTCGGCGAGCACGCGCCGGTCGACAACTGCGGCGCGTGCGATGTCTGTCTCGGCGAGCTCGACTGTATGAGGGACGACGACAGTCTTGTCGTGGCCCAGAAGATCCTGTCGTGCGTCATGCGGCTCGGCCAGCGGTTCGGCGGCGATTACACCGCCTCGGTGCTGGTCGGTTTACGCGAGCAGCGGCTCCTCGAGAATGGCCACGATGCACTGAGCACCTACGGGTTGCTGGCCGACCACAGCAAGCGCGTCGTGCGCGACTGGATCGAGCAGCTCGTGGCGCAGGGCTTCCTGCGCAAGGCTGGGGAATACAACACGCTGGAGGTGTCCGAGACCGGGCGACACATCCTGGATGGAAGCCAGGTGCCGCGCTTGCTCACGCCGAGCAAGAAGCCCGCTCGGCCGTTGAAGGTGTCAAGAGCGGCGCGAGACTCGTGGGCGGGTGTCGACAAGGGGCTGTTCGAGGCGTTGCGGAGGTTGCGCCGCACGATTGCCGGCGAGAAGGGAGTGCCTGCCTACATCGTCTTCGGCGATGCCGCGTTGCGGGACATGGCGCGCCGCCGCCCCGAATCGCTCGAGGAGTTCCTCGAAGTCAGTGGTGTCGGCGAGAAAAAGCGCCAGCAGTACGGTGCCAGGTTCATCGCGGCGATCCGCGAGCACGCTCCCGCCGTCCCGTCGCGGGCAAGTGACTCACTGGGTGACTGAGGCCGCCCGTGGCCTGCTCCTTGCCTCGTGCAGTGTGCACAGGCTTTGCTGCGCTGGCCGCGTCCCAAGAGCGCGCTGATCACGGGCGTCGTGCTCTGGCTCATGGGCCTGCCGTTCGCAAGCACGAGGGGATGATCGAGCGGGAGCGCGCGGCCGACGATCGGTCGGAGCAGCGTCTCGGCTGAACTTGAAAGGTGCGCGCGCACCACCCTCCGTTCGGGGTTTGGCTTGCCCACTGGCGGGGCAAGCCGCCGCTGTTACTGGACGATCCAGACGTCGCCGGCGGCCAGGTTGGTCTCGAGCAGCACGAGCCCGTCGAAGTCGCGCACGATGATGATGTGCACGACGTCGGGGCCGAGGTCGTAGTCGACGGCCTCGCCGGAATAGAGCAAGTCGCCGAACGGCTCGACGACGATCGCGTCGGGGGACTGGTTCTCGATCGTGGCGAGGGCGTAGGCGCCATCGTCGATTATGACGACGTCGCGGCCGTCGTCGCAGGCGAGCCCCGAAAGCCCGAGCCCGGCAAGGATCAGCAGGGCGGCGGCCGGTCGTAGAAGCGTTTTCATCGCTGGTCCCTCCTCCATCTGCTGGGGAGCTGAAGTCATTCTTCACCGGGTTGGACGGCCATGGGGCGCGTTTATTTTACCGCGTTGACTATTCAATCAGTTAGGGAATCGGGATGCGGCTGGCGTTCGCGTGCTAAGTCTTTGGTGTTTTGCCGCTTACGCCATCCTCGGCCACCTTGCTGACTTCCGGCCATTTGGGTCGGCGCGCGGTCATCTTGCTCAGGACCCCAAGGAGCTTCTTCCTGTCGATCGGCTTGGCCAGGAGCGCGTCGGCGTGGGCCCTGTGCGGGTGGTAGCGGTAGCCCTGGCGATCCCAGCCGGTCAGCAGTATGACGCCGGTGTCGACGCTTTCTTGCTTGATGGCCTTGGCGACGTCCCATCCGCTCATGCCGGGCATGCCGATGTCGGAGATGACGAAATCGTGGTGGCCGCGTCTGAACGCGTCGACGCCCTCGGGGCCGTCGTGGGCGATCTCGACCGCGTGGCCGGCGCGAGTGAGGATGTCGCGGATGATTCGGTTCAGCTCGATGTTGTCGTCGATGAGCAGCACGCGGAGCGCCTCGACGATTTCCTCGGGTGCTTCCTCGGGTTCCGGGATCGGCCGCATCGTTTCGGCCGCGGCGGGGAAGCTGACCATCACCGTGGTTCCCTGCGCGACCTCGCTCTCGACCGAGATCAGGCCGCGGTTGTGCCGGATGATGCCGTAGGCGACGCTCAGGCCGAGGCCGGTGCCTTTGACGCCCTTGGTGGTGAAGAACGGGTCGAACATGCGGCTCTTGACGTCGGCGCTCATGCCGACGCCGGTGTCCTCGATCCGGACAAAGACGCGGCGGCCCGTTTGGCCGGTCTCGATCGTGAGCGTGCCGCCGCGCGGCATCGCGTCGATGGCGTTGAAGACGATGTTGGTGAGCGCCTCGCGCAGCTCGCGTTCGTCGGCTTCGATCGGCTCGATCCGGCCGGCGATCCGCTTGAGCGCGACGTGGACGTCGCGGAACTCGGTTTCCTGTTTCAGGCGTGTCTCGGTGATCTGGGCCAGCTCGTGGATGACGGCGTTCAGGTCGATCGGCTTGAAGCCCTCGACGCGTTTGGCCCGGACGAAGTCCTGGACGCGCTCGACGGTTCGCGCGCCGTCTCTGGCGGCCTGCTCGATGGCGCGGAGCCCTTCGTGCGTTGGGGGGTCGGTGCACGTCTCGAGCAGGAACTGGGCGTGGCCGAGGATGATGCCGAGCACGTTGTTGATGTCGTGCGCCACGCCGGCGGCGAGCTCGCCGATCGAGCGCAGCTTCTCGGTCCGGAGCAGTTGCTCCTGGGCCTGTTTGAGGTCGGCGAGCGTCTGGGTCAGGTCGTTGTAAAGGCGCACGTTCTTGACGACGGCCGCCATCGACTGGGCGACGGACGAGAGCAGGGCGGCCTCCTCGTCGGTGAACTGCCGGAACGAGTGGCTCATGAGCACGATCATGCCGAGGAGCTCGTCGCGCACGGAGAGCGGCACGAACACGGCCGAGGCGTTGTCCTCGGCGCGCGCCAGCAGGTTCGACGTCTCAGGCTCCTCGAGCATATTGGGTACGGCGAACGCTGTGTGGTCGTGGGCGAAGCGTCGGGTGGCGAACGCGTGCAACTGCATGCACGTGGCCTCGGCGGTCGCGCGTTCACCGTGTTGGCACAACATGGTTGGGGGGCGTGCCTTACTGCCGTCGCCAGTGATGACGATGCACGAGCAATCGGACGGGAAGATTTCGAGCAAGTGCTGCATGGCCGCCTCGAGCAGCTCGCTCAGGTCGAGCGACTGGTTGAGCGCGCGGGCGACGTTGTAGAGCATGGCGAGATCGCGGTTGCGCCGCAGCAGGTTTTCCTCCATCGCCTTGCGTTGGCGCAGGTCGGTGCTGATGATCAGGTAGCCGATCAGCTCGCCGGCGCCGTTCTCGAGCGGCGCAGCAAACACCGCCACGGGCACGGCACTCGCGTGGCGGTCGCGCGCGATCGCCTCGGCGTTCTCGACGGGGCGGTGCGACTCGAGCCGCTCGCGCGTGGTGTCCCATCCTTCGACGAGGAACGAGCCGATGTCGCGGCCGGTCATCTCGGCGCTTGTATGACCGGTGAGGCGCTCAGCGCCGACGTTGAAGAGGTTGATCTTCCAGTCGGGCGTGCAGGCGACGATGCCGACGAGTGGATTGTCGACGAGACGGCGCAGGTAGCGCTCCTGCTCGCGGACGGCCTGGCCCAGCCGATGCTTCTCGGTCACGTCGGCGAGGGCGAGCAGGTACTGGGCCGAGCCCTCGGCGCCCGGCTCGGTTTCGATCAGGGGCGCGACGGTGATGTCATAGCGGCGTTCGGTCCCATGCACGTCGCGGCCCGGCACGTTCGTCAGGCGGGCCGCTCGGTCGTTGGCCAAGACCTCGCGCACTGCGTCGAGCACGCCGGCCTCGTGCAGCATATCGTGCGGGAGCGCCGCCTCGAGCGGGTGGCCGACCACGTCTTCGAAGTCGGTGAAGCGGGCGTCGGCGTACTGGCGGTTGGCCGCGAGGACCTGCTGTGATTGGTCGATGACGAGCAACGCGGCGGGGACCGTGGCGATGACGCGCTCCTTGAACGCTTTGAGGCGCGCCAGTTCGTCGTTGATCGCGCTCAGCTCGCGGTTGCGGGCCTCGAGGTCGGCGTTGAGCAGTTGCAGCTCCTCGTTGGCCGATTCGAGCTCCTCCTTGCTTGTCTGAAGCTCCTCGTTGCTGATCTCGAGCTGCGCGTTGAGATCGCCGATTTCGTTTGTGCGCCGTTCGAGCTCGGCGGTGCGCGCCTTCACCTGGGCGCGCAGCGCGCGCACGAACAGGAAGACGGCCAGCACGCCGATCAGGATCGCGGCGAGCCCGAGCAGCACGGGGATGTCTATAGCCAGTGCGGAGAGGGTTGGCAGGAATGTGCCGATCAGGTTCGGAGCCATCATGAGCCGTCCTCGGTCTTGCGGTACACTTGCCAGCGCGTGTCGACCGGCTCGAACGCGGCCTCGAGCTCGGGCCGGAGCTTCTCCGACTTGCCCAGGACGAGATACCCACCGGGTACGAGGCCATAGCGGAGGTTGTTGAGCGCCGCGATCTGCGCGTCTTTCTCCAGGTAGATGAGCACGTTGCGGCACGTGATCAGGTCGAGCTGCGAGATCGGCGGATCGGCGACGAGGTTGTGCGTGCCGAAGCAGACGAGCCGCCGGAGGAACGGGCGCACCGTCGGCGTGCGCGTTCCGGTGAAGTAGCGCCGCTTGGTCCGGGCGTCCACGTTCTCGAGCTGGTCGCGCGTGTAGCGGGCGGCGCGCGCGGCGTCGAGCGAGGCGCGGTCGACGTCGGTGGCGAACAGCTTCACGTCGACCGGGTCGAGCCGGCCGTCGAGCGCCTCGAAGATGACGATCGCCAGCGAGTAGGCTTCTTCGCCGGTGGCGCACGCGACGGACCAGGCGCGGATGCGCGGCGGCGTAGCCGTCTTGCGGCGTGCGATGATGTCGGGCAGCACGGTGGCGCGCAGCACGTCGAACAGCTCGGGATCGCGGAAAAACGTGCTGTAGCCCACCATGAGGTGCGACAACAGCGTGTCGATCTCCTGCTCGCTCGCCTCGACCATCGCGCGGTACGCCTCGACCGTGGGGCACTTGCAGGCGGCCGCGCGGCGCGCGATCGAGCGCGCGAGCGAGCTCCGCTTGTACTCGGAGAGGTCGAAGCCGCGGCGACGCTGGATCAGCTCGATGAGGCGGGCGACTTCCTCGGGAGGCGCCGTCGGCGTCGCGAGTTGCGGCGGGTTCGCCTCAGTGATGGTCATCGTCACCCCGCTCCGTGCGATTCGACTCGTAAGATCAGCAGGTGACGGGGATTATAACGCTTTTGTGCCCAGCGCTCAACAGGATTCTATGACAGCCGTTCGGGCCCCGGCGGCCACGAGCGCGACGATCACCGCGGCGGCGACCAGGGGGGCGCGAGCGAGTGAGCCACGCCGAGATGGTCGAGGACGCGGGCGACGACGGTGTCGGCGAGCGCCTCGATCGACTTCGGCCTGGTGTAGAAGCCGGGAGAGGCGGGCAGGATGACCGCGCCGGCGACGGTGACCTGCTCCATGTTTCGGATGTGGATGAGCGAGTACGGGGTCTCGCGCACGACGAGGACGAGGCGTCGGCGCTCCTTGAGGAAAACGTCGGCCGTGCGGGCGATCGCGGTGTCGGCTACGCCCGAAGCGATCCGGCCGAGCGTCGCCATACTGCACGGCACGACGGCGCAGCCGTCGTAGGGCTGCGAGCCGCTGAGCGACGGGACGTCGCGCGCGTCGTTGTCGTAGACGGGGAAGCCGAACGAGGCGAAGTCGGCCCCGCATTCCTGCGCGTTCACCTCTCGCGCGTGCGAGCTGACGATCACGTCGGCCATGTGCTTGGTGCTTGACAGGAACCGGAGCAGGCGCTCGGCGTAGATCATGCCGCTCGCGCCGGTGACAGCGATGACGAACTTCATGATGGCCTCCCGTGTCTCACGGCAACCGGGGCTGTTGAAAACGACGCCCTATGCAAACCTTTGAGACTATGTGGCGATGTTGTGTCGTCTCGGAACCCAGGGCGGCGCGCCGCCCCTTTGGGGCGCGCTTGCCCTGGGCTGTGCTATGAAGCCCCTTGAGGGCGAGCGGCGCGGAATCCGCACGCCGCTGTTTCGACAGATTCATCCCTTCTGCTTCACGGCAATCGCCCGTGGACGAGGCCGGCGATGCCGCCGGAGATGTGGCGGCCCTCGACGCGGCGGAAGCCGACGGTTTCCATCAGGAGCATAAACTCGTCGAGCCGCATGTGGTTGAGGATCGAGCGCGTCAGGTACCGGTACGCGCCGAGGTGGCCGGCGACGATCCAGCCGGCGAGCGGCACGAGCGTCGTGCCGACGGTCCAGTAGAACAGGCGCGCGGGCCACGTCACCGGACGGAAGAACTCGAGGATGATGCAGACGCCGCCGCTCTTGAGGACGCGCTTGAGCTCGAGGAGCGTTTCGGCCTCGCGGCTAATGTTGCGGATGCCGAAGGCGCAGATCGCCGCGTCGAACGTGCGGTCGGCGAACGGCAGGGCGAGGGCGTCGGCGGCGACAACGCCCGACCGCTCCGACCATGCGGGTTTCTTCGCCAGCTTCCGGCGGGCGCGCTCGAGCATCGGCACAGAGAAGTCGACGCACGTCAACCGGCCGCGTTCGTATCGCTTGAGGAACTCGATGCCGAAGTCGCCGGTGCCGCAGCACAGGTCGAGGACGCGCTTGACGCGCCGCGCCTCGAGCGCCTCGATCGCCCGGGCGCGCCAGCGCCGGTCGCGCCCGAGGCTGAGCAGGTGGTTGAGCCGGTCGTAGCGGCGTGAGATGCGCGAGAACATCTGTTCGATATCACTATCCATCGTCTCGGCATCATCATATCTGACGGCGTCGGGCAGTCACCCTGTTTTTCGATTCCTCGGGGCGATCGCGACCGTTCGGCCGGCGAAAGTGGTGGCGACATGAAGCCCGTTTCGATACGGTGTTCGCGCCGCTGCCCGGATTCGGGTGGTGGCGAAAACATCAAGGGGCGATTGCAGTGGCTGACGTTCGTCCGTTTAGAGGGCTTCGGTACGACGCGGCGAAGGTGGCGATCGGGTCGGTCGTCACGCAGCCGTACGACAGGATCACGCCCGAGATGCAGGCCGCCTACTACGAGGCGAGCCCGTCCAACGTCGTACGCCTCATCCTGGGCCGTGAGGAGCCGGGCAACTCCGGTAGCGGGAACAAGTACACGCGCGCGGCCGAGTTCCTGGGCCGGTGGCTCGACGAGGGCGTGCTGGTCGAGGACGCCGAGCCGGCCATCTACGCGAGCACGCAGGTCTACGAGGTCGATGGCAAGACGTATCGGCGGCGCGGGTTCGTGGCGCTCCTGAAGCTCGAGCCGTTTGGCTCGGGCCTCATCTTCCCGCACGAGCGTACTTTTGGCAAGTACAAGGAAGACCGCCTCCGCCTCATGCGGGCGACGCAGGCGAACCTCGGCCACGTCTTCATGCTCTACTCGGACCCGACGCTGACGATCAGCCGCGTGCTCGAGCAGCTCGACGCACAGGGCCGGCCCGCGGTCGAGGTCGACGCGCTCGGGGTTCGGCATCTGCTCACGCCGATCACGGACGCTGAGGCGATTGCGACGATCACGAAGGTGATGGCCGACAAGCAGCTCTTCGTCGCCGACGGCCATCACCGGTACGAGACGGCGGTGAACTACCGCGACGAGATGCGCCGCACGCACGACGAAGGCGGGCCGTACGATTGGCGGATGGTGACGCTCGTCAACATGGACGACGAGGGGCTCGTCATCCGCCCGACGCACCGGCTCGTGCGCAGCCTGCGCGGGTTCGACCCCGCGCGCGTGCGCGAGAAGCTCGCGCCGTTCTTCGCCATCGAGGAGTGCGCGCCCGATCGGCTCGCCGGCCGGCTCCGGCCCGACCGGGAAACACAGTCGAGGATGGCGCTCTACACGGGGGGCGGCACGGCGTTGCTCCTGACGCTGTCGGACCGCGGCACGATTCCTGAGCCGGTCCGTCGCGCGGCAGCGGGGCCTTTGCTCGAGCTCGACGTGACCGTGCTGCACGGCTTGATCCTCGACCACCTGCTCGGCATGTCGAGGGAGCAGCAGAACGAGGTCGGCAACATCTGGTACGTGCCGACGATCGAGGAGGGGCTCGACGGCGTGCGCGGCGGCGAGTACCAGGCTGGGTTCTTCGTCAACCCGACCCGGATCGACCAGGTGCGGGCCGTCGCCTCGAGCGGGGCGGTGATGCCGCAGAAGTCGACGGATTTCTACCCGAAGCTGCTCACGGGCCTTGTGATGCGGCGCATCGCGGCGTGACGCGCCTGCGTGCGAATCCTGTAGCGTCCGTGGCCGGCTGCCGATACAGTCGATGTGGGGATAGAAGGAGCACGGAGCGAATGGCACACAAGTTCGCCGACTGGGCCGAGCGCGTCATGGACGAGATGAGCGACTATCTTGTCCCGGTCAAGAAGCTCTGGTACGTGCACTGCGAGCAGAGCGAGCGGCCCGAGGTATCGCTCCAGGAGCTGGCCGACATCCTGCGCGACGACCCGCGCTTCTACTACATGGACCTGCCCGAGGACGAGCCGGCCGACGACGAGGAAGAGATCAAGCTCGAGAAGATGGGCTTCTTCCGCGGGCCGAAGGTGATGCTGCACAGCCGGGTGCCGACGGCCGAGGATCTGATCGAGAAGATGGGCGACAACCTTGGCCGGCTCATGCAGAACCTGCGCAAGGCGTACGAGATTCGGCCCAAGGAAGACGAGAAGGCCGAGGACGAGCTGATCGACATCATGATCAAGGCCGACCAGCTCCGCAAGGAAGTCCTCAAGGCGATGGGCAACGTCGCGCCCGAGCAAGAATCCCCGTCCGAAAAATAGGGACAGGCACTAATTCTCCCGGGGGAAATTAGTGCCTGTCCCTATTTTTCGGGCGTTCCTTGTCCGCGATTTTGCCGAGGCGGCGTGCGTGGCGCCCGCCCTGGAACTCGGTCGAGAACCACGCCTCGAGGATCGCGTCGGCCCCGGCGCCGCTCGTTCGCTCGCCGGCCAGGCAGAGCACGTTGGCGTTGTTGTGCGAGCGGCTGGTGGCGGCGAACTCGGGGTCGGCCACGAGCGCGGCCCGGATCCCGGGCACCTTGTTGGCCGCGATGCTCATCCCGATGCCGGTGTTGCAGCACAGGACGGCGGCATCGGCCTTGCCGCCGGCGACCGCCTCGCTTGCCGCGAAGCCGTAGTCGGGGTAGTCGACCGACTTGGTGCTGTCCGTGCCGAAGTCGGTCACCTCGTGTCCGTGTGCGGCGAGCCAGCGCTTGACGTGCTCTTTGAGTTCGTATCCTCGGTGATCGGCGGCGACGGCGACTTTCATAAGATCTTGATGACCTCGTGCATGGAGCGTTCAAGCATGGTGAGCACGAGGCGGTAGGCGTCGATGTCGAGGCCGATCGGGTCCGGCACGTCCGGGTAATCCGAGTCGGTCCGCTCGGGGTCGAACTCGCGCATCAGGTAGACCTTGTCGCTCATGCTCTTGAACCAGTCGACGATGTGGCGCCGATGGCGCTCGGCCATGCAGAAGATCAGGTCGGCCTCCTCGATCATATCGCCGTTGAGCGTCGAGGAGCGATGGTCGGCAATGTCGATGCCGACCTCGTGCATCGCGTCGATTGCCAGCGTGCTGGCGGGCGAGCCGCTGTACCCGGCGGTGCCCGCCGAGCGGATGTCGAGCTCCAGGTGCGGCGCCATTTTACGCAGCAGGCCGACCGCCATGGGGCTGCGGCACGTGTTGCCTGTACAGACGAACAGGACGCGTTTCGGCATCGTGCTCCGTTCCGGTGCTTTGCGGCAGGCTAGTGGGGGCGCCCGGCCAAGTCAACCCAATTCACGTCGGGGACGCGGTCGGATCCCGGCCGTCGGCGAGCGGCCCGCCGAGCAGCGCGCGGACCTCATCGGCGGCGATGGCGCCCTCGCGCAGGAGCGTCGGCGGCGAGGTGGTGCAGTCGATGACGGTCGAATCGACGCCGAGCGGCGTGGGGCCGGCGTCGAGGACGGCGTCGATGCGTCCCTCGAATGCGGCGAGCACTTCGGCCGCGCTCGTCGGGCTTGGCCGGCCGCTGATGTTGGCGCTCGTGCCGACGAGCGGCCGACCGGCTGTGGTGATCAGTTCAGTCAGCACGGGGTGGGTTGGGACCCGGAAGCCGGTCTTGCCGGACGTGCGGTCGCTGAAGATCAGCGTGATCGGGCCCGGCATGTATCGCTCGATCAGGCGGTGGCCCTCGATCGAGACGTGCTCGACGTGGTCGAAGACGTCCGGGGAGTCGGCCAGGTAGATGGCGAGCGCGCGCTCGCGCGGCCGCTGCTTGATCTCGTAGATGCGTGCGACCGCCTCGGTGTGCTCGGCCAGGCAGCCGAGGCCGTAGACGGTCTCGGTCGGGAACGCGATCACGCCGCCGGCGTCGAGGATTTTTCCCGCGCGTGCGATCACGTCAGGGTCTGGCTGTACCGGATCGATCTTGAGGACCTTAGTTTCCACAGCTATTCCTGGCGGACGTCGCGCGCTGCTTTCTCGACTTCATCGGCGAGGTCCTGGCGGTAGTTGGTGAGCCGCTTGAGGAGCGCGGGATCGGAAAGCGCCAGGATCTCGATCGCGAGCAGGGCGGCGTTTTTCGCGCCGGCCTCGCCGATCGCGACGGTGGCGACCGGCACGCCGGCCGGCATCTGCACCGTCGAGAGCAGCGAGTCGAGCCCGCCGAGGTGCTCGGTCGGCACCGGGATGCCGATGACGGGCAGCGGCGAGTTGGCTGCGAGCGCACCGGCAAGGTGTGCGGCGCCGCCGGCGGCACCGATCAGCACGCGGATGCCACGGGCCCGGGCCTGCTTGGCGAACTCGGCCGCCTTGTCGGGCGTGCGGTGGGCCGAGAGCACCTTGACCTCGTACTCGACGTGGAACTGCTTGAGCACGTCGATGGTCTTGTGCACGACCGGCAGGTCGGACGTGCTGCCCATCACGATGCTCACGAGCGCCTGGGTGGTTGTCTGTGCGCGGTTCATCACGTGCGTCGGCCTCCCCTCGTGCTACCGGAGCGCTTTCGCGCCGATGTCTGTGCGGTAGTGGGCCCCTTCGAAGCTGATCATCTCGACGGCGTTATACGCGGTTTCGATTGCCGACTCAAGCGTGCGCCCTCTCGCGGTGACGCCGAGCACGCGTCCGCCGGCGGTCACGAGCGTGTCGCCGTCGAGCCGCGTGCCGGCGTGGAAGACGACCACGTCGGGATCGGCGGCGTTCTCCTCGAGGCCCGTGATCGGCTTGCCCTTCTCGTAGCTGCCGGGATAGCCGCCGCTCGCCATGACGACGCAGACGGCCGCGCTGCTCGACCAGCACAGCTCGGTGCCCTCGAGCGTGCCGTCGATGACGCTCTGGAGCACGTCGACCAGATCGCCTTCGAGGCGCGGCATGAGCACTTGGTTCTCGGGATCGCCGAAGCGCACGTTGAACTCGAGCACCTGCGGCCCGTCGTCGGTCATCATCAGGCCCGCGTAGAGCACGCCGCGGAAGTCGAGCCCGTCGGCCGCCATGCCGCCGACGATGCGCTCGAAGATCTCGGTGCGGATCCGCTCCCAGGCGAGGCGGTCCACGATGGGCGCGGGCGAGTAGGCGCCCATGCCGCCGGTGTTCGGGCCTTTGTCGCCGTCGAACACGGGCTTGTGGTCCTGCGACGAGTCCATGAGCACGAACGACTCGCCCGAGACGAACGCGAGGGCCGACGCCTCCTCGCCGACGAGCTTCTTCTCGACGAGGACGCGGTTCCCGGCGTCGCCGAAGGCGCGCTGGCGCATCGTGCGGTCGATGGCGGCGAGCGCTTCCTCGCCGGTCGAGCAGACCATCACCCCCTTGCCGGCGGCGAGGCCGTCGGCCTTGATCACGATCGGCGCACCGACCTTCGCGACGTACTCGGCCGCCTCGTCGGGGTTGTCGAATATGCGGTAGAGCGCGGTCGGCACGTTGTAATGGGTCATCAGCTCCTTGGCGAAGATCTTGCTGCCCTCGATGCGGGCGGCGCGCGCCGTCGGGCCGAAGATGCGCAGGCCGGCGTCGTGGAACGCGTCGACGATGCCGGCGTACAGCGGCGCCTCGGGCCCGACGACGGTCAGGTCGATCTGCTGCGTGCGCGCGAACTCGACGAGGCCGGCGATGTCGTCGGCGCTGATCGCGACGCACGTTGCGTGTTGGGCGATGCCGCCGTTGCCCGGCGCGCAGTAGAGGGCCTTGACCTGCGGGGTTTGCCTGAGCTTCCACACGAGCGTGTGTTCGCGGCCGCCGCCGCCTACGACCAGTATCTTCATGCGCCTCCCTTCGCTCCTATGCGTGCCGGAAATGGCGGATGCCGGTGAAGACCATCGCCACGTCGCGCTCGTCGCACGCGGCGATCGACTCCTCGTCACGCACCGAGCCGCCGGGCTGGATGATGGCCGTGGCGCCGGCGTCGATGGCCGCATCGACCCCGTCGCGGAACGGGAAAAACGCGTCGGACGCGACGACGCAGTTCTTCAATGGCTTCTCTGCCTTCATTACGGCGATCTTCGACGAGTCGACCCGGCTCATCTGGCCGGCGCCGATGCCGAGCGTCTCGGTCGCGTTCGCGTAGACGATGGCGTTCGACTTGACGTGCTTGCAGACCTTCCAGGCGAATATGAGCGCGCGCATCTCGTCGTCGGTCGGCGCGCGGTTGGTCACGACGTTGACCGTCTGCGGCGTGACCTGCTTGATGTCGCGCTCCTGTGTCAGCAGGCCGCCGACGATCTTGCGCAGGTCGCGGTCGGGCAGCACGGTGCCGCCGACCATGGCCCACGTCTCGATCCCCTCGAGCTGCATGAGGCGCCGCTGCTTTTTCTTTTTGAGGAGATCGAGGGCGTCGACGTTGTAGCCGGGCGCGACGATCACCTCGATGAAGGTTTCGTTGAGCACCTCGGCGGTCTCGGCGTCGATCCGGCGGTTGAAGGCGACGACGCTGCCGAAAGCCGAATCGGGATCGGTCGCGCGCGCCTTGACGTACGCCTCTTTCGGGTTGGTGCCGAGCGCGACGCCGCACGGGTTCGTGTGCTTGATGATGACGGCGACGCACTCGTGGAATTCTTTGGCGAGCTCGACGGCGGCGTTCAGGTCGAGGTAGTTGTTAAAAGAAAGCTCCTTGCCCCAGAGCTGCTCGGCGGCGACGGCGCACGGCTCGGTGAAGATCGTTTCGCGGTAGAGGGCCGCTTGCTGGTGCGGGTTCTCGCCGTAGCGCAGGTCGCGCATCCTGAGGTAGGTGAGCTGCAGCTCCTTCGGGTGCTCGACGGGGCCCTTGGTGCGTAGCCCGTCGAGGTAGGCGCAGATCGCCGCGTTGTAGCGGCTCATCAGCTTGAACGCTTCAGCGGCGAGCTCGAGGCGGAACTCCCCGGACAATGTGCCGTTGTCCTTGAGCTGGGCCAGGACGCGGTCGTACTGCGCGGGGCTGGTCACCACGCCGACGTCCTGGTAGTTCTTGGCCGCCGAGCGGACCATCGACGGGCCGCCGATGTCGATCTGCTCGATAATCTCGTCGCGCGTGGCGCCTTCCTCGGCCGCGGTGTCCTCGAACGGGTAGAGGTTGACGACGACGAGGTCGATCGGCTTGATGCCGTGCTCGGCCATCTGCTTCTGGTGCGCGGGGTTGTCGCGAAGGCCGAGCAGCGCGCCGTGGATCTTCGGGTGCAGCGTCTTGACGCGGCCGTCGAGGATCTCGGGGAAGCCGGTGTGGTCCGAGACCTGCGTGACGGGGATGCCGGCCTCGCTCAGCGCGCGCGCCGTGCCGCCCGTCGACAGGATCGTGATCCCCAGCTCGTGCAGCCCCCGGGCAAACTCCACCAGGCCCGTCTTGTCCGCGACGCTGATCAGCGCCCGCTCAACCTTCCTCGCCACCGAGAAACCTCCTCCTTTGGCTCCAAACACCCGCCCCAAGACGCGCGGGAGAGTACACCATGAGGGGCGGCCGCGCAAGGGTGCCCCCGAGTTCTGACGCCCCTACGGGGCTCGAGGCTTGTGTTGTGTGCGGCGTTCCTGGGGCTGACGCCCCAGGCTACCGCCTATCGCGCCTCCGGCGCTCGGTTGTCCTGCTGTCCTGGAGCTTGGACACCAGATGCTGTGTTGGGTTGTCTCTTTTGGCTGCCGTCCTGGAGCTTGGACTCCAAATGCCGTGTTGTCTCGTCTGTTTCGGCTGCTGTCCTGGAGGTTGGACTCCAAATGCCGTACGGTCTCCTCTCTCTCGGCCTCGTGCTCAATAGGGTTCTTGGGCAATCTACGGTCGTGCCCTGCTGCAGCTTGTCTGCCGTTCGCGAGTTGGTCAGGCACAGCCGCGGAGCGGCGGCAGGCGGTAGCCTGGGCCGTAAGGCCCAGGTTACGAGCCGCCAAACATGGAATCCGAGCGCCGTAGGCGCGGCAGGGAATGTCGTCACACGTAGCGGTCGTCGTATTCGATGCCGTGGTGTTTGAGGAAGGCGATGAACTCCTCTCTGAACGTGCGCGTTCGGTGGTGCTCGGCCTGGTTCTCGATGTAGTCCTTCACCTCGGGGATGCTCGACTTGCTGACGGCGAAGGCGCCGTAGCCGCGCTGCTATTCGAAGCGAGGGTTGGTTGGGAATGTCTCGTTCATCCAACGAGACGAGTTCGCCTTGATCTTGCTGAGTATTGCCGCCACGGATGGCTCAGTGCCCATGCCGATGAGCAGGTGAACGTGATCGGGCGTTCCGTCGATCGCGACCAGCTTGGCCTTGGCGGCGCGCACGATGCCGCCGAGGTAGTCGTAGAGACGTTGGCGGATCTCGTCGCCGATGCGGGGTTCACGATCCTTCGTGCTGAAGACGACGTGGTAGTGCAAGCACGCGTAGGTGTTCGCCATTTGCGGCCTCGCAATCTGCCGCCCCTACGGGGCTCTGGTGGGCTTTGCGTGGCATACTACCTGGGCCTTACGGCCCAGGCTACCACCTATCGCGCCTACGGCGCTCCGGCCGAGGACCACGCTGCGAGGTTCCCGACCGTGCTGATCTGTGCGATCTGTGGCTACTTCTTCTGGTAGCTCTGCCACTTCGCGTCGAGGTCGGGGGCGGCGACGGTCTGCATGACGTAGTCGGCGTAGGCGGCGGCGGTGGCGCCGTCTTTCTTGCCGGTGGCGAGGAGCTTCTTCTCGTGGAGCTGGCAGATGTCGAGGGCTTTTTCGAGCTGGGCGGCTTTGTCGGCGTAGCCGATGTGCTGCAGGAGCAGGACGGTGGCGCGCATCATGCTCGAGGGGTCGGCGTACTCGGCGCGGCCTTCTTTGACCATGCGGGTGCCGCTGCCGTGGATGGCCTCGAACATGGCGGTGCGCTTGCCGATGTTGGCACTGCCGGCGGTGCCGACGCCGCCCTGGATTTGGGCCGCCTCGTCGGTGAGGATGTCGCCGTAGAGGTTGGGCAGGGCGAAGACCTGGAACTGGCTGCGGCGGGCGGGGTCGATGAGCTTGGCGGTCATGATGTCGATGTACCACTCGTCGCAGTCGATCTCGGCGTATTCTTTGGCGATGCGGGCGCCGATCTCGCTGAACTTGCCGTCGGTGGTTTTGACCACGTTGGCCTTCGTGACGATCGTGACGTGCTTGTAGCCGTTCTTCTTGGCGAACTCGAACGCGAGCCGGATGAGGCGCTCGCTGCCCTGCGACGTGATGACTTTGAAGTCGAAGGCGAGGTCGGGGGTCACCTCGATGCCGCGCGAGCCGAGCACGTAGGCGCCCTCGGTATTCTCGCGGAAGAACGTCCAGTCGATGCCGAGCTCGGGCACCTTGACGGGCCGGACGTTGGCGAACAGGTCGAGTTCGCGTCGCATCGTGACGTTGGCGCTCTCGATGTTGCCGCGCGGGTCGCCTTTCTGGGGAGTTTCGGTCGGGCCCTTGAGGATGACGTGGCACTGCTTGAGCTCGGCGAGCACGTCATCGGGGATCGCCTTCATGTGCTTGAAGCGGTTCTCGATCGTGAG
>Ga0307430_1001087_pt1 | contig 20742 bp, 18 predicted proteins | sample SalMarWE160130MG_FD_202159 | JGI IMG/M metagenome (GOLD analysis project Ga0307430, IMG submission 202159) | Salt marsh sediment microbial communities from the Plum Island Ecosystem LTER, Massachusetts, United States - WE1603-130 | ecosystem: Environmental > Aquatic > Marine > Intertidal zone >...
ATCCTTATGAGCCGTGAAGGAATCGAACCTTCGACCCGCAGATTAAGAGTCTGCTGCTCTACCAGCTGAGCTAACGGCCCTCTCAATTCTCATTTTAGCAAATGAGAATTGAGCTTGATATCATATGTGCGCCGACGATTCTCATTTTGCACGATTATAATAGCAATTCATAATGTTTATGAATGCATTATTAACCGTACATAGTCTAAAATGAGAATCACTGTAACGGCCCATCTTCTCGCGCCCGGCAGGACTCGAACCTGCGACCTACGGATTCGAAGTCCGGCGCTCTATCCAGCTGAGCTACGGACGCAGATCGAAGCTGTTAAAACCTCAAAACAAGGATGAGTGATGGGAATTGAACCCACGACCTCTAGTTCCACAGACTAGCGCTCTAACCGACTGAGCTACACTCACCATGTCCTCATAATGCATTCTTATGCAGTATGTGTAATACTATAATTGCGGTTTACCGCAATGGTTATAAGCAGAGATAATATGGTAAATATTAACAATTTTGTCAAGAGAAGGCAAGTATAACTCTTGCTCTACACGCGACGACCGGATATTCTGCATTTTATTACGGGTGCACGTGTCTCATGGCCGCGGCGCAAACTAAAAACTTTTATTTTATTTATTTGTATTCATTACAATAATTATATATAAAATGTATGTATACTTTACCTAATAAGCAGGGAGCAGAATGAGTGTGTATTAAAAAAACACTGCTATTTCTTTTTATTCTGATAATTATAATAAACGCTCTTACGGCTGAACAACAGATAAATGAGATCACCCATTATTTTTTAATCTCCCCCCGGAGTGTTTTCGACCTTCCCGATCGAATGGGGCCGGACGAACCCAATTTTGAATACTCAAATATCGTCGGAACATGGCGGGCCAAATGCGGGGGCTCGATTGTCATTTACGGGCTGCACTCTGAAATTATAAATGGTTATGTATCTCTGTATTCCTTTTTGGGGTTACATAACTTTTCAATAAATCAACCTATTTCCTGGGAAGCACTGCGTGCTCATGTGGGCCTTATGTTGTTCCTTGAATTCCCAGCTCTTAATAATCTGCTCTTCCCGGATTCCAGACTCTTTTGTGAAGTCGGCATTTTCCACCAAGACGGTAATGTAGCAAATCTTACAGGGTATGAAGCGGCGTTTTTAAACAGCGGATACTCACTTTTTGATTTAGCGTATACCATGTTTAATTCTTTTGAGTATGTTCAATATGTCGTTTATAATCGAAAGCGGTATAAAATATAAACTTTTTTCCGAACCGGACACCTCTATCTGGCTCGGTTTTTTTTATGAACTCACGACGAACAACTTTGTATCAAATGGAATAGAAAACCCTGAGTTTAGCATAACTCATAATAAGGAAGATTATATCTATTTAAGTATCGACTGCGGTTTGGAATTTAAAAATCCACACGGTTTTTGCCTAAGACCTTATGTCGGCTATACCTATCATCAAGGCAGGGGTGTTGATTTTCTTGAATTATATGAGGGTTTTGCCTGGGGCATTAAACTCATACTGTAAAGGTATTATGAAACTATGCACAAAGGATTAATCATTACCTGTTTAATTTCTCTGTTCTTTATTGCACTGGGCATGAATCTTTACTGCGATGATATAATACACCTTTATTTAACATCTCCCAAAGTTATCTTTGATCTTCCCCACCGCATTGACCCTGACGAACCCCTGTTTGAGTTTTCCAATTTTAAGGGTATGTGGAAGGCCATCCTGGGAGCTGAGATGATTTTATATGCTCTGGAAAGCGAGTATCTTAATTTTTTCTTTTCCGTAAATGGATTTTTAGATTTACATAATTTTAAAACCGATCATCCTGTTCCATGGGAATTACTAAGGGCCAACATAGGCTTCGGTTTATTATTTGAGCTCCCCATATTAAATAATATGCTTTTTCCTGACACCCGTCTCTTTGGTGAGCTGCGTTTTAATCATGAAAGTGATCATATCCTGCGTTTTTTGGCTTTTCAAAATGAGTTCATCAGCGTACCGTTTACTATCTATGACCTGGATTATATCAACTTCAGCTCGTTTGATTATTTCAAAATGAGAATGACATATCAGCAGTATTTTTTAAATAGACAGTTAAGAGTCTTTGTTTCTGCCGGCACACGATTTTTTGTTTATACCAATCCGTTATCATTGAGAGAAATGAACTGGTCTTTTTTCTCGGAAGCTCAAGTGTCGTTTGAACCCGTGCCGGAAAGTAATGTTTTTATGCAGCTTTCGTTTTTCTATGAAATTATCGACAATGATTTTATTTCAGGCAGCAGCGGACAGACCATATTCGAAATAGAACACAACGGAGAGGATTATTCCTGCCTTGTAATTCAATTCGCAGTAGAAATCAAAAATCAAACAGGATTTTCTTTTATTCCTTTTATAAAATACTATGCAGGCAACGGCCGCGGCGCTGACTTCCTTAAAAAGTATCAAGGTGTGGTTTTAGGCTTAAAATTTTGGATTTAAGAAAACATAACACATGAAGGCTTTGCTTCAAACTATTTTTAAATAGTGCGCATATCGAATTTTTATTCTTTGTTTATCTCTTCCACATAAGCACGGGTAAAGACAAAATCCGGAAGGGACGAGATATTGAACTGGCTAAAAATAAGCTGGGTTTTTTTTACAGGATCAGCAGCGTCTTCTATATAGATGGATACCGGATATATCTGCTCAGCAATCTGAGTATATTTGTGATAATATATGGTACGCTCCGGCATGCCTTTGCCGTTAACAGCCTTGATCTTAAGGGGAAGATAATCTGTTTGTTCTATCCAGAGTGTTAGCCGTGGAACGGGATGAGAACTCTCTTTGGCCAATAGCTCCACTACATCTACATCGTAGCTTCCTAATACAGCCGGTTTAAACTCTTGAATCCGATAGTCCCGCGTAAAACTAAGGGCCGCTATATCTGATACCAAAGCTGTGGAATTTGATATGTTTTGTGCAAGTGTTGCTCGCGAAAAGCCCTGTCCGTAGGGATTATAAAGCCATAGCTCACCATTCTTTAACAGATAGGCTCTGCCCTTTACGGCCTCGGGTTTTCTTTGCAGGAGAAGTAAAAACCCTTTAGCATCCTTTCTAAACAAGTAATATTGTTCCAGATCCTCTAGTTCCGTGCCTATATTTTTGATTACGGTGAGCTGAGCGGAAAAATCGTGTGAAGAAAAAAAATTACTCTCTATTCTTGCTATGAGATCAGGAGGGAATTCTACCTCGGCCCCTATAAACAAGCTGCTTAAAACTGCAGTTATTAAGAGTAAAATCCGAGTACTTTTCATCAAGACTTATGAACTTTCCGCATTTTTTCGGCGATAATTTCCAGAAGTTGTGAGGCAAGCTGTGCTTTGGCCTGTTTCTGCATATGAATCGTCTGTTTGTCTTTGCTTATAATGGAGATTTCGTTTGTATCCGCTTCAAAACCAACACCCTCTCTGCTTACGTCATTTACCACAATCAGATCGGCCTGAGCCTTTTTTAGTCGTGCCAGCGCATCAGCAATAAGTTCTTGTTTCTCTAGATCAAAGACGGCTCTAAAGGCCACTACAAAAGTAGCGGGCGATAGACGTTTCACGTTATCCACGATTTTCGGCGTGGCTTTCAGCTCTAAGATCAATTCATTTTGTTTATGGGTGGATATTTTTTCTGACACCGCTTTTTTGGGCTTCCAATCACCGACCGCCGCTGCTGCGATACAGAGATCATAGGGTGTCTGCTTAAGCTCCTTGGCTACCGCCTCATTCATCTGTTCTGCGGTATCCACATACACTATCCGTGCCGCTGGAGGATAGGAAACAGCGGCTTTTCCTGTAATCACGGTTACCCGGGCTCCTTTGGCCAAGGCGCTCTGCGCCAAAGCCCTCCCCATTTTACCTGTACTGTTATTGGTAATTACCCTTACCGGATCGATATATTCTACTGTTCTCCCCGATGTTATGAGGACTTTTTTTTTATACAGGCTTTTTTTGCCCGATATTAAAGCCTGTACAGCCTGAACTATGCTTTTAGTATCCATAATCTTGGCTTTGCCCTCTTCAAGCTGCGGCATACAGAAACCAACTCCAATATTTTTCAGTTTTTCAATATTTTCTTTGAGTAAAGGGTGATCATACATGGATTCATGCATAGCGGGTGCGATAAGCAAAGGGATGCCCTGACCCAAAGCTGTGGTAACAACAGATGTTACAGCCGTATCATCTATGGCACAGGCTATTTTACTGATGGTATTGGCAGTGGCAGGCGCAACAAGAACCAAGTCGGCACGTGTGTCTACATTTCCCGCCAGGGCTATATGCTCAATGGCGCCGGTCAGCTGTATCACGGGCTTATGCCCCGTAGCCCAGTGCATACTGTCGGGATGAATAATCCTGCAAGCGCTCTCGGTCATCACGGGAATTACATGCGCACCCTGCCTCATAAGCTCACGGGCTATATCCGGCGCCCGTATAGCGGCCACGCTACCCGTAATACAGAGTACAACGCGCTTCTGCTCTAAAGAGCTTCCTTTGCTGCCAATAATGTCGAACGAGGGATGTTTTTCTTCCATCACCATCACACGATAAAAGCAAAAATAACACTTGTCAAGAAGAAATTGAAATATTACCTGCAGTCACTGCTGTCCCTCACAGAACAATATTCTGTCAGGAACCATCTATTATTTATACATTCAAATTTAAAATAATTTTCTGTAACATCACAACCCCCTGTCTCTTGCCGCTGGATTACTGTTACCATATTATCGCTGTCATTATTAAAATCCTCTTCGCATGTATCAATCACAATTATTGAATTAATTAAATCTCTGTCTATATCATTAATATAGTATAAATACCGGTCTTCGATATAATTATCACACTTATGGAACAAGCCTTTTTCCGCATTAACAAGAGAACGAAATAAAATAACATCCTTTTTTCTCAAAGCTTTTTTCAACAAGGTATAGGCAAAGTCAACGTCGAAGAATCCCTTAGGTGACTTATACCATTTTAGAGCCGGAATCGAATAATCCGCGACATCCTTTTCCGCGGATATATATGGGATAATGCGAATTTCTTCCATTTCAGCAGTCGGATCCAGTTCGGTAAAATCGGTGTGTTCAATAAAGACCAATAGATCCCGATTGTCATTTTTTTCTACCCATCCTAAAATAGTTGATCTGCAATAATAATGGGGAGTTCAGCGGCTTATTTTTTCAGTCGCACTATTTTTTAAGCCGAATTGGAAACCATAATTATCGTATCCCGAAAAGAGTTCATATTCTTTGTTTTCCCATCGTATTTTATCATCCTTGCTTTTAAGTGCCTGGTTCAAATCCAGTAACACCTCATATTTTTCCAAAAAAGGCAACCACATAATAATAGCGGACTTCAATACTTTTCTCATGGCATTTATATCAGGTGTTGTTCTTTTTGGATTCTTATCAGACAATAAACACAATGCATCTTCTCTTGCTGCTGCCGATTTATCTACAAGAATTATCGAATATGATAGAATACCGGCTTCTCCGATATATTCTTCTTCAAGTAATACGGCTGCCCCTTGTTTTATTTTTGACCAACCGATAAAGAAGTATCTCTGCCAATGCCCGATTGATGATGAATCCTTTTTCAATGTCCTGGGCGATTCGATTTTTCGTTTAAGAAGATCATCAATTATCTGTTCTATAGTAAGAGAATATAGTGTACCGGAAAACCGATACTGTGCTAAATTGCCCTGAGCACGTACTTCATGATTTAATTCTGTTTCAGTATTTTCCCCAAAGTGGTCTTCACTGTTCGTGGATGGATAACAGCTTGCACATAAAAATGAAACCATGAAGCTTAATAGGAAAATCACTTTATAAAATCTCATTTAACTCTCCATTAATAGAAAAATATTCTCCTTAATCATATTATTTAAAATTAATTAGATGCTCAAGTACGAGAATATCTTAATGTAAAACGCTTTACACTTTACATCATTTTTACTAAATTCCAGTATGCAAAACATCGTAGCCCTGGCCTTAAGCGGCGGGGTGGACTCCAGTGTAGCCGCTTTTCTTTTAAAAGAGAAGCAGAAGTATATCATTGGTGCCAGCCACTACATCTGGCCTGAGTCGCGCTGTTGCTCCATTGATGCCTTTAACAGAGCCAAGTATATCTGTAATCTCCTCAATATGCCCTATTATATAATAGACCTGGCAAAGGAGTTTAAAAGCAAGGTTGTGGATAACTTTATCTCGACCTACATCCACGGCTCAACTCCCAATCCCTGCGTTTTATGTAATGCAGAGATTCGCTTTACCCTCTTTTACCGGCTACTTAGCCAAAAGCTTCGTGAAGAAGGACTTTTAGCAGAGGAGCAACCACTTTACTTTGCCACAGGCCACTACGCGCGTCTTGAACAAACAGACCAGGGCTGGTTTCTAAGAAAAGCACATGATAAAACAAAAGACCAGTCATACATGCTCTACCGTCTGCCAAAGAAAATATTACAAAACTTGATTTTTCCTCTAGGCGGCTACATCAAAGAAGAAGTTATAAAAATCGCTCGAGAGCACAATTTAAGTGTTGCTGAAGTAAGGGAAAGTCAGGACGCCTGTTTTGTGGATTCGAATTACGTGGATTTTATTACTGCGCAGAACGGGTATCAAGATTTTGTTAATCCGGGTGATATCACAGACAGCAAAAGTAATGTGCTGGGCAGACACAAGGGTTATCTACATTACACGGTGGGACAGCGCCGCGGTTTAAACCTGGGAAACGGTCCGTGGTATGTGACGCGTATTGACGCAGAAAAAAATGCTATAATTGTAGTCAGGAAAGAACAGGCTGGTCAGCGACAATTTTCTGCAGACAAGCTTAACTGGTTTATTCCTATGCCCAAACAACCGTTGGAGTGTACGGTAAAAATACGCTACCAAACTAGGGACATTCCTTGTACTATCGTTATAAGCCGCCCAGACCAAGTACAGGTTACACTTGAACAGAACGAGCTCGTCACACCAGGTCAGTCCGCAGTGTTTTATAGCAATAAGCTTGTAATCGGCGGGGGAATAATAAAATAGCCTGATGCTTTTAACACGAAACATTAAACATTTAAGAACATATCTGATCTACAACTTAGTTAGTTTCAAAGCTACCTGCTTGATAATAGAGTTTACTTTACTTGTAGTTCTGTTGTTATATCCTCAAAATCACCACGGTCAGGGGCGGCATCACCTTTTTTAATCAACCTACCTGTCATGTAATCATACTTCTGCCAGCAGTTAACCGGAAAATCAAGACTTCCCGAATTGAAGAGCCAGAAATTATTTTCTTTAATCAATGAAGGAAAAAATCGCCAGATATTAAACGGGATTTTATACAGAGAATAGTCACCTGTGTTTCCATTTATTGAAATCATTTGCGAATGGAATATATTAAAAATAACATAATTTGTATCGTAACGGTATGCAGAATTGAAATCAACCTTTTCATCCCATATCAATGTATTAACCAACTTGTTTTCCTTGAGATCGATTATATATACTTCACTGTTATCATTATCATAATGTCTTAAAGGCAAGGCAATATACCGGGTCAGTTGATTGGAAAATGAATGGTGCTGCACATCCCATCGGGAAAAAAACCAATTACCTCTCTCTGCCAGAGTGATATCCCATAGTACCTCACCGTTTTTAGGGGAAAATTGCATAATCTTTAGAGTTCTTTTTTTAAAACCCTCACTACTCAACAGACAAAAATACTTATCATGATATCTTGCAAAAGCCAAGGGTTCGAAAGCATGTTTATAGGAGTTTGAGAACTGTTCGGTTATCTTTTTATTCTCCATAGTTGTAAGATCAAGGGTAAAAAGGCTTTTATTTTGATCATAGTCAATGCACCAAAGAGTAGTATCGATTACTCCCGCATAAAGGGGTAACTTAACCTTTGCTTTGATTTTTCCCGTACGTTTTTCAAGGATTAAATCGCCATCCACAAATCCACTTTGTAATAGCATGGAATTCTGGAATACCTGATAACTATAAAAATCGCATGCGTCCTTGTCCTTTTGCCATAATGTTTGCCCGTCCTTAAGATTAATAGCCATCAACACACAAGCATCGCTGTCCCGTTTAAAATTTTCAAAGAGAAGAGAATCATCCTGATAAGCGAAATAAAGCATGGGAGGATTAATCATCTGTTCTGGATATTTAAGCTGAACAATAACCGGATCAGATTCCCAGAGCTTCTTCCCGTCTGTTACAGAATAAGCGGCGATCTTCTGTGCGGCTTGAGTTTCAGCTTGATTAAGCGTATAAAATCTTAATGTTATAATATCTCCGGAAATACGCAAACCTCGGTAAAAGGTTTCAGTTTCTGTGGGAACATCTCTAGACCAAACAACCCGGTTTTTTTCAGAGTCAATTAATGCCAGCTTTTTATAAACAGTTCCTGCAACCCCATCTTCATATAAGATGCAGGCCCTGTTTTCATCAATAGCTACAATATTTTCAATTCTACCATGTGGAATAAGAAAGCGGTTGTTACAAAGATAGATAAATCCAACTATAAGTACAATGATAGCTAATAAAATGAGTATTTTATACATCAGTTTCATAATCTAACGAGCTCCTAAATGTTACAGGCTTCAATTAGTTTTATACTCATTATACCGCACTTTTTAAAGCATTTTCAAGATTTGGCGATTTTTAGAAAATTCTGCACTCTGCAGTTGATTTTTACTGACAGATTATAATAGTCTAACGCTATGAAAATATAGTAATTGATACTGTGTCTAACCACTGCTAATCTATCATTAATAACAGCTGTTATAAGTTTACACCTCCATAAAAAGCTAAAAACGAGTATCTATATAAATCTATCCCTTTGTAATCTTTTATCTTTTTTCTTGTTTGTATTTATTTTTATCCTCTATTTATTTCAACTCCAGTTGACCGAGCTTAATATCTTTACAATTATAAAAAAAGCATTAAATTATATTTTCTTAGTATGGGCATTCCTTCTGGTAATATTCTATTTGCTCATCTTCAATAAAAAGAAATTCGAGTATATTCAAAGGCATTACCTATTATCAATTATCTTAATCTTTATCTATTTACTGGTATCCATTACTCCCATTATCATAGACATATCACTCATAAATTATTCTATATTAACTAATAGACTCATTATAATCGGCCTTTTTTCGTATGTGGTTTTTAATTCACTAATAAACAGAAACAAAATAACCAACAGATTCACCAAATACTATTTAATCTCAAATGCCATTATTCATACTTGCTTGATGGTTATTTTTCTCTTTGCAGATATCAATCTTATTCACATACCCCTCTTTATGAGTAATATTAATATCTGGATAACAGCATTCTCTGTATTGATTATTATCTGGTGCTTTGCAGGTATGAAAACTGTAATCCATATCGATATTACACCTCATTTTTCTAATGATAAAAATAAATACAACGTACTAAAGAAAAAACATGCTGTTTCTGATCGTGAAATCGAAATAATCATGCTTTTGCTTAAAGGATTAAGCTATAAGGAGATTGCTTATGATCTTTCTATTTCATATCAGACAGTAAAAACACACATCAATAATATCTATAGGAAGTGCAATCTCAATTCACGAATACATTTAATTAACTACATTATCACCCAAGTACAATAACTGGGAAAAAATCAGAACTTACCGTAATTACGAATATTCTCTTTTTTCTTTAAAATACTTGTATAGAATTATATGTTTTACTATAATTAAAAATTATAAATTTTACTGTCATTTAATAAAGGATCAAGAATGAGTATTTTTAAAAAAATAACTATTATTTCTATAATAATTTCTTGTTTTCTTTTTGCTTGCGATAAAAAATCAAATTTTACAAAGCATTGGCCTACAAAAGAATGGAAATATTCCAGTCCTGAAGCACAGGGAATGGACTCAGTAAAATTTGAAGTAATGTTAGAACATATTGACCAGCAGGATTTAAATTTTCATAGTATAACTGTTATTAGAAACGGTTATATTGTATTTGATGCTTTTTTCCCTCCTTATAGCAAAAAATATAAACATAAATTACATTCCGCTACAAAAAGTATTATATCATTATTAATGGGCATTGCATTAAATCAAAAATATATTACAAATACTGATATTACTTTAAAAAAATTGTTTCCTGATAGAAAAATACAAAATTGGGATAAAAAAAAGGAAGCAATCAAATTACATGATTTGTTAACAATGAGATCAGGCATTGAATGGAACGAATGGAGTACTCCATTTTCATCACCAGATAATCCATTGAATAAAATGATAATTACAAAAGATTGGTCTCAATTTGCACTAGATCAGCCAATGCTTTCAGAATCGGGGATAATTTTTAATTATAATTCCGGAGTATCTCATGTTTTGAGTCAAATTTTATATGATCATACAAAAATACTTCCATTAGAATTTGCTAAAAAGAATTTATTTGAACCTTTAGGAATTCAAGATGTTAATTGGGAAACAGATCCTAATGGATTGCATGCTGGCGGATGGGGCTTACAGCTAAAACCTCATGATATGGCAAAGATTGGCTATTTATTATTAAACAATGGCAAGTGGGAGAATCAACAAATAATTTCTGAATCATGGATAAAACAATCCACTCAAAAGCATGTATCACTTCCCAGTATAAATTTAAATTATGGTTATCTATGGTGGATAGCAAATAAAGATTATTATTATGCATCAGGCAGAGGCGGTCAGTTTATTATTGTAGATCCGGAAAAAGATATTGTAACAATAATTACAAGCGGTATAAACAACATAACTACTGATGAAGTTTTTGATATTATTTATGAGGAATATATTAGAAAGTCTGTTGTTTCTAATGAACCTATCGGAATAAATAAAGATTATACATCAATAGAAACTAAAATAAACAATTTTATAAAAGAGCAGGCGCAAAAGAAAAATATCATAAGTAATCCAATACCTAAAGATTTTATTCAAAAAGTTAATGGGAAAAAAATACTGTTAGAAAAAAGAATCGGTTATGTATTGAGTATTACACTATATTTTGAAAATAACCAGATTTTTATAGAAATTGAATTTCCTGATTTTATTTATAAAGGTGAAATAGGAATGAATGGGGAATATATTATTAATCCTCCATTAACGAATGTCCCTTTGTATAATCAATATTCACTTCCTGTCGCTTTTAAAGGATATTGGCATGATGATGCTTTAATTATTTATCAACAATATATAGGTGATTCTCCATTGTTAGAAATAAAAGGTAAACTTATAAAAGAGGATAAAGTAAGTATATCTTTTGTTGAGTTAGCAGAAGGCTGGAATTCTGAAGTAAAAGGGATAATAAGTTCTTCAGACTAATAATAGTTTAAAATGCAAGAGAAAGTATTAGATATCTGATTTAACCACACTAATATATGGAACTTATAATAAAGCCATAGAATCTTTGGCGCACTACATAGCAAGATGTCCCATCTCTTTGGAATAGATCCTCTGGTGTGTCCCCGACGCGATTCTCCCATGAAAATAATCACTATCATAATGGATCAAGAATAAACATTCTTACACATGAGAATTAACAATACGTATAATTCCGTATGGTTTTACTTCCTATATGGTGGTAACTTTTTATATATCATGGCACAACAGTTAAGGAGACATTAATGATAAAAAAAATACCTATTATCTTTATTAGTATAGTATTACTTTTCTTATGCCAAATAATCCCTGCTGATCAAGAAAACACGGGTAATAATCATTTTGGTGGTAACTTCTTGTGGTATGGTGTTGATCCTTACCGGACCAATGAAACCGCCTTAAACAGTTTTTCCACATCATTCTCTGAACTGGATATGGAGATGGCCAGATTCGACATATATTGGGGCAGAATTGAACGCGGCAGCAAGGGTAATTATAACTGGTCGTTAATCGACGATTTATTAGGAACTGTGGGTGAACAAACAACAGTTTTATTCACTCTCTTTTCCAGTAGTAAATGGGGTTCAAAATATAATGAATGCCGGGAACAGTTCCCGGCACTATTTGGATCGTCCGAGCGATATAATATGCCGCCCTCTTCTATTCCTCTACAAATGCGAGATTATCTGGATTTTTTAGAAAGACTTGTTAATAGATATAAAAACAGAGTGAAATACTGGCAGATTGAGAACGAGGTTTATGGTGCTTTAAAAAAGCCGGAGCACCCGGCAGACCTCCCTCCGCTGAATAAATTCTGGATAGGCACAAAACAAGAATATCTTAGTCTTTTAAAGGAAAGTTATACTAAAATAAAAACAACAGATCCCAATGCATATGTATTGCCGGCAGGCATTGCCTTTGGTGCCGGTCTGGATCTTACTAAACTGCCTTATGACTTTTTTGATTATTTATTTGATAACGGAATAGACTATATTGATATAATCGATCTGCATTTATATGGGGATGTAAACAGAGTAAAAGATAAAATCGCACTGATAAAAACAAAGCTGTCAGACTTCGGCTACAGCAAACCTTTATGGTGTACCGAGGCGGGTGAGATCGATACCAGGATACACAGGCAATTTACATCAGCATTTGATTCCGAGGCGGAGTTAAAGCTGCAAGCCGAAGAGATCATCAAAAAGCATGTATTTGCCTTTGCCAATGGTATCCAAACAGTATTAAGATTACGCCTGATTCCTTATAGAGATAATGAGCTTGCCAGTGTAAATTGGAACCATATGAGTCTGGTGTTTGATACACATGGAAACAATAAAAAGCCGGGCTTTTATACTTATAAGCTTATGGTTTCCAAGTTAAAATATTTCCTCACTGTCAAAGAATTGCAGCAAGGCATCTATAAATTTACTTTTACTGATAGGCCCCCTGTATTTGTGTTATGGAATGATGATGGAAAAGCTATGGTTGATGTATCACAATATATTTCATCTGCCAAGATTAAGATTACAAGCATAATTACTGAAAAGCTTAAGAATCAACCCGATATAACAATCACAGAGAATAAAGAGGTTATATTTAATTCAACACCTGTATTTATTGAAGAGTATTAATATGTTTAATACAATAAATGTATATGCGAGGATACTTGTATGAAGCAGTTTATAGTATTTATTATAATATGTTTTTCATTATCTATTATATGTGTCAACTCTAATGAGCATAATGAGATTATAATAATCCAGCAAATAAACCAAGGATTTGACTGGTCTCTTCCTGATAATGTTAAACCTGCCCCTAACTCGGGTGTTTTTTATATGGATCAAAAACCTGATAATGAACATATAAGAGCGGTGGGCAGGACCTTTACCTGGAGTGAAATGAATCCGCAAGAAGATATATATGATTTTTCAAAAGTAAAAGAACTTCTGCAAACTGCAAAACAGCATAACCTGAAAGTGGTTCTGCGCATTTTTAGTTTAACCACAGCTCACAAATCTCCATTTGCTATAGATAATAAAGCCCCGTTTGTACCGCAATGGGTCTTAAACAAACATAATCCAAAAGAATTCTATACGTATATGGGAACAGGCTTAAGAAGTTTTAAAGAAAACTCGGATAATCATATTAAGGTCGCCGCTTGCTGGGACATAGGATTACAAAAAGAATACAAAAAATTCATCGATAAGTTTGGCCAACAAGGTTTCTTTGAATATGATAATTTGGCAGGAATATATGTAACCGGATTTTCAACTTCATATGGCGAAGAGTTCTGGCTTCATAAAGATTATTTACAAAATGCCCTGCAAGCAAGTATGCCCTCAATAAAGGAATGGGCTGGAGAGAAGGAGGATTGGAAGAATATCACAGGCATGTACCTCCTCCTCCGGGCCACACTATGTCCTCAGACTATATTATATTGGAATTGGCGCAAACTTATAACGACGGTTATGATACGGTAGATTGGAACAGTCCGCTGCGTAACGGCAAACGCTACTTTGGCGAAGAGTTAGAACGATCGGTTCAAAAATGGCATGGCAACCTATCCGATGAACAGCAAAAGCATTTTACAGAAAACAGCTTAATGAGAGCCGCTCAGCTCGGAATAAACTACATCTGGACGAGCAGAGATTTTATAAATGCTTCTTTCAAGATGTTTGTTTGGTGGACACTCACTGCAGGCAAAGGCCCCAAAAATTCGCCCGATGACGTCTGCTGGTTAAGAGAGGATTACTATAGTAAACAAAATAAAGTAGTAAGCTGGAAAAATTTTGAAAAGCTGCTTTATCAGAGAGATTTTAATGGTGCCAATACAAAACCTGTTATGAAAATAGAGAGACCGCCCTTTCATTCCGATCCCGAGGAAATGCATTATGATCACTACGCCAGATCAACCGATGTGGAAGACGGACAGAATTACATATTATTTTTTATTGATCCTCTCTTTAAAGCCAATCTTTCAGATCACTTTTTAATAAAAGTTACCTATACTAAAAAATGGAAAACCGCAACATTTGAAGTAAGCGGTAATATCAGTAATAAAACGCTGCCGCATAAGGATGATTTTAGACTACGTGTAGTATCCGGCGGCGATCTTATAGTTAAATTTGTGCGTATTATTAAGTTATATTCTGCTTGGTTTTACCAAGCGGCTCCACTACTTTAATATGCAGCTCTTTTAACTGTTTGGCATCCGCGGGCCGCGGCGTGTCCATCATGGTTTCCTGCGCCTTCTGGTTCATGGGAAAGGCGGTCACTTCCCGCAAGTTATCTTCTCCTGCTAAAAGCATAACCAGCCGGTCAATTCCCGGAGCGATACCCCCGTGTGGAGGTGCACCGTAGGTAAAGGCGTTAATAAGAGCACCAAAGCTCTTTTTCACATCCTGTTTCGAGTATCCCGCGATCTCAAAGGCTTTATACATAATCTCCGGACTGTGGTTGCGGATAGCCCCGCTGGAAAGCTCCACGCCATTGCACACAATATCATACTGATAAGCAAGAATGGAAAGCGGGTCTTTAGTTTTTAGCGCCTCGAGTCCGCCCTGGGGCATAGAAAAGGGATTATGAGAAAATACAATGCATCTTTTCTCATCGTCCCACTCGAACATGGGGTAGTCCACCACCCAGCAGAACTTAAAGCAGTCTTTTTCTATCATGTCCAGCTCCAGTCCCAGCTTGCTGCGTATTTCACCGGCAATCCGGTTGGCCTCTTTTTCGCTACTGCAGATAAAAAACATCACATCGCCGCTTTGTATGTTACCGGCTTTTTTCAAAGCATCAAGCTTAGCTGAACCAAGCACCTTGGCAATCGGCCCTTTTACTTCACTTCCTGTCCAGACCAGATAGGCCAATCCCTTGGAACCAATGACCTTAGCAAAGGCCAGCATGTTTTCAAAAAAACTTTTGGACTGATCGACAATCTGTTTAACAGAGACGGCCCGTACAACACCACCTTTATCCACAACCCGTTTAAAGATCTCGAACTTACCATCTTGGAAGATCTGTGTTACATCAATTATTTCCAGCGGAATACGCAGATCCGGTTTATCCGTACCGTATTTAAGCATGGCTTCTTTATAGGGAATACGCGGAAATGCAGGTGCGGTAGCTGTATATTTCGAGTATTCGGCAAACAGCCTGCTTAATACCTTTTCCACAACCTTAAAAATCTCATCCTGAGTGGCAAAGGACATCTCAATATCCAACTGATAAAACTCACCGGGTGAGCGCGTGGCACGTGCGTCTTCGTCTCTAAAGCAGGGCGCGATCTGAAAGTATTTATCAAATCCCGCTACCATTAGAAGCTGTTTGTACTGCTGAGGTGCCTGGGGCAGGGCGTAGAACTTGCCCGGATGCAGACGCGAAGGAACCAGATAATCCCTTGCCCCCTCGGGGCTGGGGGCAGTGAGAATCGGAGTCTGGAATTCGTTAAAGCCCAACTCTTCCATATACGTGCGGATACTTGATATCACTTTTGAGCGCAGCACAATATTGGCGTGCAGCTTACTTTTGCGTAAATCCAGGAAGCGGTATTTAAGCCGTGTTTCTTCCGGGGCCTGTTCCTCCGGGAAAATACTGAAGGGCAGGTCTTTGGTTTCACCAAGCACTTCGAAGCTCGCGGCTGCCAGATCTATCTCTCCGGTGGGAATATTGGGATTCAGGTTCTCCTCGTCCCGCATCTCAATTTTTCCTTCAAAGCTGACGACGGTTTCTTTCCTCAGTTTGGAGACCTCATCCAAAATCCCGGACTCCGGCCTTACCACAACCTGAGTAATGCCGTAGTGATCACGCAGATCAATAAACAGCACGCCGCCGTGATCCCTTTTGTTATGGATCCAGCCGGCCAGCACTGCCGGTTTACCCACGTGTGTTTTTCGTAACTCTCCACAATTATACGTTCTGTATTTTTTCATAACACAATCCTATCCATATATTAAATTATTTCATAGTAATATCTATCTGCAAAAATAATGCCAAGAATAAAGATTTTTACGATTTTTGTAAACCATTATACAGTCAATATTTATAAAAACATAGGGTTATCCTCCATTTAGTATGATCTATTTTTCCTACAGAAATGTAGGTTTATTCTGAAACAGGAAGAATTATAGAGAACATACTACCTTTACCTGCTTCACTTTTTACTTCCGCCCGGCCTCCGTGTGCCTGGGCAATATGCTTGACTATAGCCAATCCCAGCCCGGTACCGCCCAGCTCACTACTGCGCGCTTTATCCACACGGTAGAAACGCTCAAAAATACGCGGCAGATGCTCATCCGGAATTCCACACACGCGGTCTGTCACATTTATATATATTTCTCCGGCTTTGCTTGCGGCTATAAGCTCTATAGCGCTATTCTTGTCACTATATTTCACAGCATTATCGATTAAATTTACCAGTGCCTGTTCCAGAAGCTGCGCATTCCCCAACACTTGTAAACCCGGTTCATACATTTTTTTAATCTCCACATGCTTACTGCTTGCCGCATTCAGGCATGATTGACGGGCATTGATAATTACATCGTCTATTTTTATTAAAGACAGTTCTATGCCCCCTCTTTCGGTGTCTTTTTCCAGACGAGCCAGACTCATAAGATCATCGACAATAGCAATTACCCGCTCGGTCTGCCGGGAAATAATAGAGAGAAAACGCCCCGTCTCTTTGGGATTGTTAAGCGTATTTTCCAGGATTGTTTCCACAAATCCCTTTATGGAGGTGAGCGGCGTGCGCAGTTCATGCGATACATTCATGGCAAACTCTTTACGCACATTCTCCAGTCTGCGCATTCTGGTTACATCCCTTAACACAAGCAGTACTCCAAAGGTATTTCCTTCACCTCCTCTTAAATTCGTAGCCATAGCTTGTATCAACCTTTCCTGCTCATTATAGAGGATAATCTCCTTTTCCACCTGTTGAGATGTTTTTAATGCCTCATCTATTAACGTAAGGATCTCGCTGGTGGAAATAAGCTCTTCAATACGCTGACCCGGCACAATATCTATATTGAGATGGAACAATGCTAAGGCCGGTTTGTTTATGGAAATGATCTTCTTTTCCACGTCTACTGCGATTACACCTTCAACCATGCTGGAAAGGATAGCATCCGCCTGTGCACGCTGTCTTAAGATTGTATTAATTCTCTGTTTCAACTGTCCGGCCATGATGTTCATGCTCTGGCCAAGACTTGATATTTCAAACGAAGCACTGATTTCCACACGTTCATCAAAATTTCCCTGGCTTATGAGCTCTGCGCTTTTGCGCAGCCTTAAAAGCGGCCTGCTTATTCTTTTGGAACGAAAATATATCAGGAGGGCTGCCAAAAGCACAAAAATAATTCCCCCAATAAAAAGTATTAACCAGAGAGTATTAAGTGTTTGATTCAGTTCATTAATAGACACCGCAACGCGAACTATTCCCGCTACTCGGCCTTGATCTAATAATGGGAGGGCCACATACATCATATCCTGCTGTAGGGTATTACTGAAACGCACATTAATTCCTAATCCTTCTGCCAATGCCTGTACTATTTCGGGCCTGTTACCGTGATCTTCCATGGCCACAGCCTTTTCATCCGAATCGCCGACGACTTCACCTGAAGGCAATATGACGGTTACGCGAAAATTCCCACGCTCGCCCAAATTTTCACATAAAGCCTCCGTCTTCTGAATTTTGTAATTTATATCATTTTCTTCGGAAAGCAGTATTTTGCGTATCTGCGGCTCGATCAAACAGGCTCTCTGTTCTAAATCCAAAGAGATTTTCCCAAAATAGAAACTCTGAAAACTAAATGTTGCGTAAAGGGCCGTAAGCACTACCGCGGCAATGACGATGATAAGAAAATTAATGTAAAGTTCTCGAAATAAAGTCTTTTTTTTCATTCCTTAAATCTGTATCCTATACCACGCACGGTTTCAATATAGTTGCCGTACTCACCCATTTTATTACGCAGACCGAAAATAAGCACATCAACCGATCTGTCGGTTACAAAATAGTCTCTGCCGCGGGTGGCCTCCACTATCTGATAGCGGGTACACACCCATCCCGGCCTGGAAGCCAAATAATAGAGAATGCGGAATTCCGTAAGTGTTAGCTCCACCTCTTTATCTTCAATAAGCACTTTATGCTTTGCCGGATCTATAAGTAAATTATGGACTTGAATGGGTTTTTCTTTAATTTCTGTTTCCACTCTTTCCCGATGTTTCCGCCGCAATACCGCTTTGATCCGTGCCATAAGTATTTTCGGGCTGAAGGGCTTGGTGATATAATCATCAACCCCCAGCTCCAATCCTTTTATGATATCTTCTTCTTCACCCTTGGCTGTTACCATAATGATGGGAATGTTCACTGTATTTTCGTTTGCCTTTAGCTGTCTGCAAAAATCCAAACCGTCTATGCCGGGCAGCATGAGATCAAGAACAATAAGGTCGGGAGTATGAGCGCCGATTGTAAGCAGAGCTTTGGTGCCGTCAGCTACTCCTCTGGCATTATAACCTTCTTTACCGAGATTATAGGTAATTAACTCACGAATATCCTTTTCATCTTCTATCACAAGGATATTTTCTTTACTCATTCATTCTCTCCATTATTCAACCCTCTTTCCGGTAGCAATATATTCTACTTCTTCGCAAATATTAATAATATGGTCCGCCAATCGCTCTAAACACTTGCTCACAAAAAGGAGGGAATGTACCTGTTTTACATGATCGGGATCTTGTTTCATATCCGAAAGCAGCTCTTTAAACGAATGTAAATATAAGCTGTCTACAATATCATCCTTCTTACGCACTTGTACCGCCAGCTCAGCATTTTCCTCATTATATGCATGCATAGCGTCTTTTAACATTTCTCTGCAGGTTTCCGTCATTTCAGGAAGATCATCATGAATGCTTACTGCTGCATTCTCATCAAGATGCAATGCGGTAGTGGCAACATGACAGGCGTAGTCGCCGCAGCGTTCAAGATCACGTACTGTTTTAAGTGTGGAAATAATAAAGCGCAGTTCCCCTGCAACAGGCTGTTCGGTCGCGATCAGAACCACACATTTTTCTTCAATTTCAAATTCTATCTGATTAATTTTTTTCTCATCTTCAACTACTTTCTGTGCCAGGGAGTTGTCCCTTTTTAAAAGAGCGCGCATAGCCCTGGATATGGATTCATCAACAACGCCTGCCATTTTAAGCACATCTATTTTTAACTCTTCAAGTTTTTCATGGTAATGTAGTCGTGTTGTCATATTTCTCTCCTTTTTGTTCTAACCGAATCTTCCGGATATATAATCTTCCGTTCTTTTGTCTTTAGGATTAAAGAAAATATCTTTTGTTGTACCCATCTCAATAAGTATACCATTTAAAAAACCCTGTATAATCGGAAATTCTTCCGGCCTGCTGCATATTGTGAGTCACAATAATTATGGTATATTTTCTTTTCAATTCATCAAGCAGATCTTCAATCTTAGCGGTTGAAATCGGATCCAAAGCGGATGTGGGCTCATCCATGATAATCACATCCGGTTCCACGGCCAATACCCGGGCGATACATAGACGCTGCTGCTGACCTCCGGAAAGACCCAATGCCGGCTGATGCAATCTGTCCGCCACCTCATCCCAAACTGCGGCCGCTTTTATGCTTTTTTCTATTATCCTGTCAAGCTCTTCTTTTTTTCTTATTCCGTGAACGCGCGGACCATAAGCGACATTGTCATATACCGACATGGGAAAGGGATTGGGTTTCTGAAAAACCATACCGATGCGCTTGCGCAACTCGATCACATCATAATCCTTATAGATGTCCGTGTTATCATAATACACAGTCCCGTTTATTTTAACGGAAGTTATCAGATCGTTCATCCTGTTTAAGGTTCGCAAGAAGTTTGATTTGCCGCAGCCCGAAGGACCGATAAGCGCTGTTATCTTATTATACTCAATATCCATATTTATATCGTTAAGCGCCTGAAAATCTCCATAAAAAAGATTTAATTTTTTTGTTTGAATTTTATAATTCTTTTTCATTTCCGTCTCCGCCTAAGCTTTATGCATTTTATTCATTTTCTTTATCAACTGTGTGGTAACGGTATTTACAATAAGAATAATCAATACCAAAATAGTCCCGGTGGCAAAAGCGCGCTCAAAAAAGATGCCTTCGGTAGCTAATAAGTAGAGATGAACCGAAAGCACTCTGGCAGATGAAAAAAGGTTTTTGGCAAGCGTTGGACTGTTACCCAGAGTAAGAATTACCGCCGCAGTCTCGCCTACCGCCCT
>Ga0307430_1001088_pt1 | contig 20733 bp, 18 predicted proteins | sample SalMarWE160130MG_FD_202159 | JGI IMG/M metagenome (GOLD analysis project Ga0307430, IMG submission 202159) | Salt marsh sediment microbial communities from the Plum Island Ecosystem LTER, Massachusetts, United States - WE1603-130 | ecosystem: Environmental > Aquatic > Marine > Intertidal zone >...
ACTTTAGATCTATTTTTAAGAGAGAGTTTGTTTTTCAGACAGCCAGAATAATTCTTGTTCCCTTGGCAGTTTTTTTTGCGTTAAAGTATTCTTTATCTGATGAAAATGTGTTAATGCTGATAATTCTTCTTTTAGCTGCTTCCTTTCTTATAACCTTTGTGTTGCTGTTTTTTGACATAAAGAAAATTTATTCAGACAAATTACTCCAACCAGATAAAAAGCAGAAATTATCCAAAAAGCAAAAAACAACAATAAACAAATTTCTTATTGCAACATCAACTCTTGCTCTTTCAGGAGTGTTTTTTGGAAACATTGATAGGGTTATGCTTGGGCATTTTGTTGAAGGAGAATTTATTGGATATTACACTGCTGCATTTAGTCTTATTGGAGCTTTAACACCTTTAATTGGTTTTGCTGCAATTGTCCTTCTCCCGATTTTCAGCAGGCTGAAAGGAAAAAGGCTTGAAGCTGGATTTAAAAAATCTTTAAGAATAACATTTCTTATTGCAACAGGAGTATTTTTGGCCACCCTGTTTTTGTCTTATTTTGCCATCCTAATAATCTTTGGGAGGAGTTATATCCCTGCTGAAAATGTTCTGAGAATTTTGGCAGCACTTTTATTTGCTATTCCTGCAACAGCAATTTACCAATCTTACTACATCTCACAAGGAAGACCAAGCACTGTTGCAAAACTCCTTGTAGCTTCAACAATATTAAACATTATTTTAAATTATGCTTTGATAACCTCACTGCTTCCTTACGGGCAAATAACAGCTGTCTACGGAGCAGCAATAGCCACCTTAATAAGCAAGTTCTTTTATCTCGGAGGGTTGGCTTGGAGGAGAAGATAGAAAATTAAATCTATGTAAGAATATAACAATCCTTAAAAATAACTTTGCTATTCTAAAAAAATGGATAATGATTTCATTTACATAACTCCTGAAAAACCAGAAAAAATAATTTCCCTGGGAAAGCCAAAAATTCTTAATTTTTTTAACATGAATAGTGTATTTTGGTTTTTCAGAAATGAAAAATACAGGAAAATTATTTCTAATTCAGATAATATACTTTTCCCTGATGGAAAATTCCTTTCTTTAAAATTAATGATAAAACAGCAAAAAGGCCCTGAATTTACAAGGAGATTTTTGCTGTCAGATATAGTAAAAAACAAAAAGCATTTTTTCATTGGGCTTGATGAAAAGGGAAATGAAAAAATAGCCAAAATAACAGGATTACCTGCTAAAAAAATTGATTTTTATAATCCTCCTTTCATAAAAAAAATTGAATTCCCAGAAGAAGAAATAAAAAATCTCACAAAAAAAATAAAAAAATCTAAACCCTATTTTGTTTGGGTTTGCGTTGGAGGCCCAAAACAAGACATTTTGGCAAACAGGCTTTTTGAAAAATATCCTTGCTTTTATTTTAATGTTGGAGCAGGAATGGATTTCTTTTTAAGAAAAAAGAAAGAAGCCCTAAAAATATTCACTAAACTGGGAATTGAATGGCTTTACCGCCTTATCACAGACCCAAAAACAACAAGAAAAAAAGCATGGAGAAGCTTTGTTGCTTTAAGGTATCTGGGAAAAGTTCAATTAAGAAACTAGTCAGATTCAGTTATAATAAAAGTACTCTTTCGTAATGTTTAAAAGAAAACCTGTTCTCAAGGTATTATGGCTAAAAAAGCTCTTATAACAGGAATCACAGGACAAGATGGAAGTTATCTTACAGAATTTTTGTTAGATAAAGGATATGAAGTTCATGGAATAATCAGAAGAAGCAGTTCTTTTAATACAGAAAGAATAAACCACATCTATCAGGATCCTCATGAGAAGGGAAGAAAGCTCATTCTCTATTATGGTGATCTTACAGATTCTTCTAATATAATAAACATAATCCAAAAAGTACAGCCAGATGAAATTTATAATCTTGGAGCACAGAGCCATGTCAAGGTCTCTTTTGAAATTCCAGAGTATACTGCAAATGTAGACGCTTTGGGTACATTAAGAATACTTGAGGCTATCAGGTCGCTGAAAATGGAAAAAAATGTAAAAATTTATCATGCATCTACAAGCGAACTTTATGGAAAAGCTGTTGAAACCCCTCAAGATGAAAAAACATTTTTCTACCCAAGGAGTCCTTATGGTGTAGCAAAATTATATGCTTTTTGGATATCTAAAAATTACAGAGAATCTTATAATATGTTTATTTGTAATGGAATCCTTTTTAATCATGAATCCCCACGCAGAGGAGAAACTTTTGTATCAAGAAAAATAACTCTTGGGCTTTCAAGAATTAATCTTAGTTTGCAGGACTGTCTTTACCTTGGTAATTTGGATGCGAAGAGGGACTGGGGTTATGCAAAAGAATATGTAGAATCAATGTGGCTTATGCTTCAGAAAGATAAGCCAAGTGATTATGTTATTGCGACAGGAGAATCTCATTCTGTAAGAGAATTTGTGGAAGGAACATGCAGAATTCTTGGTATTGAAATTAAATGGAAAGGCCAAGGGGTTAATGAAGTAGGAATTGATAAAGTTACTAGAAAAGAAATAATCAGAATAGATCCTAAATATTTCAGACCGTCTGAAGTGGATCTTCTTCAAGGAAATCCTTCAAAAGCTGAGAAGGAGCTTGGCTGGAAATCTAAAACAAAATTTAAGGAATTAATCAAAATAATGGTGGAGTCTGACTTGCAGAAAGCCAAAAGAGAGAAGCATATGAATAATTTTAAAGAGTAGCTTCCTCTTAACATTAATATACCTAATCTAATAATAAAATGGAAGAAAATTTTTGGGAAGATAAGAAAGTTGTTGTAACAGGCGGAGATGGTTTTTTAGGAAAATATGTAGTAAGATTTCTAAAGGAAAAAAATCCAAAAGAGATAATTATACCTTCTCATAAAGAATATGATTTTACAAAACCAGAAGACTGCGACAGAATAACAAAAAATGCTGATATAATAATTCATCTTGCTGCTAAGGTAGGGGGGATTGGATTTAATAAGGAAAAGCCCGGCGAGCTTTTTTACGAAAATCTTATTATGGGTGCCCAGTTAATCGAATATGCCAGAAAAAACAATGTCTCAAAGTTTGTTGCAATAGGAACGATCTGTGCTTATCCTAAGTTTACGCCTGTCCCATTTAAAGAAGAAGATTTATGGAAAGGATATCCTGAAGAAACAAATGCTCCTTATGGTCTAGCCAAAAAAATGATGTTGGTCCAAAGTCAGGCATATAGAAACCAATATAACTTCAACTCAATTTATCTTCTACCTGTTAATCTCTATGGCCCTGGAGATAATTTTAATCCAGAAAGTAGCCATGTAATTCCTGCTTTAATAAGAAAAATGGAAGAAGCAAAGGAAAATAATCTAAAAGAAGTGGTTGTTTGGGGAACGGGGAAAGCTTCTCGGGAGTTTCTTTATGTTGAAGATTGTGCTAAAGCAATTCTGATGGCAACAGAAAAATATAATGGTTCTGAACCAGTAAACATAGGCTTTGGAGAAGAAATTACAATAAAAGAATTAGCTGAAAAAATAAAAGAACTCACCCGCTTCAAGGGAGAACTTAGGTGGGATACAACTAAACCAGACGGTCAGCCAAGGCGTTGTCTTGATATTTCAAAAGCGGAAAGGGAATTTGGCTTTAAAGCCCAAGTCTCATTTGATGAAGGTCTCAAAAGGACAATTGAGTGGTATGAAGAAAACAGGAAAAATATAAAATAAAATGAGGAAGAAAGTTTTATTCCTTGGCAGATTTCCTCCCCCTGTTCATGGGGCTGCGATTATGAATCAGAACTATTTTGAAGTTTTAGATGAAGACACTAATTTTGAAGTAAGAAAAATAAAAATTAATTATTCAGGTTCTTTAGATGAATTGGGAAAAATTAATTTAAGAAAATTCTTCGGATTTTTTGCAGTTTTCTTTAAAATCCTGTCCAATTTAATATCCTTCAGACCAAATATCATTTATTTTGAATTAGCCCCAAAAGGATTTGCATTTTATAGAGATAGTGTTTATGTTTTGTTGTGTAAGCTCTTCAGAAGAAAAATTGTGTTTCATTTTCATGCTAAAGGAATCTCAAAATATATTAAAAGCAGACTAGCAAAAAAATACTATAAATTAATTTTTAAAAATACAAAAGTAATTTTATTATCGAATATTCTTTATGAAGATGTCAAGGAAGTAACAAATAAAAATCAAATCGAAATTTTGCCTAACGGAATAAAGGATGAATTAACTGAAAAAGAATTTAAAAAAATTATACAAAAAAGAAAACAAAATAAAAAACCCGTTTTACTATTCCTCTCAAATATGATTGAATCAAAAGGGCCTTTAGACGTATTAAAAATATGCAGCGAATTAAAAAAGAAAAAGATAGATTTTGAATGCAATTTTGTGGGAAAATTCCAAGATAAAGAGTTTGAAAAAAGATTTTTCAACGAATTAAAAGATTTGGATTTAGAAAAAAAATGTAAATATCTCGGATCAAAATACGGAAAAGAAAAACAAAAAATTCTTGAAAAAACAAATTATTTAATTTTCCCAACGAAGTATCTAGAAGAATGTTTCCCTTTGGTTATTTTAGAATCGTTTATGTATGGAATTCCCGTTTTAAGTTATGACAATGGAGCAATAAAGGAAATAATAAACAAAGATTATTTGGGTTTTGTCTCAACAAAAAGAGACTGGAAGGAAATTTCCAATGAATTAGAAAAAAGAATTGGGAAGAAGATTGATTCCAAAAAAGTAAGAGAATATTTTAAAAAGAATTATCTGTTTGAAGAATCATTAAAAAAATTAAGGAAATTTTTTGAATCTTTTTCTAATATCCAAAAAAAGAAGGAGACTGGAATCTTTTTCGCATAATAATAAAATCCCTCTTAGATAGTTTGTTTTTTTTAATAAATTTGGTTATTTCTTCAAGATATTGTTTTAGATATTTGAAATAATATTTGGGGAAAAAGTATATTTTAAAGACTTTAAGATCTAAAAGAGAGAGTTTTTTAGAGGGAATAAATAAACTTCTTTTTTTGTCCCAAAGAATATTTGCAACTCCTTTACTAAAATCTTTTTCTATTCTCTTCAATTCTTCTATCCCCTCTTTCAAAAGATTTATTTCAGAAGACCTTTTATCTTCACCTTGTAAAACAGCCAGCCTAACTAAATTAACTCTTTTCTCAAATTCTTTTCCCTTTTCATCTGAAACATTATACCTTATCGATTCAGCAAGATTATTAAGAATCAAGAGAAGTCTTCTCTCAGAAACAAATTTTTTCATAGACTCATTTAAGTATGTTCTGTAGAAAAATGAGTTCCATAACTTAAAAATTAAAGGGTTTTTTATTTTTTTAAAGACTATATCCCTGCCATAAATTTTTTCAAGATTATATGTTGTATGAAAAAACTTAACAAACGGGGCTTCTAGTTCAGTAACAATTATTGGATCATGGAAATACAAGTAATCTGAGTATTTGCTTGAATTTTTTATCTTCTCCAAGATTCTTTTTTTCTTCTGATGAAATTTGCCTTCTGAGACAACAATTAAGAGATCTATGTCTGAAATCCCTGGAAATTTTATTTCACCAAATAAAAAGATTGCTTTTATGAATTGAATCCTTGAAGATTCAGAAACTAGATAGTTAATTGATTTTTCATATTCTTTTTTTTGAATTTTTTGAATATCTCTAATTATTTTCATATTTTAAAAAAGTTTATGTAATTTAATAACTCTTTCTTTTGTACTAATGCATTCAGAAAATCGAGATTTTCAATTTTTACTTTTTTTGTATCTTTTTTTGAAACAGCCTCCAAACTTTCCCTATCTATCAAACTTTTTTTCTTAATTAGAGTATCAATCTTTTTATTCAAATATCTTACATCTAACCTCCCCCATTTCCTCCTTAGTTCAGAAGTAAACTTTAATGCTTTTAGACATTCTCTATCCAATTCTTTTTCTATTTTTTTTATAGCCACTTCCTTTCTAATGAATTTATTTTTTAACTGGTAATACAACGCAGGCATCAAAGAAAGAGAGGAAATAAAACTTTTTAGTTCATATAAACTTAGACCATTTTGAAATAACTTTTTTGAGTAATCCAAACAATCTCTTATTTGATAACCAAGAATGTTTTTTAGATTAGAGTTGGTTTTACTTTTATCCCCTTCAGACAATTGGACTATTGTATCCTTACCTATTGAAATTGCATCCCTAAGAGTTGTTATTGGCATCTGACTTTGTTCATATTCCTTAAGCTCTTGCTCAAAGATTATCCAGTGACTATGATGTTGTAAGGGATCAATCCTTTGATATTCAATCGCTATCAAGTCCAACTTTTTTTTCAATTCTCTGAAGTTTTTATAGGATTTAAATGACTCTGGTTTTATAATGACAACTCCATCAATATCTGAGAAGGGAGTCTGTGTGTGGTCTGCATAACTTCCAATAATAACTAAATCAAAAAATTCACAATTAGAATAAATTTTTTCAATAGATTTCAAGGGAGAAGATTCCTCTCTTAGAATTTTAAAGCACACCTTATCTTCTTTGGGTATGTTTGACTTTAGAGAAAATGTATGTCTAAAAAACATGTAAATTGGAAAAGAAAGTAGATTAAAAACTAAGAGTGGTATTCTTTTGCGATGTCCATTAAAGTATGATTTAAGATATTGTTTCTTCATTTTTAATTAAAATATATTTTTCACTTAATTTTTTATCCTGTTCAATTTATTTTTCATTTTTTCACAATCCACCAATCTTTTTTATCCGCCGTAAAGTAAATGTCTCGCTCTTTGATAAAATTACAAATAGCTCTAGAAACTTCATCAAAGTTTATATCATGACCTGCTAAAAGCCCACCCTTCTTTACAAGAGGCCAATAGTTTCTTAAATCGTTAAGAACATAATCATAAGAATGATTTCCATCTACATAAACAAAGTCAACTTTTCCTTTAATCTTTTTAACTGCATTATCTGAATAATTTTTTATCCATATAATTTTATTTTTATACTTTGAAAGATTTTTTTTAGCAATTTTCTCTGAAATCGAAACTTGGGACTTGGTCCTTCCATATCCCTTATAAGATTCATAGGGGTCAATTAAATAAATTTTGGAAATATTCAATCTTTCTAGAATATCTCTGGCATTATACCCTCTATCTATTCCGATTTCTATTGCAGTTGTAGGCCTTTTTCCAAAAAGTTTCATAGCCCTTACTGTAGAGGGTCTCGGGTAGTCCTTCGTGAGCCTGATTCTTGTAAATTTAACAAGAGATTCATATATTTTTTTAATCATATAATCAACCTCTTAAAAATAATTCTCTTAATCTGATGAAATAAATACTTATTAAAAAACTTCTTATTCATCTCGACTTTTGAAGGGTGTTTTAGAGGAAAATTCAATTTATTTGACTTATAGTGCAAAAATTTTTCATCCCAATAATTTTCCTTTGTGTGTGTAGAATTTTGATTTGAAAACCCTATATTCTCCACCAAATTAAATTTTGGAATTATCGCTAAAGCATTATTTAACTGATGAGAAACAGACCAGGGAATATCCCATGCCGTAACTTTCTTATTTAGGGCGTCTTTGACTCTTTTCTCTCTCAAGATTCTTTCCACAATATTTGGATAATAGATTTTTAATTTACCTTCTTTCTTAACTCTTTGATATTTTTCCATTTCCAAATCCATTTTTTTCCAAGAAATTCTCCAAGTTGCCCATCCCCAACAATGAAAATATTTTGAAAACAAATAACTCTCTTTAATGCTAAATTTGCTGAGAGGGTTAAATCCAGTAATGCTCATAATTCTATTATCGTCTTTATATTCTTCTAATAATTCCTGGCAAAATCTAAAAAAACTCTGATTGGGAAGACAATCGTCTTCTAAGATTATTCCTTGCTCTTCTTTTTTGAAAAACCAATCTAAAGCTCCTGAAACAGCATATTTACATCCAAGGTTTTTCTTCCTAAATAATGTTTTTACTTTACATTTCCAGTCAATATTTTTTAAAATGTAATCTCTAACAGCATCTGTTTTTTTCTTTTCTTCCTTTGTTCGAGGACCATCTGATGCAATATAAAATTTAGTAGGTTTTACTTTTCTTATTTCTTCAAAAACTCTTTTTGTAGTATCTAATCTGTTAAAAACTAAGAAGAGGATGGGGGTTTTTAAGGTGAATTTAGGGGTCATTTTTTGATTGCCAGAATATTTTGAAATAAAAATATTCTGTTTTCAATATCTTGTGGTTTAATTGGAATAAAGCTATTGGTTAAAATCCTATGGAGATTATAATCTTTTAAAAGTTCTAAAAAATCTAACATATTTGTTTTTGAAATTAAATTCATTTCATTAAACTCAAATTGGATAATTTTGATTTTTCCATTTTTAATCATATTTTTGCTTCCATTTAGAACTACAAGTTCATGACCTTCCACATCTATTTTAAGAAAATCAATTTTATTTATTGAATTTTTCTTACAAAAATCATCTAATTTTTCTAACTTTATCTTTTCCCCCACAGATTCTTTTATATGAATCTTATTGATAACATCTTCATAAATAGATGCATGAGGAGATTTTGATTCTTTTTTGGAATAATATATTTGGACTTCTTTTTTCTTGTCTGAAAATCCAAAATTATAAGGTATATTTTTTATTTCTTTGGATTTTCTTTTTAATTCCTCAAAAGTTTTTCTAACTGGCTCAAAAGAATATATTTTTGCTTTACTCCCTAAAATTTTTCTCAATAAATATGAATATTCTCCAATATTTGCTCCGACATCAAAAATAAGGGGTTCTTTTTCATTCTTCAATCTTTTTCTTATTTCCGTTAAAGTATAATCTTCTCCACTAATTACACTATTTTGATAATTTGTTATTCCTAATCCTTTCAGACCTAAAACTAAGAGGAATTTGTTAAATTTTCTAAAATTTGTTCTCCCGAAAATTTTCAGGTAAAATTGTAGTAATTTAATCTTCATTTTTTAACCATCCACCAATCTGTTCTAGAGATATAGGGAGTTATTTTTGTTTTATTGGAAAATTCTTTCAGTGCTTTAAAAATATCCCTATTAAATCTTTCATGGGTTATATCATAACCTGCCAGTATTCCCCCCTTCTTCAATTTCTTATAATAATTTTCCACATCTCTTTTAACATATTCATATTCATGATTTCCATCTATATAAACAAAATCAACTTTTTCTTTAATTTCCTTAATAGCATTATCGGAATAATTTTTTATCCATATAATTTTATTTTTATGCTTGGAAAGTTTTCTTTTTGCGATAGATTGGGCATTTGATAGGTTTCCCAAAGATTTTCCTTGTTTTACATAATTCTGATAAGGTAGATAGGGATCTATAATATATAATTTTCTTACATTTAATTCTTCAAATATACTTGAGGCATTTTCTCCTTTCCAACTTCCAATTTCAATAGCGGTTATTGGTTTGTTTTTAAAATATTTTTTAGCAAATCTGACCGAATGTCTTGGGAAGGTTCTCACCAACCCCATACCGAATTTCCCCAGAATTTTGCTAATCACTTTTTTCATCTCACCAATAAGCCCCTCCATCAATCTTTTTTAAGTTTTCTATTTTATCTTCTTCTAGAGGATAAATCCAATGTTCATTGTATTTGATCTTGCTGTTATCATCCCACCTCTTTCCCTTTATTCCGAATAACAATTGAGTTCCTCCTGCCAAATGCAATGCCTGTTTTCCTCTTGATTTAATATATGCTGTTAAAGGCAACCCATATGCTCCGCAACCAATCAAGGCTATGTCAAAACTATTTTTCTTTTTATCTATCTCTTTTTTCATATAATCTAATGCATCAAACCACGTTTTAAATCTTGGGTCTTGATTTCCTGCAATTGTCTGAACCGCTTTAATTACTTTCAATTTTTTCAATTTTGGAAGAATTCCCAGTTCTCTCCTCTTTTTCATTTGCATTTCTATTGTTGCCTTAAAAGGATGAATTACTAGGATTCTCTTGCCTTTAAGTTCCTTTAACCATCTATTATTAAGACCCACTACTACAGAAAGAGAAATAAGATATTTAATATTAGGAAAATTTCTGATAAGCTTTATTTTTTTCAAAAAATGCATTTTGTAATTCCAAACAGCAAGAATATCAATTTGTTTTGAACTTTCAAAATAAACTTCTTGGAATTTTTTCAAAAGTTTTTTGGCATTTGGAAAAAACCCAGAATAAAATTGCAATAAATCAAAATGTCTATCTCCAATAATATTCTTAAATTCTGTACTTCCATATCTTGCTAACATGAATGGTTTTCCTAATTTGATTTTTTGAGAAATAATTTTGTCTCCTTCTTCCTCACCTAATAATTTCAATCGTTTTTTTCCGTTGTAAATACCAATATGTTTAAGATAGAATTTCTTTAAAGGCCATAAGCCGATTGTATTTCCATAAATCTTTTTAATTCTAATATAAAGTCTAAAATTTTGTCTTAGTTTGTTGAGTATTGATTTCATTTTTTAATAACTATCCAATCCATCCATCTTATAATAGGGTCTAATTTATGTTTAACTATAAATTCACAAAGAGCCTTAGCTACTCCTGAAGACCCAGAAATATCATGCCCTGCCAAAACTCCACCTTTTTTCAACTTTTTATAATAATTTTCCATATCCCTTTTCACATATTCATATTCATGATTTCCATCTATATAAACAAAATCTATATTGTTTGGAATGTCTTTTATTGCGTCACTTGATTTTTTTCTTATTACTTCTATTTTATGTTTATATTTTTTGAGTCTTTTGAGAGTTTTTTTCAACGCATCGTCAAAAACTTTCTGATCCTTATACCTTGAATATTCTCTCCACGGATCAATAAGGTAAATGGTCTTTATATTCGGCAAATTTTTAAGAATATCTAAAGAATTTTCCCCTTTCCATGTTCCTATTTCCACACAAATTAAACCCTTTTTATCTTTAAATTTTTCTTTCACAAAAAGGGTAGAAGTTCTGTAAGGAAAATTTCTCATTACACTCACACTAAATCTCCTTCTAAGAAAGTTGTTAATATTCTTTAATGGTACAATAATTAGATTTTTCATCATTCAAGCAAATAATCTCCTGTAAACTGCCATTATTGGCTTATTTTTCTTAATCTTTTCTCGTGTATCTTTTGGGATCTTTTTTATTAGTTTGAGTATTAAAGAAACCCCTTTCATTTTTATTATTAATAATTTTTCTTTATAATCAAATTTCTTTCTTTTATCTAAAAATTGTTCAATTAATAAGACATCCTTCTTATCTTTAGACTCTCCTCTTTTTCTTTTGAATTTTGCGATATTTTCAAGAGTCAAAAATTTAATTCCTCTAAATCTGAAAAAATTTTTAGGATTATAAATCAATTCTTTTATTTCTTCAGGAGAAAAATAATGATTATGATTGCTTCCTAGCCCCTTAATCTGCTCATTTTTATCTACTATATAATCAATATCCTCTGCCTTTCTTATTCCAAACTTTTCTAACACATAACTGGATGTAACTACAAAATCCATTTTTTCTTTTAATTCTTCTTTGTCCAATACTTCAGGAAGAATCATTTTTTCTCCATGATTGATAAAAAAAAGGGAATTCTTATTTAGCAATATGTTGCATAAATTTCTTGTTTCTTCGTATGTATCTGAAGTATGCAAAGAATGGTTCCCCATATTTAGTCTTTCTCTGATTTTTCTTTTGAATTTTATAATATCATCTTTATTTTTCGTTTCTAATAAATAGAACCTAATCTTATTTGAGTCTTTAAAACAAGGAGCTACTTTTCTAAGTGCTCCTGAAAAATTATTTTTTTTGTCCATCCAAGATTCGTTTTCATAACAAGTGATCACTAAATTCTTCTTGCCTTTCTCAGTCAAATTAACCTCTTTAGAATAAATTACATCAATTTTTTCTTTTTTTAATTCCCTTTCTATCTCTTTTTTATCTAACTTCTTTATCGAACTCCCCCAGAAAATACACAAATATAACTCTTTTCCATCTTTAAATTTAAAATATTTAAAAATGATTTCTTCTAAAATTGGTTCTAATATTCCTCTCTTTTTGAAATATTTGTAATTATAATTAGGTCCTTCTAAATTCTCAAATTTCTCTATATAAACTTTTTTATCAAGAACGATTGAGGAAGCTAATCGGTGGGATCCATCAATTGCTACTAAATTTTTTGTTGAAGGTATTGCCTTCTCTTTCTTAAATCCAATTTTTTTTATAGAATCAATTAATTTATTAAAATCTTCTAAAAAATCTTCTTTTGCTCTTTTATGGTTTTCATTAAAGCTATTAAATGCCCTTATATGTTCTAAATACATTTTAACAAAAAAGTCTGCATTGATTTTTTCTTCCTTATTTTTTATATACCATATTTTAGGAATTAAATCTATTCTTGAACTCTTTAAAAATTCTTTAGGGTCTTGGAGAACTACTTTGATTTTTTCTTTTTTCATCTCAAACCCCCAAATAATCAAATCTTCCGAAGGAATTGTCTTTATCGAAGTTATATACTGGAAGATATTCTTCATGCCTTGGAGTTCCTTTAGGATAATTCACTTCCCAGATTTTAATTGGTCCGCGAAGCCCTTGGTAATAAACAAAATCTCCAAGGTCAAGCCCCTGCTGCTTCAGGCTTTTAACTACAAAATCATCTTCTAAGTGCGCTAGAGTTATTGTAGGATATTTATTTTCAGGGTCATCTAGCAAGTAAAGCTGTGCAAATAAAGTGTCTTTTGTTTTTTCTGAAAGATATATTGCAGCGCCAATCTGATTCACACTTATCCCCTCAGATGATTGGGAAAGCCCAGGAATTATTCTTGCCATTGATTCTATTCCGGCACCAAAATCAAGAATTTCTCCATTGTAGTAGAGATATCTTAAAGGTATGTCATATCTTTGATTGTTGTAAATGAATATTCCTATTGGTTGTGAAAGTGAAACTTCATTCTTTTGTGTGTCATATTCAAGCGAGATAGCTGCTAAGCCAGCTCTTTCTGCAGGAAGAAATGTTTGTTTACCTTCATTGTCTGTGTAAACTATATCCTCATCAATTGCAGCCCCCCCTGTAAATAAGATTCTTGTCTTGTTGTTTATCTCCTGCGTCTGGTCTGAGTCAATAGGCATAACAGGAATCCATGAAAGCCTGTCTTTTCCTGTTTCATCACTTCCTATTTTGCTAAAAGCAGGATATTTCCCAACATCTGTAGAATCTATTAATAAATGTGTAATGTTTAAAGAATTCATAAATGCCAGAGCTGTCTCAGGGTTTGATGTTGTAAGCATATATCTTCCAAGGAAGTGGTTTCTACTTTGCCCTCCCGCATGCCCTCCATCAGCAACTGTTGCCCTGTTTCCCAAGGTCTGAACCCAGTAGCCATAATCCCACCAGTGAGCAAAGATGGCATCTTCAGGAGTGTTTTTTTCAACCCAATCCATTGCATAGTGCCATTGCTGGTAGTAAGGGCTTGGAACTATACTCTTTGCTGACTGAATAGTGGATTGTGTATATGAGACTGCAACACTAATTAATAGCATTACAGATATTATAAGAATAAGAATAGAAAACATCTTAAGTAAATCATCTTTTGATTTTTTCCATGATTCCTGAGCCTTGATAGGCAGATATGTTGCTATTATTATCAGAGCAGGTGTAGCAAGAAAGTGGAACCTTATTGCAGTTCTCAGGAACATCATTCCAAAGAAGGCAAAGCTAAGCAAAATTATATGTGAAATGTTTATTTTTCTGAAATCTTCAAGTGTTTTTTTGTCTTTGTTTTTGTAGGCTTTAGAATATGTATAAATCAGAAACAAGGCAAAAACAATCAAACCTCCAAGATAAAAAACTTTTGATATCATGCTTTCTCCGTTTAGTGTGTGCTGTGATGAAATGCTGGTAAACATAAATGCAGAAACAAAAATTATAAAGAAGAAGTTTAATCCAATTTTCTTTTTCTTTTCAAAATGCTTTATGGCTTCATAAAACAAAAATATCAATCCAAAGCAAAACAGCCAGATTAAACTGCCAAAACTGTTAAGAGCATCTTTAAGATAGGGTGTTCTGTTTTCAGCAACAGTTGTTCCAACTCTTGTGTCCCCAAAAGGCACAAAAAATCTTTTGATAAGGTCTGAAAAAAATCCAAATAATGTAGAAGGGCTGATTATCAATAGTGCTAGTATAGCTACTAAAAGAAGGATGATGATGGTTTTTATTGGTTCAGGAAGTTTTATCTTTTCTAATTTAAATTTATCTTTTAATTTTGTGCTGAACAGAATAATATTGGCAATTATTACCAAGAAAAATCCTATTGCTAGCCCAGAATCTGTTATGCTTGTAACAGCTCCAAGTCCCCGCCTCAAAAATTCTAAAATTATAGCGGGAATAAACCATGAAATATATATTATGAAATTTTTTATTTTTTCTTTTTCAAACAGGAAGACTAAGAAGCTGGTCAGAACAATAACAAGGTAAATGTATTTGTATCCACCCCATGTCCATGACATCGCCCCTGTAAATAAACCTGCAAGCATGCCATAGATAATTAGTTTTTTGTTATTTGTAATGAAATGTTTTATTTTCTTACTGGAGATAAAACTATGTTTCCATGCAAGGGCAAAGAATAGGAAGGCAAACCAAAACCACACCATCCCTAAACTTTCAAGTTCAGGGACTCCTGCGATAGTCCTATGAAGCATTGCTGGAACAAAGGCATAAAGAAAGCTCGCGATAGTTGCTCCTGTCAGGGATTGGTTCTTGGAGAGCTTGAATGAGAAAAGAACATAAACAAATAGGAAAAATCCAATAAGGGAAATTAAAAAGAAAATTACAGGTGCTATAATTCCTGCCTCTGTGACCGAATATTCTGTGAAAATGTTTGCAATCTTATAAGTATAAAAAATTGCCCATGGCATTAAATTTCCTTTTATATAACTCGGACCGCCAAGAGGTGCTGCCCTCATTTCATCAAATTGTCCCATGTTTCTCCCTTCAGAGATTTCAATTGCATTTCTTAAAAACAGGTAAGGGTCTAAGTCAGGACCTAGAACAGGCTCTCCTGTAGCTGCGTTTACAAGACCATCTATATTTGATGTTCTGACTATAGCTGTTGTAATAAGGAGCCAGATGAGAATTGGAAGAAACATTAATTTCCATTTTTCATAATAAGCCAGGATGCTTGATAAAATTAAAGTTAATCCAAGAAAAAGCCACAAACCATTTGAGAATAAATTTGTTAATTGTATTAAGAAACCTATTTTTAATGAGAAACCAAGAGAACCAGATAACCAGAATATTAAAGAGAATAATGCCAGCAAGGTAAAAACTGAAGTAAAACTATTTTTAAGAAAATATTTCTTGATGTAATCCAGGCTCTGCATGTTTATTGTGAGTGTGTCTTTTTTCTCTTTTAAAATTTCTTCTGACATGTTATAATCAGAGTTAAAAAGACTTTAAAATCTTTCTTAATTATAACAATTTTAAAAAATTAAAAAAAGATGATTAATGCAAGGAGAATCATTAGTAACTGGAATCCATGAATTAAATATACAACGTCTTTTTCATAAACCTTCTTGCTTGGTTTTATCTTTTTCAAAATGAGGATCGCCAGATGCTCTAATCCATAAATTTTATTGTATCTTAATTCAAGACTGCCATCTGGATTTGGTTTTCCGAAGGATTGTTTTTCCAATTTTCCCCTGAGCTTTAAACCTGTTTCAATTATATAGGGGATGAAAACAAACACTGCGATTTTTTCAAAATTTCCAAGAAGAGCCATTCCAGCAATTAGAGCTCCTATAGCCCATGTCATGGAATCTCCAGGGAAAACTTTTGCAGGATATTTGTTATAAAATAAAAATGCCGCCAGTGCAGTAACCATAGTTAATCCGACAACTGCCAGCCATAAAGTTCCTGTTACATAAGCTACATAAGATAAAAATCCAACAATGAGTATTCCTTGTCCTGCTTCCAGGCCATTAAATCCAGCGAGGAAATTGTAAGTAGTTGTAGCTCCTGCAATCCCTAAAGGGATTAGAACCAATGGAAACCACAGTCCTAAATTAATAACCCCTAGAAAAGGGAGATTTACTGTGGATACTCCTGCGTTTATAACAACAAGAGGAATTGATGCAACAAACGCTAGAAAAATCCTTGTTCTTATAGAGAGGCCTTTATTGTGCCATCCGAGTAGGTCATCAACAATCCCAACTATAGCAAGAATCAATATAACAGTAAGCAGCGCAAAAATTTCCAAACTTACCTCAGCTCCTCTTGAAAAAAAAGTCCTTATAGCAACATAATAAAGAATACTAATTGTAAAAGCCATCACAACAACTATTCCGCCAGAACCAGCAACTTTTTTTGGTGTTCCGGGCTTATTCATATCCTCCCAAATCATGCCTGCCTGCCTGGATTTTCTTATCCAAAAAGGCATTGCAAATAAGACAAGAAAAAAACTGATGGCCACTGAAAAAATAAGGAATAATTCCATGAATTAAGATAGTTATCTCTATTTTTAAATTTTACAGGATTAATCAAAAGAAAAGAGGGGTAAAATAAACCTCTATTACAGCAGCTATAAGGAGTATCACTAAAGCAATAAAGAGAAGAGCTACAGTATTCTCGAGGATATGAAGTGTCTTTTTCCCTTGGATACCGTTTCTTAAAATTCCAACACCGAAAATTCCTCCGGCCAAAGCTGCTATGAAATATGCTGCAATTTCAGGAAATCCATGAATCATGTATCTGGCAATTCCTAAGGGGATATCTTTTATAGAATACTGTGTAAAAATAGCTATTGTGGCAGCGATAACACTTGCGTTCCATGCAAGAACAAAAATAGCTCCTGCGCCAAAAATTAGCGAGAGGAGAAGAGTAAAAATCATGACATAGACATTGTTTTCAATTATAGCTAAAAATCTTATCCCTTTTGTTACAGCTCCTGTACTTGCTGAAGAAGATGCTCTGGAGAAATCATATTTTCCAATGCATTCTTGTATATTTCCAGGACTGTTTATCCTGCAATAAGTCTCTATCTGCGCATTAAAAAGTGATGAATTTCCAAGAAGAATGTACCAGAATGAAAAAGCCACAATAAATCCCATGAAAAGCCACATCAGAGAGAAGATTGCGTCCTTGTGAATTTTCCAAGTGCTCCAAAAACCAAACACCTCTTCGTCTTCTTTTTCTTCTTGCCTTATGATGAAATACATAAAAGGAATTGAAAACATCACGCAAAAAGTGACAACAATCATTCCAGAATATTGGGAAAGAACAGGATCGCCTGAAAAAAATCCTTTTACCATTAACAGAGAAAGGGAAGCATAAAGAATTCCCACAAAAAACATCTTCCATGGACCTTTTTCAAGCTTTCTTGGATTAAACATACTCTCAAGCATGTTATAAACAAAAAGACGTAATTTTTAAACTTTCTTAATTTATATTCCATAATAACGTTTAACCTAAACCCAATATATTTAAATTCTAATTGCTAACAAAGATCATGGAAAAAAAAGAAAAGAGGAGAAAATTTAATCAGATTGTTCAGGATATAAAAAATATCAAAATCCAGGGAGCCACAAACATCGCTAAAAAAGCTCTTTATGCTTACCTTCTGATTCCGACAAAGCAATCCAAAAGAAAACTCTTGAATTCCCGTCCGACAGAGCCAATGATGGAAAATGTCCTGGATTTAGCTGAAAAGGGAATTCCTAAAAATCAAATACTTGCGCATTTTGAAGAAGCACAGAAAAAAATAAACAAGAAAGTTTTTGGGTTAATAAAAAAAGATGACGTGATTTTCACACACTGCCATTCCACAAATGTTATTAATGCTTTAATTTATGCAAAAAAAAGAGGAAAAAATTTTGAAGTTTATAATACAGAAACGCGTCCTTTGCTTCAGGGAAGAAAAACAGCTTATGAACTCAGAAAAGCCAAAATAAAAGTGACCATGTTTGTTGATTCTGCTTTGGGTGTTGCTCTATCAAAAGAGCAGGGCACAAAAAAAGCTGACAAAGTTTTTCTTGGAGCTGACGCTATTTTAAAAAAAGGTGTAATAAATAAAATTGGCTCAGAAGTCATAGCAAACATTGCAAGGGATAATAAGATTCCTGTTTATGTCGTCGCTGACTCCTGGAAATCCACAAACTCAAAAATTCCTTTGGAGAACAGAAAATTAAACGAAGTTTGGAATAACGCACCTAAAAAAATCAGAATAAAAAACCCTGCCTTTGAATTTGTTAATAAAAAATATATAACAAAGATTATTACTGAAGAAGGGAATTGAGTGGTTAAGGTTTATTTCTATTGATCTTTTTCATTTTTTTCTTCATCTGTAGATCTCTTACAGCATTTAAAACTCTAGAGTCTGGTGATAGAACAAAAACATGGTCATCAGGAGAACGCAAAGCCCTATATAAGCGCTGTAAAAATTCTCTTCTTGCCTTATCTTTATAAAAATCCCAGAAATAATTTGGATGTGTTTTCTTTAAAACTTTCCAAAATGTGTTTTGTGAGTTAGGATTTGGATATTTAGTAAAAATCACTGAAGAGCATGAATCACCAGGAAAGTCAATACCTCTTGAACATTTAGTAGTATAAAGAGAATCAAATAACTTTTCCTTAAATCTTAAAACTAATTTTCCTGTCTTATCCTTTTTCTGTTGTTTGATTAATTCATCACGAGACAATAAATTACTAAGGGCAAATTTTTTAATTTCTTCTTCATTTGGTAAATCACTAAACGCATTTATGTGGATTAAAGCAGGTTTTTTGGATTTTTTAATACAAACAGATAGGCCATCTAAATACTGCCTTCTTTTATCTTTATCTGAATTAAGGTATTTATAATTACACTCAAATTCTTTTCCAGTTTTATTAATCTCAATTGTTCCGGGGGGGATTGTTTCAGCCTCGACAAAACTATAATTTGTTATACCAAAAACCTTTTCTAAAATATTTTTTGAATGCAATGTTCCAGACATAAAAACAAAAGCATTATTTTTGTCTAAGACTTCCTGTAATCTTTTAGATAAATTTGTAGTAACAAGATTAACATATAAATTATCCTCGTGAATTCTGTAAGTTAAATAAGTATCACTAAAAAATTCTTCAAAATTTTTGGCAACTTCAAGTGATTTACCAACATAGTTAGAATCAGAATCTTCTAAAGAAATCTCTGACTCAATAATTCCATCTTTTAATAGTAAAGATAAAATCTTCTTTATGTTAGTATCATTTATGTGAAAAATCTTATTTTCATTTACACCTACTGCTCTTTTGTTTTTTACTTCTAATTTAATTAAATTGTCTATTCCATCTATAATTTCTACTGTGCCATTGTATTCTGGGTAAATATTAGCTAGTGAATTTCTCAGACGTGTTAAATTCAATTCACTTTGAGTAGAAAAGCTATCTAAAAATTCATCTGCCTCATCAATAATCTCTACATCTGTTACTGGTTTTCTGTTTAATGCAACTTCAATCTTATATTTTGCTGAATTAAAAATAATCACATCAGAATCAAAATATGCCTGGTATTGATCATAATATGTGCATCCTTTTTTTCTATGATAAAAAACAAAATCCATTCCTTTCAATCCTTTATACATTTTCTTTTCAGCATCAGGTAGATTAGGATTATATTTTACAGGAATAATTGGACTCCAATAAGGATTTATTGGGGCTATTGAAATTCTTTTTAACTGATTTATATTGTTAAGGCTCTTATTTTTTATGAAAGGATTTTTCTCATAAAATTCTTTTAATTTCTTAAAGTTTTTTTCAATAATCTGTATTGTATCTGGTAAAAAGGGATAAGCACAGGAGACTCCAGGCTCAAATATAGAATCATGATTAGCTCTACCAGTAATGATTGAAATACGTAATTTTTCACCATTAAATTTTAACAGAAACATCTCGTCCATATAATCTTTTTGATATTGTCTCTGTAAACTTTTAATAGGCACCACAATACTTGCTCTTCCAAGAATACGAGCAATATTTAAAGCAATTGCTGATTTTCCAGTTCCACAGACACCGTGAAGAAAAATCATTTTCTTCCCTGATTTAATAAGATTAACAACTTCCCTAACAACATCCTCTTGTGTTTTACCATTTGAAAACTTTAAGGGATTTAACTTTTGCTTATTTTTATACAAACTCCAATACTTAGTGTCTTGAGAATTATCAAATTTATGCGGAGGGTATCTGTCTAACTGTCCATTACTTTCTGTTTTATTTACTAAAAAATCATTTATAGATGATTTTGCCGCCTTTTTATTTTTAATATTGCACCCAAGACAGTTTCCTCGATGATTAATAGATCTGCCACAAATTGGGCAATTGTATCTTTTTCCAAGCAGTTTTTTTGGGAAAAATGGTTTTGATTTATTCTCCTGATTAAATATCTTATCATCAATACCCACTAATCTTCCTTGAGAATCAAATTTTAACTTGTTCATGAAGATGTATTAAAAGGTGTGATATAAATAATTAACTAAATATTTTACCCATTTTTTGTGAGAAGTATTTATCTCCCCTCTTAAACTTCACTCCCTTCCATCTCACTCAAAATCCTTTGAATCTCTCCACCAATTTCATCAATTTTCATCTCAAGCTCTTTCTTTACATTTTCTAATTTGCTTAGTTGTTCTTTAATTAATTTCTTGGTTTCAGGAATATTTTTCTTCACAAAATTTTTTTCTCCTA
>Ga0307430_1001090_pt1 | contig 20725 bp, 14 predicted proteins | sample SalMarWE160130MG_FD_202159 | JGI IMG/M metagenome (GOLD analysis project Ga0307430, IMG submission 202159) | Salt marsh sediment microbial communities from the Plum Island Ecosystem LTER, Massachusetts, United States - WE1603-130 | ecosystem: Environmental > Aquatic > Marine > Intertidal zone >...
CCACAGAGGAAACACAGAGTTCCACAGAGCATCTACCCCCCAACACCCCCAAGCGGGGGCTACTAAATTTCCGGTAATTGGTCCCCCCTTTGGGGGGACAGCCCCGCAAAGGCGGGGCAGGGGGTAAGGAAAAATGACAGATAATTGATAATGAGCTGCGTAGCTGCGAACTGTTAATAAAACAAAATACTATATGATTAAAAGAAGTAGTTATCTACAATTTTGTCTGGCAGGTTTTGCTGCTTCAGGTTTATCCTGCAGCGGGCCATCCGAAAACACAAAACCAAACATAGTAATCATCCTTGCCGACGATATGGGATGGGGCGATGTAAATGCAAATGGTAATGACATTATTGAAACACCCGTATTGAACCGTCTGGCCACTCAAAGCCTAAGTTTCGAAAGGTTTTATGTATGCCCGCTCAGTGCTCCCACGAGGGCTGAGATGCTTACCGGCAGGTATTTCCTGCGGACAGGTGTCTCTTCAGTAACACGCGGATATGAAAACATGAGAACTGACGAGGTGACACTGGCTGAGATACTTAAAGAAAACGGATACACAACAGGTGGCTTTGGTAAATGGCATAATGGCCGGTACTATCTTCAGCACCCTAACAGGCAGGGTTTTGATGAGTATGTGGGTTTTCCCGTGGGACACCTGGGCTATTACTATGACGCTTTTTACATGCATAATGATGATGAAGTTAAATCGGACGGATACACAACCGACTATTTTACCGGCCAGGCCCTCAGTTTCATTGAGAGGAACAGGGATAATCCGTTCTTTTGCTATGTTCCATATAATGTACCTCATTCACCATTCCAGGTTCCTGAAAAATATTTCAGCAAGTATAATTCAATGGGCATCGATTCAACACTCTCTTCCGTGTTCGGTATGGTCGATAATATGGATGAGAATATCGGGAGAATACTTCGAAAAATTGAAGAACTGGATATTACAGATAATACTATATTTATCTTCTTTTCCGACAATGGTCCCAATACTGATCGTTACAATGGGGGGATGAAAGGAAGGAAAGGATCTGTTGATGAGGGAGGATTGCGGGTGCCGTTTTACATTAAGTGGCCGGGAACAATTAAACCGGGAAAAACCAAACAGCTTGCCCAGGATATAGATATCATGCCTACACTGCTGAGTCTTTGTGATATTGATTATGAGCCGGTGAAGCCAGTTGACGGGATTGATCTTTCAGGTATTATAAAGAGTAAAGAGAAACCGTTTGACAGACTGATTTTTTCGCGGCAGGGCAACCAGGTGCTGGATAACTGCAACAGCTCTGTCAGGAATGACCGTTTCAGGCTTGTTATTACAAGAAAGGATACACTACTTTATGACATGAAAGATGATCCGGAACAAAAAACGGATATCTCTGGGATAGAACCAGAGGCAACGGCTCACCTTCTAACCGAACTGGTAAATCTTAATGAGGAACTTGTGTATGGTTACCGGCCTGTTACAACAATTGAGGCAGGATTTGCAGAGGAGAGGAAATTCACCCTGCCTGTGCAGGATGCTGCCCTTTCAGGCAAAATAAAGTACTCGAGTATTCACCCAAACCAGTCGCATACTGAAAACTGGGTACAGGAAGGTGATTCAATTTTCTGGACTCTTAATATCAACAACACAGGAACCTATAAGGTTGAGCTGCAGTATGGATGTCCGGAAAGGGAGACAGGGAGCAGGTTCAGGTTAAGCTCAAATGCAGGCGCAGTCATTTTCACTATTGACCAGCCATTTAACTCGGAGATACTTCCTGATCGTGACTATGTCAGGCGGAGTGAATCTGTCGAACGTACATGGGCATGGATGACTGTTGGAAACATTTTACTGAACAGCGGACCGGAGAAAATCACCCTGAAGCTTCTGGAAAAGAAAAAGGAAGAAGCGGGGCTGGTCAAGGCGATAAAATTCGTAAAACAATAAGCAAGATAAAAGTTGCAATGAAAAGAATAAATCCAGTTATCCCACTGTCAGGAATAGGAGTTTTGGGACTGGCCCTGACCGCCTGTTCAACGTCTGAACCTGAACAACAACCAAATATTATTCTCATTCTTGCTGATGATATGGGCTATTCAGACCTGGGCTGCTTTGGTTCTGAAATAAAAACCCCGAACCTCGACAGGCTTGCGGAACAGGGAGCCCGGATGACCCAGTTTTATAATGCCTCGAGGAGCTGTCCTACAAGGGCATCACTTATTACCGGATTGTACCAGCACCAGGCTGGCGTGGGGGACATGGTCTCCAACCTTGGTTACCCATCATACCAGGGACATCTTAATAATCAGTGTGTTACACTTGCCGAAGCACTTAAATACAATAGTTATAACACTTATATGTCAGGTAAATGGCATGTAGGTGCCAGACCGGAAGTACACCCGCTGAAAAGAGGCTTCGACAGATATTTCGGACTGATTGATGGGGCCGGCAGCTATTTTGAGAGGAAAGCCTACAGAGTTAACCAGAAGCCTCCGCGATGGATGCTGGAAGATGCTGATTACAATCCTCCCGACAGTGGCTTTTACCTGACTGATGCCATAACTGATTACGCGATATCTGTCCTGGATGATGAAAAGGAAAAGGAGGAATCCTTTTTTATGTATCTTGCCTATACAGCTCCTCACTGGCCTTTGCATGCCCTTCCTGAGGATATTGCCAGGTACAGGGGAAAATACATGAAGGGTTGGGATGTCCTCAGGCAGGAGAGATACAGGAAGATGCTGGAGATTGGTATTATAGAATCATCTGCAAAGCTTTCACCGCGCGATGAAATGTCAATGGACTGGGAAACCCTGCCGGATGAGGAAAAGAAAATGTGGGATCTGCGGATGGCTGTATATGCCGCGATGATCGACCGTCTTGATCAGAACATAGGCAAGATTCTTGAAAAGGTGAAAGAGATGGGTGAAGAGGAAAATACCCTGGTGATCTTTCTTTCCGACAATGGCGGATGCCATGAACGGATAAAGAACAGGGGTAATTATCTGCCTACAACAGCTGAGACAGGCACTCGGGATTCATTCGATGCCTATGAATATCCGTGGGCTAATGCCAGCAATACGCCCTTCAGGATGTTCAAACACTGGGTGCATGAGGGAGGTATCTCAACCCCTTTCATTGTATATTACCCGGCGAAAATAAAAGCAGATCAGATAATAAACCAGCCGGGACATATAATTGATATCATGCCGACCCTTCTGGACTTTGCCGGCGGAACCTACCCTGAAGTTCTTAATGGAAATGAAATTCAGCCAATGGAGGGTATAAGTCTGGTTCCGGCATTTAATGGCAGGAAACTAAAGAGAGAGGCACCCCTTTTCTGGGAACATGAGGGAAACCGTGCCATGCGCTCGGGCGACTGGAAACTGGTATCAGCATATGATTATTCGGCCAGGAAATTCAGGGAATGGGAACTGTATGATCTTAGTAATGACCGCTCTGAGCTTATTGACCTGAGTGAACAGAATCCTGAGCTTAAGGAGAAGATGATCGGACAGTATAATGACTGGTGCGAAAGGGCAGGAGTGATCCCTAAAGAAACTCTGGATGCAAAATAATAACATATTAATAAATAAAAAGATGAAAAAGCCATCTCTAATTCTTATAATTTCATTTGTATTTGGAGGATTAGCCGCGCAGGATTATCCCTTTCAGGATACCCGTCTTTCTGAGAAGGAACGCATCGACAACCTGATATCGCTGATGACAATGGAAGAAAAGATTAGTTGTCTTTCAACCCGTTTATCTGTACCCAGGCTTGGTGTAACAGGTACAAGGACAATCGAAGGACTGCACGGGTTGGCGTACAGCGGTCCCGCTAACTGGGCAGTGAAAGGGGCAAAAGCCTCGAGGACGACCACATTCCCTCAGGTTATCGGTCTTGCTCATATGTGGGATCCTGAGCTGCTTCTGCAGGTTGCCGACTGGGAAGCCACCGAGGCACGTTATCTTGCACAGAACCAGCGCTATGGAATTTCAGGATTGATCGTTTTTGCTCCGAATGCTGACCTGGGCAGGGATATCAGGTGGGGAAGAACAGAGGAATGTTTCGGGGAAGATGCATTCCTGAATGCCACAATGGTTACAGCTTATGTTAAAGGGCTTCAGGGTAATGATCCGGTCTATTGGAAAACAGCTTCTCTTATGAAGCATTTTCTTGCCAACAGCAATGAAAACAACCGGGCATATAACAGCTCCGACTTTGATGAAAGATTGTTTCGTGAGTATTATTCATATCCGTTTTACAAGGGAGTTATCGATGGAGGCTCACAATGTTTCATGGCAGCATACAATAAGTATAATGGTATTCCCTGTACCGTACATCCCGTGTTACGAAACGTTACTATGAAAGGCTGGGGGCTGAGGGGAATTATTTGTACCGATGGAGGTGCTTTCAGACAATTATTAACCACACATGCTTATTATCAGTCGCTTGATATTGCTGCTGCTGAATGCATTAAAGCCGGTATTACGGTGTACCTCGACAATTACAGGGCTCCGCTTCAGGAAGCCATCACCAAAGGACTGGTAACTGAAGAAGAAATAGATGAGGCTATTTATGGTAATTTCAGGGTGCTGCTGAAACTTGGAATGCTGGATAATTCTCCGGCAAATCCCTACTCACAGATCGGTATTGCCGACACAACTGCTCCATGGACAAAGAAAGAGGCTGCTGACCTGGTCAGAAAAGCTACAGTTAAATCAATAGTCCTTCTTAAAAATGACAAAAATCTTCTACCTCTTCAGAAGGATAAAATAAAATCAATTGCTATAATAGGCCCTTCAGCAAATAAGGTCATATCCGACTGGTATTCAGGAACTCCTCCATACAGTATAAATGTTCGCGATGGGATTAAAGCAGCTATAGGAGGGGATGTGGCTTTCAGGTTTGCCATGAGCAACAAAGCTGATTCAGCGGTAATTGCGGCCAAAGAGAGTGATGTGGCAATTGTATGCGTAGGTAATCATCCTCTGAGTTACGGTCTGGGCTGGGGTCAGAACCATGTACCAAGCGATGGGCGTGAGGATGTTGACCGTCAGGCTATTTCACTTGAACAGGAAGATCTTGTCAAACTTGTTATGAAAGCTAATCCGAATACTGTTCTGATTGTAGTTTCGAGCTTTCCTTATGCAATAAACTGGTCAAGAGAACATGTCCCTGCTATTCTGCATGTGAGCCAGTCGAGCCAGGAACTTGGGAATGCAATAGCTGATGTAATATTCGGTGAAGTGAGTCCTGCAGGCAGGTTGGTACAGACATGGATAACCTCTATCGAACAGCTGCCACCGATACTGGATTACAATATACGGAACGGAAGGACATATATGTACAGCAAAGATGCTCCCCTGTTTCCTTTCGGACATGGACTTACATATACAACATTCAAGTATTCAAACCTGGCAACAGGTAAACGTTCAGTAAGTCTGAGTGAGATACTTAATATTTCGTTTGATATCACAAATACAGGAAACTACGATAGTGATGAGGTGGTACAATTATATGCAAGTTTTCCTGATTCAAAGGTGGAACGTCCAGCGAGAGCATTGAAGGGATTCAAGCGTGTTTTTGTCAGAAAAGGAGAAACAGTAAAGGTGAGCATTCCTCTTAAGGCGTCTGATTTAACTTACTGGAACATTGAGAAACAGGCTTTTGTGCTGGAATCCGGAAAGATGAAAATTCATATTGGGTCATCCTCGACAGACTTGAGGCTTGAAGGAGAGATAGCCGTTCGATAGGGAGCTTCTGCTTGAAATGGCAAATAAAGTGCCTGTCATGGTTACTGCAGAAAATTGATATTGTAGTTTTAGCCTAGCTTTCAATGAACGTTTTCAGCTTCACTGTATATCCATGGATTAAGAATCATAACTGATTAAACAAACCCAGTCCTTTCCGTCCTCCTCAGGTGGATTGCCGGTCGATTCAGAACCAGCTCCTGTAATTGAAATTGTCTTACCAGGGATTAATTCACCTCCGGAGCGGGGATTATACCATTGAACCTTATATTTTCCTTCACGCAGTTTTATACTAGTCGCTTTGCCCTGTGGGAGATAAACAGCATAAACCTCTCCTTCTTTTGCCAGGCAGTAGTCGTCCGGATTTGAAGTTAATTCATCAGCATTACTCATTTCTGAAAAGGGAAGATAATTGCGGAAGAAATCAAGGGCTATCCCGGTTTGCTCCCATAATTTTTCGCGGCTGCGCCAGTCTTCGCAGTTCAGGTCGGAGTTAGGATACCTGTATCCGAAATACCATTCCACACCGGCTCCTCCTGCCATTAAATTTCCCCATAATACCTTGTGTCTTATTGTATCATGAGCCGGGTCAAACGAATCCGGCATTGCACCCTTATTGGCTGACCCGATTTCATCAAGGCATACAACCCACTGATGAAGTGAATCACGTGAACGTTTTAGCCAGGTTTTGGCATCTTCATGCACATCGTCAGCATTTCCGCATTGAATTGAAGGGCCTTCAATATTCTTAAATCCAAGATAGGCAGTCAGATCCTTTGTTCGCTGAGACGGGCTCGAATGAGTGTGAACAACAATGAAATTATCATATGGATCAGTGTCACGAATGAAATCAGCCATTAATTTTGTGTCCTGGTAGGTTTGTCCGTAAGGTGAAAATCCTGCCGGATTATGCTCCTCGCCCAGGTTCCATGTAACAGCCAGGTGATGAGAGAAACGTGCAATCAATTCCCTCAGATATAATTTACGCTGCACATCAAGATAGCCACAATCGAGAAGGGTTTCATTTTCAGTCTCCTGCAGAACAAAGTGTTTCATAATTCCCAGCTTGTCGGCATGCGAAAATACTACTTCCCACTGGTCGAGCTTACTGCAATCAAAACGGTAGCGTTCATTACGGTCGGTATAGGGCCAGACATCCTCACCATCGCCCAGAATATTCATAGTAAGGAAATAAAAACTGTTCATACCTTTTGATGCCAGGTAATTCAGTGCCCCGATGATCCCTTTTCCCTTTCCGTTTTTCCATTGCGGATCGTCTTCTTTCCAGTCTTTAATATGAGGTTCATACAGATGCAAACCCGAATTTGGAGCTGCTTCACCGCTTCTGGCCTTATTATTGCCTCCATACCACGTACCGTCGAATTCCTTGTAAGCAAGGAAGTTTTCCGGGCTGTCGGCTCCTCCCTTCAGGAAAAACTCACCGTTTCCTGAATGTTTCAGAAAGGGTTTTCCAACATATTGAAGTCGGCCTTTTGCACGCAGGTCAGGAGTAACCTTATCGGTTGCCATAACTGTAAATGATCCGCTCTCACCGTCAATGTAACATTTTTGCCCGTTGACAGGATCATCCATGATTGCTATATTTTTACCTTTAAGGAAGCTCACCTTATAGCTCCAGTCACCATTAGAAGGAGGACAAAAATGTGCCAGCCATTTATTGCCTTTTCTTGCCGAAGTTTCTGCAGCATTTCCATCGGCTGCAAAATAACCAGGGACGCTTATTGTTTGCTGACCGTTTGAAAACTCAACATCAAGGCGATAATCGGTAAAAGGATTTAGTGTGTCATATTCACTTGCTGCAGGTCCGGCGAAAGTCAAAGTTACAGTATGCCAGGCTTTCATCTCACCGGTAATCTGAACTGAGGATGAACAGGCATAAAACAGTGTTGGGAGAACAGCAAGAAAAAAAAGCAAACCTGACTTTGGTGCATTAAATTTCTTCATAGTATTTTGCATTTAGTATACAAAGTAAAACCTATTTTTCTTCTGCAATATAATAGAGTGTGATTTTCTGTTTCTTTCTTAATTTCCGGGTGTTACCCTGATAGTAATTACCGGCAATTAAACTTTTCTTTCAAAAAAATAGATAAACTGCATTATATTCACTTTTTCTATTAATTTTGAGACGAATTTTACTTTAAAAAGCCTAAATAGTAATAAATTGAAAAACAATAAGCCAAAATTCAACAGGATTGCAATCAATGTAGGAGAATGTTATATCTGGTTGATAGAGACGGGCAAATGAGGAAATAAATATAGGAAGTATGATTCAGGAATTTGAAAAGATAAAAACCTTTTATGATAATTTGCCTGAGAGGATCCGCAGAATTAAGAAGAACCTCAACCGTCCTCTGACATTAAGTGAAAAGTTATTATACAGCCATCTCTTTGATGAATCCAGGTTAGTGTCATTTAACAGGGGACTGGATTATGTGGATTTTACACCTGACAGGGTAGCCATGCAGGATGCCACTGCGCAGATGGCATTGCTTCAGTTTATGGTGACAGGAAAAGAAAGTGTTTCAGTCCCTGCCTCTGTACATTGCGATCATCTCATTACAGCCCGGTCAGGTGCTGATGAAGATCTGAAATCAGCCATAAAAGCCAACAGTGAGGTATATGATTTCCTCAGTTCAGCTTGCAATAAGTATGATATTGATTTCTGGGAACCCGGATCAGGGATTATTCATCAGATAATACTTGAAAACTATGCTTTCCCCGGAGGTATGATGATTGGCGCTGATTCCCACACTCCTAATGCCGGTGGCCTTGGAATGATTGCTGTTGGTGTTGGCGGTGCAGATGCTGTTGATGTAATGACCGGGATGAGCTGGGAACTTAAGTTTCCGGGTATTATCGGAATTAAACTGACCGGGAAGCTTAACGGCTGGGCATCCGCAAAGGATGTAATTCTTAAGATCTCCGGGATGCTAACCGTTAAAGGTGGAACGGATCATATCATTGAGTATTTCGGTGATGGTGCTGAATCGCTTTCATGCACCGGCAAAGCTACTGTTTGTAATATGGGAGCTGAAACAGGAGCTACATGTTCAGTTTTTGGTTTTGATAATTCTATGGCGGAATACCTTGCCGCAACTGGCAGGAAAAAAGTAGCTGACCTCGCTAAAAAATATAGTGAGTATCTTACTGCTGACAAGGCGGTCTGCTCTGATCCTGGTAAATATTATGACAAGTATTTTGAAATTGACCTTTCTGAGCTTGAACCGCATATAAATGGCCCTTTTACACCGGACCGTGCAACTCCCGTTTCACTGATGAAAGAGGAAGCCGAAAAGAACGGATGGCCTGTCGATGTCAAGACCGCACTCATAGGATCGTGTACCAACTCATCATACGAAGATATTTCACGGGCAGCTTCAGTTGTAAGAGACGCCCTGTCTGAAAAACTTGTTGCAAGATCTGAGTTCAAAATAACGCCCGGATCTGAAAAGATCAGGGCCGTAGCAGAACGTGATGGTTTTATGGATTTATTCAGTAAGATAGGTGGTGAAGTATTTGCCAATGCATGTGGTCCATGTATAGGACAGTGGACCAGGAAAGGTTCTGATAATAAAGAGGTTAACACTATTATCCATTCATTTAACCGCAATTTTGCAAAGCGTGCTGACGGAAATCCAAATACCCATGCTTTTATAGCTTCTCCTGAAATAGTAACAGCAATTGCTATTTCGGGAAAGCTGACATTTAATCCGATTACAGATAAACTCATAAACTCAGAAGGCAGGGAAGTGAGAATACCCGAACCTGAAGGACTCAGCCTTCCCCCAAAGGGCTTTGGCATTACAGAAGGATGCAGGAAACCTGAACCCAACCGGAAAAAACAGGAGATAATTATTGCAACGGATTCTGAAAGGTTGCAATTACTTGAACCATTTAAGGAATGGGAAGGTAGTGATCTTTATAATCTTCCGTTGCTTATAAAAGTCAAAGGTAAATGTACGACAGATCATATTTCAATGGCCGGATTCTGGCTTAAATACCGAGGACATCTCGAAAATATCTCTGAAAACTATATGATTGGGGCAATTAATTACTTTAATGATCAATCTAATAGTATACTGAACCAGCTTACAGGGGAATATGATCCGGTCCCGCAGGTTGCAAGAGCATACAGAAATTCAGGTTCTGGATCAGTTGTTGCCGGTGAGGAAAATTTCGGGGAAGGGTCTTCGAGGGAACATGCAGCTATGGAACCCCGGTTTCTTGGTGTCAGGGCAGTAATAGTCAAATCATTTGCCAGGATACATGAGACAAACCTTAAGAAACAGGGTGTATTAACAGTGACATTTGCAGATAATAATGACTTTTATAAGATTAAAGAACGTGACAGAATTGACATTCTGGGATTGAATAAGTTTTCACCAGGCAGTCAGTTAATTGTAAGATTGAATCATGATGACGGTACTATCGAAGAGTTCCCTGTAACCCATTCGTATAATGAGACACAGATTAAATGGTTTAAAGCAGGAAGCGCTTTAAATATTATCAGAAATGCTAATAAGTTAACTTGATTCTCTGGTTGGATTAACTAATATCGGAGATGTTGTGGGCTATAAGAAAGAGGATGGTAAGGTTGTTCCTATTCAGGGTAAATTATACTACAGAGGCATTGATATCGAAGATATCACCATGGGGTTTCAGAATGAGAACCAGCACGGTTTTGATGAGACTGTGTACCTTTTATTGACAGGACATCTTCCCAATAAGGACGAGCTGAAGAAATTTTCGGAACAAATGGCTTCGTTAAGGTCTTTGCCGGATAGTGTACACACCGTATTGAGGAACTTACCTTTTCATCAAGAAGGATAATCCGCCCGGCATTTAGAAACGTGTTCGGCAGGAAGGAGTACATTCATATAAATGAAAGGTAAAAGTAAGTATCCTGTAAGATATAGTACTATGTTCCGGCATATACCAGTAAAGCCAATCCGGACAGATACGCAATGAACATAAACAGGATCAGCGTGTTAACCGATCTTGAAGCTCCTCTGAATTCTTTCCAGATAAATACTCCCCAGAGTGCTGCGATCAGAGTTGCTCCCTGCCCCAATCCGTAGGATATTGCGAATCCTGCTTTCCCTGAGGCAATTATGCTCATCGACATACCCGTGCTCCAGATAATACCTCCCAGAATTCCAGTCAGATGAACACTGAAACTGCCCCCGGCATAATCCCGGAATGAGAGTGACTCGCCTTCAATAGGCTTTTTCATAAGAATATAGTTGAAAACAAAATTGCTGATCAAAACTCCGGTTGCAAAGAATAAAACAGCAGAGTATGGGGTAAGTTTTCCTGGTTCAGGAGATACAAAATCGGTAATCATTGAACTTGCAACAAAGCGGTAGAAAAGAGACATCAGAATACCGGCAGAAACTGAAAGAAGAATCCCCTTCCTCGATACTTTCTGCATCGAAGCACTATGCTTTTTATATGCCATGGCATCGATAATAATTGCAGTTACAATAAGTCCTAATCCAATAAATAATACCACTGGATTGCCTTTTGGTGCAAATACATAGTTGATAATAACACCAAGAGCAAGGGCAATACCGACACCTACAGGAAAGGCAACAGCCATACCTGCAATCGCGAGAGCTGCAACCAGCAAGATATTGGAAGCATTAAATATTACACCACCCAGAAATGAGTTGAAGATATTTCTTGGTTCTGCCTGGACTATATCCGGAATAAAAGATCGGCCGTTTTCACCGGTACTTCCCAGTGTGAAACCCAGCAGCAGAGCGAAAAGCACGATCCCAAGAACATAATCCCAGTAAAAGAGCTCAAACCGCCAAGATTTTCCTGCAAGTTTCTGGGTATTAGCCCATGAGCCCCAGCAGAGCATGGTTACAATACAGAGTATGATTGCCAGAGAATAACTTTGTGGAATGAACATAATTATGAAGTTTAAAGTTGTGAATTGGGAGTCTGGAGTTATTTTTCGAAAGAGAATTTATAGTTTTCATTCTTTTTAGGTGCTGTTTTGAAGGTAATGGCTCCGGTTAAGTAAACATTTGTACCTTCAGATTCGGGGCGTTTTTCCCCTTTTACAACAAGTTTCACCGTATGCTCTCCGGGTTGAAGGTTCAGAGCATGCCATATACTTACGTTGGAGTGCTGTTGCCTTGAGAAATAATAGTAAGTATCAATTCTCCTGTGGGGCTGATCATCAATAAAAACATCTGCTATACCTCCGTCTCTCCACCAGTTACCTGTTAACGATATGCCTGTACCGGTGAATTTAATCTCTATTTCATCACCGGCTTTCCCCGTAACCACAGACTGGTCTCTCTGTTCACCACCACGTCCTGCCCTTACTTTATGCACCTGCCAGGCACCTCTCATCCTCCATTTATCCTTATCAAATACGGTGATTTTACTGTCAAAAACCAGATTGGGAAAAGCTACTTCAATTGCCGGAGGGACAGGTTCCTGGGCAATTATCCTGATCCTGTTCCCTTTTACCGTACCTCCATTTTCGGTTACAAACCTGGCTGCATAATTATATGTGTTTTCAACAGCCCTGTTAAATGAATAATCAGTATTGATAAAAACTGAATCACCGATTGCTTCGACTCCTTCCCTCATATATTCCGGGAAACCGCTAAATCCCTTAATTACTCCCAGAACTGCCAGTGCATTTGATGGATTGCAGTCTGAATCCTGCCCGCATCTGGTTGATATTTCCAGTGTCTTCAGCGGATCACCTTCCCCATAAAGTAATCCCATTACAATATAGGCCCCGTTTAGCTTTGCATCGATATTAAAGGGATCACCTGCACCGCAGATATCGACATCTCCCCATTTGTTTTCCAACTCCTGCCAGGCAGCCCTCCAGTCTGATGGATAGTGGTTGTGAAGCAGAATAACATCTCTGATTATCTTATAATAATCACTTTCTGCCGGAAGTGATTTTAAAGCTGTTTCAATAATCCTGAGAATGTCTGATTCAAAATAGGCCTCTGAGTATAAAGCAGCAACAAATACTCCACCATAAACACCATCCCCGTAATTCATAATATGTCCTATTTTATCCGAGATCTTAACAGCTGTCTGGGGCATGCCGGGACACATGAAACCGATATAATCAGCTTCTATCTGAAAATCAATATCATCGGCATGGAGATTGTATTCAGGAGTACCCGACAGAGGGGCAAATATACTATCGAAATAATTCTTACGCGCCTGCATATTTGCATGCCATAGGGAATAACCAGCCTTAGCAAACATCTCCTGGAACTGTTTTGCGGGAGCATCAATTCCATATTTGTCCATCGACATAAGAAAAGTGAGTTGAACATAAAGATCGTCCTGCCAGATACTGCCCGTAATATCGTCGGGTGTCCATCTTATTGAGTCTTCATATATCTCCTGCCTTGCACGGAATTCTGTAGGAGCACCATAAGTTACGCCAATCATCTTACCTGCCCAGCCACCGGCAATCTTGTCTTTTAAAACTTCAGCTTTTATTGTTCTGAATTCATCTGATTTGTTCTTGCATGAAAGAACAGTAAGAATAATTGCTGAAAAAGAAAATAGGATAATTACTTTTTTCATGACTATGCCAAATTATTTTATGTTTTTTATTACCGGAATATGCATCATCCTGTCTTCGATGAATTTGCTCATTTCGCTGACCGGCATTTTCTGCATCACATACAAATGTTTTCCATCAGGGTTGTCCTCCCAGCTATTACTTCCATTTATGTTAATAATTATAGTTCCCTTCCTTGTTTCAAAGAAACCTTCCGTTCCGTAAACAGCAATAAGCACAGCCGTTTCATCCCAGCTCATACGACCGTACCTGTCCTCTTCAGAGAGGGGAATACTAATACGGAACACATCTTTCACAGGACTTTTTGTGATATCAGAATTTATAAGTCGTAAACCTGTACGTATTTCCCATCCTATTTCAAATCCCGTAAAAATGATCTCACCCGGCCAGTTTTCAAAAACATACTTTGATGCTGTTGAATCCATAAAGACATTAAACTCTCTGCCTTTTGGGAACCTTCCTGCCATTGAAACAAGCCTCTTTACTTTTTTCCCGACGAGTTCCTTTCCGTTCAATGAGGATATATCATCAGGTTGAGAACGAAGCAGATCATTCAGATTAGTCAGAAAACCAACGGTAACAATTGTTACACTTTTATCGGATTGTTCATTAAGTATTTTTCTATAGAGAGTTACAGCATCAGTAACTTCTGATGTTGAAATAATCTTATGAGGATACGTAGCCACGATTGAGTCGGCCCAGTGCTGGGATGATCCGCGGCTTAAACCCTGGTTTTTTGGTGCACCGATCGTTAAATCACCCCGTCCGAAATATGTGTTGATAACATCTATTGATGGTGCAACCAGCTCATGTTTATTGGAAGATACTGTTGCCAGTATTTCAGCTTTCCCACTATCGGCCATTGCATGAAGAAACGCAAGAGCTCCGACATCATCGTAATCGGGACCCAGGTCGGTGTCAAAAATTATTTTGACAGGTGTGGTAGATTTTTCTTTAGACATATTTCCACAACCGTAAAGCAGTAACATCACGATTAAGAAAGATAAAACAGATGATTTTTTCATTAAGAAAATCTTTAAAGTGTTTTTATTATTACATTCATCGCAGGGACTTTGGATGCAACCTCCCTACAACAATATTTCTTTTCTGTAAGGTGCTGATGCCTGTGCTCCAAGGCGGATTACAGATACCGCGGCCACCTTGTTTGCAAAAGCAACTGCATCCTTAAGGTCTCTTTCCTCGGCAAGTGCCACTGCCAGTGCACCATTAAAAACGTCACCGGCTGCTGTTGTATCAACAGCATTTACCTTTATCGTAGGTATAAGATCCGATACTTCTCCGGATTTCAAATAGGCGCCTGCTTCCCCCAGGGTTATGATTACATTTGTTACACCCATTTCCATCAGTTTTGAGGCGGCCAGTTCAGCAGAGTGAATATCATTAATTGATATTCCTGTCAGTTCTTCGGCTTCTATTTCATTAGGTGTTACCATCCAGATATTTTTAAGAAGGTTTTCAGAAAGTGCTTCTGCAGGGGCAGGATTAAGGATTACTTTCATTCCACATTCATTTGCTGCGGCAGCAGAAAATTCAACTGTTTGCAAAGGTATCTCAAGTTGAAGAAGTAATATTTTGTATTCGTTGCAGTCGAAGAGATGAGCAGGAAGATCTTCCGGTTGCAGGTTGCTGTTTGATCCGGGAGCTACTACGATGCTATTCTCACCTTTCGAGTCGACAGTAATTAACGCCACCCCCGAAGGAAGTACGGGATCTTTGACAATATACTGGGTATCAATACCTTCTCTCATTAACAGGCCAACAGTCTGATTGCCAAATAAGTCATTTCCACGTTTGGTGACAAATGTTACTTTGCAACCAAGACGGGCAGCAGCTACAGCCTGGTTGGCACCTTTACCTCCCGGATTCATCAGGAATTTTCCTCCAAGGATCGTTTCACCGGGTGCCGGCAAACTTTTAGTTTTGATCACCATGTCGGTGTTTGAACTGCCTATAACGAGAATTCTGCTCATGTCTGGAGAATTGAAGCCCTGGTTATATTTTTCAGGTACTGAAAATTAAAACAAAATTTTATTTTAACAAAGGGATTTAAAAAATCATATTTCACAAAGAATAGCTTAAAATGTTTTATGCAATTTCCGGATTTCAAACCATTTGGTTATTTTTAATATTTAAATAACTTTATCCCTTCCACGATAAACATGAAAAATACTCTGTTCAGGTTTTTCTTTAATTCTGTCTGCACTTTTAATAATTGGATCCGTTATAACATACCTGGCAGGAAATATTACAGGTGCTGTTCTTGACAATTGGTGGAGTGACAGACCGGTTAAGGAAGAGAAAAATAATTAATAACTCAGGAATATTATGAACAAGAAAATTGTAACGTTCGGGGAGATAATGCTGCGATTGGCTACTCCCGGACACCAGCGTTTTTCGCAGGTAACGTCATTATGTGCCTCTTATGGAGGAGGTGAAGCTAATGTAGCTGTTTCACTTGCATACTTCGGCTTAATAACCGAGTATGTAACCCGTCTTCCGCAGAATGATCTCGGGCAGGCTGTCATAATGGAGTTGAAGAGATATGGTGTCGGAACAAGTCATATACTTAGAGGAGGAGAAAGACTGGGGATTTATTTTCTTGAAACTGGATCAGTATCCAGGTCAAGTAAAGTTGTTTATGACAGAGCTCATTCTTCAATAGCAGATATCAAGCCAGGGATGATTAACTGGGAGAGTGTTTTTGATGGTGCCTCGTGGTTTCACTGGACAGGTATTACTCCTGCAATTTCAGAAGGTGCTGCCCTGGTATGTCACGAAGCTGTTACTGTTGCAAGGAAGAAAGGGATAACTGTCTCGTGCGACCTTAATTTCAGAAAAAACCTCTGGAAGTGGGGCAAAAATGCATCCGAGGTAATGCCTGACCTGGTTAGAACCTGTGATATTATTCTTGGAAATGAGGAAGATGCAGAAAAAGTCTTCGGAATTAAAGGCGATGCCACAGATGTTTCACGCGGTGAAGTTAAAGGAGCTGATTATGAACCGGTTTGCAGTAAACTGCAGAAACTGTTTCCACAGGCAAAGAAAGTAATAATTACATTGCGTGGCTCAATAAGTGCTGATCATAATACGTGGTCGGGAGTTCTTTTTGACGGAAAGAAGCTTTTTGAAGCTCCGGTATACCAGATCACACATATTGTTGACAGGGTAGGAGGAGGCGATGCGTTTATGGCAGGGCTAATCTATGGACTGCTTAACTGGTCCGGTGATGACCAGAAAGCCTTGAATTTTGCTGTTGCCGCTTCATGCCTGAAACACACTATACATGGTGACTTTAACCTTGTTACAGTAGCCGAGGTTGAGCAGCTGATGAAAGGTGATACCTCCGGACGGGTAATACGATAATCGTGGGATTGTCTAAAAAGTTTTTCAAAACAGCCCCCAACCAAATCGGATCAACTCCAAAGCCTGTCGTGAGAACGTTTATCGTTCCACTCCGGTGTCGGTTCAAAGAAGCCTTTAGCTCTTGGATGAAGATGCTTTTTAACCTCCTCTTCATTTAATTCTATCCCCAGACCCGATGAATCAAGCGGAACATTTGCAAATCCCTTTGTGATCATGGGTTGTGAACCAGTTACTTTAACAAGGCTTTCCCACCATGGTGTATCAACACTATGATGCTCAAGAGAGAGGAAGTTCTGTGTTGCTGCGGCGCAATGAACATTGGCCATGAAACAAACAGGTGTTCCTGCCATATGCATGGCCATAGCTACACCCGACTCCTCAGCATAGTCTCCTATCCTTTTAGTTTCAAGGAGCCCGCCAGATGTGGCAAGATCAGGATGTATAATATCAACTGCCCTGGCATCCAGAAGGGGTTTGAATCCTCCTTTTAGCATATAGATGTCCTCTCCTGTGCACGTTGGGGTTTCGATGGCGTCAGATACAGTTCTCCACTGTTCGGTGTAGAACCAGGGTACCATATCCTCAAGCCAGGCAAGTCTGTACTTTTCCATAGCTCTGCCGAAACGGATGGAATTATTAATATCAAAATGCCCGAAATGGTCTGCACACAATGGCATTTCATAACCTACTACATTTCGTACCTGCTCTACATATTCAGCCATCCCTGCCAGTCCTTTGTCGGTTATCTGTACCTGGGTGAAGGGATGGAGTGTACTCCCGTATCCCATGTAATCTCTGAGATCATACTGACCCGTTGCTCCATTCCAGAACTTAGTATTAACGAGGGAATCAGGCTGGTTAGCGACCACATGAATTCCGAGGTCCATTTTAAGCCAAGTAAATTCCTGTATTTCAACCCTTCTTCTCATTGTTTCCGCGAAAGCAACAGGATCTCTAGCTCCAGGTGTATCTGCATAGAGCCTTACCTTATCGCGGTATCTTCCGCCAAGCAGTTGCCATGCAGGAACATTGTAAGCTTTTCCGCACAGATCCCAGAGTGCCATTTCAACTGCACAAACACCCCCTCCCTGGCGTCCATGATAACCATACTGCCGTATAATTTTGAATATCATTTCTACATTGCATGGATTAAGACCAAGGATACGGCTTTTGAGCATCAATGCATACCGCTCATCTGCACCATCCCTGACCTCTCCCAGTCCGTAAATCCCCTGGTTGGTATCTATCCTGATTATAGCTGTCCGTCCGACATTGCCTACAACAGCACAACGCATATCGGTTATTTTAAGCTCTGAGGGACTGGATGCTCTGTTTACCTTTGAGGTTGTCTGAGCAATTGTATCCTCAATCGAAGAATGCATAAAACCACCCAGGGCTATACCACCTAGAGCCGCTTTTTTCAGAAAACTTCGGCGGCTGTTATCTGATTGACCTGTAATGTTTTGGGATTTAAGAATCTCATCTTTTTCCCTGATTTTCCCGCTTACGATTATTTTCTTCAGAGTCTCTTTCATATCGTTATTGTTATAAGTTAAACATTTTACCAGTTACATTATTTTAAATTAAAGCCTTCAATCGCTCTCAGCCCTTAAACATATATTACTGATACGTGAAAGATAGCACTTCTTTTGGATTTAACATATATTGTGCTGTTACAACATGCCCCATCGAACCAACGTTCTGACCACGGATAAAGAGGCAGAACAGAAGGAATGCTATTTTCTTATTCATAACTAATTAGCTTATAATTATATTATTATGATAATCAATAAATATTTTATTAAGATTTGAATAGTTGACATTAATAATTTAGGGGAATTTTATAATTTGGCTTTATTAATACTTATCTGAAACAGGTGCTTAATTTTAACTATTATGAAATAGCCATGATACAAATAACACCGACCGGGATGAATATTTCTCTTCATGGCTATTCCATCTGACCATTAAAAATTAAAAAATATACAGATGAAAAATAAATTATCAGTTTTCTTCCTCAGTTCTTTTTTTATCTTTTCTTCATGCGGGAAGGATAAATCCATTGAAAAGGTCATTGATGAATCTCTGGCTTTCTCCCTGAAACAGTACAGCCTTATGGCAGATGTCATCCTGGAAAAACCTGATCTTCTGCCCAGAACCATAGATACAGCAGGCAATCTTGTCACGGCGGGATCAGGCTGGTGGACAAGCGGATTCTTCCCGGGCAGTCTATGGTACCTTTACGAATACTCAGATGATGAGAAGGTAAAGGAGTCTGCTGTGAGCATTAATTCCAGGATAGAGAAGGAGAAAAATAATAAAGGAACACATGATCTGGGATTTATGCTTTACTGCAGTTTTGGCAATGGTTTCAGACTTACCGGTGACGATAATTACAAAGAGATACTTCTTACCGGAGCAAAATCCTTATCAACACGTTTCCGGCCCACTGTCGGTTGTATTCAATCGTGGAACAGCAGAAGGGGATGGCAGTGCCCTGTAATAATTGACAACATGATGAACCTGGAGTTTCTGATGTGGGCGTTTAATGAATCTGGAGATTCAAGCTATTATAATATATGTGTAAGTCATTCAGATACAACAATAAAGAATCATTTTCGTCCTGACTTCAGCTCTTATCATGTAGTATCATATGATACTATCACAGGGAACATTGAGGTAAAGCAGACGCATCAGGGAGCAGCTGATGAATCTGCGTGGTCAAGAGGGCAGAGCTGGGGGCTATACGGCTATGTGGTTATGTATCGCGAAACCGGGCTCGATAGATATCTTGAACAGGCTGTTCATATTGCTGATTTCATGATTGATCATTCGAATATGCCTGAAGATATGATACCTTACTGGGATTTCAATGCTCCGGGGATACCTGATGCGAAGAGAGATGCATCAGCAGGAGCAATCATGGCATCTGCCCTTATTGAACTGAGCCGTTATGTGGAGCCTACGGCCCGGGAAAGGTACATGCACGTAGCTGAGAGGCAATTAAGAAGCCTCTCATCGTCTGCATACCGGGCAGAATTGGGTGAGAATGATAATTTTATTCTGAGACACAGTGTGGGATCCATTCCCGGTAACAGCGAAGTGGATGTTCCGCTTACTTATGCAGATTACTACTTTATTGAAGCACTGATGCGGTACAGGAATCTTATTGATAACAAGTAGAATTTGAAGCTAAGGCAGGTGTTCGTTAAAAATCGATCATTGCTTTCATTACTCCGTCCCTGTAATCAGCAACGAGATCGAAAGCCTCTTTAGTTCGGTCAAATGAAAAGCGATGGGTTACCATGTTTGCTATATTTATAGCACCACTCATCATCATTTCAAGTGCCGGTTCAACACAATCTAACTGGCGGCGGATAAATTGCAGTGAGATCTCCCTGCGACGTGTTGTATCAACACTCATTGACCACCTGTCAGATTCAGGAATGCCTACAACAACAAGCATTCCTCCCGGTTTCAGTATGTCAACAGCCTGATCCAGTGCTTCCTGCTGACCGCAACATTCATAGACAATATCAAGACCCAGTGGTACCAGCTCTTTTAATTTTCCAACAATATCGGTTTCGAGAGGATTCCCTGTCCAGGTGACATTTTCCTTATGGGCAATTGCAAGTCGTTCATTCACCTTATCAGTTACATAAAACTTGCTTGCTCCCCGTTCCATGGCAGCAAGCAGAACACTCATGCCTATAGGACCAAAACCAAGAATACCGATTGAAGCACCTTTAACACCGATCGATTTTTTAACAGAATAAACTCCGATTGCAAGAGGTTCTGAAATTGACCCATGATCAGGTGTCAGGTTTCCGCCAAGAGGAAAGCAGCTGGCCTCTGGCATCACGATATATTCCATCAGACATCCTTCTGCCTGGCCAGGACAACCTAAAAACCTGAGTTTGCGGCATGTATGATGTCGCCCGGCAAGACACTGGTCACATTGCCAGCAGGGCATGGAAGGCTCAATTGCAATG
>Ga0307430_1001092_pt1 | contig 20711 bp, 20 predicted proteins | sample SalMarWE160130MG_FD_202159 | JGI IMG/M metagenome (GOLD analysis project Ga0307430, IMG submission 202159) | Salt marsh sediment microbial communities from the Plum Island Ecosystem LTER, Massachusetts, United States - WE1603-130 | ecosystem: Environmental > Aquatic > Marine > Intertidal zone >...
CAGTTGGCCTGCGACATGACGCCGAGCACCAAGGTGGTTAGCGCCGACGGTGAGGTGCTTGCGGAGTTGACGCAGGAGCAGGGAGAGGCCTTCACGCTGGCCGAGGTGCATCTATCTGAGCGAAAGCCATCTCCACGAGGGTCGCAGCCAAAGTCGGTGGTGCCCGGCCTCGTCTATTCCCTTTTCGACGTTTGGTTCCCGGCCTTGACCAAACCGGTCTATCGTAGGGGCTTGCGCCGGATATCGAAGGTGAGGAGGTAAGCGATGGCAATATATGACATCTCGCTAGCAATTTCCGAGTCGCTCGTCGTCTGGCCCGGCGACCCGCCGGTTCACATCACCCAGCCGCGTCATATAGATAGGGGGGATCGCGCAACCGTCTCGCGCTTGGAGATGAGCGCGCACACCGGCACGCACGTGGACGCGCCGGCCCATTTCATCCAGGGTGGGGCGGGGGTGGACGCGCTCGACCTCAGCGCTCTGGTCGGATTGGCACTGGTCGCCGAAGCGCGGGATCTGGACGCGCTCACGGCGGACGTGCTGGCCGAGCTGGCGATCCCGCTCGGCACCGAGCGGGTGCTCTTCCGCACGCGCAACTCCAATCTCTGGGCACAGGGCGAGCGCGAGTTCCACGAGGATTTCGTGGCCATCACCGAGGACGGCGCGCGCTGGCTGATTGAGCGTGGTATCCGGCTCGTGGGCGTGGACTATCTTTCGGTCGGCCCCTTCAGTGCACTCGTACCCACGCACGAGATGCTGCTTCAGGCCGGCATCGTCCTGGTCGAGGGGTTGAACCTGAGCGGCATCAGACCGGGGATGTACCAACTCGTGTGCCTGCCGCTCAAGATCGTGGGGGGCGATGGCGCGCCTGCGCGGGCGATTTTGATGGATTAGGAGATTCCTATGCTTCTAGCTGGCGATGTTGGCGGAACCAAGACCAACCTGGCCGTATACTCACCCGAGTCTGGGCCGCGTGCGCCATTGGCGGAGGCGACGTTTTCCAGCAGCGCTTACGCGAGCCTAGAGGCACCGGTGAGCGAATTTCTTGCACAGCATGACGTGGAGATAACGCGGGCCAGCTTTGGCGTGGCCGGGCCGGTAGTGGCCGGGCAAGCCAAGATCACCAACTTACCCTGGGAGATGGCCGAGGGGCGTCTGGAAGAAGTGTTGGGGTTCCCCGTTCGATTATTGAACGACCTGGAAACCGTCGCCTATGCTGTGCCTTTCTTGCAGCCGGAAGACCTGGAGACGCTGAATGAGGGTGAGGTGGCTCAGGGCGGAGCCATCGCCATCATCGCACCGGGCACCGGTTTGGGAGAGGCTTATCTGGCGTGGGATGGGTCGCGCTATCGGGCCTATCCCTCCGAGGGAGGGCATGCTGACTTTGCGCCCAACAATCGGCTTGAGGCCGATCTGCTGCGCTATCTGCAGGATCGCCTCGGCCACGTCAGCTACGAACGGGTTTGCGCCGGGCAGGGAATCGCCAACATCTATGACTTCCTCAGGGACAGCGGTTATGAGGAGCCAGCCTGGCTGGCGGAGCGATTGGCCGCTGCCGACGATCCTGCGCCCGTCATCGCCAACGCTGCGCTCGATAAAGATGCGTGCGAGATATGTAGCGCTGCGTTGGACGTCTTTGTCTCTATCTTGGGAGCGGAGGCAGGCAATCTGGCGCTCAAGGTGCTAGCCACCGGCGGCGTCTACCTGGGAGGCGGCATTCCGCCACGTATCTTGCCCCTATTGAAGCGGGATGGCTTTATGGAGACTTTCCGGTACAAGGGGCGTTTTTCTGACTTGCTGGCGCGCGTGCCTGTACACGTGATCTTGAATCCCAAAGCCGCGCTCCTGGGCGCTGCCTGTCACGTTTTGGAGCTTTAAGGGGGGATGCGGGCTCTCCAACCTGCGGATGATGGGGAACGCGGGCCGGGGGAACTCGACCTGGCGGACATTGGAATTCCCCCGGCACTTTTAGCGGCTCGGTCTCCGTCGAACCGTTGTTCGGAGAGAGGTGTTGGGTGCGGCTGGTCGCCGACAACGAGGCCTTTACAAATTTATTCCTCTGTAGCAAGCATGATGAGTAGAACGCTATCCTCTTCGAGGAGGCCGGCGGGGACGTAGCCGACGCCGAGTCCTTGCTTGGTTCGTTCCCATCCGATCATCTTGAAGGCCTCGGTGTCTTGAAGGGTCTCGTCCGACGACTTCCAGTCGGTGTCGGCCAGCTCGTCGGCGTAAAAGCTCTTGACGTCGTCCCAGGTGGTGTTGGCCGGGAGGGTATAGATTTTGAATTCCGCGGTCACGTTCTCATCCGTGGCTGCTTCCGACTCGAGACTTTCTATCAGGTTGTCGACGTCGGGGTTGTCTCCGGTCCCAATGGCAGTCGCGCCATCGTAGACTGGGATGTCGCTCATAGGGACTGGCTCAGACCCGCCGCAGGCCAATGCCAGCATCAGAACTACCAGGCTGAGCGAGACGATCAGGATTTTCTTTTGCTGTTTCATTTGGATTCCTCCTTACTTGTAGGTTGGGGACCGGTTGGTGATGCCAACGGTCCGGAGTGTAGCTTACGTACAGATTATACTCGAAAGGCGTAACGAAATCGTCACGAGTTGAGGCGTTCGGTGAACGAGGTGAATAATAAAGAATAGCACAAATCTATTTCATGTCAAAGGGGGGAGACCGGTAGATGACGGATTTATACAGACTTGATCGATCGGCCAGCCTGGGTGGTTATCGGCCCGCTGTTGACGCTGCCCTCGCCGAGATGGCCGACGAGCGGATCGCGGCCCGTATCTGGGCTCACGATCACACCGTCTGGAAGCCGGAGCCTGCTGAGATCGCCAACAGGCTGGGGTGGCTGCACATCGCCGAGACGATGGTGGAGAACGTGCCGCGCATGGAGGCGCTGGCCGCCGAAGCGCGGGAAGCGGGCTATACTCACGTCTTGCTCTTGGGGATGGGTGGCTCCAGCCTAGCATCGGAGCTTTTCAGCAAGACGTTTGGCGCGCGCGCCGATGGTTTATCTCTGACTGTGCTCGATAGCACCGACCCCAGCGCGGTGCTGGCCCAGGCCGAGCGGCTTAATCCGGCTCGCACGCTCTTCATCGTCGCCTCCAAGTCGGGCGGCACTGTGGAGACGCTTTCTTTTTGCAAGTTCTTCTACAACCAAGTTGTGGAAGCAGTGGGCAAAGATGAGGCTGGTGAGCATTTCGTTGCTATTACTGAGCGTGACAAGGAACTGGTCGGGATTGCTGAGCAGCTTAACTTCTGTGTCTTGGTCATGAATGATCCAAACATCGGTGGACGATTCTCTGTCCTCTCTTACTTCGGCCTGCTGCCGGCGACGCTGGTGGGGGTGGATGTGGCGCGTCTGCTCGACCGGGCAGTGGCGATGATACGCGCTTGCGGCCCAGGTGCGCCGACGGTGGAGAACCCCGGCGCGTGGCTGGGCGCGATCCTGGGCGAGCTGGCCAAGTCCGGGCGCGATAAGGTGACGTTCGCCGTCTCGCCCGCCATCGCCAGCTTTGGCGATTGGGTAGAGCAGCTCGTCGCCGAGAGCACCGGCAAGGAGGGCCAGGGGATTCTCCCGGTGGTGGGGGAGCCGCTGGGCACGGTTGGCGTCTACGGCTTTGACCGGCTTTTCGTCCACTTGCGGCTCGAAGGCGATGAAACGCTTGATGCCGACCTGGCGGCCCTCGAAGCTGCCGGTCATCCGGTGGTGCGCTTCAACCTGCACGATGTGTACGATCTCGGCGGGCAGTTCTTCCTGTGGGAACTCGCCACAGCGGTGGCGGGCTATCGCCTGGGTATCAATCCATTCAACCAGCCCAACGTCGAATCGGCCAAGGCGCAGGCGCGCAAGATGATCGCCGAGTACAAGGAGAAAGGCGTGCTGCCCGGTGTCGAGTCGGCGCCGCTGACCGCCAGGGCGCTGAACGAGTTTCTGGCACAGGCTCAACCCGGCGATTACATTTCCCTGCAGGCCTACGTCCAGCTGACGGACGAGACCGACGCAGCGCTGGCTGAGCTACGCCTCAAGCTGCGCGATAAGCTACGCCTGGCGACGACGGTCGGCTACGGCCCGCGCTTTCTGCACTCCACCGGCCAACTGCACAAGGGCGACAGGGGCAACGGCCTCTTTATCCAGTTCACCCACGATCCACCGCAGGACGCTGCCATTCCCGACGAGGCGGGCAAGCCAGAATCGTCCGTCACCTTCGGCGTGCTCATCGCCGCCCAGGCCCTGGGCGACCGGCAAGCGCTTTTGGATAACGAGCGGCGCGTGATTCGTTTCCATCTGGGGAGTGACGTTGTAGGTGGGTTGAAAAAGCTAAGCGAGGCGCTCTGATGGTAGATGTGGCCGATCTCAAACGCCAGGCCGCCGAACGGGCGGTGGCGTATGTCGAATCGGGGATGGTCGTGGGCCTGGGCGAGGGCAGCACGGCCGCCTTTGCCGTGCGCCGCATCGCCCAGTTGCTGGAAGAGGGAAAGCTGCGCGATATCCTCGGCGTGCCGTGCTCTCGCAAGGTCGAGGCGGAGGCGCGTGGCCTCGGTATTCCACTGACCACGTTGAACGAGCATCCCGTCATCGACCTGACCATCGACGGCGCGGATGAGGTCGATCCAGACCTGAACATGATCAAGGGCGGGGGTGGGGCGCTTTTGCGGGAAAAGATCGTTGCCCAGGCCAGCCGCCGCGAAATCATCGCCGTCGACGAATCCAAGCTCTCGCCCGCGTTGGGCACGCACTGGCCGGTACCGGTGGAGGTCGTGCCCTTTGGCTGGCGCACGCAGGCGGCTTTCCTGGAGTCGTTGGGCGCGGAACCCGTCCTGCGTCTGGCGGACGATGGTACGCCGTTCGAGACCGATCAGGGTAATCTAATCCTCGACTGCGACTTTGGTCCGATCCCCGACCCGGCGCAACTGGCGCTCAGGTTAAAGGCCCGCTCCGGCATCGTGGAGCACGGGCTGTTCCTGGAGCTGGCGACGGAGGTCGTCGTTGCGGGCGAAGTGGGCGTGCGACATATCAGGCGTGAAGTGTGAAACGTGAGGTGTAAAACGCACGTGTTGGATTTCCCCTCAGCTCCCTTTCCCTAGCAGGGAGAGGGCTGGGGTGAGGGTGGCTCCGCAATGCGCAGAATTCTGCTAGTTCAACGTCGCACTACCCTCCCCCTACCGATCGTGAACGGTCGGCCCCCTCCCTAAGAGGGAGGGGTGAACGCTTACATTCCGGTTTTTCTCCCTACACACCTCGCTCCCGAATACACTGGTAAACTCCCCGACTTACGCTATAATAGCCTGCATCTGTACCCAGGATCCAGGAGAAATGCATGCCCCAGTTTCAACGACCGACCGGAACGCTGGATATTTTGCCGGAGGATCAGCCCTACTGGTATCACGTGCGCGCCCGCGCCCGGCGCCTGGCGGAGTTGGCCGGGTTCGAGCGCATCGACGTGCCGATCTTTGAGGAGACCCAGCTCTTTGCCCGTGGCGTCGGCGAGGGCACCGATATCGTCGAGAAGGAGATGTACTCCTTCGAGGACAAGGGCGGCCACGATCTCACCCTGCGGCCCGACTTTACCGCCAGCGTGCTGCGTGCTTACATCGAAAACGGCATGCGCGTGCTGCCCCAGCCGGTCAAGTTCTATACCTTCGGCCCCATCTTCCGCTACGAGCGCCCGCAGGCAGGGCGGTATCGCCAGCACACCCAGTTCGACGTCGAGATCCTGGGCGACCGGGACCCGGCTGCCGACCTCGAGGTGATGGTGCTGGCCTGGGACCTGTATGCCGGTCTTGGCTTTCGCGATCTGGCCTTTCAGTTGAACTCGACCGGCTGCCCCAAGTGCAAGCCGAGGTACGTGGCCGTACTGAAGGATTACTATGCCGAGCATCTCGGCCAGGTTTGCGAGGACTGCCGTCGCCGCGTGGAGATCAATCCCCTGCGCGTGCTCGATTGCAAGGCCGACCAGTGCCAGCCGTTCATCGAGGCAGCGCCGCACATCATCGACTACCTGTGCGCGGAGTGCGCCGCCCACTTTGCCGAGCTGCGGGCATCCCTTGATCTACTGGACCGGGCGTACACCATCAACCACCGGCTGGTGCGTGGGCTGGACTATTACACCAAGACCGTGTTCGAGGTCTGGGCGGCCGGCATCGGCGCGCAGGCCGCCGTCTGCGGCGGCGGGCGCTACGATGGACTGGCAGAGATCATCGGCGGCCCGCCTACGCCCGGCGTGGGCTTTGGATCGGGCATTGAGCGCATCGTCCTGTTGATGAAGCAGTTAGAGGTGCAGGTGCCGCCGCTGCCGATTCCGCCCGTCTTTTTGGCGTATCTGGGGTCGCAGGCCAAGCGGGAAGCGGTGCGGCTGGCCGACGCGCTGCGCGCAGCGGACGTAGGGACCTGGTTGGCGTTCGGCCGGCGGGGCTTGAGAAGCCAGCTCCGCGAGGCCGACAAGCGCGGTGCGCGCCACGTCGTCATCCTGGGCGAGGAGGAGTTGGCATCTGGCGCGGCCACGGTGCGCGACATGAAGTCGGGTGAGCAGGTAGACGTGGCTCTGGCTGAGTTGGTGGATTGGTTAAAGATGCGAGTGTAGTAGGTTTCAACCTTGCGAAGGCTGACTGGGCCTTCGCAAGGTTAAAGATTTGGCTATGAAAATCGTCGGTATCCTCTACAATCCCCGTCCCGAGCGAGCGCTTCCCCTGGCAGGCGTGATCGCCATGTGGTTGAAGCAGCAGGGTTTGCAGGCGGAGATCGCCACGACGTATCAGGCCTCGGAGTCGTCCTTTCTGCAGGAGGCCGACCTGCTGGTGACGCTGGGGGGTGATGGGTCGATTCTGCGGGTGGCGCGGGCTGCGGCTCCCCACTCCGCGCCGATCCTGGGCATCAACCTGGGGCGCGTGGGGTTTCTCACCGAGGCCGAGCCGGACATGTGGAAGGACGTTCTATCGCAAGCTTTAGCGGGTGATTACTGGATCGAGGAGCGGATGATGGTAAAGGTAGCGGCCTTGCGTGGCGGCGAGGAATTGGCCCGGGCCACGGCGCTGAACGACGTGGTGGTCGGGAGGGGGGAACGCGCGCGCGTGGTGTATCTGCGCGCCGAGGTCGATGGGGGGTACCTGGCCTCTTACGCCGCCGATGGCCTCATCGTCGCCACGCCGACGGGATCCACCGCCTACGCGCTGGCGGCCGGCGGCCCGATCCTACCGCCGGAGCTGCGCAACATCGTGCTGGTGCCCGTCGCACCGCATTTGAGCATGGATCGCCCCGTCGTGCTTTCCGAGGGGGTCACGGTGCGCATCGTCGTCGCCGGGGGAAGGCCGGCGGTATTGGCGGTGGACGGGGAGGTGAAGGCGGAGCTGGTGGGCGGCGACGAGGTCGTGGTAGAAGCCAGCCCGCACACGGCCCGCTTTGCGCGGGTACAGGAGCAGACTTATTTCTACAAAACGTTGGTAGAGCGTTTAGTGCCGAGGGATCACTCGTCTAACCTCGGATTGATTTCATAGTGCTTTACAAGGAGTGGTGAGTATGAGCGAACCCCTGCATTGCGTCAACCATCCCGATGTCGAGACTTACCTGCGCTGCAACAAGTGCGGGAAGCCGATATGTGCCAAGTGCGCAGTGCGTACGCCAGTGGGTTATCGCTGCAAGGAATGCATCAATCTTCAACAGCAGGTCTTTTACGCCGACTTTCGCCCTATCCACTACGTCGTCGCTGCTGTGGTTGCGCTGCCGCTATCTTTGGCGGCCGGTGTGATCGTTCCGCTGCTGGGGTGGTACGCCATCATCCTGGGGCCGCTTGCCGGTACGGCCATTGCCGAGATCACGCGCTGGGCGATTCGTCGCCGCCGTGGCAGGTATACCTGGGTGATCGTCTGTGGGAGTATCGTTTTGGGAGCGCTGCCTATGCTGTTGTTGCCGCTGCTCGGCATGGCCGGCTTGGCTTTGCTTGGCGGATTTGGGGGCGATGTAGGTAATATAGCGGGCTACGCTCTGGGGGGCCTCATGGGCCTGCTGTGGCCCGGAGCCTATTTGGTGACGGCAGTGGGGGCGGCCTACTGGCGGCTGCGCCCCGGCAAGCGCGTGTAGAGGAGGGCGAGTTGCTGGTTGAGCTGCACATCCGTGATTTTGCCATCATCGACGAGTTGCAGTTGGCGCTCGCATCGGGGTTCTCGGTGCTGACCGGCGAGACCGGTGCGGGCAAGTCGATCATCGTCGACGCCGTCGAACTGGTGCTGGGCGGGCGGGCCGACATGACCGTCGTGCGCGCCGGCGCCGACCAGGCCATCGTCGAGGCCGCCTTTCGGCTGGAGCCGGAGCGGCAGGCGGCGATCGCCCCTGTGCTGGAGCGGGAGGAGTTGCAGGGAGACGAGGCCGACCTGCTGCTCCTGGGGCGCGAGGTGCGGCTGAACGGGCGCAACGTCTGTCGCGTCAATGGGCGGACGGTCACGCTGACGCTCTTGCGCGAGGTGGCCGAGGGGCTGGTCGATATCCACGGCCAGAGCGAGCACCTCTCGCTGCTGCGTGTGAGTCAGCACGTCAACCTGCTCGATCGGTACGCAGAATTGTGGCCGCTGCGGACGCAGGTGGCGGAGAAGGTGTCACAGGTGCGGGCGGCGCGGCGCGAATTGGCCGACCTGCTGCGCAGCGAGCAGGAGCTGGCGCGCCGGGCCGACCTACTCCAGTTCCAGATTGGCGAGATCCAGGCGGCGGCGCTTCAGCCTGGCGAGGAAGAGGCACTGACCGAAGAGCGGCTGCGGCTGACCAACGCCGAGCAACTGGCCGAACTGGCTACCGAGGCGCTTCAGGCGCTCGAGGGGGGTGGAGAGGAGGCCACCGGAGCATCCGACCTGCTGGGTGTAGCGTTGCGGGCTTTGGAAAAGCTAGCGCGCGTCGATCCGGCGCAGGAGCCCCAGGCCAAGACCGCCGAGAGTGCTAGCTACCAGGTGCAGGAGCTGGCCCGTAACCTGCGCGTCTATCAGGACGAGATTGAATACAGCCCGCGGCGCTTGCAGGAGGTGGAGGATCGGTTGGTGCTGATTCGCCGCTTGGAGCGTAAGTACGGCGCGACGATTCCCGACGTGCTGGCCCACGCCGATCGGGCGGCGCAGGAGCTGGAGACGATCACCCACAGCGAGGAGCGCATCGTTGAGCTGCGCGCCGAGGAGGAGCGGCTGCTGGCCGAGTTGAGCGAGCTGGCGGTGGCGCTTTCTGCCGAGCGGCGCGAGGCGGCCGAGCGCCTGGCGGCGGGGATCGAGATGGAGCTGGGTGACCTGCGCATGGAGGGCGCGCGGTTCGGCGTCGATTTTGGGTGGCGCGAGGACGAGCAAGGCGTTCCGGTCACAGAATCGCAGATCGTTCGACTGAGCGCGGCTCTCGAGCCTGTCGAGAGGCACGACGAAGTCTCCGGTCTCCAATCTCAGGTTTCGGTGGGGTGTTTTGCCTTCGATAGCTCTGGCATCGACCACGTCGAGTTCCTCGTCTCCCCCAACCCCGGCGAGCCGCTAAAGCCGCTGGCCAGGATCGCATCCGGCGGCGAGACCTCGCGGCTGATGCTGGCGCTCAAGACGGTGCTCTCCCGCGCCGATGAGACGCCGACGCTCGTCTTTGACGAGATCGACCAGGGCATCGGCGGGCGCGTGGGCGCGACGGTGGGCGAAAAGCTTTGGCAGTTGGCGACGGGGACGGGGCCGGGCGGCCTGCGCCACCAGGTGCTGTGCGTGACCCACCTGCCGCAGTTGGCCGGCTTTGGCGACGTGCACTTTCACGTGGAAAAGCGCGTGGAGGAGGCAGAGGAGGGCGAGCGCACCGTGACGCGCATTCTGTCTTTGGAGGGCCAGGCGCAGGTGGAGGAGTTGGCCCAGATGCTGGGCGCCGCCGGTGAGGCGGCCTACCGCAGCGCGGAAGAGATACTGGGGCAGGTTGCGAGTCGGAAGGCGGAGAGATGATTCCCCAGAAACTCTCCCTCGCCAACTTCATGTGCTACCGCCGGGTAGATTTGGACCTTGCCGGCATCCACGTCGCATGCCTGGTTGGGCCCAACGGCGCGGGCAAGTCGGCGCTGCTGGACGCCATCACCTGGGCGCTGTGGGGCAAGGCGCGCGCCCGGCGCGACGACGAGCTGATCCGCCTGGGCGAGGACGAGATGTCGGTCGAGCTCACCTTCGATCTGGGCGAGCAGACCTATCGTGTGTTGCGCCAGCGCAAGGCGGGCAAGCGCGGCAGCAGCCTGCTCGATTTTCAGGTGCAAGATTCCTCCCCCCCTATGGGGGGGACAGAGGGGGGGGAGGCACGCTGGCGTTCCCTCGCCGAGGGCACCATCCGCGAAACGCAGGCCAAAATCGAGCGCGTCCTGCGCCTCGACTACGATACCTTCGTCAACTCCGCTTTCCTGCGCCAGGGCCGCGCCGACGAGTTCACCGTCAAGACCCCCGCCGAGCGCAAGCGTGTCCTGGGCGACATCCTGGGCCTCGATCGCTGGGCGGAGTACGAGGAGCAGGTCAAGGAGCGGCTGCGAACCATCGAAAGCGAGGCGCGGGTCGTCGAGCTGCGTCTAGAGGAGATCGCGTCCGAGTTGGCCTGGCGGCCCGAGTACGAGGCGGCGCTGGCGGAGGCTGAAAAGGCAGTCGAGGACCTGAGCGCAGCGCTCCAGGAGGCCCAGGCCGCCTATCAAAAGATTGAGACGGCGCGCACAGAGCTCCGCCACGCCGAGGCGCAGATCGCCGAGTTAGGCGAGCGGCTCGCTCAGGCGGAGCGCGATCTGGCTGCCTTGGTGGAGGAGCGGGCCTCGCGGGAAGGGCGGCTGGCCGAGTACGAGGAGCTGTTGAGCCGTGCTAAAGAGATCAAGGCCGGGTACGCGGCCTACCAGCAGGCGGTCGAGCAGGAGCGGGCGCTGGAGGCCAAGCTGCAGCAATCGGTGGAGCTGAACGAACGCCGCTTGACGCTCGAGGCGCAACTGACCGAGGCGCGGCACGAGATCGAAAAGGAGCGTGAGGTCATCGCCCGGCGTATCCCCGAATTGGAGGCGCGCCTGCCCGACGAGGCGCTCGTGGCAGAGTACGAGGAAGTGCAGGCACAGCTTGCCCATCTACAGCAACTTTTGGAGAGCCGGGAGGCGGCGCGGGACGACCTGGTCCACATCGCCGAGGAGCGGGCCGCGCTCCGGGCGCGCAACGAGTCGCTGCACGCCGAGATGGACGCGCTCAAAGAGAAAATCGCCCAGTTGGAGCAGGCGGGCGCCGAGTGTCCGCTGTGCACGCAGCCCCTCACCGAGGATCACCGGGTAGAGCTGCTGTCCCAGTTCCAGGCCGAGGGACGCGCCAAGGGCGATACGTACCGGGGGAACCAGGCCACAGCCAAGGCGTTGGCCGATCAGGCGCGGGCGCTGGAGCGGCAGATCGACGAGAGCGGCGCGCTGCTGGACGAGCTGCCGACGCTGCAGCGGCGGGAGGCGGCGCTGGCCGAGCGCGTCGGACAGGGACTGCAAGTGAGGGAGGAGTTGGGGACCGCCCGGACAGAGCTGGCCGCGTTGGAGAAGCAGCTTGCCGACAAGGACTATGCACGCGAGGTGCGGGCCGACATGGCGCAGGTTTTGGCCCAGGCGGAGGAGTTGGGCTACGACGCGGCAGCCTATCAGGCGGCGCGGCAGGCGGTGGCCGAGGGGCAGCCCTTTGCCGAGCAAAAGGCGCGCCTGGACGCTGCCCAGGCGGGGAAGAAGGACGAGCAGGGGGCTCTCAAGCGCCTGGAGGAGACCGAGCAACGGCTGAGCGATAAAATGGCAGAAGACCGGGTGCGCTGTGCGGAGTTGGAAAAAGCGGCCGGGGAACTGCGCGAGCGCTTGGAGGGCGCACAGGCGGTCGAAGCAGAGCTGCAGCGCGTGCGGGGAGAGGAGGCCGCCGCCCGTCAGCGGCTGGGCGCGGCGCAGCAGAGCCTGGAGGCGTGCAAGGGTCTGGAGCGGCAGCGGGAAGATAAGCACAAGCGGCAGGATGATCTGGCCAAGGAGCAAGCTATCTACGACGAGTTGCGGACGGCTTTTGGCGTCAGAGGCGTGCCGGCGATGGTCATCGAGGCGGCGGTGCCCGAGATCGAGGCGGAGGCCAACCGGCTGCTGGCGCGCATGACGGGCGGGCGTATGCACGTGCGTTTCGATACACAGCGCGAGACGCAGGCAGGCGAGGTGCGCGAGACGCTAGAGATCAAAATTGCCGACGAATTGGGGACGCGCGAGTACTCGCTCTATTCCGGCGGCGAGGCGTTCCGCGTCAACTTTGCCATCCGCATCGCCCTCTCGCGGCTGCTGGCGCGGCGGGCCGGAGCGCAGTTGCAGACGCTGGTGATCGACGAGGGGTTCGGTACGCAGGACGCCCAGGGCCGGGAGCGACTGGTCGAGGCGATCAATGCCATTCAGGATGACTTTGCCCGCGTTTTGGTGGTCACGCACATCGACGAGTTGAAGGACGCCTTCCCCGCCCGCGTCGAGGTGACCAAGACGCCGGAGGGGTCGGTGGTCGAAGTGGTTTAGCGCAGGAGGGGGAGCATGACTCAAAGACAGCGCATTATCATTATTGTTCTGGGTGCTCTTAGTCTCTTTACAGCCATCCTTCTGTGTAGCCTCGTTATTCTCAACGTGTCGTCGCTCGGCAGGCAGGCGGCGCAGCCACTGCCTCCCTCGGACACACCTACTCCTACGCCCATTCCAACCTGGACGCTGACGCCGATACCATCTCCTACCATTCTGCCCACAGGTGTCCCCACGGCACTGCCCACGGTCACGCCTACGCCGCCGTTTCTCTCGCTGCAAGACCTGGAGGCGCTGGATCGGATCGAGCTGGAGGTCGCGGCGTTGCGCGGCCTGGAGCCGCTGCGCCCTGTGCCTCGATGGGCGATCACCAGGCAGGAGCTGCGCACCTATTACGTGGAGCCGATTCTCGACGAGCATTGGGAGGAGCAGCTCAACTCCTTGACGTTGACGCTGGTTGCCTTCGATCTGATGGAGCCGGGGCTCGACCTAGCATCTTTGCTAAAGTATTTACTCCCCGAGAGCATCGCCGGTTTCTACGATCCCAAGACCGGGGGGATTTACGTCGTGAGTGACACCGGCGCTATAGGAGAGTACGAACAGATCATCTTTGCCCACGAGTACGTCCACGCGTTGCAGGACCAGCATTTCGATTTGCTGGCCCTTGGCTTTGACGAATTCGGGTTCACCTTCGACCGCCTTGATCGCTTCAACGCCATCCGCGCCCTCATCGAGGGGGATGCTGAGCTTGTCGAGGATCAGTATTCTGGTGCGCTTCCCAGCGACGAGATGGCCTACGCGCCGCTGGCAAGCGTCTTTGAGCTTGGACCCGCTGTTCTCAAGCCCAAGGCCATCGACCGCAGTTTGCAGCAGCCCCCGATCGATGACGTGTTTCTGTTCCCTTACATATACGGCAAGCTGTTTGTGCAGGAGCTTTACGAACAAGGTGGTTGGGAGGCGGTCAACGATGCCTACGCCGACCTTCCTCAGTCTACCGAGCAAATCCTGCACCCGGCACGTTATCTGGCCGGTGACGAACCGGTCCTCGTCTCGGTGGCACCCTTGACCGATACCCTAGGCGCTGATTGGCGGCTCGTCTTTGAGGATCCGATCGGGGAGTTCATGTTGCGCATTTACCTGCAAAACCAACTCAGCTCCGAAGAGGCGACGAGGGCTACTGAGGGATGGGGTGGAGACCTCGGCGTCGTCTATTACGACGGCACCACCGGCGAGTTGGTGATGGTGTTGCGTTCGGTGTGGGATAGCCAGGCTGAGGCCGCAGAGTTCATGAGGGGCTACACGACCTACGCCGCTCGTCGGTACGGGTATCCGGCCAGCGGATCCTCCGGAGGGCTTTCGTGCTGGTATGGAGATGATACCCTGTGCGTGAGTTGGGCGGGCGATCAAGTCACGGCAGTGTTGGGGCCAGACCGGCAGACCGTCGACGAGGTGCTTGCCGCTGTCTCAGAATAGGGGGTAGCGTGACGGGGGTCTACCGTCTAGCTTTCGGATAGGTGTTACTCGCTCCCGACGATGCGCTCGTAGAGGGCATCTAGTTCCTCGTCGGAGTAAAAGTGGATCACCAACCGCCCGCCTTCGCCTTCGCGCATCAGGTCCACCTTTGTGCCTAACGCTCTGCGAAAGTCGTCCTCCAATCCCTTCGTCTCTGCCTTTCGCGCCCGCGTTTTTGGGGACGGTTTACGTTTGGGCCTTTTTTCTTCCCCGAGCCGCCGCCGCACCAATTCCTCGGTCTGTCGTACGCTCAATCTCTTGTTCTGGACGACGCCGAGGGCGCTTTCCTGCGCCTCGGCTTTCTCCAAGCCCAGGAGGGCGCGGGCGTGTCCCTCGCTGATCCTGTTTGCCAGCAGTGCCTCTTTCACAGCGCGGGTCGCATTTAGCAGCCGCAGCGTGTTGGCCACTGCCGTCCGGCTCTTGCCCACCCGCTTGGCCACCTCCTCCTGCGTCAGGCCGAACGCGTCCATCAACTGGTGGTAGGCCTGCGCCTCCTCCAGTGCGTTCAGGTCGGCCCGCTGGACGTTCTCCACCAGCGCCAGCTCCAGCATCTCTTTGGGGGCTGCGTCCTTTACGACGGCGGGAACCTGGGGCAGCCCCGCCAGACGCGCCGCACGCCAGCGCCGCTCGCCGGCGATCAGTTGGTAGCCGTCGACCGTCTTGGCGACGATGAGGGGCTGGATGACGCCGTGTTCCTCAATGGAGGCGGCCAGTTCCACCAGGTCTTGATCGCGGATCGGCGAGCGCGGCTGGTGGGGGTTGGGTGTGATGGAGGATAGGCGCACTTCGACTATCCCTGAGGCGGCCGCAGTGACCGGCGCTTCCTCCTCCGCAGCCGGTATCAGTGCGTCCAGTCCTTTGCCAAGCCCGCTCTTGCGTCGTGTCATCTTTCACCTCAGGTTAGTGGCTGTGATTTCTTGTCGCCCCGCAGCAGTTCTCGTGCCAGCGCTTCGTAGGCTATCGCTCCTGTCGATTGAGGGGCGTAGGAGACGATCGGCTCCCCGTAGCTGGGCGCCTCGCTCAATCGCACGCTGCGCGGGATGATCGTGTTGAACACGCGCCCCGGGAAGTGTCTCTGCACCTCTTCGACCACCTGCCGCGAGAGGTTCGTGCGTGCGTCGTACATCGTCATCACCAGCCCGCGCAGCCGCAGGTCGGGGTGGAGTGCCCGGCGCACCATGTCGATGATGCGTCCTAGCTGCGAGAGACCTTCCAGGGCTAGGTATTCGCACTGCACAGGGATGATCACCCCGTCGGCGGCTGCCGCCAGCCCGTTCACCGTCAGGATGCCCAGGCTGGGTGGACAGTCGATCAGCACGTAGTCGTATTGCTGATCCAGGCTCTCCAGCGCCTGGCGTAGGCGATATTCCCGCTGCGACAGGTTGACCAGTTCCACCGTCGCGCCGGCCAGGGACGGTGACGAAGGGGCCAGGTCGAGGCGCACCCGACTGGTGAGTTGCGTGACTTGGGCCAGCGGAACCTCGCGCATCAGTAGATCGTAGGTGGAAAGCTGCACGGTGCGCTTGTCTATCCCCAGCGAGGAGGTGGCATTGGCCTGTGGATCGATGTCGACGAGCAGGACGCGCTGGCCCAGCCAGGCCAGGTAAGCCCCCAGGTTGATGGCTGTCGTCGTTTTGCCGACGCCGCCCTTTTGGTTTGCCAGTGCGTAGATGATGGGCACGTCTTGTCCTCGGCAGAATCTTGAATTGCGCGTGACCCGTAATGCGTAAGTGCTCACCCTTGCGAAGGTTTGAAGTCAATTCACTGGCAGCATCGGCTTGGTTCAGCGAAACTGTGCCTGGTCACAAGCGCGATTCGGAACCTTCGCAAGGGTAGGCTGATCCCTCACGCTTTAGGCCCAGGGCCTGCTCACACGCCACAATCTCATCAGTCGTCGGCGTGCCGGACAAACCCTTTCGCGTCACCGACCGGGCGGCGACGCAGTTGGCGAGGCGCGCGGCCGTCCACGGATCGTCACTGCGCTGCAGCCAGACGAAGAACGCGGCGGCGAATATGTCGCCTGAGCCGGTCGCGTCTACCTCGCGCACGGCGGGCGCCGGGAAATGGCGGCGTTGGCCCTCCGCGTAGACCGTACACCCTGCTGCGCCCTGTGTCAGAACCAGCAGCCGTGTCTGCGCGGTGTATTGGCTCACCAGGGCCTCGTCACCTGCTACGTCCTCTTCGCTGAGCACGATGGCGTCCGCGCGGGCGAGGAGCGGTTCAGCTCCCTCCCATCGGCAGCGGCTGACGCACCCGGTCCGATCCCAACGGCGCATCCATCCCTGGGGGGTCAAGCCCACGAACGCGTCGCCAAACACGTCGACCAGTGCCGGGTCGCATTCCTGGGCTACCGGCCCCAGGTGGACGATGCTGCCGGCGGATGCGTTCCTCCAATCCTGCGGCACCATCTCCGGCACGAGCGTCTCGGCGGTGGCATGCAGCATCTGTCGCCGCCCGTTGGCGGTGTAGATGTTCTCGAACGTGGTCGTCGTGGCAGCGGGGATGCGGGCGACCAAGACGTCGCCCAGCGCGTAGCTCAGATCGAGATCGGGGCTGGCGCTGGTGACGGTGCCGACGCGACAGCCCAGCGCCCGCGCGGTCCGGGCAGCGTAAGAGACCGTCCCGCCGACTGTGAAATTGTCGTTCGCCAGATCGCGGGTTACGTGACCAATGGCCAGGTAGTCAAGACCGCGTTCAACAAGGTCGACCATGGCAGTCAGCAGCCAGCCGCTTTCGGTAACAGTCAGCAGTTGCGATGGCTAAGGGCCTGTAAAAGAATAACTTCCCGCAACGGCGCGACGAAAAGCACATTGAACCCGTCAGACGGCTGTTTTAGAACAAGCTTTTACAGGCCTGAAACGACAAGAACCGGCGTGTAGTTATGCAATCTGGGCCAAGGCACAGAAAGTTATTTCTTAACAAATCCTAACTGCTCATTGGCGTTTGGGGATGATGGTGACCTTGCGGCGGTCTCTTTCTCCGATGCTCTCGGTGGTTACGTTGGGATGGTCGCGCAGGGTCAGGTGGACGATGCGGCGTTCGTGAGGCGGCATAGGTTCCAGGACCACCCTGTGGTTGGTGCGCACGGCCTGTTCTGCCAGACGCTTGGCCATGCCGCGCAGCGACTGTTCCCGGCGTGCCTTGTAGCCATCCACATCCAGCACCAGATTAACCCGGCTCGTCGTTTCCTGCCCAACGATCAGCCGGGTAATGCGCTGTAGCGCGGCTAATGTATCCCCACGATGGCCTATCAGGACGTCAGTATCTGGGCCGCTTACGTCGAGCATCAGCGGTGCTTCTTCTTCACCCGGGGCAGCCTCGGCCCTCCGCACGTTGATCTTGACATCCTCCATCCCCATGAAGGTCAGCAGTTCCCGTAATGCCCCGCGGGCGATTTCGGCCTCACTTCTTTCCGGCACGGTTGGCTCTATCTCGACCTCTGGTTCTGGCTCTATTTTAGCTTCTACCACGCCTGGCTCTGCGGCGGGTGGCTCACCCGGCGTCGGGAGAACTGGTTGGGGTTTGATCGTCAGACGCACGGAGGCCTCTCGCGCGCCGAGCCCGAACACGCCTCGGCTGCCTTCATCGAGCACCTGAACCTCTACTGCGTCTCGGTCGATCCCCAGTTCCTCCAGCCCGGCGGCGATTGCTGCTTCGACGTCTGTGCCGGTTGCCTCAACTTTGCGCTCTATTTTTGCCATCGGTTATTCTCCTCTCGAACGTTCCCCTCACTCTTGCTTGGCCAACGTGCGTTTCGGGGAGTCGGTCTTTTTCTGCTTGCCATTTTTGATGAGATAGTACTGGGCGATGCGGATCAGGCTGGAGATGATAAAGTAGATGGAGAGCCCTGTCGCATAGTTGATGGTGAACATCATGAACATCAGCGGCATCATGACCTGCATCTGTTTGGTCATCATCTCCGACTGCGAGGGAGGGCTGTCGCTGCTGGAGGTGCTTTGGGAGGAAGGGCTCAATAGCTTTTGCTGGAGCCAGCTCGTGAGGCCGACCAGGAGGGGCAAGGAATATGACCACCATTGAACCATGTTGGGGGGTTGGCCCAGGTCCATCCCCAGGAACGTGCTCTGCAGCGGGACGAGGCCGATGACGCCAGGCAACCAGTGGTAGATTTGCTGGGAGAACTGGAACAGATCCAGAGGGGTGGAGGGTATACAATACCTGATGGCCGCGAGCAGGCCAAACCAGATCGGCATCTGGATCAAGAGGGGCAGGCATCCGCCCATCGGGTTGATGCCTTTTTCCTTGTAAAGCTTCATCGTTTCCTGCGACAGCCGTTCCTGGTCTTTGCCGTACTTTTTCTTGAGCTTTTCAAGTTCCGGCTGCAGTTCCTGCATCTTACGCGCCGACCGCTGCTGGCTCAGGGTCAGCGGCAGGGTGGCCATGTTGATGATGAGGGTCAGCGCGGCGATCGCTATGACGGTGTTTTGCCCTAAATAGGCGTACAGGAGCAGAATGAGATTGGCCAGTGGGTAGGCGATAAAATCGAACACTTTGATTATTCTCCAGTCTCTGATTCCTCAGGGGGTGGGTAAACCCATAGCTCCGAGTACCTTTCGCCCCCCTCCAAGAGTTCCAATGCCCTGACGCGGTAGGAGCCGTGGACCCGCGCTTCGTAGACCACGTCTCCGTCCACCACAGGTGTCACGTATCCCTTTCCCTCGCCTACCGCCGTCCATTTCCTGGAGCCGTCGTCGGCGTCCAGGGCATAAAGATTGCCATCCTGGCTGCTGACGAGCAACGTGCTTCCGTCTTCTGTCAACGCCGGGCCGGCCCGCACCGGTGCGTCGAGTTCTTTGCTCCAGAACACCTCGCCGCTTGTGGCGTTCAGGGCGTAGACCTTGCCTTTTACGTCGACCGCGTAGACGGTGTCACCGGAAATCACGGGGCTGCCCCAAAACCAGTTGTCGCCGGGCTGTTCATCCGGGTAGCGCCATATCTCGGTTCCGTCGTCTGCGTCGATGGCGTAGAAGCGATTACCGAACGTGCCGGTGTATAGGACGCCATCCCGCAGCGCCGGTGTGCTGGCAAAAGCGCCTTTGGCGGCGAACTTCCAAAGCTCCTCGCCGTCCGACAGGCGCAAAGCATACAGGTTGCTGTCCATCGAGCCGATGTAGACGGTGTCGCCCACGATGAGAGGTGTGGCCCACACGCGGTGGCCGGTCTTGAACGTCCATTCAAGATCGCCTGTATCCACGTCAAGCGCGTACACGTTGTGATCGCTGTTGCCGATGACAAATATACCGTCGGCGGCGACGCCGCCTTCGATATATTGCCCCCGGGCTTTCTCAAAGCGCCACATCTCTCCACCGGTCTCGATGTCAAGTTTTACGATGGGATAGGTGGCCTGGGATAAAAATCCCCTTGCGGTACTCTGGCTTGCTACGATCAGATAGCCCTCACCCACGGCCGGGGCGACGTAGACTGACCCAAAGGTGTTGTCTTCCGTGTTCTCTGGGATAGATCGTTCGAGTTCGCCGTCCGTTCCCAATATTTGAATTTGCTGCAGGTCGGCCACGTAAATCTTGCCGTCTTGGAGCGTCAGGCCGGTCCAACTGGTGGCTCGCACGCTGCCTCCGCAGACGCAGCCGCTAGCGCCCAGGAGCAGCGCTATCAATGCTACTGAAAGGACGAACCAGCGTAATATCTGAGGTCGCTTCAATTACTCATCCTCCTCAAGGTCGGGTACAGGGTCGTAGCCCCCCGGGTTAAAGGGGTGGCAGCGAGAGATCCGTTTGATGGCCAAATAGCCGCCGCGTAAAGCGCCGTAGCGGGCGATAGCTTCATAGCTATATTGAGAACAGGTAGGATGAAAACGACACGTAGGAGGGAGCACGCGCGAGAGGGTCATTTGGTAGAGACGGATGATTCCGAGCAGGATGGTCCTCATTCCTCCGTTTCCTCCAACGCAGTCACCTTGGAGGTGCGGCTGGATTTCTCACTTGTACTCAGGCTGGACCGTCTCAGTAGTCGGGCCAGCGCCTCTTCGACCTGCGGCTCTTTTGCTTCGAGTATCTTGGGGCGTGCGATCAACATCACGTCCCATCCGGTTTCGAGTTGGGGGTGGAGGTGTCGGGCAGCCTCACGTAAGAGCCGCTTGGCCCGGTTGCGGGCTGTTGCGCTTCCTACCTTGCGACTGGCGGTGACTCCTATGCGGCTCAGGTCAAGCCCGTTGGGCCGCGTGACCAACACCAATAGCGGGTGTGTCCACGATCGTCCCTCGCTGTACACCTGTCGCACATCGTTCCTGTGTCGCAACCTGATCCGACGTTCCATTGCCAATGGCAGGCCGTGTCAAGCGAGATCACTTCCGGCGCCGTGGTCGCTGCGAGCTCTCCTTCCAGTTCAGTTTCTTGGCCCAACTCCGGCTTACAGTCAGCCGCTTACGTCCCTTTGCCCGCCGCGCCTTGAGCACTTTTCGCCCGCTGCTTGTGGACATGCGTGCCCGAAAGCCGTGGGTGCGCATTCGCTTGCGTTTCTTGGGCTGATACGTTCGCTTCGGCATTCCATCGTCCTCCTAATAAACTAGAACAGTTGGCCAAGCCAACTGACGATTACTATCCAGCCGCGCCATTATACCTTAAACGGGAAGTTAGTCAATCACCTGTTAGAGCAATTGCATTTGGCCCATGCAAGATGTGGTCTGCTCCGTAGGATGTGGGGGGTTGTGGG
>Ga0307430_1001098_pt1 | contig 20611 bp, 21 predicted proteins | sample SalMarWE160130MG_FD_202159 | JGI IMG/M metagenome (GOLD analysis project Ga0307430, IMG submission 202159) | Salt marsh sediment microbial communities from the Plum Island Ecosystem LTER, Massachusetts, United States - WE1603-130 | ecosystem: Environmental > Aquatic > Marine > Intertidal zone >...
GCTTAAAGCAGCACGCGACGAGGGAAAGGAGATTGCTTGGGTCAATCACACAGAGATCCAGGATGATGTCTGGACCGTTTGTCCATTCCTTATGGGCTCGATTGCCCCTTTAACCGAAGAAACAAAGAAGAAAATGCAACGGTTGGGGCTGACAAAGGATGCCTATAAGAGTATCCAAGCGGAATCTGTGCGCTTGTTAGAAGAGTACATGGATGTAAAGGTAGGTGCTATTGTAGCAATTGAACTTGGAGGTTCCAACACCCCCGGAGCTGTAGCAGCTGCATCGAGATTGGGGATCCCTGCAGTCGACGGTGACTATACCGGCCGCGCCATTCCTGAGATCCCTCAGACCACGCCTTATCTCAACGATCTTCCCCTCTGGCCCATCTCTAGTGTGGATAAGTACGGCAACCTTGCTGTAATCAAGGAGAGCACGGGCTACGAGATGGCGGAACGGATCGGAAAGTTCATTGCGGCTGCGTCCTTTGGTCTTGCGGGTCAGGCTGGGTTCTTGTTTAAAGGAAGCGACATGAAACGAGTCGTCATACCCGGAACACTTACCACGTGCTTGGAAATTGGGCGTTCCATTAGAGAATCAAGGGAGGCTGGCCGGGATCCAGTAAGGGAGATAATCAAAGAGCTCGATGGTTGGCTCCTATTCGAGGGAGAAGTCTCAAAAAAGGAATGGGAAGACAAGGAAGGGTACTATTGGGGAACACATACCATTACCGGACTGGACGACTTTAAGGAAGTGGAGTTTAAGATCTGGTTCAAGAATGAGAATCATGTCTCCTGGCTCAATGGGAAGCCCTATGTGACCAGTCCGGACATGCTGATCGTCGTTAATAGAGAGACCGGGGAACCGTTAGCTAATTTCGACATCGCGGAAGGGCAGCATGTAGCGGTCATCGGCCTACGTGCGATCGAACAATTCCGTTCACCTAAAGGGATTGATATCCTTGGTCCACGGCACTTCGGTTATGAAATTGACTACACTCCAATTGAGACGCTCGTAAAGCAGTAGACAAGGAGAGCAACTTACATGAAGATCAAGGTTGTTCTAGCAAGTTCCTCTCAGGAACTTGTCCAAAGTCAGTTTGCCAACCGGAAGGAGTCCCTAGCTCCCGAGACTGAGATTGCGATCGTGGCTCCAAGCGGATGCCCCCCATCGACTGAAGGAGAAAAGGATGAACTCATCGCTGCTCCACAAATCTTCTCTGAAGTACTCAATGCGAAGAAAGAAGGGTTCGACGCTGTGACCATCGATTGTACCTTGGAACCAGGACTTAAGGCAGCCAAACAAGCAAGCTCTATCCCAGTAGTAGGGGCGGGGGAGGCAGCGCTCTCCCTTGCTCTCCTACTCGGAGAACGCTTCTCCGTTATCATGCCAATCCCCACGAGCATCAGTCCTATGATATCTAAGATCCGGCAGATGGGACTGTGGGAGCGCATGGCTTCTGTCCGGGCGGTTAACGTTCATGTGTTAGATCTCGATAACTATGAACAGACTCTGGCCTCGGTTGCTGAAGAGGCCCGTATCGCTGTTGAAGATGATGGAGCAGAGGTGATCGTTTTAGGTTGCACCGTGATGGGGCCGATTGCTGGGGCACTTGCCAACAAGCTTGCTGTCCCCGTTGTTGAGCCAGGAACCGCTGCTTTAAAACTTGCCGAGGCCCTTGCTGCACCTGGATGGAAATCCTCCCTATTTCCCTGTAGAGAAAGAGGCTAATCTAGGTAGGTAAAATGAGTTCTGGAGCTGGATAAACGCTATGTATAAGGTGGGTCTGCCTGGGGTGTTCTAGCTGAAAGGAGCAACAGAGAGTAAGAAGGGCGGAAAGTTCGACGAAAGGAGAAAGGCGATGAACATAGAGTTGGTCAATACCTTCTTCGAGATGGTTCAAATCAGCAGTGAGTCTGGAGAAGAGAAGGAATTTATATCCTATCTGGAAAATCTTTTTACGAAAAAGCTTCAAGCAAAGTGCATTATCGACGATTACGGGAACCTAATAGCAAAGATACCCGCCAAGAACACTGCTCGTACAGAGCCGATTCTCTTTGGCGTTCACGCCGATACAGTTAGACCAGGCAAAGACATTGAGCCAGTCTTAGAGAACGGAGTAATTCGTTCCGCTGGTGACACAATCTTAGGCGCGGATGACAAGGCCGGTATTACCGAACTCCTCGCGGCAATTGAGGCAGCTAAGCGATATCCTCCTCTAGAGATCGTGGTATCGAGGGAGGAGGAGATCGGACTTCTTGGATCAAAGAACCTCGACGCCTCCTTTCTCAACTCGAAGATAGGTTTTGTGGTCGATATGGATAATTTAGCAGATATTGTCATTGGTGGACCATCATATATGACGATCGATGTGGACATCATAGGAAAGGCAGCTCATGCAGGGATGGAGCCGGAGAAGGGTATATCCTCAATTAAAGCCGCGGCAGACGCCATCTCAAAGTTGAAACAAGGTTGGATCGACAAGGAGACAACGGTAAACGTTGGTGTCATCCAGGGAGGGGAGATACGCAACTCTGTGCCGGAGAAAACGGAAGTTAAGGTCGAATGCCGAAGCCAATCCCACGAGAAATGCCTCCGACAAAGCAACTTGATCAAGGAGGCATTTGTGAGCACGGCTAAAGCGTTGGGGGCAAAGACAGAGATTAAAATGAAATTAGCTATAAAATCTTACTGCATTTCGGAAGATGCCGAACCAGTCAAAGTAGCTAAGCAAGCCGCAAGCAGTGTAGGACTACAACCAGAAGTGAAGGCTATCTGCGGTGGAACAGATGCTGCCCACTATAATGAAAAGGGTATCACCACAGTAGTAATAGGAATGGGAGCTAAAGCAGAGCACACCAAGAAAGAGAATATCACCGTGGCCGATATGAAAAAAGCGGTGAGCATGATTCAGCGAATCCTCGAAGAATTGAGTGACTAGAGAGAAAAATATTATATATAAAGAAGAAACTCCTAATCCTTCTCCAAAGCATCTTCTCTTCCACGAAATTCAAAAAGCAAGATCAGGTCCCATCCCCACGACGGCTCGTGGAGGCTAGTCACTCGATATGTTGAGCCAGTTTATTGTGGATCCATGCCACGAAATCACGTGCCTTTTCGAGTAGGTTCTGTGCTTCAGTCTCAGTGATCAGCCCGGCTACATCGTAAGTGGCTTGGTTGCGCTTGACACGCATCCGATCGAAGTAGGTGATCAGTTCCTCGTGCTCCTTCCCTAACGCTATTCGCATGAATGCAAACGTGTTCTTGTGCCCCTCGGCACTGGCAGGTCGGTAACCTTGGGCGAACATGTAGGCGCGCGACGCTTGTAATACTGCGTTGTAGGAAATAGCGAACGCCCAGTCCAAGTCCTCTGCTATCAGCCTAGCGGCAACCTGGAGATCGCGTTCCGCCCGTTCCAGGGCTTGGCGGACGCTGAGTCGAGAGACCTTTTCTTCGCGAATGCGCCCAGATCTTAGTAACTCGTCATAGATCATCGTTTGATCCCACAACCATGATCTTAGGGCCGGCCAGGATTTGCGTCAGGAAACTGCCTGTTTTTCCTCTACGCTTATGGAACTCCTTCCGGCTGAGGAGGGTGTAATTGATGGACCGATGAATGCGTTCCTCCACAGCAGAGACAGCGGAATGAAGGGCCGTTTCCTCCACATCGCCGACGATGAGCAAGTCGACATCGCTCTGCCAGGTGGCTGTCCCCTTGGCCTGGCTACCGAAGACAAAGGCTAAGGCGATCTGCTCGTTGAAATGAGATAATGCTTCACGCAGCACCCCAACCAACCCCGTTGTTTTCAGCGCCAACCCGCGGAGCTCCTCGAAGATGGCGCACTGCGGATTGGCTTGATAGTACTTCTGCTTCCCTTCTTTTTGGCAAAGCAGAATACCCATCTCTTCAAGGCGGGCAAGCTCTCTGCTGATGTTGGTGGAATCTTCTTCCAGGAGTTTTGTGAGCTCACGTACGTAGTACCGCTGGTCGTGATTAGTGAACAGCCAACCCAGGACCTTAGCACGCAACCGTGAGCGGAGTAGTTTATCAAGCATCGGGCCACCTCACTGCAGTATTCTTTACTGCATACGCAGTAAATTATACTGCTGCCATGCGTACTGTCAATCGGACATACGGGCAACCATCGCCAAGACTGGTCAGGAACAGAGTCTCCTGAGGAACGTGGTGAATGAGGCCGACATCGTCAAGCGCAAGGAGTCCTTGCGCACGATCGTGTATGAGCTGTCGCAACTCTGGCGACCCTCCGTTAGGAACATGCTAACCGGTGGGGAGGGTATGCAAGAAACGTGAGGTGTTTCAGACGGCTCGTTTTTGGATTGCAAAACGCGACTCTGCACCCTGCTATTGATCTGTTTCTGGGTCGAGTTCTTCTTTCTTTGGTGCTAATTGACCACTGAGTGGGAGCTAAGCCACCACTTGTTGGTTGAAATGCACCTTTTTTGTATGCGAAAAGGGCAGGAAGTAGATATAGTGCTGGAGAACCCTGCCGGTGAGTGCGCTTTGGAAAACTGGTGAAGCGCCCCACGAGATAAAGAAAGCTTAGGACTGACTACATTTTGTGTTTCTTGCACAGAGTTATAGATAGTGCAGGCAGCTTCTCGGTAGGATCGGATACGGGAGGAATGGAGGCCATGTGAACGGCAGTTTTAACAATTAACTGGACATCCCCCCAAATAAATCACCTCGCCGCAAGCGTATAGGGTGGTTTATTTTTCATCGTGCGTACGCTAAGCTACGCTGTAGCTAGAGAAACAAGTTGAATGATGAAATCCAAGATTTGGCCCAATTCTTCGCGAGAAAGGAGGAATAGTTTGCAGCGGTTGACGATCAATAATGTGCGAGAACAGGTTGTCGGGATCGATGCGAGAGTTCCTTTGCTTGATGGTACTTACGCACCATACATTAACCTCGATAACGCTGCGACCGCGCCCGCATTGCGGCCCGTATTCGATAAGGTGAACGAATTTCTCAGGTGGTACAGCAGTGTGGAACGGGGATCCGGGTTCAAGAGTCGGCTCTCGACGGAAGCCTACAACAAGGCCCATAGGATTGTGAGCGAGTTCGTGAAGGCCGATTCGGAACGTTACACGACGATATTTGTCAAGAACACGACCGAAGCGGTCAACAAGCTCGCGCACCGGCTCCCGCTTGCAAAGGAGGATATTGTCCTCCGCTCCCTCATGGAACACCATTCAAACGACCTCCCCTGGCGGTTCAAGGCGGATACGAAATACATTGACGTGAACGCCCATGGTGGTCTTGACTTGGGCCACCTTGATTACCTGCTCAAAAAATTCTCCGATCGAATCAAACTCGTCGCGATTAGCGGGGCATCGAACGTTACCGGGTGTCTCAATCCGATCCACGATATTGCGGCACAGGTGCACGCGATTGGCGCGAAGATCTTTGTCGATGCCGCTCAGCTCGTTCCCCACCGCAAGATAGAGATGGGCTTGCCCGAGAACTCCGAACACATCGATTACCTCGCGTTCTCCGCCCACAAGATGTACGCCCCGTACGGGACGGGCGTGCTCGTTGGGTTGCGGGAGACGTTTACCCAGGGTGATCCTGACTGCGTCGGCGGGGGAACGATCGAGCTCGTGACCACTGGCGAGATTCACTGGGCACACCTACCGGAGAAGGAGGAAGCGGGAACTCCTAACGCTGTTGGGGCGGTTGCCCTGGCCGAGGCGATCTTCAGCATGCAGGAGATCGGCATGGAAAATATTGCCGCACACGAGACGCGCCTGACCGCGCACCTGCTCCAACAACTGAACAAACTTGACGGGGTCAGGATCTACGGCGATGCTGACCCGGAAAGCGCCTCCCACCGGCTGGGGGTCATTCCGCTCGCGGTCGATGGAGTACCGCACCAATTAGTAGCTGCGATCCTCGCGTTTGAAGGAGGGATCGCGGTGCGCAACGGGTGTTTCTGCGCTCATCCCTATGTTCTTAACCTATTGCATGTCTCCCGCGACCGGATCGAGTCCTACAAGAATGAGGTGGCCCAGGGCTCGCATGAACACCTGCCGGGGCTAGTTCGAGTGAGCTTCGGGTGTTACAACGAAGAATGGGAAGTGGATGCGTTGGTAGAGCAACTGAGACGCATTGTCAGGCGAGAATATAAAGGCGATTACGTCCAAGATAAAGAGACAGGTGAGTTTCAACCAAAGGGGATTTTCGACGACTTCGAACGATTCTTTGCACTAGGATCTGTTATCCAAACTCCTTAGCTCTCAACCGACAAGGGATTTCAAGGGAAGAAGCCGTGGAATTGAGCGACACAGTCGTTGTAAACGAGATCTACAACATTCTCAAGGAGGAGAGAAACTTCGACCGCGAGCGCTTCGTGGACGCTCTCAGGCAACTCCCTGAACTACCACACGACAAAGAGCGCCGAATCTTCCCACGCAGCAATGAATTTCAGTCTTCCCGACTTGTGACAGAAGGCCAGCGAGACATCGAGATTGGCAAACGAAGCGAGAGGGAATCCTGATGTCAAAAGGCAAGGTTTGACACGGCGCCCTTTGATCCACAATCAGTGCTAAGGTGAACGTGACAGAGAGAAGGAAATACAAAAAGTGAAGATGTGACTACTCTTCCCGACCAAGCACCGCTTGCTGGAGGGCAGTGGCAATCGGGACGGTTGAAAAGTGCGTTCACTGTGATTATTATGTAAGCACAGTCGGAGGTATAACATGAAAGCACGGTTAGTTCGCATCGGTAACTCTAGAGGTGTTAGGCTCCCCAAGCCGTTGATTGAGGAAGCTGGTCTCACCGAGGACGTTGAACTTCAGGTGCAAGAAGGGAAGATCGTCATCTCGCGGGTTTCTCGCGTTCGTGAAGGGTGGGCTCAAGCAGCAAAGAAGCTTGCCACTCGAGAAGAAGACCGACTTCTCGATGAGCCCACTGCAACGCACTTCGACATTGAGGAGTGGAACTGGTGAAAGTTCCCGAAGTGCATCGAGGCGACGTGTACCTCGTCAACCTCAATCCTACTCGTGGTCAGGAAATTCGGAAAATGCGCCCGTGCTTGGTGGTTTCTCCCGATGAACTCAACGATCATGTCCAGACTCTCATCGTAGCGCCATTAACCAAGGGGAGCCACACATACCCTTTTCGGGTTGCCTGTCGTTTTCAGGGTCAAGCGGGTCATGTGGTTCTCGATCAGATTCGCACGGTAGATCGTGAGCGTTTGGTCCGCCACCTAGGCGCACTATCGCCTCAGTCGCTTCAACGGTCACTTCTGGTTCTCCAGGAGATGTTTGCCTTGTAGCAAGCAAGACGGAGCCGCGATTTTCTGCTGCAAGGCACTGCCGATCTGAGGCTTACCCATCTGGTTGATCGTGTGCGTGGGGGCATCGGAGACAGGTCTTTATTCTTGGCTCCTCGCTATTTCGAGTGGGTAGCTGAAGCTACTACGGAACAGAGTGCCTCTCGCAAAGGCGCAAAGTCGCGAAGGAAAAGCAGGATACAGAAAGGAAAAACAAGAACAACAGGGGATGTTGGAGGGCCGTTCTTGGCGATCCATGCATCTTAGCGAGAGGGAAGATCTCGCATTGTCCACGCCAAAGATGTATCTACCGGCCGCCTGCCCTTCGAACGCAGATGGGCACGTGCAGGGTAGGCAAGAAATCAGCGAAAAAAAGAGGCGCAGAGCAAGCAGGGAGACGTTAATCAGTTACCCCTAGCGATCTTGGCGTCTTGAGTGAGTGCAACGAACGGGCGAGAGGACAGCGTTCTATCATTTGCAGTCAGGAATTCGTTACCCACTCCAAACAGCAAAGAGTCTTATTCTTGGCGTTTCCCAGGTTATAACCATATTGTACCAGGCACGAACGGGCAGAGGTAACGGGCGTGGCCATCTCGGACCGTTCTGATCTACCGTCAGTGCCAACGTAGAACATGCCGGAGGGCTAGAAGCACCAAAAGTGAGGATGTGACTCCTACGCTCCTACGACTTGTGACAGAAGGCCAGCGAGATATTGAGATCGGCAAACGGAAACCCTGATAGCAAAAGACAAGATCTTCCCCCGGCTCTCCCGATAAGGCAACCCGCAACGAGCGAATCTATCAGGCTGCGCGAGTTCATCGCTATACGCTCAAAGAGGTAGGGGAATTCGTAGGGCTGTTGTACTCCAGCGTCAGTATGACCGCAAAGGGTTTCTATGAAACGATGAAATCCTAAGAATGAAGATAGACCCTATAGCAGCAGGATTATGTTCCAGGACTGCTTAACAGCGTCTCTCTCATCTTTCATCGTGAGGCCAAGTATGGTATGCTTCTCATGAGGTTCCTGTCGAAGGAGACGTCATGTCTGAGAAGACCAAGTCACGTGAGGGGAAATCCCGCCGCAATGACAAGAAATGGCAGGAAGTAAGGAAGGTTGTTCTCAAGCGAGACGGTTACAAATGCGTAGTCCAGGATGGCACCTGTGAAGGTGGCCTGGATATCCATCACGTCATTCCTCGTGCGCAGGGCGGCCCTGACTATCCCTCGAATCTGATCACACTATGCGACAAGCATCATGCTGCTCGACACCCAACTCTCCAGGTCTCCCTTGCTCGCCGAGCGATTGAAAAGATGGGGCTCCGGCTAGCGAGGCTATTGTCACGTCCCGGAGAGCTCCCAGATGATCTCACACACCTGAGCGTAGCTTTGCGGGCTCTAGGGCAGGATCGTTTCCGCGAAGGACAGCTCGAAGTCATTCTTGAAATACTCAGCGGCAAATCCGTGGTGGTGGTGTGGCCCACTGGATCGGGTAAGACCATATGCTTCCAGGTGCCAGCTCTTCTCGCTGATGGGACATCTCTTGTCATCGAGCCTACGAAAGCTTTGATGACTGACCAGGTAACGCATTTGCAGGAAGGCAGCATCGTACCAGCAACATTCATCAATTCGGATCTGAGCAAGAGCGAAAAGGCTCTCCGATATGAAGCACTCGAACGAGGTTTGTGGAAGCTATTCTATGTCTCACCAGAGCGACTCGATCAGAGCCGTGTGAAGAACCCTGTTGAGGTCGAACGCCTCATGTGCTTGCGTCCGCCCTACTTGGTCATTGACGAGGTTCATCATATCCCAGACTGGGGTGAGAGTTTCCGCCCATCATACGGCAAGCTGGGGCGGGTAAGACACGACCTAGGGGACCCGCCCGTGCTTTGTTTTACAGCCACAGCTGGACCGCGGACCGAGTCTGAACTGTTAAGGTCGCTCGAGATCCCCGACGCGCGTGTCTTGCGCCGCAACGTTGATCGCCCGAACATCGCGTTATTGAGGGCATTCGTTCCATCAGCAGAGCGCCGATACAAGACAATGGCGCGATTGATCCGGCATTGTAGTGGAAAGGCGTTGATCTTTGTCCCGACGGTCAAGATAGGAGAGAAAGTGCAACAGGGTCTTGCAGGTTTTGGTTTGGATGTACCCTTCTTGCATGGCCGCTTGGATAAGCTCAAGAGGGCCAACATTCAGGATCGGTTTTGCGACCAACTTAAACCCGAGCTAAATACATTGATTTGCACCAACGCATTTGGCGAAGGGGTAGACGTCCCGAACATTCGCCTAGTCATCCATGAAGGTCAGCCCGATTCGCCAGAGGAATACTGGCAGGAGATCGGGCGAGCTGGCCGCGATGGGGAGGCAGCAACAGCCGTTCTTTTCAAGCGCGATGATGTCGTTGACATTCAGCGTTTCATGGTCGAAAGAAAGCCAGTTCAAGGCCGTCTCTTTCCGGAAGATGAGGACAGTACAGGTGGAGAACGCCGGCTGGAAGCCATCGAAACCCTCGACCGTATGATCAAGAACAGAGATCGCTGCTTTCGGAGGCAGATACTTGAGTACCTCGGCGCTCTCGACCGCCGCGGGCAACGTTCCTTAGGTATGCGAATTGTTGAATGGCTCTTCGCTGCTGGGAAGAGGCGAGACAAAGACAATTTCTGTTGTGATTCTTGTAACCCGCAGGAAGCGCGTCAATTCCTGTCTACGGGTTCGTGGGAGACATGAGTTGGGCTTCCGAAGGAGTCGAGACCTTCATGCTTGGTGTTCCCGAAATTCGGCGGTATCTGCGAAAGCGCCTGGCAATCCTGATTTGCATGGGGTAGTTGCGGTCAGCAAAGGGGATGACTGTCGTTGAGTTGACTTTACTCAGGGCTTTGAGTAAAATTGCTCATTATGTTGAGTAATGTCACGTTGCCGTCCTACACACGCCCAAGGGCTAAGCTTCTCGCACAGCGACTCGAGGAGCCACGTCGCTTCATCCAAGTCGTGAGCGGACCACGCCAAGTCGGCAAAACCACGCTTGTGCAGCAAGTGCTAGCCGCTTCTGATATGGTATTCCGGTACGCGAGTGCCGACGAGCCTACCTTACGCGGACGCCAATGGATCGAGGAGCAATGGGACGCGGCACGCCTTCTGCAACGCCGGGAAGGCGCAAAAGGGGTTGTTCTCGCTCTTGACGAGGTTCAAAAGATTGGCGGCTGGTCGGAGACGGTAAAACGCTTGTGGGACGAAGGCTCGGTCGCAGGTTGCAATCTCAAGGTGATCTTGCTTGGGTCGGCTCCATTGCTCATCCAACGAGGTCTGACGGAGAGCCTTGCCGGACGATTCGAGATTCTCCACCTTCCCCACTGGACATTCTCGGAGATGCGTTCCTGCTTTGGCTGGGATCTTGACACGTACTTGTTCCACGGCGGCTACCCCGGCGCTGCTCCGCTGATTGCTGATCCGCAGCGCTGGTCTCGCTACATCCTCGATGCCCTCATCGAGACAACGGTCTCCCGCGATGTGCTGCTCCTCACGCGGGTGGACAAGCCTGCATTGCTGCGGAGGCTGTTCGAGCTGGCATGCAGCTACTCTGGACAGATACTCTCGTACACCAAGATGCTCGGCCAGCTCCAAGATGCGGGCAACACCACCACGCTTTCCCATTACCTAGAGCTCCTTGCCGACGCGGGAATGGTCACCGGACTAGCCAAGTTCTCTGGGAGCATGGTGCGCCGACGTGGATCGAGCCCGAAACTGCAGGTGTTGAATACGGCGCTGATGACAGCTCCGCTGGGACTCTTAATGGATGAAGCGCGAAGCGATCGCACTTTCTGGGGGCGATTGGTCGAGTCCGCAGTCGGAGCTCATCTAGCCAATGCACAGAGCGCCGGTACATGCAAGGTATTCTACTGGCGAGAGGGTAATCACGAGGTTGATTTCGTCGTGCAAGCAGGTCGGTCCCTTACTGCAATCGAGGTCAAGAGCGGGCGAGCGAAGGGAACACTCACAGGGATGGATGCATTCAGTGCTGCGTTTAATCCGACGCGCAAGCTCCTTGTTGGTGGAGATGGAATATCGATCGGCGACTTTCTTGAGGAACCCGTAGAACAGTGGGTCAAGGCTTAGAACAGACTAGACATTACATTCGGTGCTTGGGGGCGTAGCTTGATTCTTGAATTCCTTTGCCTGCGTCGTGCCTAGGCGACTTCGGCAATCCACTCTATCGTACGGAATATCTACTGTCCTTGGGAATTGACTGTCTGGTTCAAGTGTCTCTGCTTCACTCCTCGACCTTCTCCACCACAATCGTGCACTCAGTCACGAGTGCTGCGATGGCGCCGATGGCGGCCAGTGTCGGCAAAAGCACCGCACCGACCACGCCGAGGGTGAGCGGGATCTCGATTAAGGTCTTTCCCTCTTTGTTCTTGATGGTGACACGGCGGATGTTCCCCTGACGTACCAAATTTTTTACCGTAGAAACCAGCTTCTCGCCGCTGATGACGAACTCCTCTTTTCGGACCTTGTCCTCGTTCATGCAACTCCTTTTTTCCGCTTCTTGCTTTCGGATACTAACCTGCAATGAATCGATCTGGCAAGAAAGAGGGACGATTCGCTCTTCCAGGCCGACCGAGTTTCCACGCCGATGTGGGACAGGAGATAGGCACAAAGAGCGCCTCATCTTGAGCTGAAGCGCGCAACCGGCTAAAGTTATGATTAGCTAGGCGAAAGCCGGCGCAAGGCGCTCCAGCGACAGGTGTTGGTGTATGATATTAAGGGTTCCTCGCTGTTTTAAGTGGGTAGTCAGACGGTAAGCTTACCCACAGTTACAATAAGGAAACCAGGAATCCGGGAGGAGAGACAAGACCGCAGTTCTGATATGAAGGAAGCAAAAAGTCAATCCTTTTCCTGGTCTCCTGGTTTCCTAATAGTTTTAAAGGCCCTCGGTTCAAGCGGATAACCCGAAGCTGAGTTTATTTGAGCCCAGCACCAGGTTACCCACACTGAATAGCGAAGAGCCGAATTAAGGGGGATGAATGGACGAAGAGAGGCTTTCAAACCTGCGCAGCATGCTGGGAAAGATCGGTGATCACCTTTGACCCGGCTGGGATCAAGGCGCAGATCGATGATCTAGAGAGGGAGATGGCCTCCCCAGGGTTCTGGGAAGAACGCGGTCATGCCACAGAGGCGAGCCGTCGTCTGGAGCAAAACCGCGCCTTGCTCTCTCGCTACCGCGCCCTGAGTGAGGAGATGGAGGAGGTAGAGATTCTCCATCAGATGGCAGTGGAGGCGGAGGATGAGAAGGAATTAAAGACGCTTGAAACAAGGCTCGCTAAGCTCGAGGAAGAAACGCGCCAGTTTCGCATCGAACTCACCTTCTCCGATCCCTACGACCTTGGCGACTGTTACCTCTCGATCAACGCCGGTGCGGGAGGAACCGATTCCCAGGACTGGGCCCAGATGCTCCTTCGCATGTATGGACGGTACTGCGAGCGCGCGGGGTTCAAGGCGGCGCTGCTTGAGGTGAGCTCGGGTGATGAGGCGGGGATCCGCAGCGCCACCCTGGAGGTCAAGGGGCGCTACGCCTACGGCAACCTCAAGGTAGAGAAGGGGGTGCACCGCTTGGTGCGGATCTCCCAGTTCGATGCGGCCCACCGGCGTCACACCTCGTTTGCCGCGGTGAGCGTCATCCCGGTCACTGAGGAGGAGGAGCTCCAGATCGACCCCAAAGACCTCCGCATCGATACCTACCGCTCTTCCGGTGCGGGTGGGCAACACGTCAACGTCACCGATTCAGCGGTGCGGATCACCCACCTTCCCACCAGGGTCGTCGTCTCCTGTCAGAATGAGCGCAGCCAACGCCAGAACAAGGAGACGGCGATGAGGGTCCTTCGCTCCCGGCTTGCCGAGCTTCTCCGCCTAAAGGAGGCGAAGAAGCTGGAGGAACTACAGGGGGAGTTAAAAGAGATCGAGTGGGGGAGTCAGATTCGCTCCTACGTCCTTCATCCCTACCATATGGTGAAGGACCACCGTACTGAGATAGAGACAGGGGATGTCGACGCGGTCCTCGACGGAGATATCACCGCCTTCATCGAAGCGTACCTGGAGAGAGAAAGCTAGGGAAGAAACAGCCGGGCAGAAGGCCAAGGCGCAAGAAAGAAATAGGTACTATGTCACCGGATTTGGCGATTTGGTGGGGCTTTTCAACCACTGAGTGGTGGATTAGCACCCACCTTTTGGTGAATCCGCTCCAGTACGCTTGTGAGGCATCGAGGACTACCAGCTGAAATCGACGACTGGGAAAGCTTCCTAGCTAGTGATCCAGAAGAGATCGATGAACTGCGCGAACACACAAGAACAGGCAGCTCTTACGATGACGAAACGTTCGTCGCGGTTGCTGAACGCCCAACCGTGCGAGTGCTGAGAAAGAAACGACTGGGGCGGAAGCCAAGGCGTGAGGAATAGGTATTGTGACACCGGATTGCCCCGCATGCAGGGAAGGGGCCTTCCCCGATGCTCACGCTACGAAATCCCGTCTCCCAGATTCACCAGTAACTAGGACTTCTTGGCGTCGGCAGAAAAACTCTTTGCGGATTCGAGTAGAGAGGCTCTCGCCTTTGCTGCCATTGCGGAGGATCCGATCAAGGTGGCTATAGCTGTGAGCATGACTGAAATCGCGGCACTGCTCATCAAGAGTACCATGGACAACTGATCTCCAAGCCAATTAACGAAATCTGCATGATCTTGGAACCTCTCTGGCGTTTTCGCCTTTCCGGCTGCAAACATCGCGCCGTAGAAGGTTCCATGCAGGATTTCGGAAGCCGGTCGATAGATCGAGTGCATTGCCACGCGGAGTATTTCAGCCTCTTTCTTGCCGAACTCGCGACCGATAGCGGCTATCCTTTCGCTGTAGGAATCTGTGGCCCAGTTCTTCTTCTCCCTGCCTCTAGAATCCGTGAACTCCTCAAGAGCGTCCCCAAGTTCAGGGGACCTGTGCCAGTCAGGGTGCGCCGGACTCGCGTCAAGGTACGTGGACATGAAGTCGATGTCTCGATCGATTTCTCGTAGGGATTTCTGCATGTAGTGACGGTACGCTCTCTCTGCTGCATTCTTCCCAGCAGACAGGATGTAAGTAGCGTTCAAGCTTGTCTCAAGAATACAACGAGCAATGCAGAAGCTGTCCCGCACGTGTCCGTTACGCGCAAGCTGTCTGAGGGCGTTGGCTGAATCTTGGATTGCGCAATAGAGAGGAATAACTACATCCCAAGTTATGCCCTCCTGGTTCCGAACCTCTCCCCAGTGGTGAATCAGGATATCATTCACCGAGTCTAGCACTTCGTAACAGTCCCTTCGGGGAAGGGGGCACCCACGCCTCTCTTGGTCGTTTCCCGAGTCCATACGATTCAGTATAGATGTTCGCCACAAAGAGGCAAGGGCAGTGCGTGCATCCCAAGAGAAGCCAGCTACCTCCTTCAGAGTCGAGCATTTGCTTGGCAGTTCCGGGGCAACTCCCAAGTTGCTTCCGGTCAGGATAAATTCCGCTGACATCGCTGAAAGCGTGCGCTGGGTCAAGTGGAAATCTTTCGGATCGCCTCCATAGTCGCCTTGCTGTCAACCTTCCATCGAAGCCGGTCTGCCGGAAGCATCTCTTCGCTGCCTAGGCAGCATAAGGTTGTCCCGGAGACGCGTCAAGGGACTCCACAGGTGGGGAAGGTCGAGACGCGAGAAAAAGACATAATGTCAACGGATTTACTTCTCTGAGTGTTCATCCTTTCTTGCAGCATCCTCAAGTTCCTCAAACACTGCCGCCCACTTTCCTTTTAGTACCAACTCGCTCCAGACAGTAGCAGCGCTCTTAAGGCGCAACATCAATTCTAGGCTCTGATCCCGCAACGTTTCATCTTCGTCCATGCTTGTGAGCAGGGATGCCATCACCTGGCTATCGCTTAGAACGTCCACAAGACTTGTCATCTTCTCCAGGGTGTTCTCCCAATTGTCTATTTGCGTAGCTCTTTCAACAAAGGAAGTCCGTATTTGTTGTATCTCCTTGTCCAAAGCCTCGGATTCAAGACGGAGACTGTTTATCTCCATGTCCAACGTATGGAAAGCGTTGAATGCACGTTCTTTCTGCAATTCTTTGATCTCGTGATCTCTCTGTAGTTTCTCTTTCGCCAAGCGACGGATATCTATTTCTTTCTCGGCTATTTTCGCTTGATGTCTTTCCTTAAGTACCTCCATGTGAGCCAAGGCTGTTTTGTATTGAGTTTCATATTTCTCCTTCATTATCGCCAGATCCTCTGCAACTGCATGCTCCCGTTGCTGCGACCACGCGAGTTGCTCTTTCAAGAGCTGATTCCTTGCTCTGTAAAGTCTCCGCAGAGCCACGAAGAGATAAATACCACCCGTCAGCAAGATGGCGTTCAAGAAGAAATTGGCATATTGAGCAAAACTCGAGAAATCCAAAAGCAGTTCCTCCCTTCCTGACTATGAATACCATAAACTGGGGTTCCAAGTATCGTGAGAAGAGGATGGCGTACCTCCCTCCCAACTGCACGGTTACCACTGGACCACAGCTCTTCTCTGGATTGCCAACCTGATGCTAGAGGAAAACTCTGAATGATGTCAAATAGGACCTATTGTGAAACTTGAGGGATTCCGGTGACATCGCTGAAAGCGTGCGCCCTTAGAATCGTCTCTTCGCCGTCGGGACAGCATAGGGTTGTTTCGGAGACATGACGAGATCCAGCGGAGTACCGACTCCGAAGAAGCGGAGAGACCCAAAATGGGTGATACATCCCGCGATTGCATGGTCCTTGAGGAATCGCGCGTAGGATCAGCCGGGGTCTTGCTTGCTGACTCTCTGGTGCTATGATAGTTCTGGTGATCAAGATGAACCAGCTCTTCAACAATGTGACTATACAACTAGTAGCGGATGACGCTACGCGGATCGATGAAAGCGCGGTCACAAAGAGTGCGTTCCTCAATTCGGCTATCAGTCTGAAATCAGATCTCGTTATTGCCCCGGCCGCAGAACATCTCGTCAAGGATGAATCCCTAGGCCACCTTTGGGAAGACATCCGTCCGGTTGACGGAGGGTTCGAGTTCGAGCTTGCGACAGGCTTGCCTTTTTACCTCCCCTACTTCCGAGGGAAGGCCGAGTATGTTGTCCCAATCGGCGATGTCGATCTGGTTATCTCTTCCCGAATGGTGCGTTGCTACTACTCCTCAGGCCCTGAGGCCGCTCCGACCTACGTCCTTGTCCACCGCTTGGCGGTGCCACAAGCCCAGGAGTTACTTGGTATCGAGCAGCTTCATCCTGTCCCAATTCAAGGCTTTGTGTCGAAGCGATTCCGAGAGGACGGTGAGAATGTTGAGGAATTGATCAGAGCTCGTTTGTTTGAGTGGACCTCAGCCTTCACCGGAGAGATCTCACGGCTACTCGATGCCATCAGGTTCAGCGATCCCGAGCAAGCTGAGGCGTATCCGCTGCTACCTCCGCTGCATCACTTCTGGCTGTTGGCTAGAGGCGCGGACGCCAAAGATGGCACGGAGCTATTCCACGTCTCCCAATTCATCGTTGATTTGCGCCACAGTGGGCTTCGCTCTGTGCATGGCCTTTCTGAAGAACCGGCGGACTTGTTCGAGCAAACCCTCGCTGCAGACACGCATGAAGCAAGGCCAGAGATGGCACTCTCACTCGCCAAGGCGTTGGAGCGCCATAATCGTCTTGGAATGGCTCTTGTGTTGATCTGCACAGCCTGCGAGTCAGCACTTGCTCCTGCGTACAAAGGATTCCTGGAGGGGAGAGGAGTCAGCAATAAGAAACTCAAAGAGGCATGGCAGGACATCGGGCTTTCGCAACTCCTAAATCTTCATCTTGCGACCATTTACGATCTAAGTGAGATGCCTGACTGTGCGCAGGTCCTGGGAAGGCTCAACTGGGCGAGACGAGTACGGAACGACTACGTCCACGAAGCGAAGCTTCCAGACGACATCACTCGGCAGCAAGTAGGCGAAGCGATCGAGGCTGCTGAGATGCTCGTACGCTTCTTGGATGCAAGTGAGAATGCAGGCTGACACACATGAGAGATTCGAGGGCGGTCTCCAAGGCCAAGCGAGTGCGCAGTAGCGAAACGAGTCGTGGCGCAGGCCAGGCTCGAGCTTTTCCTGTGACCGGCGCGTCTGCTTGGCTCGGCGGCCAGAGGAGAGACTGTGAGGGGCTCAGAACTTAATCGAAGACTGACTGAGCTCCGCGCAGACTTCGCCTCCTTGGTTGGACGTCCCTTCGATCACTTCTTCTGCCCCATCCTGCATGTCGACGAAGATGCGGAACTCTGCAAGGGCCACGTCGTTGGCCAAGCCTTTCCGGACTCAGCCCGGGACTGGGTCGTCCAACGCAAGGATGTGGACAACTTCTACGGGTCGTGCTTCGAGGCTGATTTCGCTGCGATCCTGTACAAGGAGGGGGGAACTCCAGCATCAGTGCTTTTCGATAAGGATCTGTCGCGGTCATTCAATGTGACAATCACAGCGGATGGAGAGCCGGTGGATCACTTCTTCGCCAAAGCGGAGATTCCCAAACACTTCACGGGTCTCGAATTGCATGACGACCACAGCGATAGCGTCCTCCTAGGGCTCAGGATGGAGCCCGAGAGCGCGTTCAAAAAAGCAGCTCAGCGGTGGGCGACGTGGGTTTCAAAAGACATCCGTGTTCCTGCGCTTGTATCGCTGATCAAGGCAGGATACCTGACTCTCTTCTCCTTGCTGGGCTATCGGTACGCGCTTTCGTTCGACGGGCTGTTCATCGGCCGAAGCATGCTTGGTAACTTCTTCCGGCAGAGTGTTGGAAAGCCCAAGCCAGCAGTCCTCCACGATGCGCGGGAGTTCTTCGGCCCATTTGTGCACACAGTACGCCCAGTGCTGAAAACCACTCTCCAGCTTGCCGGGACGATCACTGACGGCAGAATGTTCCTGTGCAGGAGTTCGACAGGAGAACCTTGGGCTGTCATAGCATTCGTCAGGACATCCAAGCAACTGCACGGTGTGCTGCTCCCTCTCACTGAGAGCAAAAGGGCTCGTGCGCTGTTCAAGTCCTTCCTGCAGAACGATGTGACCACGTTCAGCGCGAGCTTCATTGTATTCGAACGAGATCACTGGACGACCAGTCCGAAGCCAATGACGATCAACTGGCCGAAAGGCAGCGGATTGCTGGATTAGATGTGGAAGAGCGCTGAAGCCATGCGCTCCGCTTTCAGGTCAAGGAGTATTCCAGCATGGATCACGAGGAGAGCGCAGAGTTTCGGGGTTACATCTTCATTCTTGGTGTTTTCGGAGGACGGGGGAAGTTGTACCATTTGAGTTGCCAAGTTGGTGCTGAAATTTCGATTGGAATTCCGGCGACACAATCTCTGTTTAAAAAACGCAAACGGTTGGATATCGAAAGGCAGATGGTCTTCTTATTTGCGGAAGAATCTCGGGGAGCTAATCTTCCTCAGGTTTTCTGGCTCTTTGCTATTCGATGTGGGCAACCTGTCAAATGGCGAGGGGCTCAAAAAGTATTAGGAAGCCAGGAGACCAGGAAAGGGAGCGTCTTCCTTTAGTTAAGAACTACGGTCTGTCTCTTCTCTTGGATTCCTGGTTTCCTTATTGTATGACTATGAACAAGCTCTTCTTCCTCACGCTTTCTTGAGACTTTCGAGGTAGCCTTGCAGGATGAGCACTGCTGCCAGGCTATCGCGCAGCTTTTTTCGGCGTTTACGCGATAGGTTCGCTTGTATCAGTACCCGTTCTGCCTCGATACTCGTGAGGCGCTCGTCGAAGGTGTCGACTGGAAGCGAGCTTGCCTCATGCAATGCTGCGGCAAAGGCGAGCACCTCCTGCGCCATCTCCCCGAGGGAGCCGTTCATGTTTCGCGGCAATCCAAGGACGATTTTTTTGACTTCTCTCTCCTCGATGAGGTGGGTGAGGAAAGCAAGGTCCTGGTCCAATTTACGGCGTAAGTAGACGGGAAGAGGGCTTGCCAGGGTTTCCCCCTCGTCGCTTAAGGCAATTCCGAGGCGACGGTGACCGTAGTCGATGCCGAGGATACGCACGATCACGCTCCAATGATCTCGAGTGCGCGACGTACGAGCTCTTTTAGAGGGAGATCCTCTTCGCGCAGGCGTTCGAGTGCCCGCCGCGCCTCCCTGGCGGAAAAACCGAGGGACTTTGAGGTGAGGGCACGCAGGGCAGTCTCCTCCTTCTGCGAGAGAGGAAGAACCGTGGGTGCTCCGAGGAGCTCAGGGCTAACCTTGTCGCGCAGTTCGACCAAGATCCTCTGTGCCGTCTTTCTCCCGATCCCCTTTACCGCCACCAGCTGCTCCACGTTGCCGGTCGCCACGGCCTCCACGAACGCCTCCGGTGAGAGGGTGGAAAGAAGCTGTAAGGCGAGGCGCGGTCCGATCTGGCCGACCGGAAGGAGACTACGGAAGATCCTCCGTTCCTCTGCAGTGGTGAACCCGAAGAGGTGGATCGCATCGTCGCGTACGACGAGGTGGACGTAGACGACTGCCTCTTCTCCGGAATGAAACGTGGACAGGGCACGCGTCGGGCAGAAGATACGGTAGGCGATCCCCCCGGTCTCGATCACCAGGTGATCGCCTCCGATGCGCACCAGGCGGCCGGTGATCGAATCGATCATTGAACTTCCTCCCAACTTGCCCGCGCCCCGCTCGCCTCCTTAAGCTCCGTTGTGAAGCGAGGAAGGAGGCTCGGCGGCAACAAGATACGCACGTGGCCAACCTCGTCGTATGTCACTTTCTCCACGTTTGCCGTGTGTCGATGGATCAATCCCATTACCGCCGAGCCCAGTTCAGGTGGAAAACGGATTTCGATCTTAACATGGCGCTTTACCTCCACGATCGTCGCCTCTCCGAGAGCCTCCTTGGTGACATCGGCGTATGCGCGGATCAGCCCTCCCAGGCCAAGCTTCTTGCCCCCGAAGTAACGGACTACTACTGCCAATACATTGTACAACTTTGCAGCTTCTACCTGTTGCATGATCGGGCCGCCGGCCGAGCCTGCCGGTTCACCGGCATCCTCGGTGTAAACTATCGGATCGGACTCTCCCATTAGACGGTATGCATAGCAAACGTGAGAGGCATCATGGTAGTTGCGCCGTACGCGCCCGAGGATTTCTTCGATCTCCTTCTCGGAGGTAGCCGGATAGAGGAGCCCGATGAAGCGCGACTTCTTACGCGTGATACGCGTAGAGACCGGCTCTTTGAGTGTGAGGTAAGAATCGATCATGCACTCCCTTCAAGACCTGGGTCCGGCTCGTCAACCAGTGAGTTTGC
>Ga0307430_1001100_pt1 | contig 20608 bp, 19 predicted proteins | sample SalMarWE160130MG_FD_202159 | JGI IMG/M metagenome (GOLD analysis project Ga0307430, IMG submission 202159) | Salt marsh sediment microbial communities from the Plum Island Ecosystem LTER, Massachusetts, United States - WE1603-130 | ecosystem: Environmental > Aquatic > Marine > Intertidal zone >...
TGTGTGAGGTATTGCTCGGTCGATCTGAAGAGAAACTTCGCAGTCAATCGTACCCTCTGGAAGTGGCTCTGGACCACGATGCGATCAAGACGACGATTGGTCCATGCGCTAGCTTCTACCTCAGTGATGCTGACTACTACACCGACGAGTGGGGAATCGGCTGGAGGCGGGTACGTTACGGAAAGGGCTGGTACTATACCGAGCCGGTTGATCATCCCCTCGCGGAAGCCGACAGACTCGATGACTACAAACTCCCAGACTTCAATGACGAGCGCAGATATGCGGCGGCCCAGGAGCTGATCGATCGGTACGGCCAGGAGTACGCGATCATCGGAGAGGTCGCCTGCACCCTGTTTGAGCTCTCTTGGTACTTGCGCGGTCTTAAGCAGGTTTTGATCGACCTCGTAAGGAACAAGGCGTTCATGCACGAGTATCTGACCAAGCTCAAGCAGTGGATCCAGGTAGCGGGAGCTAAATTAGTTGGCATGGGAGTAGATGTAATCTTCCTCGGGGATGACTTCGGCATGCAAGATCGGATGATTGTTTCCCCAACGATCTTTCGGGAGTTTTTCAAGCCCATCTATGCGGAGCTTTTCTCTGAGTTTAAAAGGATGAACCCTGAGGTAAAGATCGCTTTCCACACGGATGGAAACGTGGAGCCGATTCTTCCCGATCTGATCGAGATTGGACTGGACATACTAAACCCTGTACAGCCACAATCAATGGATCCCGCAGAACTCAAGAAGCGTTTCGGAGACAAGCTAACATTTTGGGGGACACTCGACAACCAATACACTATTCCGTTCGGCTCCATACAAGAAGTTGTGGACGAGGTTAGAACAAGGCTCAGGACGGTAGCGCCAGGAGGCGGTCTCATCATTGGTCCCGCGCACAATGTTCAGCCGAATACACCGATCGAGAACCTAAGCGCGTTCTATAGGATCGTGAGAGAGGAGGGAACCTACCCGATCCGTCTTTGACGAAACGGGGTACCACGCTGATGAAAAGATGTGAACCGAGGTACGGGTTTGACTCTGCTTGTGCCACAGCAATAAAGGGCTGCTCCCCAATCACTCACACAGGAGTGCGTGGACATGACATCGATCAGTAGTGCGGAGTTTCTTATAACTACGTTCGGATCAGGACCCGCTCCGCAGATCACGAAGGCTCCCGGCCGCGTGAATCTGATCGGCGAGCACACCGACTACAACGGTGGCTACGTCCTACCGTTTGCCATCGACAGGACGACCGAGATCGCCCTGCGTCCCCGAAGCGATCGAGCAGTGAACGCTTGCAGCACAGCTTTTCGCGGCGTCGCCGAACTCGAGCTTCCGATTGCAGAGTCCACCCCGACCGGAGAGTGGCACGACTACTTAATCGGGATACTCCTTGAGCTTTCTCACCATGTCGAGTTCCCGCACGGCTTCGATGTGGCGATCTCTAGCAGCGTCCCCCTCAGAGCAGGCTTGAGCAGCTCGGCGGCGTTGGAGGTCGCGCTCGCCCTCGCGCTCACGAGACTCTATGGGATAGGACTCGATGATGTTGAATTCGTCAGGCTTTGCCAGCGGGCGGAAGTCGAGTTCGTAGGGACCAGTTGTGGCATCATGGACCAGTACGCAAGCCTCCTGGCGCAGGATGGCTCGGCCTTGCTGCTTAATGTCGCCACCATGACCCATCGCCATGTGCCGATCGACCTTAAGAATACAAGTTTCCTCGTCGTCGACAGCACCGTGCGGCGGGAACTCTCGCAGAGCGGTTACAATGAGCGACGTCGGGAGTGTGGGGAGGCCCTCGACTGGCTTTGGGATGCGCTGCCCGAGAGACGCCTGAGCTCACTGAGCGAGCTGACAATGAGGGAGCTCGACGACGTTAAGTATCGGATGCCTGAGTTGCTCTGTCGACGGGCAGCCCATGTGGTATCGGAGAACGAACGCGTGCGGCGCGCCGCAGAGGCGCTCGTCGATGGAGAGGCCTCGACCGTGGGGGAGCTTCTGTACGCGTCTCACGCCTCGCTTCGGGATCAGTACGAGGTCAGTACGCCCGAGCTCGATTTCCTCGTCGAGTGGGGTGCTCGAAACGGCGCGCTCGGTGCGCGTCTTGTCGGCGGGGGATTCGGCGGGACCACGCTCCATCTGGTGCCCTCGTGCGAGGAGCGAAGATACGTGGAAGGAATTGTCGATGCCTATAAAAGGGAAACCGGCAAGCGGGCCGACGTCTGGGGGGTTCGCCCCAGCCCAGGCGCAAGACAGCTAAACGAGGAGGAGGATCGATGAAGATCTTAGTTACCGGTGGAGCAGGGTTTATCGGCTCGCACGTCGTCGATCACTACATCGAAGCTGGACACGAGGTCCTCGTGTTGGACAACCTCTCCACCGGCCACAGGGAGAACGTCCACCACAAGGCCGAGTTGATCGTGGCGGATCTGTGCGATCACGACCGCACAAGCGACGTTTTGGAGCGATTCCGCCCACGCCTCGTCAACCACCATGCCGCGCAGATCGACATCCGCCGCTCGGTCGCCGAGCCGGTCTTCGATGTAAACGTCAACGTCACTGCCACGGTGAACCTGCTTCAAAGCGCCGTTAGAAGCGGCGTGGAAGGAGTGCTGTTCGCTTCGTCCGGCGGGGCCATCTACGGGGAAACGCCTGCGCCCGTCGACGAACAGGCTCCCAAGGCGCCAATCAGCCCGTACGGAGCCGCCAAGGCGGCGGTGGAGGGATACCTCTTTGCCTACGCTCACACCTTCGGATTGAAGAGCCTCTCCCTTCGCTACGGGAACGTCTACGGCCCCCGACAGGATCCAATCGGGGAAGCAGGGGTCGTGGCCATCTTCTCCCGAGCGATGCTCACCGGCACGCAGCCCACCATATACGGTAGTGGCGCCCAGCTAAGAGACTACGTCTGTGTGGAGGACGTGGCACGAGCGAACCTATTAGCCACCGATCGCCTGTTCTCCGAAACAGCGCTTCCCAGCACCCCTGATGACGGCGCGTACAACATCGCAACAGGGGCATCGGCATCGGTGAACGACCTGTTTGCGCTGCTCAAGGAGGTCATCGGTTTCGACGGGGAGGCCGCGTACGTCGATCCGCGCACGGGCGAACTGATGGAAAGCAGGCTCGATGTCGGAAAGGCCTCTCGGACGCTCGGTTTTCAGGCGCAGATCCCCTTCTCCGAGGGCCTTTCTCGCACCGTGGAGTGGATCAGAAGCGCCCGATAAGCGATGGCTTTGGCGAGCCAGTACCGGTCTTTCTAGCTGCTTTACGTTCCCCACAGATCCTCTGGATACACCCCACGGCGGGTGAGCTCCCCGATCGCCTGTTGGGCAGTTGCCTTGTCTTTGGGATAGGTCACTCCGAACCAGCGTTCGTGGGTCGGAAACACGTGCACGAATGCCTTCTTCTCTCGCACCAGCTCCCCCACCACATCCGGCAGGAGATACTCTGCCGTTTCGATATCCCCTGTGTGCGCCCTAAGAAACCGGGCAAAGCGCGCCTCAAGCTCACCCAGAATCGATGGGGTAAATCCCCACATATTCATAGAGACGATTGTCTCTCCGGGAATCTTTGTCCAACTTCCATTATCCTCCGCGTATTTGATCGCCGACCCGAACAGCTTCACGCGTTTTTGCTCTTTGATGCTTAACAAGTGGCCATCCGACGTGACCGTGCACACGCCCCGCGATACGTGCCCATGCTCGGTGAGCGTGTTCTTCAAGCGATATCCGATGATAGAGATACTGAAAGCCCCATCACGATCTTGGGCGCCATCGAGGCAGCCTCGAAGGGATTTGAACGAGGTGCGCCCGTAGAAATCGTCCGCGTTGATCACGGCAAACGGACCATCTATGACCTCCTTACAGAGGAAGACCGCATGGGCTGTGCCCCACGGCTTTTTTCTCGCAGGGGGAACTCCGAACCCTTCTGGAAGGGCATCCAATGACTGCTGCACGTACCGAATCTCGCACCGTCTCCCGATCGTCGGTTCCACCCTGCCGCGAAACGCCTCCTCTATCTCCCTGCGGATGATGAAGACGATTTTTCCAAAGCCACTTCGTAGGGCGTCGTAGACCGAGTAATCCAGAAGTATCTCGCCGCTTGGGCCCACCGGATCGATCTGCTTTATCCCGCCATAACGGCTGCCGATACCAGCAGCCATCACCACCAGCGTCGGTTTCGACATCTACCTCATCCTTTCTGGTCTGCGGCATTGCAAATTCGTGAAACCAAGGCCAAGTGTAGACGGTTGAGCGGGCCTTGATCAAGTGATACCTCTTAAGAGCGGAAGACAAGCGCGGGGTGCAAAAGACAACATGGCTGGTCTCGAGCGGTCCTCGTTCATCAGATCGAGTCAGACCTATACGGACAGCAGGGCGGAGTGCGGGAGACTATCTCAGGTCTGCTATGAAATCGTCGATTGGAATGGCGGACAAGGTCTGGATTTTCACGCTGCCACGTGCACCGAGCTCCATGGAAACGCGAGCGATCGATGCAAGATCGGGCGCCTCGACAACGCTCACAAAATCGTAGGCTCCTAGGGTGGCGTACTGGTGCAGGACGTGGGCACCGAACTCCTCGATCTCGTGATTCACTTCCTTGATCCGATCCGGATTGTTCTTTATCGTCGCCGCTCCCTCGTCGGTCAACCGACTGAGCAGGATATACGTCGCCATAAAGATCACCTCCTTTATTGCACGATGAACCACTATACAGCATCGACGCGCTTTCACACAACTGCTCACACGCCCCGTGCCGGGGACCGAAATTCACCGATTGATGAAAAGTTAGGATATCGGATGAGTCAATCCGCATTTGCCGGGAAGGACCGATCACGCTAGCATCATGCAGTTGATACGGAATCACGCGTCAGCGAGGATCGGCGAGAATGTGAAAACGGCTTTTGTGTAACACTCGAATTCGAGGAGACGCTGTGGCAGGCTCCGCCCAACGTCGGAGATAAACTCCGACGCTACATCCGTTTCTGTAGCGTCGTACCTTGTGTGCGACGTTATCTCTTCTGAAACGCATGGCAGCAGCAGGCATGTAAGGTTGTCGCAATGTTCGACCACCTCAAAGGCTTGATGTCGTGCGTTTAAATGAGGGTAGCGGAATCCTAGAAAAGGGGTACAATAGGCTTGAAAATGCCCCTAAAAAGGGGTAGTGTCCCGTAGGAAGGGTAGTATTGGGTCTAAAGTACCCCCTTCGCAGTCGGACTACCCTCGTTCAGCGGAGGCGAACATGCAATCTTTGAGCGTGGCGTATCTGGACGCACTCAGATTCTCGACCAAAGAGGTAGCCTCGCTTAAAGCATTGGGCGAGTACCGAGGAAAGCAGCAGCTTTTCTCTCGGCAGAGCCCCGAGGTGCTTGAGAGCCTTCGCAAGATCGCCATCGTCGAATCGGGAGAGTCTTCCAATCGTCTGGAGGGAATCACGGCACCCCGCGATCGGATCGAGGCCCTGATGCAAGATAACACGGCGCCCAGGGACCGCTCCGAACAGAAAATCGCAGGATACCGAGACGTGCTCAATCACATCCACATTAACCACGCGCGAATCGACTTCTCGCTTGATACCGTGTTGCAGAGCCACGCCATGATGATGAAGTACGTCTCTCCCGAGGGAGGGCATTGGAAGACCCGCGACAACGTGATCATCGAGCGATACCTTAACGGATCACGACGCATTCGGTTCAGACCGGTCGCGGCGTCGGGAACCGAAGAAGCCATGACGCAACTTGTCGAGCGCTACCACGATGCCGTCTATCGAGACGGTCGGGAACCCCTTGTTGTCATGCCTCTGGCGATCCTTGACTTTCTTTGCATTCATCCGTTCGACGATGGAAACGGTCGCTGTTCCCGACTGCTGACGGTTCTCCTGTTGTATCACCATGGATATGACGTCGGACGCTATATCAGCCTGGAACGTGTCTTCGAGCAGACAAGAGAGAGTTACTACGACACGCTGGAGCGCTGCTCGCAGGGCTGGCACGAGGGAGAGCACGACGCCTTCCCTTGGATGAGCTACTTCTGGGGCGTGCTGCTTGCCGCGTACAGAGAATTCGAGAACCGTGTCGGAGCCATTCGGACCGGAAAGGGAGCAAAGGCCGAGCGAATTCGAAATGCTGTCGAGCGCACGCTTGGACCGTTTCGGGCAGCGGACATTGAAGTGGAGTGTCCGGGTGTGAGCCACGAGTGGGTACGCCGGATCTTGCGCGAACTCCGAGACAAGGGAGTGATAGAGTTTCACGGGCGCGGACCGGGAGCTCGCTGGGTCAAGAAGCGGCCAAGCGATGCTAAAAAACCAACATGATCCCGTGGCATCGGGACCCGTGCCCGACGCTACAGGACTGACTGGGAACTGCAGCAAGAGTAAGAATCACTCTTCAGTTGCCCGCACAATGCGATTGGGATAGGATCATTTAGTAAAGAGCGGAACTCATTTACGGGGGAGTGCGGACGTGGCGCACAGAAGCAGGAACAACAGCGCGACGCTGGGGTTCGAAGAAACGCTGTGGCAGGCGGCGGACAAGATGCGCGGGCACATGGACCCGTCGGAGTACAAGCACGTCGCGCTCGGGCTGATCTTCCTCAAGTACATCTCCGATGCGTTCGAGGAGCGCCGTCGGGGGATCGATCGTGAGCTTGCCGATCCGAACAGCGAGTGGTTCGTGGCCGAGCCGAAGCTCCGCTACGAAGAGGCCGAAGACCGCGACGCCTACGCGATGGCGAACATCTTCTGGGTGCCGAAGGAGGCGCGCTGGTCGTACTTGCAAGAACGGGCCAAACAGTCGGAGATCGGGGTGCTGATCGACGAGGCGATGGTCGCGATCGAGAAGGAGAACCCGTCGCTCAAGGGCGTCCTGCCCAAGGACTATGCCCGTCCGGCGCTTGACAAGCAGCGGCTCGGAGAGTTGATTGACCTCATCGGGACGATCGGTCTCGGGGACGAAGAGAACCGCTCCAAGGACATCCTCGGCCGGGTGTACGAGTACTTTCTCGGCCAGTTCGCGAGCAAGGAAGGAAAGAAAGGCGGCGAGTTCTACACGCCTCGCTGCATCGTCAAGCTTCTTGTCGAGATGATCGAGCCGTACGAAGGTCGTGTGTTCGATCCGTGCTGCGGATCGAGCGGGATGTTCGTGCAGAGCGAGGAGTTCATCCGCGCCCACAACGGGAAGGTTGGCGAGCTGTCGATCTTCGGCCAGGAATCTAACCCGACCACCTGGAAGCTCGCCAAGATGAACCTTGCCATCCGCGGCATCGAAGCAAACCTCGGCGGACAGAACGCCGACAGCTTCCACAGCGATCTTCACAAGACCCTGAAGACCGACTTCCTCCTCGCCAATCCGCCGTTCAACGACTCCGACTGGGGCGGCGATCGCCTGCGCGAGGACGTTCGCTGGAAGTACGGCGTTCCACCGACCGGCAACGCCAACTTCGCCTGGGTGCAGCACTTTATCCACCATCTCGCGCCGAACGGGATCGCCGGTTTCGTCCTCGCCAACGGCTCGATGAGCTCCAACCAGTCCGGCGAAGGGGAGATCCGAAAGGGCATCATCGAGGCCGACCTCGTCGACTGCATGATCGCGCTGCCCGGCCAGCTCTTCTACGGAACACAGATCCCTGCTTGCTTGTGGTTCATCGCCCGCGACAAGTCAGGCACGCCAACCAAGGGCCATGAACACCCCTCTACCTCTGGGAGAGGGGACGGGGGTGAGGGACGCTTCCGCGACAGACGAGGGGAAACGTTATTCATCAACGCTCGGCAGATGGGCGAGATGGTCGATCGGACGCACCGCGAGCTAACCGACGAGGACATTGCTAAGATCGCTACTACGTACCATTCTTGGAGAGGTGAATCCCCTCTCCTGCTGGAAGAGAGCCAGGGGGTAACTGCAGATGAAGCAGTGCTTAGCTCCTCTCCCTCTGGGAGAGGCAGGGGTGAGGGTGATGTCTACCAGGACATCTTAGGCTACTGCAAAGGCGTGACGCTCGAAGACATCCGCGAGCACAGCCACGTTCTTACGCCAGGCCGCTACGTCGGCGCGCCGGAGATGGAAGAAGACGACGAGCCATTCGAGGAGAAGATGGAGTGGCTCACGTCGGAGCTGTTCGAGCAGTTCGCGCAATCGAAGCGCCTGGAAGACGAGATCCGGAACAACCTGAAGGAGCTGGGGTTCGATGTGTAGCGGCTGCGACGGGGAGGAGATGACAGTGGCTGAGTGGGTTTACGACAAGCACGGAAACGCAACACTGATACTTGATGGGGATTGCATCAGAGACGCAGGCGGATCAGTCATCGCCTGGATCCATGGCGAGAATGTCTATTCGCTCTCAGGATTCCATGTCGGCTGGTTCGAAGACGGAGTTCTGGCTGACTCCTCGAACTCCGTGCTGGGATTCGTGAGTGGTGCTGCCGGATACACACCCGCTCGACCTGGGCTCAGTGGAGTTCCTGGCATGCCGGGGTTCGCGGGAAGGCTTGGTCGACCAGGCTTGGCTGGAGTTCCAGGTAGACCGGGACGCGGAGGTTGGTCAAGCGCGAACCTAGGCGAGTACTTCGCGAAGTGAGATGAAGGCCAAGGCGACGCGCACGATTCGGAAGTACCTGAAGGGGCTGAGGTTCGATGTCTGAGTGGCCCTCTGTCGCACTTGAAGAGATCGCAGCTCCAGACAAGAACGCTATCGCGATCGGCCCCTTTGGCTCCCGTATGAAGAAGGACCTATACGTTGAAGCAGGCGTTCCAGTCATTCGCGGAACCAACATCACAGGCAGCCGAGAGTTCCAGGGCGATTTCGTCTATGTCTCGGAATCCACGGCAGATGAGCTAGGCCGAGCGAATGTGTTCGGGGGCGATCTGGTCTTCCCGCATCGAGGCGCCATTGGAGAGGTCGGGATTGTCCCTTCAAGGAATCAGCGCTACATGCTGTCGACAAGCCTGATGAAGTTCTCATGTGATCGTGAACAGGCAGATCCCCTCTTCCTCTACTACTTCTTCCGGTCGGCGGAGGGAAGGTACGAGCTGCTCAAGAACGCTTCTCAAGTTGGCACACCGGGCATCGCGAGACCCCTGGAGTCCCTCCGATCTGTACGACTGAAGCTCCCGCCCTTGTCTGCCCAGCAAAGCATTGCCCACATCCTCGGAACCCTGGACGACAAGATCGAGCTGAATCGACGGATGAATCGAACGATGGAGGCCCTCGCCCGGGCGATCTTCAAAAGCTGGTTTATTGACTTCGGCCCAGTCCACGCCAAAGCCGAAGGCCGGGAGCCCGTCGGCCTGGACCCCGAAACCGCTGCCCTGTTTCCGGACAGCTTCCAAGACTCCCCCCTCGGCAAGATCCCGAAGGGATGGGAGGTTTCGACGGTTGGCGAGGAGTTCCAGCTGACCATGGGGCAGTCACCGCCTGGGTCAACGTACAACGAAGATGGCGATGGATTGCCGTTCTTTCAGGGACGTCGCGACTTCGGGCTTCGCTTTCCGACGAGACGGGTCTTCTGCGCTGCCCCCAAGCGAATCGCCGAAGCCGGCGACACGCTCGTCACCGTCCGCGCTCCTGTGGGCGATGTGAACATGGCTCCAGAGCGGCTCTGCGTTGGTCGGGGATTGGCCACAGTCAGACACCGAAGTGGCAGTCGCTCCTACACTTACTACTCGATGATCTCCCTGCAAAACCGGTTCCGCGAATACGAGTCTGAGGGAACCGTGTTTGGGGCCATCAACAAGAGCCAGTTCTCGGACCTGAAGTGGGTCGCCCCGCCGAACGAGACTGTCGCAGCATTTGAGAACCAGCTATTCGCGGTGGATGAGAGAATTGGGCTCAATGAGGAGGAATCGTTTCGATTGGCGGGAGTTCGTGATGCGGTGCTCCCGGAGCTGATGTTAGGGAGGGTGCCATGAAGAAGAAGACTCGGAAGCTGACGGTCTTGCTTCTCAAGGAGGATCTCGATTCGTTCGAAGATGCAATACGTGCTGACAGAGAAGATGTGCAGTGGCTTGAGCTTCGCGATGATATCGGCCTTGATGGCCGCTTCGCGTACATTGCCAGCCATCCTCATCCGCCAAGCTGGGCCGAGTATGTGGGGCCAGCGCTAGACGGAGATCTTGACAATGCCTTCAACTCATCGAGCTACGGCGTTCTATTCCTGAACGCAGCTGGAAGGACATTCGCCTTCACGTTTGGCTACGGGTGGAGCCTTCTTAGGCCGGATCTGTATGAGCTCGGCTTCGGCCTGAGAGTGGCTCTGAATCGAGTCGATCCTACTCAGCTGCGTTCACTCGATCTCCTTGCCTACGAGGATCTTGTCATCACAACGCGCAGACAAACAAGCCGTGGTTCAGAGCTTGGATCGTTCTCGCCGGACGTCACGACTGACGTCCTTCGCGGAGTTGTAGGTAGCCCGCGCGGCGACCTTGAATGGGTGAGGAGCATTGGAGGCAAGGATGCTCTTACGATTCGGGCTCCTATCTCCATTGAAGAACTGGGCGGCGCCTTGGAATCCATACTTGAGGCGTACCAGGACGATTCCTACAGAGAACGCTTCGGCTGGATTGACCATCTCGGCAAGGTAGACGACAAAGGAGTCAGTCACGAGCTTGACAGCTTGCTCGTCGAGTACCTCCGGTCGGACACAGGGGAGCGTGCCTACCTTGCGCCACCTGAGCCAATCGATTGGGAGAGCGTGGAAGGCTTTGGCTTCAGTGGTACTCGAGATAAGTCTCGATATGAGGACTTGCTGATCGAGGACTACTTCACTTCCCTTGGCGAAGACACGCGACGCGACCTTAACATTGAGATCCTGCGACGGCACAAGGCCGGAGTCTACTGGACTGGCTTGGATAGGCTCGACAAGCGCTGGAGCATCTACTCGTGTTTGGTTTGGGAGACTGAGCACCAACACCGGCTCTATGCTTTGCTCGCGGGCACATGGTTCCAGGTAGAGATCGGCTTTGCTGAGCAAGTTCGCGAGTACCTAGCTTCGATTGACACAACCCCGCTTGACCTTCCAAGCGCCTTTCCTGGGGAATGGGAACAGGCATACAACAAGCGAGCCGCGGATTCGCGAGAGGATCTCTGCCTGCTGGACAGGAAGCTCTTCACCCTTCCAGGGGCGAACTCGGCAATCGAGTTTTGCGATCTATTGTCGCTCGACAGACAGATCATCCATGTGAAGCGTAGAGCCCACTCTGCGACTCTGAGCCACCTGTTTTCTCAGGGGGCCGTCTCAGCGGAAGCGTTCTTGGTCGAGGACTCACTTCGGGGAGACGTCAGAGCTCACTTGGATGCAATTGGTCATGGAGCCTTTGCAGGTGTAGTGCCAGTCGATCGACCGACCCCGGGTGAGTACGAAATTACGTTCGCCATAATCGAGAAGCCCGTTCCAGAGTGGCCTGAAGCGCTCCCATTCTTCAGCAAACTGAATCTGATGCAACGGGCGAAGCATCTGCGAACGCTGGGATTCAGAGTTCGACTTGCACGTGTCGAGGAGCTGGAGACGTGATTCGATATGGTTGAAATCCATCCGAACCTGTACGTCGGCCATCAGGGCGACTACGAGTATCAGGTCAAAGCCCAAGAAGGCTGGGCGGTCGTTCATGCCTGCAAGAACCCCTACCATCGGAAGCTTCTCGGGTACACAACCCAAGGCGCGCCAAAAGCGCATCCCGAGTACTACTTCGCAGAGCGCGGAAACCGTCTGTACTTGAACTTGGTTGATGCACCCAACCCCGCGTACATCCCGAAGGAGATCATCGACAAGGCGATCGCGTTCATCCACGAGAAGCTCGCGGAAGGCTTGAAGATCCTCGTACACTGCAACCAGGGCGAATCGCGCAGCCCGGGAATCGGCTTCCTCTATCTCCTGCGGGAAACCGACGTCTTGCCGCGGACGTCGTTGGATGATGCGCTCGCGAAGTTCCGCCAGATCTACCCGGCCTTCTATCCCAGCGGCGGGATCTCCGGCTTCATCGCAGCGCATTGGGAGGAGTACGCACTCTTGACAGAGCTAGGAAAGGCAGAGGCACCGAGATCGGAGGGGATATGAACATGGATGAAGAGCGATACATGAGCGAGCGCGTCGATCACCAGATCGACTGGTACGGCCGGAGAAGTGAACGAAACAAGAAGCTCTTCTTGAGTTTCGAAATCGCGGCGATTGCCTCAGCAGCACTGATACCGATCATCTCCCAGTGGTTGAACCTTTCATGGGCCAGCTTGACAATCGCCACACTCGGCGGACTCTCGGCGGTGATTGCCAGTACCGTATCTCTCTTGCAGTCTAGAGACCGCTGGGCGGACTACCGGACGACTGCGGAGACCCTAAAGCATGAGAAATTCCTCTACCTTACTGGTGCAGGGCCTTACGAGGAAGAGAAGAGCTTTCCTCGATTCGTAGAGGCAGTCGAAGCGCTGGTCAGTCAAGAGAACACGGCCTGGAAGCAACGAGTCTGTGAGACGAAGGAGGGTAAATCAAATGGCTAAGAAGAAGGTGTTCATAAGCTACGACTACGACCATGACAGGCACTATAAGAACCTACTTGTCGCGTGGGATGAGAATAATGAATTCGACTTCTCGTTTACTGATATGTCGGCGGATGTGTCGGTTGACTCGGACGATGCAGCAGCCATCCGGCGTGCGATCTCTGCCAAGATCAACGCTGCCACCTACTTCTTGTGCTTGGTGGGCAAGCACACGCACAAGAGCAAGTGGATCGCGTGGGAGATCGAGAAGGCGAAAGAGCTGGACAAGAAGCTCGTAGCAGTCAAGATCGACCGCGATTACGAGACGCCAAGCGGACTCCTGAATGCCGGGGTATCTTGGGCCTACAGTTTCAGCCTCGATTCGATCAAGAGAGCGATCGAACGAGCTGATTGATTGGGGGTGCTATTGCGGGCTGTAACGGAATCTGCGATTGAGCAAGCTGCTCTCGAATGGTTCGAGGGGTTGGGATGGATGGTCTGTCACAGCCTCAGATCTGCACTGGGAGAACGCCAATGATCGAGATCTATCCGAACGAGGTTGGCCGTCCATGAGCCTTCTGGGCAACCGATCTCGCCAGAGATTACGGCGAAATGGCGGGATTCTTTCCAATCGCAGGGCATACGGGCGCGATCTCGCCACTTAGCCCGCCAATATGGCGAGATTGACTACTCGGTTGAACGTGGCAAATGAAGTCTCGCCAAGGAGGCCAGATGAGACGGATCACCGAATCCCACGTCGAAGAAGCGGCCCTCAACTGGTTCGAGGGACTGGAATGGTCCGTTCTCCACGGACCCGACATCGCGCCGAGCGCGAATCCTACAGCGATGTCATCCTGCAAGGCCGCCTCGAATCCGCGATCGATTCGCTGAACCCTGGCTTGCCTAACGAAGCAAAGGATGTGAAGAAACCGATGGAGGCAGCGACATGAAGGTCCTGTTTCTTGATGAATCTGGAGACCATAACCTTTCCGTGATTGATCTGCAGTACCCGCTGTTCGTGCTCGGTGGTGTCATCGTTGATAAGGACTACGCTGAGGAAGAGCTAACCGAAGCGGTTCAGGAATTTAAGAGGCGTCTGTTTGGCCGCGATGATCTGATACTTCACACGGCCGACATAACGCGGAATCGTAATGGTTTTGAGCAAATGAAGAATAGCGCTTTCCGAAGGCGTTTCTACGATGAACTTAACGCTCTGATGCGTTCGTTACACTTCACCGTAGTTGCCTGTGCGATTCGCAAGGAAGCACACCTTTCTCGTTATGGAGTTGCTGCGCTGGATCCTTACCTCTTGAGCCTAGATATTCTCATTGAGCGCTTTTGCATGGAGATCGGCGATGTGGAGGATGGTGGCGTCATCGTTGCGGAACGGCGTGGCCCAACACTCGATCGGGGGCTCGAACTGGCCTGGTTGAATTTGAAGATCCAGGGTACGCAGTTCATGCAGGCGAGCGAAATCGAGAAACGTATCCTGGCACTCAATCTGCGGCCCAAGTCAGACAACCTAGCGGGTCTGCAGTTGGCCGACTTAGTGGTTACTCCCATTGGGCGACACCTACTGGGAAAGTTGGTAAAAGAAGATTTCAGAATCGTGGAATCAAAGTTTCGACGTAATCGTGAGGGAAAGTACGAAGGTTATGGGCTTATCGTGCTTCCAAAATGATAAGAGGCCAGCCCCCGCTACGCAGTGACCAGCCTACAAATGCAGTATAGGGTATAACGACGAAGAAGTCAACAGGAGCTTGGAGAAAAACCGAATAGGGCAGATGACAAGAGGATCGCAATGATCACAGAAGATACACTGGAACAAACCGTCCTAGCTTGGTTCGGGGCTTTGAACTACAACGTTCTCCATGGCCCCGACATCGCTCCCGACGAACCTGCCTCAGAGCGTAAGTCCTACTCCGACGTCATCCTGCGCGATCGTCTCGAAGCTGCCATCGATTCGCTAAATCCGACCCTTCCTACCGAAGCGAAGGAAGAAGCTCTGCGGAAAGTGCTGCACATCGACTCGCCTTCTCTCATCCTCCGCAACCGGACGTTCCATAAGATGCTCACGGATGGTATTCCCGTGGAGTACCGACGGGAACCCTCACCCCGGCCCTCTCCCAATGGGAGAGGGGGCACGGATGACGACAGCGGGATCGCCTATGACTCGGTGAAGCTGATCGACTTCGAGCATCCGGAAGCGAACGACTGGCTCGTCGTGAACCAGTTCACGGTCGTCGAAGGCCAGTACAATCGACGGCCGGACATCGTCGTCTTCGTCAATGGCCTCCCGCTGGCCGTGATCGAGCTGAAGAATCCGGCGGACGAGAATGCCACGATCGAGACAGCGCGCAAACAGATCGATACATACAAGGCCGAGATCCCAAGCCTTTTCACTACAAACGAACTCCTCATCATCTCCGATGGGGAGCAAGCCCGGATGGGAACCATCACATCGCCAAGGGAATGGTTCCTGCCGTGGAAGACGGTTGCGGGTGAACGCGTGGCTGCTGCCACCGAACTGGAACTGGAGGTGCTAATCAAAGGCGTCTTTGATAGAGAACGGTTCCTCGATCTGGTCCGTCATTTCGTTGTCTTCGAAAGCGACCGCGATGTTATCGTGAAGAAGGTCGCTGCTTATCATCAGTTCCATGCGACTCGTCGCGCCGTGCGGTCGGTCGTCGAAGCCTCGAAACCGGAAGGAGAAAAGAAGGGCGGCGTCGTGTGGCACACGCAGGGTGCGGGCAAGAGCCTGACGATGGTCTTCTTTGCCGGAAAGATGGTCCTCCACCCCGCCATGCGCAATCCAACGATCGTCGTGATCACGGACCGAAACGACCTTGACAACCAGCTCTTTGGAACGTTTTCGCGCTGTTCCGAGCTCCTGCGCCAAGCTCCGGTGCAGGCCGAAAGCCGAGCGGATCTCCGAAAGAAGCTGCGCGTTGCCTCGGGCGGGGTCGTGTTCACCACGATCCAGAAGTTTATGCCGCCTTCGGCGGCACCCTCACCTCGATCCTCTCCCAAAGGGAGAGGAGGTGAAGACCAACAATACAGAGGTGGGTATGACTTTGCTGGGCTGGCTACGCGAGCCAGGGAGCTTCGCAAGGACCAGACTTCGGCAGAGGACATCTTGTGGGAACTCCTGCGTGACCGGCAGTTCGCTGGGCTCAAGTTCAGACGGCAACATCAGATTGGCGACTACATCGCCGACTTCTTCTGCGCGGAGAAGAACTTGGTCATCGAACTCGATGGACCGATCCACGAGAGGGATCAGCAAGCAACGCACGATCGGAAGAGAGATGCCTATCTGCAAGGTCTCGGCTTTACTGTGCTCCGCCTTCCGAACGCCCTGGTTGAGGAAGATCCTGAACAGGTACTTGAGCGAATCCACGAAGCTGCGTTCCCCTCTACCTTTGGGAGAGGGGCCAGGGGTGAGGGTCAGTCAGAAGATCAGATGCCCCTTCTGACTGATAGAGACAACATCGTGGTGATCGCGGACGAGGCACACCGAAGCCAATATGAGTTCATCACGGGATTCGCAAGACACATCCGCGATGCGCTTCCAAACGCCACGTTCATCGGCTTCACGGGCACGCCGATTGAGTTGTCCGACCGCAATACCTTCGCTGTATTCGGGAACACAATCAGCACGTACGACATCCAGCAAGCTGTTCGGGATAAGGCAACGGTACCGATCTACTACGAAAGCCGCATCGCGAACCTCGATCTACCCGAGAGCCTCCTCCCTCAGATTGATGAGGAATTGGAAGAGGTGACCGAAGGCGAAGAGGTCGAGCGGGTTGAGCGATTGAAGACGAAGTGGGCGCAGCTCGAGGAGATCGTTGGGACGCCCAAGCGCTTGACGCTCGTGGTCGATGATCTGCTTTCCCACTTCGACGAACGGCTGTCGGCGATGGAGGGGAAGGCATTGATCGTCTGCATGAGCCGACGAATCTGCGTCGAGGTCTACAACGAGATCATCCGAGATCACCCCGAATGGCACGATAAGGATGATGAAAAGGGCGTCGTCAAGGTCGTGATCTCCGGCTCGGCGTCCGATCCCACGAACTGGCAGATTCACATTCGCAGCAAGGAGCGCCGTGACCGCCTGGCGGAACGGTTCAAGAATCCGGACGATCCCTTCAAAATCGCGATTGTACGTGACATGTGGCTCACCGGCTTCGATGCGCCGTGCCTGCACACGATGTACGTCGACAAACCGATGAAGGGGCACACACTGATGCAGGCGATCGCGCGGGTGAACCGGGTCTTTCACGACAAGCCCGGCGGACTCATCGTGGATTACATCGGTTTGGCCGACGCTCTCCGCAAAGCCCTTGCCAACTACTCCGAAGGCGGCGGACGGGGTGAGATCAAATACGATCAAAGAGAAGCCGTGGCGATCATGCAGGAGAAGCTCGAGATCTGCCGGGACCTGTTCGACGGCTTTGACTACACGCCCTACCTCAAAGGAACACAGCAGGAGAAGCTTCACTTCGCGCCGCTGGCCGAGGAACACATTGTCCAGCAGGAAGAGGGGAAGGATGCCTTTGTCAAGGGAGTCGTTGCACTGTCTAGGGCGTTTGCTCTCGCTGTGCCGCAACCCGAAGCGATTGCAGCACGAGACGAAGTTGCCTTTTTCCAGCATGTGAAGGCGTCTCTCGTCAAGCACACGGTTACGAGCCTGCGGCCCGAGGAGGAGTTGAGCGCCGCCGTTCGTCAGATCGTGTCCAAGGCGATCGCGCCGGATCGTGTGATCGACATCCTCGAAGTAGTCGGCATCGACAAGCCGGAACTCTCGATTCTCTCCGACGAGTTCCTTGCCGAGGTGCGGGGTATGCCCCAGCGAAACCTGGCCGTGGAAGTGCTGACGAGACTGCTGAACGATGAGATCAAGGTACGTCGCCGAACCAACTTGATCCAGTACCGTCAATTCTCCGAGATGCTCGAAGCGACCATTCACCGCTACAAGAATCGCGCCATCGAGACCCTGCAAGTGATCGAGGAGCTGATCGGCCTAGCCAAAGACATCCGCGAGGCCGCAAACCGCGGCGAGAAGCTCGGACTGACGGAAAAGGAGCTTGCTTTCTACGACGCATTGGAAACGAACGATAGCGCCGTAGCCGTGATGGGGGACGAGGTATTGAGCCGGCTTGCAAGAGAACTCGCCGACACCGTTCGTGAGAACGCGACGATCGACTGGACCCTGCGCGAATCCGCGCGTGCCAAGCTGCGGGTGATGGTGAAACGCACCCTACGCAAGTACGACTACCCGCCTGACAAGCAGAAGAAAGCAACGGAAACCGTCGTTCAACAAGCCGAACTACTCGGCGAGGAATGGGCGGAATAGAGGCTGAAGATGGAGACAACAGAGAAGGTCGTTGAGGCGTACGTCCGCTACATCAAAGGCTGGGCGACGATCCCCAACGTCAAGTGCAAGGGACAGTACGAGATCGATCTCCTGGCGATCGATCCAAAGACGGGAGATCGCTATCACATCGAAAGCACGGTGTCCGTCTCTCGGAAGTTCAGCAAGCTGACTGACGATCCGTTTGATCCTGCGAGGTACAAGCAGCCGGTCAGTAAGGCTCCACAGCGCCGCACGATCGAGTTCTTCCACGTCCGCAAGTTCACTCCCCAAGAGGTTCTTGAGACTCTGGCTGGGTTCGGCTTCCGGGAAGGGAACTACGAGCGCGTGGTTGTCAGTTGGGACTGGACTCCGGAAGCCGAGGAGCAAGCCGCCTTGTTGGGTATCAGGCTTTGGCGCTTCCCGGACATTCTCAACCGGATATCAGAAACGCTAGAAGGAACCAGAACCTACTTCACTGACGATACGTTGCGGACACTTCAGCTGTTCGCCCGAGCCCAAGACCGATAGCCCAGATTGTGACGCAACGAACCGAACTCACCGGCAAGGACTACCGACTTCGGGCAAGAAAGGGGGGCAAACCTTGCCTTTTGCAGACAAATGAGTGGCAATCCCGGGGACGCATACCATAATTCCTCAAGGAGCAGCCTGACAAAACCGAGCCTCTCGCAGAGGCGCAGAGTAAGAATGATTCAGGTAAACCTCATGTCCAGCGAGTTGAACCGAGAAAGCTTGGCGTTCTTTGCGTCTTAGCGAGAAAAGCCAGTCTCACGCAAAGCCGCAGAGCGGTATACGGCCAGGTCTTCATTCTTGGTGTCTTCGAATTCCGGGGACGCATACCATAATTCCTCGCGGAACAGCCTGAGGAGTAAATATGGTCAGATCCTGAATTGCCACATTAACGAAAAGCTCTACGGCAAGGCCGCCCGACAAGCAGAAGAAGGCAACCGGAACGGCGATACAATTCAAACGGAGTGTGATCGATGGCCTGCACGATTTTCCACGATGCGTTCGAGGTACGTGTGTACCGCGTGCTTATCGATCCGTTGATTTGGCCCTTGCGGCTGAGGATCGTTCGGCTCTGTCGCGAGCTTAACGTGCGCGAGGTTCTCGATATCGCCTCGGCGACCGGCGCGCAGTGCCGGATGCTTGCACGAGCGGGGATGAAGGCCACGGGAGTCGAGCTATCCGAGGTGATGGTCGCTGCGGCCCGACGGCGCAACGGGCGTAATACACATTACATCCACGGCTCGGCGTACGATCTGCCCTTCGACGATGGGTCATTCGACGCATGCCTTCTTCTGTTCGCGCTTCACGAACACACCGAGAAGGAGCGAGAAACGATGCTTAAACAGGCGCTACGCGTTCTTCGGCCTGACGGGTACCTCATCATCGCCGACTACAACCGACCTGGGTGCGCGAGCTTCCATGTTACATGGCAGGCGATCCGGTTGATCGAGGCGCTCGCGGGGGGCGAACATCATGCAGGGTTTAAGGACTTCGTGTCACGTAGCGGCCTGGCTGGCCTCCTCGCGCGCCACGGGCTTGTGCCCACGCACCAGGGTCGCTCGCACTCTGGCGCGGTTGGGATCGCCGTCATTCGGCAAGGGTAAAGGACCCCGCCGCAAGCTAAAGGGCTAAGCGGAGTTTGTCCTCATGCTCAAGTTTGATGTAGCGCTGTGTCGCGCCAGGGATAAGGTCGTACGCTCGGAGGAAACGTCGGGCACAAGACCCGACGCTACATCCAGCTTTTTGTAGCGTCGGAGTTTATCTCCGACGTTATGAGGTTTGTTCCTGACAGAGTCAATGTAGCTCATACGATCAACGACCAGATTCGCCGCAGGCGAATCTGCACTTTCCTCCTAGAAGCAAGCCTGCGAGGGCTTCCGCGGAGGGGTAGCTTTTGATTGAATGTCGCCGCGACGTGGCCCGCTCATCTTCTCACGAAGACCTTACCCTGGATGATCTTGTTAGCTGGCCTGCCGTGGATCATCGCTTCTCTGGCAAACTCCTCTTTGCAGTGAGGACACTTGAGCTCCCCGTGCGTGTGGTCTTCGACAATCCTGTCCTTGTAGCACTTAACGAGGTGACCCGGCCCTTCCTTGTGGTACTTGTACAAAAGCTGGCGGCAGTTTGCACAGTAAACCTTTATTGTATGAGCTTTCCTCATATGTCTTATAGGTACGTGGTGCGAATGCTCTGCGGTACCTGGTTAGTGTGTCATCTCCTTAATTGCAGTAGGGCACATCCGCCCAAGATCGCGCGCTTGGCAGGTTTCCGCTACGGTCGTGGTGGCGCGAGAAGTGGGACCGGAGTCAATGGATGCCTGATCCGATAGGGCCTCGCAGGTGTCCAAGATGGATCCCAATCAGGCGTTACACTACTAGTGGTAAGGTTCGTCTTGTAGCTTGCGTCCGAATTCATGACGCAGATCTCGGCGTTTCCGTCGCGATAGGTGTAAAACGCGATCTTTGTCCCATCCGGTGACCACGTTGGATGGTTGTCCTCTGCCGGGTTTGTGGTGAGCCTCCGCTGATCGGTGCCGTCCGCGTTCATCACATAGATCTCGTAGTTTCCGTCACGCTTCGATGCAAAGGCGAGCTTTGCCCCATCGGGCGACCACACCGGATCCCAATCGGAGCGGGAATTATGGGTGAGGTTTTCCAGAGCTGCGCCATGGATGTTCATCGTGTAGATCTCGCGGTTGCCGTCGCGTTCCGAGCAGAAGGCGAGCCTTGTGCCGTCAGGTGACCAGGTTGGATGGGCGTCGGCGGCCG
>Ga0307430_1001101_pt1 | contig 20581 bp, 23 predicted proteins | sample SalMarWE160130MG_FD_202159 | JGI IMG/M metagenome (GOLD analysis project Ga0307430, IMG submission 202159) | Salt marsh sediment microbial communities from the Plum Island Ecosystem LTER, Massachusetts, United States - WE1603-130 | ecosystem: Environmental > Aquatic > Marine > Intertidal zone >...
CGCGCGCAGCGACAGACCGCCAAAGCCGGTGCACGGCCCATGCACCGCGTGTGGTGCCGTCCGCGCGCCTTTTCCGCGAGCGAGTTGTCTTATCACGCCCGTCTGCTTCGCCGGCATGGACGTTTTCATCGTTCTCATTCCCGCGGCGGGGCCGGGCGTGCTGACCCCCTTAGACCCCGACTCCCCCTTCCTCCCCCGTCGCCATGGCTTACCCCCTGTCGGGCGCGCTCCGGCAGGCCATGGCGACAAAGGTCATCCCCCTTGCAACACGCACTACGGAAGCTGCGCCTCGGCCCCGCCGCGGGTAGATGCCTGGCCGAGGCGCGGCCGGCCAGACGTTGGCGCATGTGCGCCTGACCGCGCGACGCCCCACCGGCTGTACTCGACGGCTATCGACAAGAGCATGGTCTGCTCACTGCGGGACGATTGCCCACGAGATCGGGGTGGTTTGGCTGCTTCCGTCATCGCCTTGACTCGGCGCTGATTGAGATCTGGCGCTGGTCTGACTCCCATTCCGACCCGTCTTCCAGTCGGACTTTGGTCAAGACCACAGTGACTCTGGCTGTGTTGTCGTAGAAGTGGAGCGTCCAGTAACTCAGCTGCCCTGAGGTCTCTCCTGGTTTGACTGTTTCCTGGGCGATTCCACGGAAGACATTGCCATCAGGAGGAATGGAGCAGCGCACCGGATTGTCAAATCGATCGAAGCAGTGGATATCAACTTTGTAGGCCACAACATCAACGGGCGCGATGTTCCTCACTACCAACCTCACGGTGGGTTCTCCGATGATGTTGTAGCCCAAACTGGCCGTTTCAAGAGACAGCGGGCATCTCCTGGCGTTTCGAAGCATCACGTCTTCCGCGCAAGGCATAATCGAGACTTGCTTCCACTCCCACGCGATTCTCCCGTGGGTCCCCCGCGCCCCGGCCCGGAGAATGGTGACCACAGCCAGGCGACCTGCAGTCAGTTCCGAAATCGCCGCAGAGAGGGCACCGGCGTCCTGAAGTGGTTTCCCGTCCACTGCAGCGATTATGTCAGCAGGCCTTAGGCCTGCCTTCTGCGCCGGCCCCCACAACACAAGCCGGGCAATCACTGCCCCACCCGACACTGGCAAGGGAGCGAAGCCCTCCTCGTCCAAGAGGCGCTTGAACTCCTTGTCGACAGATGCCACAAGAACACCAACTGCCGGCTCCGGCGCAGCAGGCTTCGCGGCCTTTCGGGCAAGTCTGAGCGCCTCTGTCTCCACAACATCACCGGCTCGCAGCAAGCCCTGGACAACGGCGCCTTCGGGAGATCTGTAGCGAACAACGTAGCCGCTGGGCACGAACCCGACAACTGCAACGGATCGACCTTGGGGTATCGTGGCAACAAGCGGGCGTTCGGGCGCGTAGAGCGGGGTCTCCCGGAGGGCTTCGGCTCCATCCGCGAGATTAACGAGCGCGGCTGTCCGCACGTAACCCTCGACAGGTTCGTTGCCTTCGGGGGAGTAGCGCACCAGGCTCCACTTGCCTTTACCCGCGACGATCACCACGCGGTCGCCTGTTCGCACGGTTGCCAGGACAGGGGGAACTAGAGCGCGCAACTTGGCGTCTTGTGCGGTTTGCACCGTCACGGCATCGGGTAGAGGCGTCATCGGTGCCGCTTCGCGGCTCGCCCCCGCGATAGCCAAGAGCAACCCCACGGCAACCACGGACGCGAGTCCGAACTGCGGGTTCGCTCTTTCCATGTTGCCCGAGCGTATCTTGGTGCTCATGGCTGTTTCCCCCGTGTTTCCCTCAAATCGCACGCGCCGCGCAGGACAACAGGGCGCGCTGCAACCAAGCGTGGCACAACTAAGCCGCGCTTTCCGTCGCGTGCATACGACCACTTCACACGTCCTTGCTCTAGAGTATGCCAGTGCGCGTTGTTGCCTGTCAAGAGCTGCCTGTCTACTCGAGCATTCTTAGACGCGTGCCCCGTGTGCGAGTCCTTGACTTCTCTGGGGCGTGGCACGATCATGCTGCGCACGCCGCAAGCGTCATGACTCCAAGACCACCCCAAGCACGATGCGAGACGCGATGGGCGCGGAGAAAACGGCACACGTGAAGCTGCTCGACCTGCAGGCGCAGTTCGAGACGATCCGCCCAGAAGTTTTTGGGGCGATCCACGAGGTCGTCGAGTCGCAGCAGTTCATCCTCGGGCCGAAGGTGGCCGAGCTCGAGCACGAGGTGGCCGCGTACTGCGGCTGCGAGCACGCCGTCGGCGTCTCGTCGGGCACCGACGCCTTGCTCGTGGCGCTCATGGCGCTCGGCATCGGGCCCGGCGACGAGGTGATCACGCCCGCGTTCAGCTTCTTTGCGTCGGCCGGGTCGATTTACCGGCTCGGCGCCAAGCCCGTCTTCGTCGATATCGATGCCGACACCTGCAACATCGACCCTGACACGATCGAATCGGCCGTCACCGATTGCACGAAGGCCGTCGTCCCCGTCCATCTCTTCGGCCAGTGCGCCGACATGACGGCCATCATGCGGATCGCCTCAAAGAACGGGCTCGCCGTCGTCGAGGATGCGGCCCAAGCCATTGGGGCCGAACATACCGTCTCTGGCGAGACGGTCGGAAAGCGCGCCGGCAGCTTCGGCACGTTTGGGTGCTTCTCGTTTTTCCCCACAAAAAACCTCGGCGCATTCGGCGAGGGCGGGATGGTCACGACGCACGACAAGGAGCTCGCCGACCGCGCCCGCATGCTGCGCCACCACGGCGACCGCGGCCGGTACGATCACGTGCTGGTCGGCGGCAACTTCCGGCTCGAGGCGATCCAGGCCGCCGTCCTGCTCGTCAAGCTCAGGCACCTCGACAACTGGACCAGGAGACGCCAGGCGAACGCCGCGTGCTACCGCCAGCTCTTCGCCGATGCCGGCCTCGTGCCCGGCCGCGTCCGCCTCCCCGTCCAGCGACCGGGCCGCCACACCTACAACCAGTACGTCATCCAAGCCGACGGCCGCGACGAGCTTTCCGCGTACCTGACGGAGCGCGGCATCGGCCACAGCATCTACTACCCGAAGCCCCTGCATCTCCAGCCGTGCTTCGAGACCCTGGGCCACAAGCCCGGCGACTTCCCCGCCGCCGAACGCGCCTGCGAGCGCGTCCTTGCCCTCCCCATCTACGCCGAGCTCCCGGAACCCGACGCCCGTCGCGTCGTCGAGACGATCCGCGAGTTCTTCGCCGGCCGTTGAGCGCCCTCGAGGGGATGTGCATTTCGACAGGATCGACAGGATCAACAGGATTCCTCTCGCCGCCGTCAATGCCCTCGATCCTGTCCGTGCGGCGGACACGCAACGACGCGATCCCGAGCCGCGTAGCGGCGATTGAGAGTAGCCTCGGGCGCAAGCCCGTGGATCCGGAAGCGTGGCCAAACAAGCAGAGCCCCTTCAGGGGCGATTGAACCTGACGCGCCGCGCCTCAATCGCCCCTGAAGGGGCTCCATGCTCGTCGGGCACCGACCACCACGGGCTTGCGCCCGAGGCTACTCCCAGACGCCCCTGACGGGGCTCGTCAGTTCGCTGATGTGCGTGAGGGGAGGACGCTCAAGCCGACGAGCATTGATTCCAGAACGCTCGCTCCAGCGTTGACTAAAACTCCTCACACTCGTCGAGGGTTGTCACGATGGGCCAATCACAGCCGAAGTAGTCCTGCAGGAACTGGTCGCGGAGTGCCAACATGCGCGTCGCGTTGTCAGGGAACACTATGATCCTGACATCGCGAGCAGAGAGCACAAGTCTGAAGACCCCGTCGGCTTTCTCGTCGGACACAATGTACTTGCCCATCAGCCGGTCGACATGAACCACACGCCACTCCATCTCGTCGTAGTACTTCAGTTCTGTCTTGTCCGGCTCCGACATGTTCTTCAAGTAGCCACAGATGATCTCTAGCGGGATCAGCAGTCCTTTCCGCTTGTTCTCGTCGTTGCCGACGAGCTCCTTCGCTTTCCCAAGCGCATGGGCGAAGCTCTCGACGATGTGCCCGGTCTTCCCACTCTGCACATAGAACACGGGATTGCCTTCTCTCTCCACGACAAAGCTCCTGTGAACCCCGATCCCTAAGTCGCCGTATCTTCCGGCATGCTCTTGAGCTTGGCTCAGCCTCACTTCGGAGAAACACACGCGTGCGATGTTGGCTGTCATTCGGGATCCCGCCACGCCGTGGAGCTCTTCGCCGTGCCCTTCTCCTCTCCGCATCCATAAGCCGTGTTGGCAGGTGTCGCGGAGTCTTTCGACGTACTTCCGTTCGACAAGCTGCTTGTCGTCGTTTTCGCGGAAGTCCTTGCCCGTCCAGTGAATGAGGAACTTGGAGTGCAGGTTTATGGGCTAGTCTCCTTTGCCCTCGGCGCCGAAGCCGATGCGGCGGCGTTTGGGCGGCTTGGCGGGGGTGGTGAGCTCGCGGATGATGGTGATGATGGCGAGGATATCCTCGTCGTGGGCCGCGAGTCTCTTCTCGATCTGCGCGAGCTTGCGGGCGAGGTCTTCGTTCGAGGCGAGCATCCGGCGCAGGCGGACGAACGCCCGGACGACGTAGATGCTCGCCTCGACCGCGCGCGGCGAGTTGAGGACGCTGGCCGCCATGATCGCCCCATGCTCGGTGAAGGCGTATGCGAGCGCCGTCGAGTGCTTGAGGCGCGAGAACCGGCCGCAATCTGCGACCAGTTCCTTTTGTTCCTGAGAGTCAAGCTGGAACATGAAGTCTTCAGGGAAGCGCTCGATGTTGCGCTTGACCTGTTCGTTGAGCCGCTTGGTCGTCACCCCGTAGAACTCGGCCAGGTCACTGTCGACGATGACCTTCTGGCCGCGGATCAGAAGAATGCGGCTTTCGATCCGTTCCAGCGGAACAAGCGCCTTGTCGTCGGCCATGTGCGTCTCCCCTCGACGAGCTTGAGGTGCCAGGTCGTCACCTCAAGAACTCCAGACTTCACCACCTTCCTAGCAAGGACAAGGCAACAGGTCAAGCGAATATTTGCCGCATGTTTGCCCACCAAGGGTGTGTATTGCATGTGCTTGACATCACAGATTGCGACATTAAGGCACGGAACAGCCTGGGAGCACGGGTCTGGCAGGCGGCGATGTGATGAGCTGTGTTTGGCGGGACGGTGCGCGCCTACGGCGACTCAGGGTTTGGCGGTTTGTCGGTGCGTGCGTTGTCGACGGCCTCCATTATGCGGGCGAGGCGGCCCTTCCGCTTGGAGGCGAACGCGGTCTGGATCTCGTCGGGCGAGTAGTGGGTCTTGAGGAACTCGACGAGCGGCAGCCGCTGGAGCCAGCACTCGAGAAGCTTTACGCACGGCAGCCCGTCGTTCACCTTGCGGCAATAGCCGAAGTGTACGGGCCCGCCCAGCATCGGGCACCGCCACAGTTCCTCCCCGTCGTGCTGTTCGATGCCGCCGTTGCCTTCGTCAGACATGGGAACACCTCGCTCGCTCCTCCCCCGGTCGCACGCGACAGATTTGCATGCCCGCGCCGTGGAGTCAAGCGCCGCGTCACCAAGAAAGCAGGAAAAAACTCACCCCGCCCGGCGCGAGAGGATGGCGCGGAGGCGGTCGGCCGGGAACGGCTTGCCGTGGGCGGGGTAGATGGTGGTGGCCCCGGCGGCGAGCACCTTCTCCCAGCTCTCGTACACGTCGGCGACGCTCTCGGCGAAGACCGGGATGCCGGGCCTGGTCCGCAGCGGGAAGCCGCTCATCGCCAGATCTCCCACGAGCGCCTCGCCGCTGGCGAGGACCACTGAGATCGACCCCCGCGTGTGGCCGGGAGTGTGCAGAACGCGGCCCGGGACACCGAACGGTTCGAGGCTCATCTCCGCATCGATCGTCACGTCCGGCCTGACTGGCGCGAAGCTCTCGGGGAGCCGAATCGCGCGCATCAGGAAGCCGAGCACCTTGCCCCAGTTGGTGGTGGCGGGCGGTGTTCGGCTTCTGCCTGCGGTGACGGCCCCGGCGTCATGTTTGTGCATCACGACGGCTGCGCCCGTCAGCTCCTTGACGGCCCGCAGCGAGCCGACGTGGTCGAAGTGCGAGTGCGTCGCCACGATGCAGCGCACATCGGACGGCGCGATGCCGAGCCGCTCGAGGGCGGCCGCCAGCTTCCGTTCGGTTCCCGGCGTGCTCGTATCGACCAGGACGGCCGACTCGTCGCCGGGCACGAGGTAGCACGTTGTGCGGCCCAGGCGGACCGGGTAGACGGCGCTCACGTCGGACTCCTTTCCCTTCCAACATCGCTTGTTTTCTATACCGCACTTGACCGTTTGCCCGCAATACTGCGCGCGGGCTGACTCGGTGAAGGCGCAAAAGATCGCTTGCAAACGTGGCCTGGAGCGGCTATAAGACACGTTCCGCGCCCTGGTGCTCTCCGCTGCTTGGGCGGGGGATGACGTGAGACGATCACGAGGAAGACAATGGGACGATACACGGGACCCAAGTACAAGATTCAGCGGCGGTTGGGCGCCGACCTGCCGGGCCTCAGCAGGCCGGGCGCGACCGCCAAGCGGCCCAACCCGCCTGGCATGGTCACCAGGCGGCGCCGCAAGCTTTCGGACTACGCCATTCGGCTGCACGAGAAGCAGAAGCTGCGCTACCACTACGGGCTCGGCGAGCGGCAGCTCCGGCGCTTCATCCGGCTGAGCAAGAAGGGGATCGGCGCGCGCAAACACCCCCAGGGCTGGCCGGGGCGGCTCGTCGGCATCCTCGAATCGCGCGTCGACAACATCGTCTTCCGCGCTGGGTACGCCCGGTCGATCCCGGCCGCGCGGCAGCTCGTCTCACACGGCCACGTGCTCGTCAACGGCAAGCGGCTCGACATCCCATCGGCCGTCCTTCGGGTCGGCGACACCCTCGTGCTTGCGGACAAGACGTTCAACAGCATCGCGGTCAAGGACGTGCTCGGGAGCCCGCGCCTCGAGATGCCCGACTACCTCCAGTTCACGGACAAGGACAAGAAGGGCGTCGAGCTCGTCGCCGAGCCACAGCCGGGCCACATCCCGTTCGAGTTCGAGATCTCGGCCATTGCCGAGCTCTACTCGGGCATCTAGGAGACGGGTGGCCGGCGCCTTTTTTTCTGCCGGGATGTTGACCTGCCCACGCGCGGCGTGCATACTCTGCGCCCGGCCTTGACCTGGAACCCGGATCAATGCGACCCGGGACATCTGTGTGAGGAGGAGATGACGATGGCAGCGCTGAATCCGCTCGCGCAAGAACTCAACGGCATGATCGAGGCGGCGAACCCGCACGTGCTCGAGATGCTCTCGGACCTCGGCAAGCGGGTGTTCTTCCCGAAGGGCATCCTGAGCCAGAGCGCCGAGGCGAAGCAGAAGGGGCACAAGTTCAACGCGTCGATCGGGATCGCGCTCGAGAACGGCGCGCCCATGTACCTGCCGTGCGTGCACAAGTACTTCAACGGGCTCGACCCGAAGGACCTCTACCCCTACGCGACGCACGGCAAGCCCGAGCTGCGCAAGCGGTGGCGCGAGAAGATCCTCGTCGAGAACCCGAAGCTGAACGGCAAGACGCTCGGGTTGCCGATCGTCACCTCGGGCGTCACGAGCGGCCTGAGTCTCGTGGGCGACCTGTTCGTCGATCCCGGCGACGTGGTGATCCTGCCCGACCTGTTCTGGGGCAACTACACGCTCACGTTCGTCGTGCGCGCGCAGGGCGAGATCAGGACGTTCCCGACCTACGCGGACGGGCGCGGCTTCAACGTCGCCGCGTTCCGCGAGACGCTCCTCACCGAGGGCAAGCGCGCGGGCAAGCTCATCGTCCTGATGAATTTCCCGAACAACCCGGCCGGCTACATGATCAACCTCAAGGAGGCGAACGGCATCCACGACGCCATCCTCGAGGCGGCCAAGGCGGGCATCAACATCGTCGCCGTGACCGACGACGCCTACTTCGGCCTCGTCTACGACGAGCATTGTCTGCGGGAGTCGATCTTCGGCTGGCTCGCCAACCTGCACCCGCGCGTGCTGGCGATCAAGCTCGACGGCGCCACCAAAGAGGAGTTCGTCTGGGGCTTTCGGACCGGGTTCCTCACGTACGCGCCCGGCGGCACGGCGAGCGACGACATCCTGACCGCGCTCGAGAAGAAAACGATGGGCGACATCCGCGCCTCGATCTCGAACTGCCCGCACCCGTCGCAGACGATCGTGCTCAAGGCGCTTGACGATCCGAACTTCGCCGCCGAGAAGAAGCAGAAGTTCGAGCTGATGAAGGCGCGTGCCGACAAGATCCATGAAGTCTTGCGCGATCCGAAGTTCGGCGAGGTGATGACGGCCTACCCGTTCAACGCCGGCTACTTCATGTGCCTCAAGCTCAAGACGGTCGAGGCCGAGCCGCTGCGGGTGCACCTGCTCGACAAGTACGGCGTCGGCTTGATCAGCATGGGGAAGGTCGATCTGCGGATCGCGTTCTCGTGCCTCGAGGTCGACCAGCTCCCCGAGCTGTTCGAGATCATCTACCAGGGCATCAAGGATTTGGAGAAGTAGCCACAGATTGGCACAGATAAACGCCCGAGGCGACCCGTCGCCTCGGGCGTTCTTCTTCTCTGCGTGCTCAGCGCGCTCGGCGGTTAGTCTTCCGGCTCTTCCGCCGCTTCTTCGTCGGCCATGCCCTCGCCGTACCACGGCGGGTCGGACCACCATTTGGCGTAGTCGTCCGCATCGGGCTTGCCGATCGTGTCGTCATCCGCGTCGGGATCGAGCGCGGCGCCGTCGGGCCTCCAGCTCACGTGGCAGTCCTGGTAGAGCACGTTCCGGCCTTTGTCCTTGTGGTTGGCGAGCTTCACGAGGTCGTCCTTGATTTCGATGCCGGCCTTCTTGTCGGCGAGCAGTCTGACCGTCGCCTTCGCGTTCTCGGTCCAGGCCGTCGGTGCGTCTCCGGACGCGTCGTAGCCGTACGCGTAGCTGATCACCTCCGTGTTGTCGGCCGGCTTGAAGGGATCGAGCGGCTTCTTGTCGTCGGGGACTGCCGGCGCGGCAACCCGGCGGTCTTTCGAGCTCGGGCAGATGAAAGAGCCGAACCCCGTGCAGTAGTTGGGGAAGAGCATGCCCAGATCGACCCAGGCCTCCTCCGGATCGAGCACGCCACATCGCCACGGGTAGATATCCCTGAAGTCCTGCGAGTACTGCTTCAGGGCCAGGCCGAGCTGCTTGCAGTTGTTCAGGCACGCCGCGCGGCGAGCGTCCTCCCGCCTGCCGAATAGGCCGCCGCCCGCCGCGAAGTGCGGCAAAAGGACGGCGAACGCCATCACGAGGATCGCCGCGCCGGCCGCCAATCGCGTCACGAGGCTTCTTGCGTGTGCTCCCTTGTCGTTCATCATGTCCCTCCCTGTGTTTGGCGTTCCCTTCCAGGAGGTGAGTGGGTCTTGGGTGTGCTTGGGTTCCCGCCTCTTTGTTCCTGTCGTGAGTCCTTGCCTTCCCACTTGGTCAGGTTGATCTTCTCCTAATCCTCCGTAACCTCGTCGTGGTAGGGCGGGTCGGACCACCAGTCGGTGTAGTCGGGCGCGTCGGATCTGCCGATCCGGTCGGTTTCGGCGTCGGGGTCGAGCGGATCGGGGCCTGGGTTCCATGTAACGTGGCCGTCGTTGTAGAGCACGTTGCGGCCGTAGCGGCTGTGGTTCGACTTGTCGGTCAGCTCGACGCCGGCCTTCTTGTCGGCCAGGACGCGGACGGTGTCGCGGTCCTTCGTGCTCCACGGCCGCACGGGCCCGCGCACCGGCCGGGCGTAACCGTAGCTGTAGCTGATGCATGTTTCCGCGTCGAATGGGTCGCCCGGCTTTTTGTCGCCGGGCACACTAGGCGCTTTGAGGGCCCGATCCTTCGAGCTCGGGCAGATGAAGGAGCCGAACCCCGTGATGTAGTCGGGATACAGCATCCCCACGTCGCGCCACGCCTCCCTCGGGTCGGACCGCCCAAGGTGCCACGCGTAGTTGCCTTGGTGGTCCTTTGCGTGCTGGATCATCGCCATGCCGAGCTGCTTCACGTTGCTGCGGCATGCCGCCCGACGCGCCATCTCACGCGCCCGCGCCAGCGCGGGCAGCAGCATGCCGGCGAGAATGACCAGGAACAAGACGCCTACGGCAACGGCGATGATGCACCCGACGTTGACCCCCTTTTTCTCGACTTGTGCCGGGGCCCCGGGAAATGGCGCCTGCTGCGCGCCCGACGGGAATAACCCGGCGAGCTGCGGCACGTTTGCCGCCGGCGTCCACGTCTTGGTTTGCGGGTTGTAGACGAAGTCGTTCGGCGTGATCCGACGCTGCTCCGCCCACGTGCGGATCGTTCCCAGGTCAAGCGGCCCGAACTGCCCCGCCGGGACTTTGACCCACCATTGACCCTCTTGCGGCATTTGCTGACCGTTCACGTTCCCACCCCTCCGTGGTTTGACACTGGCCCCCACGCATGATCATCTCACCTTGGTGTGAGTCCGTCAACAGGGGCGCTCTCTTTGCATGATGCTCAATCGAAGGCTGCCGGGCCGAGGCCGTCGTCTGCGACGCGCGGCGGCCGAAACGGAGCTTGACGCGCCCGTCGACGGCGGCCATAAAGGACAGCGATCCTTCCGGTGGCTCTTAGTTGCTGGTCGCGTTTTGGCCGAAACCGTGGCGGCGTGAGGCGATGAAGCTGAAGGCTATTGGCTGTCTCGTCGTTCTGGTCGCTGTGCCGGCGGTGCTGTTTGTCCTCATGTACTTCTTCCACCCCGGCGCCTGCCACGACTACGTCATCTGCGACGCCCACATGAAGGAGATCTGGTCGGCGCTCCAGGACTACGCGGCCGAGAACGACGACGCCTACCCCGACCGGATCGAGCTGCTGCACCCGCACTACGTCGACCTGCGCACGGTGCGCTGCCCGACGTATCGCGGGGCGCGCGATTCGTACGACACGGGGTATCAGCTCGTGCCCGACGTCGCCCCCGGCGACGGCCCGCGCAAGCCGCTGCTGTTCTGCAAGCGCTACCACCTCAACGGCGAGGGGCCGGGGACGTACACGGTCCAGTTCGGCATCCTGCTCAACGGCGGCGCGATCATCCACGTGTGCGACAAGGACCTCGGCAAGTACGACGGGCCGATGCGGCGGTACCGCTACTTCCGCAAGCTCCCGTATGACGGCAGCATGCCGACGCTCGACCTCGTCCGCTCGGTCGAGCACCGGTTCCCCGACGAGATCCGGACGCGCGATAACTGGATCAACCTCTGGGAAGACGAAGAAAATTAGGGACAGGCACTAATTTCGCGAAATTAGTGCCTGTCCCTAATTTTCGGCGAGCGTGAACTCGAGTTGCGAGCCCGCGTGGCAAGCGAAGAACTGGTCGGGGAAGGCCTCCTTGAAGCGCGCCACGGCCTCGTGCCCCGTGCAGTGGGCGGGGCCGATGCGTGTCACGTCGAACTGCCGGAACGCCTCGAGGGTTTTTTCGAGCCGTTCCTCGGACGCCCCGACGAGGTGCGTGCCGCCCATGACGCAGGCGAACGTGTCGGCGCCCGTCTGCCTGGCGACGTGCCGCATCGTGTTGACCACCCCGGCGTGGGCGCACCCGACGATGAGCACGGTGCCGTCGGCGCCGGCGAAGTAGACGGCCTGATCGTCGAGCATCTCGTCGGCCACCGTGCATGCCTCGTCGAGGTAGAACGGTCCGCCGGTGTCCTCGAACGCGGTCTCGCGCGGCACCTGGCCCGTCACGAACAGCCCATCGAGAACCTGTGTCGGTTCGGTTGTATGGACGAGGCGGCCGGCGTGTGTGCCGAGCGCCCGTCTCGCTGCGACCGGCAGGCCGATGTCGCGCGTCGGCAGGCCCGGCGCGCCGGCGTACTTCGGATCGAGGGCCGCTGGATGGATGTAGACGGACGCGTGCGGGGCGGCATCGAGTGCGAGCGGAAGGCCGCCTGTGTGGTCGTAGTGGCCGTGGCTGAGCACGATCGCGTCGGCCCGCGAAAGATCGACGCCCAGCCGCCGCGCGTTCGGCCCGAGCGCGTCGCCTTGGCCGGTGTCGAACAGGACACAGCCGTCGTCGGTCTCGATCCAGACCGCGAGGCCGTGCTCGCCGCGCAGCCCCGCCTGCGCCGCGTCGTTCTCGACGAGAACGGTAACCCGAGCAACGCCGGCCACGTTGTCCTCCCTAGTGGTCGCAGATGTTCTCGCCTGCCTTGAGCGTGCTGTCCACGTACGCGGCGGCGAGCGCTTCGGGTGTTTCGGCCGGCGCGCCGACGACGACTTCGATCCCGCTCTCGGTAAACAGCGCCTGCGCGCGCTGGCCCATCCCGCTGGCGATGATGACGTTGACGTCGTGCTCGGCGAGCCAGCGCGGTAGGAGCCCAGGCTGATGGGGCGGCGAATCGAGGGACTCGGTGGCGGTGGCCTGCTTCGTTTCCGGATCCACGTCGATGAGGGCGAACTGCTCGCAATGGCCGAAGTGCATGGCGAGCTTCCCGTTCGCCGTCGGGATAGCGATCCGCATCGTTTGTTCCTTCTGGGTTGGTTCTGCCGGCTCGTCGGGCGGGTCCTGTGCGGGCGCGGGCTTCGGGACTGCAACGGCCCGAACGATGGAAGCGAACGCCTTTGCGGCGGGCGTGTCCGAGTGGAGCTGTGTGAACGGCTGACCGGTGTCGCCCGACTCGACGAGACGCGGGTCGAACGGGATCGAGCCGAGGAACGGCACCTTCATCTCGGCGGCCATCCGCTCAGCCCCGCCGCTGCCGAAGATGTCGGTCGTCTCGCCGCACTTGGGGCAGACGAAGCCGCTCATGTTCTCGACCACGCCGAGTATGGGCAAGTTGAGGCTGCGGCAGAACGTGATCGCCTTGCGTACGTCGATCACGGCGAGCTCCTGCGGCGTGGTGACCACGATGGCGCCGGTCGCCTGCTCGACGAGCTGCACGACCGACAGCGGCTCGTCGCCCGTGCCGGGCGGCGAGTCGACCACCAGAGCGTCGAGGTCGCCCCACTCGACGTCCTTGAGGAACTGCTTGATCACGTTCGCCTTCATCGGGCCGCGCCAGATCGTTGCCGCGTCGCTGTCGTGGAGCAGGAAACCGATCGACATCACCTTGATGCCGGCGACCGACACCGGCACGATGGTGCCGTCGCTCACGGTCGGCCGCGCGCCCTCGATGCCGAGCAGCTTCGGCACGCTCGGGCCGTGAATGTCCACGTCGAGCAGGCCGACTTCGTAGCCCATCGCGGACATCGAGAGGGCGAGGTTCACGGCGACCGTGCTCTTGCCGACGCCGCCCTTGCCCGAGAGCACGAGCAGCTTGCGGCGCACGCGTCCCATCCGCGTGCGGACCTCGGCCATCTCGCGCGCCATTTGCTTCCTGATCTTGGTCTGGTCGGGCTGTGGTGCATCCGCCATCGCTATCGCTTTGCTCCTCCGTCGTGTGTGAGCGCGTGCGCCAGTCGTTCCCAGAGCGACCGCACGCGGCTCGCGGTCGGGCACTCATCATACTCGACAATGCTGAGGCCTTCAAGCTGTGCTTTCGTGAACGCTTCGTCGTAGGGGATCGTTCCGGCCACGGGCGCGCCGAGTTCGGCCGCCTGCGAGGTGATCCGCTGCGCGATCTCGTCGTTGATGTCGCACTTGTTGATGCACACGAGGGCCCGGATGCCGAAATGCTTCACCAAGGCGTGGACCCGCTCGAGGTCGTGCAGGCCCGACAGCGTCGGCTCGGTCACGATCAGGACGAGATCCGCGCCCGTGAGCGACGCGACAACCGGGCACCCAATCCCCGGCGCGCCGTCGACGAGGATGAGCTCGAGCCCGTCACGTTCGGCGATCTCGCGCGCCTTGGTGCGCACGAGGGTGACGAGCTTGCCCGAGTTCTCGCCGGCCGGCCGGAGGCGCGCGTGCACCATCGGACCGTGGCGCGTGTCGGAGATGAACCACTCGCCGGTGACGGCGGGGTCGAGCACGATCGCGTCGGCCGGACAGAACCGTGCGCACACGCCACACCCTTCGCACGCGAGCGGATCGACGCGGTACGTGGTCTCGACATCGTCGTCGGGCGGCCCGTCGAACCGGATCGCGTCGAACCGGCACAGCTCGGCGCACCGGCTGCACGCGGTGCATTCTTCCGGGACGATGCGCGCTTCTTGGCCGCCGGAGAACGTCTCACGCGTCTTGACGTTGGGCTCGAGCACGAGGTGCAGGTCGGCGGCGTCCACGTCGCAGTCGGCCAGCACCTTGTTCGCCGCCAGCGCCGCGAACGACGCGACGAGGCTCGTCTTGCCCGTGCCGCCCTTGCCGCTGATGACAACCAGCTCTTTCATCGTCCGGCCACCTCGCGGATGCGGGTGAGTAGCGCGTCGAACAGCGGCCGCAGCGCGGGGACGGCGTCGGAGACGATCTCGCCGCGCGAGTAGGCTTGCGCGATCCGCAGATCGTGCGGGATCTCAACAAGGAGCGGGATGCCCTCGCGGCGGCAGTAGTCCTGAACGCGGTCGTCGCCGATGCCGGCCCGGTTGATCACGACGCCCATCGGCACGCCGATCTCGCGTACCGTCTCGACGGCGAGCGTCAAGTCGTGCAGGCCGAACGGGGTCGGCTCGGTCACCAGGCAGGCGACGTCGCTGTCGTGCACGGCGGCCACCATCGGGCAGGTGGTGCCGGGCGGCGCGTCGATGATGGCCAGGTCGGGCGAGCCGAGCTGCGCCTTGACGCGCCGGACGATGGACGGCGAGGCGGCCGCTTCGCCGATCTCGACCAGGCCGTGAACGAAGCGGACGCCGTTCGACCGGCCGGCCTCGATGACGCCGACCTGCTGCTGGGCCTCCGTGATCGCCTTCTCCGGGCAGACGAGCCAGCACGCGCCGCAGCCGTGGCACAGCTCGGGAAAGATGACGACGTTGCGCTTGACGCAGGCGATCGCGTTGAACTGGCAGGCTGCAACGCACTCGCCGCAGCCGGTGCACAGCTCGTTGTCGACGGCCGGGCGGGCCAGCATCACCGGTTGCACGTCGTCGATCTCGGGCTTGAGGAAGATGTGGGCGTTCGGCTCCTCGACGTCGCAGTCGGCGAGCTCGACGCTGAGCCCGCGCGCGGCCGCCACGACGGCCAGGTTCGCCGCCACGGTCGTCTTGCCCGTGCCGCCCTTGCCGCTCGCGACGGCGACGACGAGACCGGGACGTGCGCTCGAATCGCTCATGTTGCTTTCTCCTTGTCTCGATGGTTGCCACCGGCTGTCCCGGACGGTGCCGACGGGATCAGGTAACGCTTCCCGCCGTACGGCACGCGCCTGAGCGTGCCCGCCTTGACGAGCGACTCGACAGCGTCCGGAACGCCGAGTGCACGCGCGATCTCGTCCGCCTGTTCCTCGCGCAGCGGATGGCGTTGGCACGTCTCGAGGATCGCCTGCTCGGGCCGCGAGGCTCGGGATGTGCCGAACCGACCGGACTCGTAGCCGGTGATCTCGTGGGTCCGTCCGAGGATCTCGCGGGCCGCGCGGATGCTTTCCGGGGAAGGCACGTGGACCCACTGCTCCGCGGGCGGCCTGATCGGCACGTTGAGGTGCACTTGGTCCGGCTTGACCCGATCGAGCACGCGCTTCAGGTCACGGAGCGACTCGGCTGAGTCGTTCACGTCGGCGACGAGCATCACCTCGAGCCAGATCAGCCCGCGATACTCGGTGCGAAACGCGACGAACCCCTCGACAACCTCGTCGAAATCGAGGCTTCGATGCGGCCTGTTGATCTGCCGGAACACACCGGCTGAGCCGGCGTCGAGCGACGGCATCACCAGGTCCGCCTCGCCAAGCTCCTCTCGGACTTCGGGCAGGTGAAGCAGCGACCCGTTCGTGATCACGGCGACCGGCGTGCCGAACTCGGCCTTACACCGGCGGATCAGCCAGCCGAGGTCTTTGCACAGCGTCGGCTCGCCGTCGCCGCAGAACGTCACGTAGTCGGCCTCCGCCTCCGGCAAGGTAGACGCGATCTCGGCGTAGATCTCCTCCTTGGGGAAGAAGCTTTTCCGCGTTGCCGTGACCCGAGTCGTCGGCCCGAGCTGGCAGTAGACGCACGAGTAGCTGCACGTCTTGCGGGGGATCGGGCTGACGCCGAGCGACCGGCCCAGCCGGCGCGACGGCACGGGGCCGTAGATGAATCTCAAGGGGTCATTCCTCCGTTCGCATCGTGTGGTGCGGGCGATTCGCGTGCGCAGCACGGCGCCGCCAGACGGCTCGTGCGCGCTCCGAACGAACTCAGCGCTACGCTTGCCGCGTCATGGTGGCCCCGCACTTGGGGCATTGCATCTGCGTGCACGGTGTGCCGCGCTGGTGGGAGGCCGTCGTGCCGCATGCCGGGCAGATGCAGTTGCCTCCAGTCCCGCCACCGAAGCCGCCCATCCGGCCGCGACCGCCGCCGCGGCCCTGACCGCGGCCCGAACGTGGGCCGCCACCTGTCGGGCCGGTGCCACGTCCCTTCGTCGTCATTTCCCCTCCGTGTTTCTCTTTGGGTTTGTCAGCGCTGTTTGGCGCACTTCGTCGAGCGCCATGTGCAGCGTCGTGGCCGCGAGCAGGGCGCAGTGCTCGAACGCTTCGGGTAGGCCGCCCAGGAACCTCAGGATCGCCCGCTGATTGATGCGGTACGCCTGGTCGATCGTCAGGTCCTACACCAGCGTCGTCACGGCGCTGCCGCACGCGAGGATGGCCTCGCAGCCGTCGGTATCGAATGTCGCCTTGGCGATCCGGTCGCCACTCAGCCTGAGCCAGATCTCCATCGTGTCGCCGCACGGACCCGTGTAGCCCACGTGCGCATCGGCGCCGCTGAGCCGCCACATGTTGCGCGGCAGAAAGGCGAACGAGCGCGCCTTGCCCGACAGCCGCGAGACTTCGTCACACCGTGCGTCGTCTCCCCGCGTCTTCGTCACGTCGGCGCTTACCGTATGGGCTCGAAGGCGAGCGCGCCGTTCGGGCACTCGGCCACGCACGCGCCGCACCCCGTGCAATCGTCACTGATCGTCGCCAGCCTGTCGAGCACCACGATCGCGTCGACCGGGCAGACGTCAAGGCAGATGCCGCAGCCGGTGCATGCCGACTCGTCCACGCGCGGTTTCCGGATCGCGCGCCGTAGCATCGCCGCGTGCTGCGGGCTTGCCGCCCCGAGGGGCCCGGTCTCGTCGCCGGCCTCGACTTGGCTGATTCGCTGCTCGACGTCCGCCTTCTGCTGTTCGATGCTGCGAGCCAGTTCCTTCATGCGTGTCAGCTCGTCCTCGCGAGTCGTGCCTTGCGTCGCGGGGCTCTGGGGTTGAGGTGGGTCAACAAACGGTGCCATCCCACCCTGCTGGGGAAACCCACCGCCGACGCCCGGACCTGAACCTGGACCGAGACCAGGCCCGCTGCCCATGCCGCGGCCCTGGCCCTGGCCCGCGCCTCCTCCGCGTCTCATGCGACGCCCCAGGCCGCGACCGCCACCTCGGCCCATGCCACGGCCCCCACCGCCGCCTTCACCGCGGCCCATGCCGCGGCCGCCTCCTCTTGTGCCGCCCGGAGCCATCGATTCCTCCTTTCGCTTTCGCTCGGTGTCTCTTCGGCCTCGAGCTCCCCGACCCGCTTGCGGATCTCGGCAAGGGAGTTCTCGAGGTACTCGGCTTGTGCCTTGAGGCTGTCGAGCTGGACGTCGCGCGTCGGCGCCGCAGCTCCAGCCCACGGGGCGTATCCGGCCGCCGGCGCGCCGCCCCACGCGGCGTAGCCGGCCGCTGGGGCTCCAGCCCACGGGGCGTATCCGGCCGCCGGTGCGCCCCCGTATGGTGCCGCACCCCAGCCTGCCCCGGCCCAACCGGGAAGGCCGGTCGCGTAGTACCCGTGGCGCCAGCCGCGGCCGCCGCCGCGACCCCAACCGCCGCCCCCGCCGCCGCGACCCCAGCCGCCGCCTCCGAACCCGCGTCCGCCGACCGGGTTCATGAAGCCCGGCACGGGATAGCCGGCGCAGTAGCCGGCCGCCCGGCCCGTCATTGACCCCATGCCCATCGGGCCTGTACGATCTCCGCCTGGCATTGTTGTTGCCTCCTTTCAGAATCGTTGTAAGTGAACCGTGCTTGCCTGCGTCTTGCCGCTACATCCAATGACTGCCCACGTCGGCGCCGTCAGTCTCGGTCAGTTCGCCGGACTTGAGCCGCTCGATCGCGTCGGCCACGGTGCCTTCGGCTCCGTTGAAGATCTTGATCCCGCCCGCCGTCAGGACCTGGAACGCCCTCGGGCCGCAATGGCCGGTCAGCACCGCCTCGACGCCCTGTCCCGCGACGAGTTGCGCCGCCTGGACGCCGGCGCCATGAGCCGCGTTGAGGTTCTGCTCGTTGTCCACGGCGTGGAACTCGCCCGTCTCGGTGTCTGCCACGATCAAGTAGCGCGCCCGTGCGAACCGGGGATCGACCTCACTCTCGAGCGTCGGCCCTTGCGATGTCACTGCGATCTTCATGCGTGCTTCTCCTCTTGGTTACCATTGCTGCTGCCCATCGCCCTGCCCGAACCGACCGCGGCCCCCACCTTGTCCACGACCTCGTCCACGACCCCGGCCGCGTCCCATGCCATGGCCCCAGCCTGGTCCGGGCCCCCGACCGTAGCATCCGGGCATCATGAACTGCGGGCTCGGAAGCTCTTTGTGTAGGTATGCCGTGAGCACCTGGTCTGTTTCCCCGCTGATGAACGGCACGAGCACGATGCCCGACGCGGCAATCACGCCCGCAAGCGGACGCGAGATCGCTCCGCAGATCAGCACGTCGATGCCGAGCTCTTTGAGCCGGGCCACACGCTGAGGCGGGAACGCCTGGGGAAGCGCCTTCTCCGAGCGCCCTGCCTCCGTGCCGTTCTCGGCGTCTACCAGAAGCAGCCGCCGGGCGGTGTCGAACACGGGCGAGATCCGCCCTTGCCATGTCGCGATTGCGATTCTCATAGCCCTGGCTTGCTGCATGTGCATGCTTCGTGCCGAATCTCGTTCTTCACAGAAGGCCGAAGTCATAATGGGCGCTTTGTGAGTGCGTTACCACCACAATAATCCAGGCGACAGTCAGCCGCATCGGTCTTAGTATAGCATATACGAGACTGTATGGCAAGGGGTAGGGGTGCGGTTTCGCGTCTTTATTCTGGCCTTGTGCGACCGTCCTGGTCGGGGAGCTGGATGCCGAGCGACTTGATCTTGCGGAACAGCGTGCTCTTGTGGATGCCGAGCTCCCGGGCGGTGGCGAGGCGGTTCCAGTTGTTGCGGGCGAGGGCGTCGCGGATGAAGCGCGCCTCGATCTGTTTGAGCGTGGTAGCGCCGCGTGCGAGTTGAGGCCCTTCGGCGCCGGGGGGGCGCAGTTGCTCCGGCAGGTGGTGCGGCTCGATCATGCCGCCGGGACAGAGGACGAACGCGTGCTCGATGATGTTCTCGAGCTCGCGCACGTTGCCGGGGTAATCGTGCTCCATGAGGATCGCGAACACCTCGGGCGAGAGGCCGGTCACATCCTTTTCGCGGAGCCTGTTGAAGTGCGTGATGAAGTGCTCGACCAGCAGCGGGACATCCTCCTTGCGCTCGCGCAGCGGTGGCAGGGCGAGCCGGACGACGTTGATCCGGTAGTAGAGGTCCTGGCGGAAGCGGCCCTGCGCGACGAGCTCGTCGAGGTTCTTGTTCGTCGCGGTGATCACGCGCACGTCGGCCGTAAGCGGCTCCGTGCCGCCGAGCGGTTCGTACGAGCCGTCCTGGAGCACGCGCAGGAGGCGGACCTGGAGCGCGGGCGAGACGTCGCCGATCTCGTCGAGAAAGATCGTGCCGCCGTCGGCGAGTGCGAAGCGGCCTTTGCGGTCGCGTCTCGCATCGGTGAACGCGCCGGCCTTGTGGCCGAAGAGCTCGGACTCGAGGAGCGTGTCGGGCAGCGCGCCGCAGTTGACGGTCACCAGCCGCTTGCGTCGCCTCGGGCTCAGGTTGTGGATCGCGCGCGCGAACAGCTCTTTGCCCGTGCCGCTTTCGCCCTCGATGAGCACGGTGCTGTTGCTGCGCGCCACCTCGGGCAGGATGTCGAAGAGCTGCTGCATCCGGTGGCTGCGGCTCACGATGTCCTCGAACACGTGGCGGCCGTCGAGCTCCTTGCGCAGCTCCTCGACGAGGCTCAGGTCGCGGAACGTCTCGACGCCGCCGATCACGCGGCCGGCGTCGTCTTTGAGCAGCGCGGTCGAGATGCTGATCGGCACGCGCTCGCCTTCGGCGTCGACGATGTAGATCGCCTTGTTGACGATTGGCTTGCCGGTCTCCATCGTGCGGCGCAGGGCGCAGTCGGTCTCGCAGATGCTCGCGCGGAACACGTCGCAGCAGCGCCGGCCGATCGCCTCGGCCCGCGGTACGCCCGTAATCTCCTCGGCCGCCCAGTTAAACGAGGTGATCCGCCACTCGGCATCGACCGTGAAAACCCCGTCGGCGATCGAGTCGAGGATCGTGTCGCGCTGTCTCTCGTCGGGCCTCTCAGGCATGCGTCCTTGCATCCAGCAATCCAGGTGCGAGCGCAGTCTATCACAGCATGGCTTCGTCGCGTACCGGGCAGGGAGCAAGACGGCGGGCCGAGGGCGACCCGCCCTACAACGCTGCCGCGAGCGGTGGATGCTCCAGATGTAG
>Ga0307430_1001107_pt1 | contig 20515 bp, 14 predicted proteins | sample SalMarWE160130MG_FD_202159 | JGI IMG/M metagenome (GOLD analysis project Ga0307430, IMG submission 202159) | Salt marsh sediment microbial communities from the Plum Island Ecosystem LTER, Massachusetts, United States - WE1603-130 | ecosystem: Environmental > Aquatic > Marine > Intertidal zone >...
CTGCTTACTTTCAATAACTGAACCTGAAAGTACAAGCCGAGAGCAACCAGCAAAACAGTAACAGATATGCTAAGAAATTTAAGTGCCTTTTGCATCCGCAGCTTTTTACCCTGATAGGGCATAAAATCGTTGCGGAAGTTTATGCTTTGCGCCTTTTCCAGATAAGCCAAAGCGGTTCCGTAAGCAATTGCAAAATCAACAGGATCAGCACAATCGGTTAAAGATTTAGACTCGATCCTTGCGGACTCAGTCAAACTTATATCTTCGGTTTCTATGCCCAGTCCGCCTATGGCAGAATGGCTAACGGAATTCGTTGAGTCAAAAACCTTCAGAAAATTTATTGGCTCGCTGGTTTCAGACAGATTAGTTGTTATAAGCACCTGTCTTGTGAGCAGCTCGTTTCTGTCCTGTGTTGGGTTGATTAAGAATGTCCGCAATGTGGATACTTTTTGTGATTTGCGGCAGGTCACAAAATAGCCGCGACGGCTGGAAAGCAATCCATATAAAGTCGCGCCGTCGCGAGATTCGGGTGGCGAAATTTTTTGATAAATAAATCTGGATAAGGAATTAACATCAGGCTCTATGGTCACAGGATCAATATTATTACCTTGAAGAGAGAGAAGAATATCCGATAGTATTTTCCGCTTAGCGGTAAAGACGGTCAAATCCGAGCCACCTTCGCCGCTTGAGTTTATTTGGAAGGCTATTGCGACGTCGCTTATGTCCGTGGCAAGAGCTTCCTCTGTGTCAAATCTAACTGTAGCAGCGATCTGTTTCGGATTGTCGAATTCGCTGTGCATATTGTGCTGCATAAACATCGCACAATCCAGGGCTACAGCAACTTCGGAATTCCGATACATCGGGATTTTTTCATTACAAGTCTGGGTGATAAGGGCCGCCAGTGTTTGCTGCTGGTTTTGTTCCTGCTGCTCTTCAGTAGAAACGCTAAAACAGCCTAAGACATTTCCCGCACCGGAGCCAATACAGACCACGGTTGCCCTGTCTTTGCTTAGATAAATTCCCAAATAGTTTCGAGCTTCCACCTCGAGCAAACTCCTAAAAGCTTATCCCGTTGCTGCCCATTCCGCTGGGACGTCCCGATTTTTCGGGATCAACCGGAAATCACAGCAGTTCGTTTTACCTGCTCGCCGTCTTTCATTACAGCGATAGTCGCCGATGCCTTTGCCACACCGCTTATTGCGGTTATTTTTATCGTGAAATAATCGCTGGCAGTTGTTATATATTGTTCGCACTTACCAATCGCATCAGAGTGCCTCGACAGGTCTCTCTTTAAATCTTCTATATCGGTAAATGGTTGTATGCGTCTTAGCTGTATTATTCTTTCAGCTATTTCAGGGGCTTCCGAAAGGCCTGCAAAAGCGAAAGCCGCTTCTAAAACGTGTCGCGGAGCTGTATTTATATTGACCTTGCTCGAAGCCCACATTCCCAGATACTTCAGAGCTGATTCTTTCCTGTCGTCCATGTAAGGCCGGGCAAGGGCTTCTGTATCTATCAGTGAACAGTGAAGAAGTCTGGCAAAATCAGCGTTTTGTTTGGTTATCTGTTCGGAGACAGGTATGGTTTTTGTTGTTACCGGTCGTCGGTAAGTTCTTGAGACGGTTGTTTTGCCGCCTTTTGGATTTCTAACAGTTGGGGCTCTTGGTGTTATCGGCCTTGATATGGTCTGCTTTACCGGTTTAAATTCAACTTGAAACGGTTTTATTTCGCTTATTTGTTTTAGCTGACTTTGTAGTGATTTGACCACTTCATTTTCCAGCCCCATCCATTCGCAGAAGGTTTGGAATCCTGCCGTTGTTTCGCGTTTCGTTTCCTGGTCTTCTAAAAGTAACCAACCGATGGGATATTTTGCATTTTCGTCCTCAATTTCCATCTTGACCTTGGCAGAAGCGATCTCAAATTCCACCGGCTCACTCACAAGCGGCCAAGCCGGTCCATACGGACCAGGTACCATCATTAAACCGGTTTCAGTAAGCTCGGCGTTTATGATATCATCGGCACTAATATCATTACTGTCACTTGCCTTATCGCTGACGTTTTTGGTTTTCTTCTTTGTCCCGGATGTATTTTCAGCGGCCCCGAGGCCTAAAAGCTCTCTGTGTTCTACCTCGCTTAGGACAAACAAATCGGAGAAGTCCGGCTCATTCGGTCGGCTAATCAGTTGAGGATTGATGCCCTGCAATGTGGCAAGTGCATATTTTACGGCCGAGTCGCAGGCGTAGCGGGCCTGGCTGTAATCTATGATGTATTGCTGGCGGTGACGATGGGTGGCTACGCGATTGCTCAGAGTATAACCAAGCGTAGCCAATATTACCAACAGCACTAATGTTATCAAAAGTACTACGCCGGAACGCTGTCGAACACTAAGATTATTTAGACTTTCTTTCCTCATTATTCTTTTGTTGTTCCTCTTGTTTTGTTTGTTCTTGCTGCTCCTGGACAACTGGGATTTCAAATTTGATCTTTCTGGTTCTGTCGATAGCTATAGTTCGTGTGATTTTCTCAGCCTCTGGTACATCCAGAGTACCTCCTGCTGTCTTAAAAGGCTCGGCAAAAGAAACGGTTACCTTAACGCCGGTCGGCAGGGAAGGGCTCGCCCATACATCACGAAGATTTTCACCGAGAGGGACCTGAATTTTGAAAAAAGTAATGCCGGTGCAGACCGGTACAAAAGAATATGTCTTTTCCCAGTCCTCTCTTTTTTCATCAAGCAGCTTATCTTCCAATGTCATGCCGGTGTGACTGCGATATAAAACAAGGCCTCCGGAACCGGTTTCATAGTCATAATTTGTCTGCCAAATTACTTGTTCGAATATCTGCTCTCGATTCTTGCTGTCGGTGATTGTTCTCCGAATCGTCAGCCGAGCGGTTGGCAGAGCTCTGTCGAATCTGTTCTCAATAGTGATTCTGGTTTCTGAGTCAGCCGCGATTGTTCTGTCGAGGTCTTCGGCGATGCGCTGCAGAATCTCGGAAGGTAGCCGTGGGCTGTCGAGCCTGCTTGTCACCGCATCGGCTGTATGCTCAGCCCGGCTGTAAATACCAACCACAGCGGCCAAAATCATCGCCGATATTGTCAAGGCCGCCAGCATCTCGGCCAATGAAAAACCTCTTCGATTATTGATTGTTTTAAGATTTTCTTTCATACAATTCATGTATAATTACGCAATCGAATGTAAAACCTCAACGTTTACGTTCATTTAAAAGGTTGAAAATTTCACCGACTTTCATTTTATCGATGTTATCATAAGGTAAACCTGTTACCGGATCTATCTTACCTTGCTGTTGTTGCCCATCAGACTCAGATTGTTCTTCCATCAACTCCATTAGCTGCTCAACAGAGCTTATTTGCATGTTTTTTTCTTCGTCGCTTGGTTTGCCGCTTGCCTCTTTATAAATATCAAGATTATGTTTGAAAAAAGAGCCGTCTTCGGCGGTGAGCATACCATCGTCCATCCACTGCTGTATGGTCTGGACATCAACCTGGGCGTACTGAGCAGCGTCCTCTATTGCTTCGATGATCTGTTCAGCCAGCGATTGTTGTTCTTCTCCCTGCTGCTCCATAAGCTCGCTCATCTGCTCATCTGTCACGCTGGTCAGCCAGTGATTTAATTCGACGGTTTGCGTCTGGCCTGCGGTGTCATTATACTCGGCTGAGCACACCGCCCTGACCCACATTTGTGCTGTTATTGGCTCATAAAACGTTTCCACAACGGTTTGCCATTTGATTTGTGGATATTTATCACTGTCACCGAAGTCGGTGCCTTCCTCTACCGACTCCGAGGTGAGCAGTTTTTCCATATTTTCGCGCGCCACCTCAAAAGCCTGCATTCGTAGTGCCGTATCCGCCGCCGAGGCTGCGCAGCGGTTAATAACTACCAAAACACCCGAACTGATTAAGGCCAATATAACCAGAGCGGTCATAACCTCCGCCAGGGTAAACCCCGTTAGAAATCTCCATTTTCTCTGTGGCATTTCGCCTGTAGAGCCTGTTTCTAATGGGGTAAATCCATTGTTCGTGATGCGTCCCCTCGACGGCGCTCGGGACAGGCGTGCGTGATGCGTATCGCGATGTTTTTCAGAATGTACCGAAAGACACGCAATACGCAATACGCAATACGCAATACGATACATGTTTTTAGAAAGGTACTTCATCTTCAGCTTTTGGCACTAAAATTTCAACATCACCTTCTTTTAATTCAATCATCCGGTTTAACCGGTTGACAACAATCGAATATGGTTTTTCAGCTTCGTCCAGCAGGACGATTTTTCCGCCGTAATGCCAGCCTGAATGCCCGACTCGGTACTTTGCTCTACCTTCATTGGTGTAATCTCCGTCATCGAACTGGACATAGGCGACCCGGCAATTGCTGCCGAAATTATTATGTACCATAATCTCCTCATCCAGGACCTCTGAGAGGTCAGAGGTAGTAATCTGGCGGAGCAGGTAGCTTTGCTCGGTCAGGTCGATAATTACCTCATATCTTCTATCGCTTTCGGCGGCGGCACTGGCGGCCATTTGCATCGTTGAGACAAAATCCTGTATCTGCTCTTTAAACGTGTTCCGTCGCAACACTGCAAAAAAATTCACCTGCGCCATGAGCACAATCAGTGAAATCATAAAAACAACGACTATCAGCTCAGTCAGGGTAAAACCAAATCGTGTATTGTGCCTGGCGTATGGCGTATCACCGAAACTATATTGCGTATGCTTTATACTGTTAGTTTGCATCGGTGCTGAGCAAATCGGTATCGTAGCTTTCACCGCCTTCTTCGCCGTCGGCGCCATAACTTTTGATTGCAAATGACTTGCCACTTTCAGGATAAAGTATATAGACAAAGTCTCTTCCCCAGCCATCCGGCGGCAGGTCGGTGGTATCCAGGTACCCATCCGGCGGATAATTCACAACATCATCCGGCGGCACGATAAGAACACTTAACCCTTCATCTTCGTTTGGGAACCGTCCGGTGTCCATCTTGAACTGATTAACAGCCAAATGAAGAATTTTTAGATTGGCTTTTGTGGTTATAACACGGGCCCTATCTGTCTGACCCACAAAATTACGGACCACGACAGCCATAAGTAAACCGAGGATGATAAGCACAGCCATCAGCTCAACCATCGTGAACCCCGTTAGAAATAATCTGCCTAACGGCGATGTTTCACCTATCTGGTGGACTTCTAACGGGGTAAAGCCATACTTGTGGTGAGCTTGTCGAATCCATCTAATGTTTTTCTTTTTTTCTTTCATTGTCCTGTCAAACTCCTAAGAATTAGCTGCTTAAAACTGAACCGCAGAAATTTTTAATATCGGTAATATGGTAGCATAAGCGATTAGCCCGATTATACCAGCCATAAAGATTATAATAATCGGCTCAATAGCCGCACTTAATCTTTCAATAACCACATCGGTCGAGGCTTCGAGGTTGTCGCTTATACTCTTAAGCATTGTCTCCAGCTCACCGCTTTTTTCGCCGACCGCGACCATGTGAGCGATGGCAGGGTCGATGACGCCGCTGTCTCTCAACGGTGTTGCAATATCAGCCCCGGCAAGAATTCTCTCGCGGGCCTGCTGTACTGCTTTTCTCATCAGGCTGTTGCCGGTGACTTCGGCAACAACTCTAAGAGATTCAGCCATAGCAAGCCCCGAACCCAATAGCGTCGAAAGCGTTGAGGCAAAACGCGAAACCACTCGCTGTTTTATTAGGGGACCGAATATAGGCAGAGACAGTAAAATTTTGTCACGCAAATATGCACCTCGTTCGGTCCTGAGAAACTTCTTAAGACCCCAGACAATCGCAAATACCGCCGCTATAACCACTAATACCCACCAGCTCGTCAGCACAAAGCCCACATCCATTAATCGCTTGGTAATCCATGGTAAATCCTGTCCTGCTCTTGTAATCTGCTCGCCTATGGTCGGGATAACCTTAGTTGTCAAAATCAGAATTGCCACGACACAGAATAATATTAGAACAATCGGATATATCATCGCAGTCAATACCTTTGATTCGACACGCTGGCGTTTTTCCATAAAAGTGGCGATGGTTGCAAAGCTCTTTGCCATGGTGCCGGTGACCTCACCTACGCGGACCATACTTACATATATGATATCGAAATAATCGCCATAATCCTTCAAGGCGTCTGCAAATGATTCACCGGTGACAACACGGTCGCGAATATCAGTAATAGCGTTTTTAAATCGGACATCAGACGTTTGCAGAGTAAGCACGGAAAGTGATTCGGTCAGCTTAATCCCTGAATCAAGCAGGGTAGCCATTTGCTTGGTAAAATCAATAATCCGGCTCTTGCCGCCTCTGGCAACAAAGGAAAGTAAGGCGGCTTTGCGCTTGGCTGAGGAGCCGACCTCCGTCACCGATGTAGGATGAATGCTCCTTGTCCTAAGTTGTTTACGCGCAGAATAAGAGCTCTCGGCTGCTATTGCGCCTTTAATCTTTTTTCCGTCTGCTGCTATCGCTATATAGTGATATCGTGGCATTTTTTCGTATCTCGTATTGCGTGATGCGTATTGGATTGATTTTTCTACGCAATACTCAATACGCATTACGCGTGACGAATTACATTACATCTGCCTGCGTTACTCTTAAAACCTCAGCGATTGTTGTTATTCCCGAAAGCACTTTTCTGGCCCCATCCATGCGTAACGTCTGCATCCCAGCTCCAAGGGCATTTTTCTTTATTGTACCGGCAGTTTCTCTTTTGTATATCTGCTCCTGGATTTCATCGTTAATCAGCATCATTTCATAAATACCGGTTCGGCCGCGATAGCCCGTCTGAAAACATTTATCGCATCCTGTTCCGACAAAGAACTCAACGCTGTCATAAGTTGAGCCGGCAGCTTGCCCATTTCCCAGCCCGAGCTCTCTTAATTCGTGAAGCGCGGGCTGATACTTCTTCCTGCAATCCGGGCACACCTTTCTCACCAATCGCTGCGCTATCACGGCAATCAGCGATGAGCTTACCAGATACGGCTCAAGGCCCAAATCTATAAGTCGTGTCACCGCACCAGCCGAGTCATTGGTATGCAGTGTGCTGAAAACCAAATGTCCCGTCAGTGACGATTGTATTGCCATGCGGGCCGTCTCGATGTCTCGAACTTCGCCGACCATTATAACATCCGGGTCCTGACGCAGCACGTGCCGAAGCGACGTGGCAAAGGTCATCCCCTTTTTGGAGGCGACCTGAATCTGGCTGATCCCTTCGAGCTGATATTCGATAGGGTCTTCTATGGTTAGAACATTTTTCTCAGATGAATTAATTCTGTTAAGGCAGGCGTAAAGAGTAGTGCTTTTTCCGCTGCCAGTCGGGCCGGTTACAAAAATAACACCGTGGGAGCGGTGGAGCAGCACATCTAATCTTTTCAGGTCATCCTTCCATAGTCCCAGCTCGTCTAATCCGAAAAGACCGGTACTTTTATCAAGCAGCCGCAGGACGCTTCGTTCACCGTAGCTGGTCGGTACCGTGCTGATACGCAGGTCCACCTCGCGCTGACCCAGCCGAACGCTGCAGCGGCCATCCTGTGGAAGCCGGCGCTCAGCGATATCCATACCAGCCATAACCTTGATACGAGAGATAATCAGGGGCAAAACATTTCTGTTAAGGCTCAAAGTGTCATACAAAATGCCGTCAATACGATAGCGAATCTGAATCTTTGACTCGTATGGATGAACGTGAATGTCACTGGCTCTTAATTGCAGGGCGCGAAAAAGTATGTCGTTGACCAGCCTGATAACCGGCGGACGATTGACTACATCGAGCAGGTCATCCGAAGCAGCAACCTCATCGACAAGATTCTCAAGATTTTGCGAATCAAGCTCCTCGGCTACCTCCTCAATGACCGTTGTCCTCTGCTCGTAAGCAACATCTATTATGGAGGTAATAGCAGCGCGGGTGGAGATAGCCGGCTTGACCGACAGGCCCGTCATCTTCGAGACATTGTCCAGGGTATTTGCATCCAAAGGCTTGGACAAGACCACCGTAAGCTCACTGTTGTCACCTTCGCGTTTTATCCCGATTAGATAATGGTGCTGAGCGTATGTCGCAGGAACTGCCTCTACGAACTCGATCGGCACCTCCTTTTGAGGAATCTCCGGCAGAAATTCCCAGCCCAGAGCTTCTGCAAATAGTTTCAAAACCACGTCTTCGGTGAAATATGGGCAGTTAAGCAATCGCTCATCGAGTCGTCCGGGACTATTGTTTTCTTCAAGGAACCTGGCCAATTGCTCAGCATCAACCAGGCCGGTACGCTTAGCAGTTTTTATTAATAAATCCTTCATTTCTCGATTCTTGACTCTCGATTCTTGATGCTCGACGAGTATCGAGTATCCAGTATCGAGAATATTTTTTTATTCGGCCTCAAGCACTTTCAAGGGGTCTATCGACTTGGGCTTTATGCCAGGCCAATCCTGATATTTCTGAAATTCCCCTTCGTGTTGCTCGAATGCTTGTCTGTTTCTGTCTGATATCCGCTCCAGGTCACCTTTGGCATAAACAGTGTCTTCTGGTCTTATAACCTCTGCTTTTACAAATATATACAGTTTCTTTTGGATATCGCTGTTGTTAACGCCTCTGAACAATCCACCCACCAGTGGAATATCACCGAGGATCGGAACTTTCGAGCCGCCCTTGCTTTGGTTCAGTTTCAGCAAGCCTCCCAGAATAATAGTGCTGCCATTGGGCACAGTAACCTTGGTATTAATCTCACTTTGCGTTTTATCCGGTGGCTTTAATCCAGATATGATTCCGAAATCCGACCTGATCAAATTTATATCGAGGCGAAGTAGATCACCTTCGCTTATATGAGGCATAATTGTAAGTGTTATCCCGGCATCAAATGGCTCAAACTCAGTCGCTGTCTGGATAAGGGAAGTTTGTTGTCCCGCTGCCCCAGTCGTTACCGGAATAGACGACGTCTTGGTAACGTATGTAGTATCCGTGGTGCTGATTATACCTTCCATATTGTCATTGACCAGGATTTTTGGCTTTGCCAGAATCCTGCCATAGTTCTTCTGCTGCATAGCAGTCAATAAAGCATTGATGTGCCTGTCACCATAAAAACCGGTTCCCAGACCGTTGTTGGCCTGAAAATCGATAAAATGGTCTCGCCCACTATTTGTAAGCTTAGAGACCAAATTTCCGCTATTGGAATCTGTTAGCCGTAAAATAGCACTGGTCAGACCGGACGTGTTGGTCAAATCCGGTAAGCTGGACAGTAAATTAAGGTCATAATTAAACGCGTCAGCTTTCGAAATCTCTACCAGCGTGACATCTATAAGAACCTGCGGCCTTCTCTTGTCTAACTTCTCTATTAAGTTCTTTATCCATTCCTGATTCTTTTTGCTTGCATAGACAATCAATGAAAAAGTATTTGGGTCAGGAACTATAACTATTTCCTCTTCCCTCTTTCTTACAACTTGTTGTTCAATCTTGCCTTCTTTATCCTGACTTTGGACAGTCTCTTGAATAAGGCTCTGAAGAACCCCCGCCAAATGACCCGGAGACTGATTTTCGAGCGGATAGTGTTGATAAGGCATTTCTTCTAAATCCGTCTGGCTGTCCACGTAGTTGATAATCGTTGCTATCCGGACATGCTGTTCGGGTGTTGCATTGACCAGCAGAGAATTAGTCGCTTCGATCACCACTACCTGTGGCTCTTCCAACATAGCTTCTGCTGTGGTAAAGCCGAACTCAGCAGTTGCAGTCTCCGGCTTTGTAACAGGAGGCCTTGCGGCTCCTGTCGGGGAGGTAAGTCTTGGAGAAATAGTCTCAGGTTTGGGACCGATCACACCAAGCTCCTCCAGCTTTGCCCTGACATCTTCAGCTCCGACATGCTTGATTTTGTACAATCCGAGGGTCCGTAGGTCCTGCTGCTCAACGTCGAGGGCATCTATCAATTCCTGTACTTCTTTTAATTGCTTATCGAGCCCTATCATTAGGATACGGTTTGTTCTCTCGTCAGCATCAAGGTAAACTGTAGGTTCGGTCGTTTCCGCCGGTTTCGCTGTGGTTGCCCGGCCTCTGGCTGTGGCCCGTTGAGCTCTGAGCTGTGCGGCTCTCTGCCGGGCCAGATTCAATCTACGCTGGTAGTTAGCTTCTGTTTCGTTCCGAAGACGAGCAACAGTGGGCGCCTGTTCTGTCGTCTCTTCGGCAATAGTAATTGACACCGTTCCAAGCTGCTCAGCCAGCGTCTGCAGCTTTGGAGCGAGGTTTTTCGCCATTGTATATCGTAACTGTCTGAATCTGAATTTTCTCGGCTCACCGGGCTTATCAACCATTGCCAATAGTGCTTCCACGCGCGGCATACGGTAAACAAATTCGGTAACAATCAGCGTTTTCGACTCGGCAATTTCTGAGATATTTACGCCGAGCTTCATATTTGCTAAAAGATTACTCGCACTGGCTGTGTCAATATGCTCTAACTTAAATGTACGTGTTACAACCATGTCACCGCGCTCTATCACACCATCTGCAGCCTCCAACATTGTGGGATCAATATCCAATGCTTCATCCTGAGGAACCACGGTAACAAGATTACCATTGTGACGAGACATCACAAAGCCTTTGAACTTAAGCACTGTTTCCAGCAAAGGATACAAATCCTTTACCTTGATAGGACCTCTGAGCTTGCCCTGAAGCATCAGTGTTACGTCACCTTTGACCTTTGCTGGGTCATAGACAAAGTCCAGATTCAGGTATGCACCAACCAGGCCAAGAAGATGAACGATATCAAGTTTTTCCGGAAGGGTCTCGCTGAGAACATCTTCACCGTTGGGGATAGGCGGCAGCTCATAAGGTGATGCACGAGTCCCTGCTGCCGCAGAAGAGTCAAATTTGGGACTTGTTTGCGCAGTCGTTGTTTCGTCCGTCTCACCCATGACGGGCTGTCCGGCTCCGATTAAGTTGGAAATCGATAAGGCGCTTAGCGAATCGGCATCGACATTGGCTAAGGGAAAATCTGTTCGCTTCGTCAAAGGCAGGCTACCGGAACTGGTTGATCGGCCAACAGCGGAGGCTTCCATTGAACCCTGCATGGTTCCAGATGCCGACGATGTTATCCTTGGATTAAGTGCTACCTCCGCATTTGGCTTACCCGACGGGGTTCCGGAATTTTCGGCTGTGGTTATATTGTTGCCAATCAGGCCCGGACCAACAATTGCTTCTATGGCAGAAATAATTGTGTCTACCCGATTAGCCGGCGCCACAATCACTACTATGTTGTTGTGGATATCTATAATTGCTTTTGTTGCAGCAACATCGCTCGGCGGACTGGAAAAACTGCCAATAGAGACACCACCGGATATGCCGGTGGCAGCTATTGTGGTAATCCGCTCATTGGAAGGCATAGTCTGAACCTTTGAGGCAGGAAAAAGCGATCTTACAACAAATTGGTCTTTGGTATCAACAAGCCTCAATACAGTAGCGGCTTTATTTAGCTCATAGGGTAGAGCTGTGACTAAAAGCGCGTTAGTGCCGCGAATCTGTGAAACCGTGCCGAGCCTGAGCTTGGTCAGATACCTTATTCCCTGCTCGGCTGGTATGTTCGACAGGGAAATAACCTTATATTGCGCCTTATTGTAATCGCTGCTTTGCCCGGCTAAAGACAAATCCACCACAGGCGGACCGCACAACAAAAAACTTGCGAATAAAACGAAAATGAAAGACTTACCACACCTAAACCGGAATTGTCTAAACCAATCCGGCCAACAATGCCTCAGTGTTTTCATGACCCACTCCTACTCTTACCCTCTACGCAGGAATCCTTGATTAATTAATATAATACACTCATTTTTATAGGACATTTGCTCGGAAGCCCTATGTCAGAATACAATGTTCAAACGACAGAGTTACAACTGTACTCTGTAGAGAATCAGCTATCTAATCAGACATAGAAAATGCCTAAAAGTTCCCACTATTAGCTAAAAAACACTATTATTAGTACTAAAAAATGTGAAGATTTGAAGCTCGGTATAGAATCCCAATTTATCGGTCCTATACCAAATGTGGTTTCTGATGCAGAATTACTTCGCTCTACTCCGTTTCACCTTCCTGCAGCTCTTCTCCTAAATCATTTAAGTCCTCTGCTTCCTCCTCACTTACACGTTCGGATTGATAATCGGAAATGATTTCTTCGAGCTGTTTGTCCTGTTCTCCGGATTCGTCTGTCGAATCGGAAAGACTTTGGCCCTCAGAATCTGCTGAGTTAGGCTCATTGTTATCAATTTTATCGGACTTATCTTTTTCCAGAGTTTTGAGTCTCTCGATGAATCTCTCCAGGGCCGCACCCTGTTCTTCATTTAATTGGGATCCAGAAGGTTTTTCTCCTGTAATACTGGGCATGTCAGCTCTACTTACCGACCGCGAAATGGATCTTGAAGTAGATTTTTTAATAGGACTTGATGATGAGCCTTTACTAATTGTACCTTTTTCCGGCTGACCGGGCGAGGCAGCGGAGCTTGCCAAAGCCGGTATAGGTTGACCGAAGTTCTGACTTTTTTGAACTGCCATCTCGAAAGTTCTTTGGCCGTCTCGAACAACGATTAAGCCGTCTTTTATCTGCTCGATAACTAAATGGCCGACTTGGCTCGATTGTCTTACGAAATTCATACCCTTGCCCGGCTCGTCAATAAATGCCAGCGACATTTCCGGGCGTGCTGCAGAAAAACTTGTGCCGATAAGTGTAAACTGGGCTGTAACCGGCCCACGAGGACCGACCTTGGAGGAGCGGTCTGTGAAGCCTGCTTTGGGCTGTGGCGGGTTCAAATATTGCGCAAAGGCCTGCGCTTGCTTAACAAGCGGTCCACCTCCGGCGGACTCATCATTTCTTGCTGCTTTGTCGGCTTTCGACTTGCTGAACTTTTCAACCACGCCGGATAAATTAAGAAGCTTTTCAACCCCTTTGTCGCTGCGTACTCCAAAAACCACGGGAAATACAAAAAGAATGCCCGCCAAAACCGCTGTTATAATACCTGTTATCCGTAAAGTTTTAATCATCTGTATTTCCCGATCCTCCGTAAAACATTTTACGAACTCCCCAATAAATTGGGGGCTAAATATTTAGCCCCGCAATCCTTCGGCCCGGTTCGTCACGAATCCGGCGTGCCGAATCGACGGACTCACGACGGGTTTATCGCGGAGTTTTTCCCCCTATTGTTGGACATTGCCAGCCGTCTTTAGTTCCTTCCAATGACGGATTTTTTCCAAATATTCCTGCTCTTTACCCGCGTATTCGACGCTCTTTTCGGGCGTATGGCAGAAAATGCAATCGGACTTCGGCTCTATGGTTTTGGCTAATCCCTCCGTTCGGTTATGCTCTGAGCCGGGACCATGGCAGTTTTCACAGCCTACATCTTTCAAATGGCTGGTTTTTTCTTCTGAGATGAAGCCGCTCTCGTAGTCCATTCCCACAACATGACAGACAACGCACTCCGGATCATACTGGGAGCCAACCTTCACAAGCGTCCTATAGGCCTGGGCATGAGGTTTCTTACTCCACATCTTATATTCGTACTCATGGCACTGCTTACAGGATTTCGAACCCTCATATCTTAAACCGTTCGATAAAGCAAAACGTGGAAATTTTTCTATAAGATCAGCCTCTTTAATAAGATGCTGGTAATCCTTATACAACCGAACAAGAGACGTACCCTGCTTAAACTTTTCTACAATCGGTATAGCTTGGAAACTCAGGTCCAATCTGTCCAGGCCGTCCTGGGCGGTCCTAATCACCAATTTACAAACATACCTGCCAAAGCGGCCCACCGAGAATATCAACGGCCTCTCATTGGGATCGTCAATTATCCTCGGCTCGTCAGAGTCAGAAGGAAAAACGAGACAATCGACTATTCCCAGCTCCGCAATGGAAGAAACAATTGTTTCATCATACTGGTCTATAATAAGGATATTAACGCCTTGCTGATCGGGCTTAGAGGCGAAGACTTCTCTGATTTGTTCTATTGGAGATATTTCCACACTACATGTCAGAACCGATATAGTTATATATTTGTCTTTTAGTAAATATTGGTTTTGAAATCTTCCTGCTATCTTTTCGCCGGTGCCATAGGGACTAATAAAGCCAACGACAGGATTAAATAATAATCCGAGATTACGGGTTATTTCAAGGTCTTTCCGCGTTAGGTTAACCACATCGTAATCAAGTAAACCGAACGCCTGCATTAGTATGCTGTATTTGATCAGGTCCTGCTCACTGTCACTTTCTACGAATGAACCGACATCGATAGTCAATTTTTTTTGATTGGGCACACTGCTAAGCACCGCCCAGCGTCTGTCGAGTCCGCCAAGCTGTCCTCCGCTGCATCCGCATGGCTTCAACGCTCCAAGCTCGTAGCCGGTCAGAAAAACCACAAATTCATCGTCTCTTTGAATTGCCCCTGCTGACGATTCCAATGGTCTATCCGGCGCGCACGAAGCCGACAACATCGATAAACAAATACAAACTACGAATCTTTTCATATTTATCAAATTACAACCCCCCAATAAACTACAGGGTTCACAATTGTGATTTTATGTGGGATTTTTCTTCCGGTCGGTAAATGATATTACTTCCTTCTCGAATAGAATCCACGGCAGTTTATTTCCAGCTTTTCTCCCCCTTTTATGTTAACGTAGAATACATCGTTAAATCTTGTTCCGCCTTCGTCGGCGGGTGGTACTATTTCCAGCATAAACTGATAACCATTCTTAATGGGATCCTGGCTCTGAACCTTTATAATTCCGTTTTCCGAAGATGTGGATTCAACCTCAAAATTCTCACTGTAGTTGTTCAACACCCAGATTTTTCTGATTATGGGCTTTCCCGGCTCAGCATTGAAGGCGATAAGCTGCGGTGGCGTAATCTGAAATCTCGGAAGCGCGCTAAACGGGATAGTAACACTATTGCCTTCAGGATGAGTCAGGCTGATACTGATGACTCCATTTGGACTTCCACGCAGTTTTTCCATATCTACCTTAGGATGTAGAACGAATTTTGTCGCTTCCTCATTCGGATCGTAATCGACAGTGATACAGCTACCCGTCGATTTGAAATCCTTTATAGCAAACGACCTGCCATCAAGGCTGGTAATGGTGATGTCGGGGCAGTTCAATTGTTCTTCCTTAAGGAGAAATCTTAGTCCCCGTTGCGGTTCAAAGCTGATTTTGGGTACAATCTTGGCTTTTATGGTTAGTGGAGCTCTGGGTGTTGTTTTATCATTGTTGAGGACGTAAAATTGACGGCTCATCACGCCTGCTACAGTGCTTGCATTATACTCCACATTTATAGTTCCGCTTTCGTTCGGCGCATATTGCATTTTGTCTAATTTAGTGGTGACACCGCAGCAGCCATTGATTTTTGTAATTACCAACTGGCTTTTACCGGTGTTTGTAAATTTAAATTCACAGGTCTTTTTTGAGCCGGGTCCGATTTCGCCGAAGTCATGAACTTCTTTTTCAAAGGTGATTTTCGGTCCGGCTCCGTCAGCCTTATCTTTAGTTTCAGCTGCCTGCTTTGGCTGGGTCGGTGTCGATACAACTTCAGGTCCTTGCGGCACTTTGGCCTGTTCCTGGCAGCCGGTGAACGGCAGAAAAAAAACGCCCATAATAACAGCAAGCACAATTATGTAATGACTTTTCATAATTTAATTTCCTTGTTTATTTAGGGTTAGAGTACACTTTTTTAAAGTGCCAGCAACAACATTTATTGTAACTAAATTCGCCTTCGGCGGAATAAAACAGACAAAAAAATTCTAACACCGCAAGAAGACGCTGATTTCAAAATAATGCCTGTATCCTTTTGATAATATCGGCAAACAAAGCTTAATGCAAAAGCCTACTTTTGCAAAACTACACCCGCAGGCAAGGACCTCTGGTTTGGATTAGCCGCATCCGATATTTGAGAAGTGTTCGGACAAAGCTCATGACGACCTGTGACTATACGCTATTTTTGGTGTTTATGTTCCAGTTTAGATGCAAATCAATTTCAATACGCTTGAGTATACTTCTCAGTTTTGAGTCGATCGCCGTGCGGTAACTGTATAAAAAAAGACCGAAGTTTCAGAAAAACTCCGGTCCTTGTAAGACAGCTTTTCATAAACTATTTAGAGCAAACTTATGATTTATTGCTGTCTTACCAAAACCAAGATATGTAAGAAGAAAAGTACTTTATATAATCATTATAACCGTAAAAAGGCTTTTTTACAAGTACTTTTTCGGGATTGGTGCAATTTTATCGAGAAATTTTATAATCGTAACCAAACAGGCTTACATGAGAAGTGCGTGTTTAAATCTTCTATAGAAAATAGGCCTTTAGAATATATTCTTCCAACATTCTTTGGGTGTTGAAGAATGAGCCGTTTAATGCCAGAGCGTTGGTCATAATGCCCAAATAGGCTTTTTGATTATTATAGAACATCGGAACAATTACGTTCTCCAGTTTATCATAGAGTGCCTGTGCATCATCTGCTCTATTTTGGTCGTTTTGTTCTTTATCGGCGTGATTACCTATAGCCCAGCCGGTCAGGCCTTCAACGCATCCTTCTACCCACCAGCCGTCCAAAACACTAAATGAGGGCACAGCATTAAGAGCCGCCTTCATCCCGCTTGTTCCGGATGCCTCGTGAGGTGGCTGTGGAGTATTGAGCCAGAGGTCCACACCCGGTATAAGTATCTTAGCCACTTCCATATTATAGTTTGGCAGATACACAAGTTTAATGTCCGGCTGCAAAGGCTGTCTTGCTCGGAACACTTTTTTGATAAGTTCCTTACCCTCCTGATCTTTGGGATGGGCTTTACCTGCGAAAACCAGCTGGAATTTGCCGGCTTTTGAGGCGATTTTCTTCAATCTCTCAATATCATGGAATAATAAATCCGCTCTTTTATAGGTGGCGACACGTCGTGCAAAACCGATAGTAAAGACATTCAAATCCATTTCCGTATTGGTTTGCTGCTTGATGTATTCGAGCAGTTGACGTTTTGACTGTATATGCGCATCCCATATTTCGTTTCCGGGCAGGTTCAATGCGTACCTAAGACTGAAATTATTCTCGCGCCAGTTCGGTATATGCCTGTCGAGGACATCTGCGAACGGTTTTGATACCCATGTAGCGGCATGAACGCCGTTGGTGATGGAATCAACTACGTAAGAGCCGAACATCTGGCTGGATACCCTTCCATGTTCTCTGGATACTCCATTTATATAGTGGCTCAAATGCAGACCCAGATAAGTCATATTCAGTACGCCCGGATCGCAGCAGAGCTCGTGCTCCAGCTCAAGAACTTTATGTTCGCCGAGTACCTGACGCACCAGGTCCATTGGGAACTGATCCTGCCCGGCTGGCACCGGAGTATGAGTGGTAAAAACGCATTTTGCCCTGACTGCCTCGATAAGGTCAGCGGAAATTGAATCGCCGCCGGTCTTTTCTATCTCTTCGGTCAGCAATTCCATAGCCAGCATGGCAGCGTGTCCCTCGTTCATGTGGAATCGGCCTATGTTTTGGTAACCCAGGCTGCGTAACATTCGGACACCACCGATTCCCAATATTACTTCCTGGCACAGCCGGTAGCGCTGATCGCCTCCATATAGATGGTGACACAACCGTCTGTCATAAGGGCTGTTTTCCTGCAGGTCGGTGTCTAAGAAAAAGACCGGCACTTCATATCCGGTTATGCCGGGCACCTGGTATCTCCAGGCCTGTACATAGACGGTTCGGCCTTCCAGAACAACGGAAATTCTGTTATTTAGCGGCTGTAGAAAGTTACTGACATTCCAGTTTTCCTGCTGTTCGCTTTGGCTGCCGTCCGAAGCCAGCTTCTGGCAAAAATAGCCCTTTCTGGCAAGCAGAGTTACGCAAACTGTAGGTACCCGCATATCGGCAGACGAGCGTATAGTATCAGCTGCTAATATGCCGAGGCCGCCGCTATAGGTCGGCATACGTGGGTCAAAGCCAATTTCCATTGTAAAATAAGCAATTTTTCTATCATCTCTCATCGTTATATTCAGTTCCTAAAGTTATAATTCACTTATTCTTATCGGCTTTTTTCACTACAAACTGGAGCAACACAATAGATATAAATTAATGGTTCGGTACCCTCGTTTTTAACATCGTGGAGTGTATTTGGTGGTATATAACAAATCCTGCCAACGCCGACATGGAAGCTTTCGGTTTGCCCAATTAACAATTTACCCTGGCCGGAAAGAAAGACAAGCAGCTCTTCGCGATCTTTAGTGCTGTGCCGGCCGCAGCTCTGGCCTGGCTTCAAATATACTCTGCCGGAGCGCATTCCGCAGGTTTGCGGCTGGCCGTCTAACAGCTTTTGACTTTCAGGGTTCTCATTCAGGTCTACGACCAGAACTTTTTCCGATGATGTCATATATTCTTCCTTAAAAAGTATTTTCGATTAATGAGCCGACATATTTAGGAAATTTATTCCTTTCTGTCAATTTTTTTCTTGAACTGGTAACAAGATTGTTATACCTTTATGCGCAATAGCACGATTTTGTTATTCGTATGCGCTATTGTAACATTCGTTTTAATTAGATTTTGGAGGAAAAAGTCATGAAAAATTTGATTGTACTAACCGCAGTTTTCATCTTGTCGCTTGACGTTGCTCTACAGGCTCAAGCTACCGTTGCACAGGTAACACATTCGCAGTTCCAGGCGGTAAATGATTCTGGAGAGCAGACATATACCGCTACCGATAAAGTAATCCTGGAGGGAATTGTGCTGCACAATCCTGCTGATTTGCTGGACCCGACACCGGACGACACTATAACGGAGACCTATAACATCAGTGGAGAGTGGCAGATATTTTTTCAGGGCGAAGGCGATGACCACGCAGGCACCGCCGTCTGGATGGGACAACTATATAATAATCTACCCTGGGTCGCACTGGACGGAGGCTATACGAACGAAGAGTTTATAGCTGAGCTTAGTCGCATCAACGCCGCTCAATTCTGCCCGGGTGACAGAATACAGGTAACCGGCTATTTTCTATCATACAATGGTAAAACAAACATAAACGAGCAGCATAAAAAGAATCCAGACCATGATTTTACAATTGAGCTGTTAGAGCGTGGTGTTGGAATACCCAAGCCGGAGGTTGTCATGCTCGACGAGCTAAAAGACGACAACGACAATTTCATTTTCGATCCCAATCGGCAAATCGGCTGTGAATATTACCAGGCTCGGCTGGTTAAGATTGAAGATGTCTGGTTCGTTGACCCAAACGGCTGGGGGCCGTATGGGGAGCTGATGATAACCGATGGCCTTAAGACCTTCCCAGTAAAATTAGGACGAGGCAACGGTATTTATGCCGGCTCGAATAATTTAACCGAACCTTTCGATATCATCGCTATAATAGATCAGGAGAGCTCTGATTTGATAAGCGGTTATCGCTTATGGGTGCCGAACTATGACGGAAACGGCTTAGTCTTGGCCAGCTATGAGCACCGCATGGTGGATAAGGACCAACCGTTGATAGAGCGGTGACGGTTAAACATGAAAGGAATCGTTCATTTTGAAACGGGCGTTTACTTTAATTGAGCTATTGGTGGTTATCGCCATTATCGCGTTATTGTTGGGGATTCTGCTTCCTGCGGTGGGGCGGGCTCGCCTTCAGGCAAAGATTGTTGTGGTCAATGCAGAGCTGCGTGAGATTGGTATGGCACTTGAGGCCTACTCGCTCGAGAACAACGGTAAATTCCCGCCAACGCGCGTGGACTGTATGCTCGGAGAGCACTTTTATCAATTGCCTTTGGAGTTAGTCGAAAGTAAATACCTGCCGGTGCCTGATGACAGCAATACCTATATAGCCACCAGCATAGAAGACAGGTTCAACAAAGGCTACACATATAAATACAGGTCCGTGGGGACACTAATCTACAACAGGACCGTCACCGTCAAGGATGGAGCATATCTGTGGGTTCCGGATGGTTTCCCCGACAATGAAAAAGAACAGGGACAAAGTTATTATTCCGTAAAGGAATCGCCTGTTAGTTGGGTTCTTTACAGCCAGGGGCCCAATTTTGACCTGAACCGTATGAGAGAAATGGAGTATCCGGTGCCGAGAAAAACATGGTATAATCCCCAGACTAAAACGGGTGTTATAGCCCGGATGCGACTGAAAAACGGTCAGCAGATCGGTTCCTTTGAGCAATAAAAAGATGAAGAATGTAAGTTTAATGTACGTATTACTGTTTTCTGCTGCATTGGTCGGAATTTTAACCGGCTGTAGCAACAGAGAATTCGAAAATAAACAGCCTGAAATTGCCGTCACTAATTCTTACCTGTACTGCGTGGTTAAAGACCTTTGTGAAGGCGATATACAAATTCTCTGCTTGGCCCCACCTGGTATGTGCCCCGGACATTTCGACATTTCACCGACGCAGGTAAAGCAGCTCTGCGATTGCAAAATATTATTGCTTTTTGACTTTCAGCAAAAAATCGAAGATTCACTTTCACGAATGAAGAAAAACGGCCTAAAGAC
>Ga0307430_1001109_pt1 | contig 20505 bp, 21 predicted proteins | sample SalMarWE160130MG_FD_202159 | JGI IMG/M metagenome (GOLD analysis project Ga0307430, IMG submission 202159) | Salt marsh sediment microbial communities from the Plum Island Ecosystem LTER, Massachusetts, United States - WE1603-130 | ecosystem: Environmental > Aquatic > Marine > Intertidal zone >...
TTTGCATGGTAGGTATTACATAGAGTGTCTTCTCATCCGGCGATAATATTATTCCGTTAGGGGATTTTAGATTATATATAATTCGTGTTACTTTACCATCTACACTCCTATAATAGACTGCTTCTTTTTCCTGAGGTAAAGGCTGGGGTGCGCGGAATCGGGGATCGGTAAAGTAAACGCCTCCCGTTTTATCGACAACAAGGTCATTTGGCGCATTAAAACGATTTCCTTTATATTTATCTGTTAGGATTGTTGCTTTTTTTGTCTCGATATCTATAGAGACCAGCTGCCCGTCCATCTGGCAGGCAATAAGTTTATCTTTACTTTCAAACATCAGACCGTTAGCGTGAGCTGAAGGTTCGAAGAACGTAGAAATTTCTTCGTCTTTATTCATTTTATAAATTTTATTCGCGGATACATCGGTAAAGTATAGATTTCCCTGCGTATCCGCGGCAGGTCCTTCGGTAAACTGAAAATCACCCTGAATTTTTTTGATAGAATTTACTGGACCTATTCCGGGTATATATGATTTATCTTTAGCGCTGCAAAATAGGGATAACATTATTACAAGTAAAACAAAAATTAATTTTTTCATTTTAAACTCCTTTTTTAAATGTATACCGGAAATAAAGCTCTATGTCAAGTAGTTAATTTGTCAAACAATTAGCCACAGATTTCACAGATTAACACAAAGCCACACTACACCCCTATATGTTATATTTTTCATTTAAAACCCAACTCAACAACCTACGAGGAACAACAAATCACACGAATAACACGAATGTTTTTTAGTTTAAAACAATTTTGAATTTTGATTTGTCATTTTGCTTTTTAAATTTTAATATTTTATTTCCATTTTTATACAAACTCTTGACTTATCCAAAATTTTTTGTTATCATTAAAACAATCGATCATAACTGTTTTTGAATTAAGGATAGATAAAGTTTAAATGTTCAATACGTTAATTTTGAGTTAAAAAGCATAATCGATTTATCAATTAGGAGAAAAAAATGATGAAAACATGGAATTTTTTAACAACGAAGGTAGTAGTAGGAAATACTGTTTGGCAATACACGGTGTTCCTTCTTACTATCCTGGGTTTTCTGGTTGTGTGGCGGATTTCTCTGTTTCTACTAGGTAGAAGTGCTGATAGGTTTAATAGAAAAGGCAGGAAGTTAGCCGGTCTCACAGTTAAGGGATTAAGTCGCTCTTCGTTGCTTTTTTGTATTGTCATTGGTCTCCGAGTTGGAATAATTCCTCTGTCAATGAGCGAATCGATTGTAAGTGTTTCTCAAACTGCGATAGCCGTTTTATTTGTGCTTGCAGTTGGGCGTTTAGGTTACGCTATGGTCGATGTAGTAGATAGCCGTATGCGTGATCTTGCCGCAAATCAAAAAAGCTCAGTTAGTGATATGTTAGCTTTTTTAGTAAGCCGAATGCTTAAAATTACGATTGTAATTCTTATACTTTTACAGGCGGTAACTGTTTTTATTGGGAAACCATTGACTTCTGTAATTGCGGGTCTGGGAATTGGTGGTCTGGCGTTCGCTCTGGCCGCTCAAGATACACTGAAAAACTTCTTTGGTTCGCTCGCACTTTTTACTGACAAACCGTTTCAAATAGGAGAACGGGTTTTTATAGACGGTCATGATGGACCTGTTGAGGATGTAGGACTTCGTTCTACCCGCATACGGACATTGGATGGGCATCTTGTTACAATCCCCAACGGTGAATTAGCCAGGATGACTGTTCAGAATATTGGTAAGCGACCCTACATAAGAAGGCTTTTTAATATAGGCATTACATATGGTACCCCACCCGAAAAAATCGAGAGGGCTTTGGAAATCGTAAAAGATATACTAAAAGATCATGAGGGTATAAATCCTGAGTTCCCTCCCCGGGTTTTCTTTAACGAATTCAATAGCGATTCGCTTAATATTCTCGTTATCTATTGGTATCATCCACCTGATTACTGGGAATTTATGCGATTTAGCCAGAAAGTTAATTTCGAAATTTTAAATCGGTTTAATTCCGAAGGCATCGATTTTGCGTTTCCTACGCAAACCTTGCATCTCGCGGGTGATGAGAAACATCCCCTTAACATTGATATCAGAGGAGATGTATCGGATAAGGATTAAGTATTTCGGTTTGGGAATTAAGTTAAGATTGCGGATTAAAGTCGTGATTTAAAACCATTCAGTTTTAATTAAATGGTTGGAGCTTTATGTGGTGATTCTTTGCCGGATCTATACTTTGGCTTTTCTCTCACTTAACATTAACAAGTAGAATAGCGTTCCATAAAAAAGAAAATAGAAAACGCCTTCAATGGTTGTTAACTTTGATTGCAAGTGAATAGGTCTAAAAACAAATAAGCCTACAAAGAAAGGGAAAACACCAAAAAGGCATGTAATAAGTGATCGATAAGAAGCTATTCTGCTTGTTATATTAGGTTTCTTATCTATATAGTAAGCACAAAGAAAATCTGTAACCGCGAGTACGGGAGTGAACATAAAAAGTATAAAAAAGTAAAGAAAGTATATGGAGCGGGGGGCAAAATCAAATAAAAAAAACATAATAACGGCGTAGGGGACTTTAAAAGGATATGCTATTCGTGTTCCGATAGAAATAGCAGTAAATGTATAAATGGTAAGTATACCACTGATACAAAGTAAAATCTTTATGCTTTTTGTCATTAATAACCCCCTTCTAATTATGAATCATATTAAAAAGGGACTGAAAGTCAAGTAATGAATTTGCCACGAAGATACCTGAAACAGTCATTAGTCACGAGTCTTGAGTTATTAGTCAAAACTAAACCCAATACACAACCTCAAAACTAAGAGGAACAACAAATCACACGAATAGCACGAATCACACCACCCATCCTATTTTTTATTTGTTTTAACTAAATCCCAAATCCCATATCCTAAATCCTAAAAATAGGACGCAGATAAACGCAGATTTTTTGGGATTATATTTTTTGTTTTTCTATTTAACGATTCAACAATATACGGACCTGATCACTCTACACTACGTCTCCTGTGCCTCTGCGATGAAATCAGGGGGTTGCGAAAATTCCTTTCTGCATTATTAAATCCTTTATGAAAAATTATACCGATGGAATAAGGGATTATTGGAATAATCGGTTCTCCGAGGGCGAAAAGATATGGGGTAGAGAACCGAGTAAGACTGCTTTTTATGCGCGTGATTTATTCAAAAATCTTAATGTGAAATCGATAATTGTTCCAGGATCCGGATATGGAAGAAATACTAAGTTATTCTCGAAATCCGGGTTCAAGGTTACGGGAATAGAAATATCCGATGATGCTGTAAAAGAAGCACTGAAATTTGACCCGAAAAGCAAATTTTATCGTAGAACGGTTCTTGAAATAGATTCTCTCAACCGAAAATTCGATGCCATCTACTGTTTTAACGTACTGCATCTTTTTAGAAAAAAAGAAAGACTCCTGTTTATAGAGAAGTGCATGGGCGTATTAAATGATGACGGATTCGCTTTTTTTGTAGTTTTTTCGGATAAGGAAGCGAGTTTTGGTAGTGGCAGGGAAGTTGAGAAAAACACTTTTGAAAGTAAACCCGGAAGATTTGCGCATTATTTTACCAGAGAAGACTTATTGGCACATTTCGAAAATTTCGATGTTATAGAAATAGGGGAGATGGAAGATAAGGAAAATCACGGTGAATCAGGAGAGCACGTTCATTTACTCAGGTATGTTTTTTGTTCGAAGCGGGAATATTAGTTTGCCGAGTTTGTAGCATTACTGGGATTTTTTGGATTTTTGGTTAACAACTTAACGATTCAGCAATTAATTTGTAAGTTTGGAATACCTGACGAAGAACTATTGCTTTACTGCTATTACTTGGGACCTCCGATAAGTTTTTTAATTTCTTTTAGTAAGTCTTTAGCTTCGATAGGTTTTTCCATAAAAGCGTTCACAGGCATGTATTCCATATCTTTTTCCTGTCCAAGGTGAAATTTGGCCATTTCCGAGTCTTGATTTACCGCGGTTATCATAATAATGGGAATTTCCTTTAGGTCTTTTTCTGTTCTGATTTTTTCGCTTACCCATATACCGTCAGTCTTTGTTTTCATCATAATATCCAACAGTATAATGTCGGGGGTTTTCTCTTTAACTTTTTTGAATGCTTCTTCACCATTTCTGGCAGTTCGGGTTTCATAACCATTGCCCTGCATTATTATTTCCATGGTTTCTACAAAATCGGGGTCATCATCCACAATAAGTATTTCTTTTGGCATTATTTCTCCTTTTTTTGAATTGCAGGAAAACTTAGGGTCACTGTGGTTCCTTTATTCAATTTGCTCTTTACTTTTATAGCCCCACCATGCGCGGCGATTATTCTTTTTGCAAGAGAAAGACCGAGACCCATGCCTTCCTTTTTGTGCTCGGGTCTTGCGTTTTCGCCGCGGAAGAAGATATTGAATATCATTGGTAATTCGTTTTTCTTTATACCGATACCCTGGTCCTTTACTTCTAAAAGAAAACTACTTTTTCCTTCTTTTGTCTTTATTTTCACTGTGTTTTTCGGGTTGCTGTATTTAATCGCGTTGTGAATTATATTTACGAAGACTCTTCTTAGTAATTCAGGATTTCCGTAAATATACGGGAGCTTTTTGGGAATATCCCAGTTTATTTTGATATTGTTTTCTTTCGCATATATATCCATTTCCTCAGTCAAAGAGGGAAGGATTTTATCAATATTAATCTTTTCCATTTCAATTTCCCCAGTCCCTTCTTCAAGACGAGAAAAAATTAATAGATCGTTCAAAAGTTTTATAACGTCATTGATTCTTACTTTTGCTCTGTTGAGAAGTTCTTTTTGTTTTTTAATATCTTTTTCGAGGTAGCCATCAAGTATTACATTTAAAATATTATAAACAGAAGCCAGCGGAGCTTTTAATTCATGCGATACTTCATAAGTAAATCTGGTCTTTGCTTTTGTCAGCTCAACTGTTTTCGCGTAATGTGTACTGCAAGCCGTCTTAGCTTCCTCGGAATGTTCTCTAATGTCTTTCAGGTTTTTAATTAGCGTGGTTATGTTGGCTTCCAAATCCCCATGCCAACCCCGGATTCTGTCCAGGTGACATTCCGGGTCATTAATGTTACATATTTTAGGTTCCATATTTTTACCCCCTTTAATATTAAGTAAATTAATCAAAAATGCAAGCATGGTTGAATTGAGTTTAAAGCTTTTTTGTTTTACTCTCACTACTTTTTAGCCTTAATGTGATTTTTTTCACAACTTGACAAACTTCAAAATTGTTGTTATTAAACTTTGTGAATTGAATATTTAAGTTGATTGGGTCTTTTTATATAAGATAAAAAGATAAATTGACGGAGGATTAATTGCATAAGAATGAGAATTTTAGCGTAAAAGATAGAATAAAGAGTTTTTTTTGGTTGTTTTTCTTTCTTGTTATCCTTTGGTTAATACTTACATCGACATTTAATTCTCAAGAATTCCTTGTTGGAATTTTCGTTTGTTTTGTAATCGCCGTTATTACTCATAAATTTTATATTAGAATAGGTTTTCCGACAATAAACTTTAAGAAATTTTATTTTTTTGTTATTTATATATTAGTTCTCTTTTACGAGATAATAAAAGCTAATTTAGATGTGGCTCTCCGAATTATTCGTCCGTCCCTGCCGATAAATCCTGGTGTGGTAATTATAAAAACCAAGCTTAAATCAGATATCGCAAAAACAATTCTGGCTAATTCCATAACTCTGACGCCCGGTACATTTACTCTGGATATTCAGGGAGATAAATTGTTAATTCACTGGATAGATGTAGAAGCGACCGATATCGAAGCCGCGACTAATATTATAGGCGAAAGATTCGAGAAGTATTTGAGGGTTATATTCCAATGATGGGAAATATCTATTTTGCAATTATAGGTTTGGGTGTTATTCTGTGTTTACTCAGGATGATTAAAGGTCCGACTGCTCCTGATCGTGCTGTCGCGCTGGATACAGCTGTAACGGTTACAGTCGCCTTGTTAGTCCTTATTGGTCTTATCTTGAAAAGAAAAATATATCTCGATGTTTCACTGGTATATGCTGTTCTAACCTTTATAGGTTCGGTCGCGATAGCACGGTATCTTGAGGGAGGAATCGAATGAGTTGGGGCTGGTGGGTTTGCGGTTTTGGTGTAATATTTTTGTTCCTTGGTAGTCTTGGTGTATATAGGATGCCTGATGTATACAATAGGCTTCAGGCGGGAACAAAGTGTACAACACTTGGCGCTTTCTGTACCATTATTGGTGTTGGAATAATTGAACCTTCCTGGTTCTGGACAACTTTTATAATTGCGGTATTTATATTGTTGACCAACCCAATATCGAGTCATGCACTTGGAAGAGCATCGTGCATCTCAAAAGTTAAACTCTGTAAAAAGACAAAGGTTGATAAATCGGAGGGTTTTTGCAGAGAAAGGGATGATGAAGATGATAATTCTTGAGATAATACTGGTTTTCGTGATGCTTGTCGGTGCCGTTTTTGCCGGAATTTTTAAAGATTTGTTAAATGCTGTTATTGCTGCCGGCTTTGTTAGTTTTATCGCGGCGATACTCTTCTATTTTCTCCACGCTCCCGATGTTGCTATGGCTGAAGCTTCTATTGGTGCTGCCCTAACGGTAGCCATTTTCGTGATAGCCATTAAAAAAACAAAAAGATTTGAGGAAGATGATAAGAAAGATAATTAGTTTTATTCTAATAGTAATAATTGCCGCGGGTATTTTTTTCTCTCTTCGGGAGATACCTTTTGGAGCTGCAAAGAGCAAGGTGAGAGAGTACTATCTTGATAATGGTATAGAGCAGACGGGAGCGACAAATGTAGTTACATCGGTAGTCGTTAATTATCGTGGTTTTGATACGCTTGGAGAAGTGACGGTACTATTCCTCGCTAGTATTGGTCTTTCTGCTATTCTTTACAGGAGAAAAGAGGAGAAAAGAAAAAAAAGAAGAAAGAGCAGTTTAATTTTATATACCGGCTGCAGATTTTTGTTTCCTCTGATTCTCCTTTTTGGTTCTTACATATTTATTCATGGCCATTTGACTCCCGGGGGAGGTTTTCAGGGAGGAGCTATAGTAGCATCCGGGTTTTTGCTAATCATGCTTGGATGTTGGGGATGGGAGGGGATTAACAGGAACAGGTTTAAGGTAACAGAGTCTCTTTCGGGCCTCGTCTTTGTTATTGTGGGTCTTCTTGGTTTATTTTACGGAGGATATTTTCTTTTGAATTACCTGCCCAAGGGCATACCAAATCAGCTTTTCAGCGCGGGAATCATTCCTATTATTTATATTGCTATAGGATTCAAAGTGGGTTCTGAGATAGCGGGTATAATAAATGATATGGTGAGGAGCGGGTAATGGAATTTATAGAGAATTATCTGTATTACATAGCATCCTTCGGTTTAATCCTTATAGGTCTTTATATAATGCTTGTTAAGAAAAATTTGATAAAAATTATTATAGGTCTTTCGATTATAGATACGGGAGTAAATATCTTATTAATTTCTATGGGTTACTTAAAGGAAGGAACCGCTCCTATTTTCTCACGTGAAGGTTTATTGCCTTCGAGGATGGTCGATCCCGTACCGCAGGCACTGGTTTTAACTGCTATTGTCATAGGAATGGCGATCCTGGCGCTTGCTCTAACTCTTTCGATAGTTCTTTACCGTCATTACGGAACTCTCAATGTTAGAAAGATAAGGAATCTTAAATGGTAAATCCTGTTTTACTTATAATAATCCCTTTAGTCGGAGCGTTTATTATACCATTGTTTGGTTTTATATCCAAACGTATATCAGGGTATATTTCTTTAATCGCGATTCTTGGAATGGCAGTGATTGTGGGTTCTTTAATTCCAAGGGTTGTAAACGGTCCCATAATTGTGATGATTGGAGGTTTTAAGCCTCCTTTTGGAATTAATCTTGTTGTAAGCACTTTTTCTCTCTTTTTCGCGGGCATTATAAGCTTGCTTGGTTTTCTTGTATCCATTTACGCGATAAAATATATTGATGAGGGAGATGTTGATAAATACCATCTTTTATTTCTGCTTTTAATAATGGGTGCCACAGGAGTTGTTCTTACCGGTGACATATTTAATTTATTCGTTTTCTTTGAGATACTCTGCATCTCTTCCTATGCTCTGGTTGCTTATAACAGGGACAGTGATGGAGTGGAAGCCGGTATAAAATATCTCATTCAGGGTTCTGTGGGTTCGGCTTTTATTCTTATCGGAATAGCACTGCTTTACGGTCTTTGTGGTTCACTGAATATGGCGGATATAGCAAACCAAATCCATTCCGTAAATTCCCCGTTATTATCTCTCTCGATGTTTCTTTTTATTACAGGTTTCGGAATCGAAGCGGCTATATTTCCTTTGAACGCTTGGCTGCCCGATGCTCACTCCAGCGCCCCCTCGACTATAAGTGCTGTCCTTTCAGGCTTTGCCATAGAAATAGGTTTATACGCTGTTTTGCGTATTGTAGGTACTGTATTCGGAGCAACGGATATTTTATATTTTCTCGCGGGTTTGGGAATATTTACTCTTCTTATAGGAGAATTATCTGCTTTTAAGCAAAACGATATTAAAAGACTTCTCGCGTATTCTTCGATAGGTCAGGTCGGGCTTATTCTTTTTGCGTTTTCTGTTGGAACGCCGGAAGGTATTGCCGGAGGGCTTTTTCATGTTTTATCGCATGCTCTTTCAAAAGGACTTCTTTTTCTTGCCGCCGGTTATATGATATATAAAGCCGGTTCGAGAGAGATTGGTAAAATGAGGGGTATCGGAACCAGGATGCCCGTTACTTCCTTTTGTTTTTTGTTGGCTGCTTTTTCTCTTGTGGGTTTACCTCCTTTTGTTGGATTTTCAAGTAAATTCATGATTATTAAATCCGCATTATTAAAAACCCAGGGATATTTCTTTTTTTTAGTAGGAATTGTTTTACTGGGAACCGTTATCGAGATATCTTATTTCTTTAAATTATTGCAAAATATTTTTTCAAGGACCGGAGAGGAAAAAATAGATGAAGCGCCTTTAAGTGCTCTAATTCCAATTATTATTCTGGCTATAATCATTTTAGCTGTAGGTGTATATCCGGAAATTGTGAGCAAGTTTCTTCACCTTGCCGCGTATGATTTTATGGATAGAGTGGGTTATATTAATAATATTCTGGGGGCATTATAATGTTGCTTGAATATACCCTGATTACCGCTTTCACAGGAGCATTTTTTGTTTATCTTTCCGGGAAAGTTTCGGAAAAATTGCGGAATTTTTTAGGTTTTGTGGTTTCTTTAGCGCTTTTAATTTTAGTTTCATTGATGTATACTAAAATAGGGATATCGCGTACATATTTTTCATTCTTAAATTATCCACTTGTCTTAAGAGTGGATTGGCTTTCCTGGTTTTTCGGGATTGCAATCGTATCCATAAATATTTTCGCTATAATATTTTCTTTCTCATACATGAAAGATAAAAAAAGACTGGATTTGTTTTATCTGTTGATGTTTTTAGTTAATGCCGGTATGTTAGGTGTAGTGCTGAGCGGTGACCTCATATCATTTTACATTTACTGGGAAATAATGAGCTGGTCAACATTCCTGTTAATATCTTTTAAAGAAGAGGGTTTCAACGCGGGATTAAAATATATCATTCTTTCAATAATTGGTTCATTCTCAATGCTTGTTGGTATGATTATTCTTTATTCACAGTTGGGAACTTTTAACATTGCTATCATTGTGGAACAGATGGATATACTTTCCAACGGATTTACTTTTGCCGTTGTAATATTGTTCAGCATTGCTTTTGGAATTAAGAATGCGCTTATGCCTCTGCATACATGGCTTCCGGATTCTTATACAGAGACGGAATCTCCTTTTACAGCTGTTATTTCCGGGATGCTTACAAGAATGGGAATGTACGGTTTTCTTTTGATTCTTTTCGTAATAATGGGAGTGAACAGGTATATTTTAGTGGCGGGAGGAAAGTATTCGTTTGTTTTGTCATGGTTAGGTGCAATTACCATAATCATGGGAACTTTCATTGCTCTGCTCCAGAATGATGCTAAAAAATTACTGGCCTGGCATGGAATAGGTCAGGGTGGATATATGATTTTAGGAATTGCTTATGGGTCAGCTCTTTCCGTTACAGGGGGTATATTTCATACACTTAACCATGCTATATATATAGTATTACTTTATTTTAGCGTGGGTGCTGTTGAGTACCGAACGGGTACAAGAGACTTAAATAACCTGGGTGGACTTATAAAGAAAATGCCGGTTGCTTTTCTCGGGGGTCTTTTGGGTATCTCCGGACTTATAGGGATTCCTTTAACGAATGGATTTGTGTCAAAATGGTTAATCTATAAGTCGTTAATCCTTAACCGTTCACCATTTTTAGCATTTGCGGCTCTTATAGGAACCTGGGGAACGATCCTTTCTGTTTATAAATTCCTACATAATATATTTCTGGGACAGTTACCTGAAAAGTATTTAAATGTAAAGAAAGCTCCGTTCTCGATGCAATTTCCGATAATCGTTTTCTCGACTGCAATTATATTATTTGGTGTGCTTCCGGGTATTCCGCTTGGTATAGTGGAAAAAATAATGGGGAAAATGGGTTTTAAATCATTAGGTGTGAATATCTGGGGAATCGCTTCAGGAACAGGAAGTCTTAATACTTTGAATATTTTCTTCGCCATTTTACTGGTGATTCTTGGAGTTTACATTTTATACAGGATTGGATTTAAATCAAAGAGAGTTCTTCAGGAAGATACTTATGCTGCGGGACATTATATTCCCAGGGATAAATACGCGTATACTACTGAATTCTATGCTCCTCTGTTTGATATAATAAAACCTATTTTCAGGGAGTGGGTGAGTATTTTCATAGGAAAATTGACTGGTTTTGGGAACAATTTATCCGATAGAATTAGAAGAATTTATGTAGGCGACCTTGGAACTTATGTGCTCTATATTGTTCTGTTTCTCGCATTTCTCATAGTATCGAGGTGGAGTATATGGTAATATTATACGGATTAGGTTCTATATTAATTGCTTTTATGGTTGGAATATTATTCGCTGGAATTTCAAGAAAAGTAAAAGCTAGAATCCACTGGAGATATGGACCGCCGCTATATCAACCTTTAATTGATATAGTTAAGTTGTTTCATCAGGAAAGCGTATCTCACGGGTTTATTTTTGATTTCGGAATCTTTTTTTCTCTCACGGGGGCGATAGTAACTTTATTTTTTATTCCGATTGGGTATATTGTTCCTTTGCATGAATCAGGTGGTTTATTGGTTGTGCTTTATTTGATGTTAATAGCTCCGTTTGGTATAGCCCTGTCCAGTGTGGAAGCAGCAAATCCAAACGCTTCGATAGGCATCTCGCGTAAATTCATACTGGCTCTTGGGTATGAGATTCCTTTTCTTATTATCCTTCTCTCTGTTATGACCTATTATGGAACGATTTCCTTTGTGGAAATAGTTGAAATACAGAGGGAGAGTACATGGGGAATAATTTCTATGCCGATTACAGGAATAGCTTTTTTGCTTATACTACCCGCAATGATGGGGTTGAAACCCTTCGACCTTATCGGCGCGCCGCAGGAGATTTCATCGGGACCTGAAGTCGAGTATGGAGGAATTTATCTTGCAATGTCAAAGATTCAGCACATTTTTCTGATTTTCATAAACATTGCACTTTTTGTTTCTCTGTTTCTTGGCGGAGGTGCGGAGCCGCTAACTTTCTTTTTGAAAATGTTACCGGTATTTTTTATTATTCTTATTATGAGCACGATATATCCTAGATTTAGAATCGAGCAGGCATTCCGTTTTTGTGTCAGGTGGCCGACTATACTCGCTTTTTTAGGTTTACTGTTAGTTGTCTGGAGGTAAATATATGGATAGAGAACAGGTTATTAAAGCTTTGAAAGATTCAGGTAAATGGGGGCATAAGTATTCGCTCTGGGCTGTTTATTTCTGCACAGGTTGCGGTATAATTGAAATTCCTCCAACTATAACATCCAGGTGGGATGCGGAACGGTTTGGCGTGATTCCTGTTGCTTCTCCAAGGCAGGCAAACCTCTTTTTGATTACCGGATATGTTTCCGTGAAGACATTGAGAGCAATTATAAGAACTTATGAACAAATGGGGGAGCCTAAATATACAGTTGGTTTTGGTTCCTGTCCGATAAATGGTGGTATGTACTGGGATTCGTATAATACTATAAAGAAATTGGATAAGTACATACCGATCGACGGATGGATCGCGGGTTGTATGCCGAGACCTGAGGCAATATTTGTCGCTGTCACGCATCTTTGGACATTGATTGATAAGGGAATGGCAACCGCTTACAAGAAATACAGAAAACAATATAAATATTATCGAAAGAATCAGGAGATGGCGCTGGGAAAACTCGAGTGGCCGCCGCTATACCCTATAAATGAAGATGAATAAAAAGAATTTAATCCAACAGTTAGAGTTAACATTTGCTGATAACGAGGTAAACACATTTGAAGAAAATGTGATAAAAATATACGCGAAAAAAGAACAGGTAAAAACGATTTTGCGTTATCTTAAAGATAACGGTTATAATCATCTGGCTCTTATTTCCTGTGTGGACTGGATTAAAAACAAAGAATTCAGATTGATATATATTTTAACCTCTTATAATGCTAATAATGAAACTTATAAGGAAACAGGAGATATTTATTTGAAGGCAAAAATTTCAAGGGATAACCCGGAGATAGAGAGCGTAATTAGTGTGTTTGAAAACGCGGAACCCTACGAGCGAGAGATTCATGAACTCTTTGGAGTTAAATTTAGCGGGCATCCAAGATTAATTCCTCTATTTCTGGAGAGAGATTATGAGGTGCCTCCCTTCAGGAAAAATTTTGATACAAGAAAGTATGTTAAGGATGTTTTTGAATCGATTCCTGTAATCCCGGAGGAAGAAGAATGAGAGAAGTTGAACTCTATTTCGGTCCGCAGCACCTGGGAATGGTTGGGAATTTCAGCATAACTTTGAATGTGGAGGGTGATAAGATTTTAAAAGCGACCGCTGATCCCGGTTTTTTGCACCGCGGTTTTGAAAAATTGATGGAGTACAGAACGTGGATGCAGAATTTTCCTATTGTTTGTAGAATAAATGTTGTGGAACCGGATCATATGGAAATGGTATACGCGATGGCTGTAGAAAAATTAGCCGGAATAGAAGTGCCTGAGCGAGCCGAGTGGATAAGAAGCATATATCTCGAACTTGCCCGTGTTGGTTCTCATCTTTTTGGTTTATGGGCCTATTCCAATATGTTGGGTTTTGATACAGTTGCTCAGTGGGCAATGTATCATAGAGATCTTATTCTGGATCTTTTCGAAGAGTTAACAGGTGGAAGAGTGTACCATATTTATATCTGGCCTGGTGGGGTGAGACGTGATTTTCCAGAGGGCTTTACCGATAAAATAGTAGAGACTTTACATTCAATAGGGAAATGTGTTCCTGATTATAACGATATATTTTTCAATAATCCATTGTTTTATGAAAGAACACATGGTATCGGAAAAATAACCAGGGAAGAAGCAGAAAAATGGGGTGGTGTTGGGCAGGTGTTAAGAGCTACCGGAAAATCCTTTGATATAAGAAAGGTTGAGCCTTATGCCGCCTATGATAAAGTAGATTTTGACATACCCACAAGAGAAGATGGGGATGCGTATTCAAGAATAATGGTAATAAGAGATGAAATGATAGAATCCGTACATTTAATCTTTAAACTAATCGAAGGATTGCCCAAGGGAGAGGTTTATAATAAAGTCCCCAATCCTTTCAAGTGGAAAATAGGGGAGGGAGAGTCTTATGTAAGGGTTGAATCTTCGAGGGGAGAATTGGGGCTTTATCTGGTGAGTGATGGCGGAGATAAACCCTACAGAGTGCATTTCAGAACGCCTTCCTATTCTCATGGCTTGACCATATTGGAAAAGGTTTTAGAAGGCGCCAATATCTCGGATGTGGGAAATATTATGATTAGTATGTACGTTGTTGCTCCTGAGATAGACAGATGATAGAATAAAATGAATAAATTAAGTTTTAAAAAGGTTGATAAAAATGGATAAAAAAACGTCGATTTTAAGTCCCTTAAAGGCATTAAAATATCTTTTCAAAAAACCCAAAACTTTAAGATATCCATTTGAACTAAAAGAACCGGCAAAAAGATATAGGGGTTTGCATCTTAATGATTGGGATAAATGTACAGGTTGTGGTAACTGTGCCGATATATGCCCAAACGAAGCCATTGTAATGAAAGAGATACCGGAAATCGAGGCAAAAGACGGAGAAAGAAACGAAAGACCAGAAATCGATTACGGTAGATGTTGTTTTTGCGGATTATGTGTGGATATCTGTCCCACAGCTTCTTTAAGACTTTCGAGAGACTATCTTCATATCCACTTTGACCCAAAGACTTTCAGGTTGTTGGCAAAGGATGAAAAAACGGATAAGGAACACTTCCTTCCCGAGGAGGAGTATTCTATCTTTAAAGCATCGCTTGCGCACCGCAGGGAGAAATATGAGGGATTTAGCCCTGATTTAGATTACGCTCTGTTTGACCCCGAAAGAGTAAAGATGTCAGAGGTCCCGCCCGAGGAGAGAAATGCGTCTTTTATTGAACAGATTAAAGGTTTCAGCGCACAGGAAGCCGGGAAGGAAGCAAGTCGGTGTTTAGAGTGTAAATTATGTGAAGAAGTCTGTCCTGCTGAGATGGACATTGTTGATTATATACGAAATATATGGGAAAATAATTTAGAAGGGGCTGTCAGGGATATTTATAAAACGAATCCCTTGCCCGGCGTTTGTGGTAGAGTCTGTACGCATAATTGTGAGTCCGCATGTGTTCTGGGGCACCAAGGTGAGGCGGTATCGATAAGATGGTTGAAACGGTATGCCGTGGATAATCTTTCTCTTGAAGAATATCAAAAAGTGCTTGAAACAGAAAAAATTAAGTCGGTAGGGAAGAGAGTAGCTATCGTTGGCGCGGGTCCCGGAGGTCTGGCGGCTGCTTATTATCTTAGATTGATGGGTTATGAGATTGTTATCTTTGAGAAGTTACCCAAACCCGGTGGGATGCTTAGATACGGTATTCCGGAATATAGGCTTCCCTATGAAGCCCTGGATAAAGATATTGAATATATTAAATCTGTAGGAGTAGAAATTAAGTGTGATACTACTGTTGGAGAGGATATCTCTCTCGTTGATCTTCGAGATAAGTATGACGCAGTTTTTGTATCTACAGGTTTTCACACCGGTCGGAGTACCGGAGTTCCGGGAACCGAAAACCCGCACGTTTTTCAGGCAATCGAATTACTCAGAAAGGTGACAATGGGAGAAGAAATTGAAGTTACCGATAAGATTGTGGTAATAGGTGGGGGAGATGTTGCCATGGATATTTCGAGAACACTCGGCAGATTACAGATGAAGAAATTTGGAGCTGTAGATATTACTCTCAGTTGTCTGGAAACCAGAGACATTATGCCTGCTACTCCCGAAGAAATAGAAGAAGCTCTGGAAGAAGGTATTAAGCTGTACCCGGGATGGGGACCAGAGAAAATTATTGTAGAAGACGGAGAAATCAAAGGTATCGTTATGAAGAAATGTCTCAGGGTTTTTGACGAGGAAGGGAAGTTTAGTCCCGAATTTGATAATGATGAAAAAAAGGAATTTGATAGTTCGATGATAGTTGAGGCAATAGGACAAGCACCTGATTTTGCCTTTTTATCTGAAAGTATAAAAGAAAAACTTGAGTATGAAGGAAGAAGGATGAAAGTGGATGAGTATGGACAAACTTCGCTGCCCTGGTTATTCATCGGAGGGGATATTCTTAGAGGTCCGGATGTTATAAACGCTATCGATACGGGACATAAAGCCGCGAGAGGTATCGATAGGTTTATCGCGGTTAAAAAATGAGCGAGGAGAAATGGACAAAGAGGCTATTCCGAAAGAGACAATAGAAAGACTTCTTTTTTATACAAAGTGCTTGTCGACTTTTAAACAGTCAGGTAAGGAGCAGTTTTCCTCTGCAGATATCGCTCAGAGGTTAAAACTTAAGCCTACATTGGTGAGGAAGGATCTATCTTATATCGGACGGATTGGCAGAAGAGGGATTGGTTACAATGTTGAAAGAGTTTTAAGTAAGATAAATCGAGTTGTGTATTATAAAAAAGATCATCAGGTTGCTCTTATAGGTGTGGGAAATATCGGAAAGGCATTAATAAATTATTCCGGATTTCAAGCGCACGGATTTGTTATAAAAATCGCTTTTGAGAAAGACGAAGAAAAAATCGGGAAAGAAATTTGTGGAATTAAAATTGAAGATATAAAAACACTTAAGAAAAGAGTAGCAAAAGAAGGAATAAAAATAGGAATTATCGCTGTTCCTCCTATTCACATTAAAGAAGTTATTGATATTATTAAAGACTCAGAGATAAAAGCGATTTTAAATTTTACCCCCACGTGTTTGATGCCCTATGACGACTTAAAAGGAAAATTAAAAATAAAGAACATTGATTTGGCAATTGAAATGCAAAGATTGGTATATTATTTATCCTGACAATAAAACACTGAACAAAGCATAAGTCTTCGCGTATATCCTGTTTTTACTATTCGGAACCTAAATTGATATTTACATTAAAGCAAACTCTCCCGAGAGTCTTATATCTTTCGATGAGCTTCCTATTAGTACTTTGAATTTACCTTTCTCGACAGTCCAGTCTTTGCTTACAATATCGTAAAAAGAAATAGCACTTTTATCAAGCTCGAGGCTTATTTCTTTCTTTTCTCCGGGATTTAAAAAGACTTTCTTGAATCCTTTTAATTCCTTAACCGGACGTTCCACGCTTGCCTTTATATCCTGGACGTATAACTGGACTATTTCTGCGCCTGCGCGCTCACCAGTATTTTCTACGTATAGGCTTATTTCAACCTTTTCGTTTTCTTTTATATTCTTTTTATCTATTTTTAGATCGCTGTATTTAAATGATGTATATGAAAGCCCATAGCCGAACGGAAATAAAGGTTCGATTTTTTCTCTGTCAAAATGACGATAGCCTACAAAGATACCTTCCTCGTAATGGACTTCTCCTTCTTTTTCCGGATAATTACCGTAAGCTGGGGAATCCTCCCATTTTTTTATGAAGGTTGTGGGTAATTTGCCCGATGGATTTATTTCACCGAGTATGATGTCCGCCAACGCGTTTCCTCCTTCCTGTCCCGGATACCACGCGGCTATCAATCCTGGGGCTTTATCTAACCAATCATTCATAAGAACCGCGGCGCCGCCGTTTAAGACTACTATAACATTTTTATTAACTGAAGCGATATTTTTAATAAGGTTGACCTGTTTTATAGGTAAAGTTAATTCTTCTCTGTCTCCTCCTTCGTGTTCTCTTACACCTACACAGATTATCGCTACGTCAGAATTTTTTGCTGCCGTTATAGCTTTGTCCATCGCAGCCTTTTCTTTATCTGCCTTTTTTTCCTCTAACTTTCTCCATCCTAGTACAACGGACGCGCCACCGATATTTTCAAAGTATTCAACTTTTATATCATAAGATTTGTTTTTTTTAAGTTCAACAGTATCGGTTTTTGTAATTACACCATGTGGCCCCCAGTTATTTACTATTCTCTTTCCATTTAGATATAAGTAGGTTCCATCGTCACTGCTGGTACCGATTATGTATTTTCCGCTTGAGGTGGGGAGTAATTTTCCCGTCCATATTATCGAGAATTCATCTTTATTAAGTCTCTTATCGGTTGAATCCGAATCGAAATCGAAGTTAATCTGTTTATCGATTCTACTTATAACAGGTTTTCCTTCGAATGCTGTATTATTGAAGTATTGCCCCAGTAAGCCCACTTCTCCAGATTTTCCTTTTTGAGGTCTAAGGTATGAAGATTCTATCGGTTTTATCAATTTTTCTTTAAAAAGTCCTCTTTCATATATTACCTCAATATCTTTCCCGACTTTATTTTTGAGTCCGTCTAAAATGCTTACGGAATAAAAAGGATCTACATTCGAGCTGCCTCCGCCTCCGATCATTGCTTCTTTAGCATTGGGACCGATTACGGCTATCTTGCTTATTTTTTCTTTGCTCAAAGGCAGTAGATTTTCTTCATTTTTCAGAAGCACTGTTCCTTCATTAGCGACATTTAAAGCTAACTTCTGATGTTCCGGTGTATTTATTGCTCCTTTGTCGAGTTTTTGATCGAAAATACCGGTTACGAACATTGTTCTTAACATCCTTCTTACTTTGTCATCGATTTCTTCTTTTCTTATCAAATCTCCCTGTATTGCACTGAGCACCGCGTTTTTCTTCAGGTATCCCGCGGTGGGCATTTCTATATCGAGTCCGGCATAAAGGGTCGGAATTACGCTGTGAACGGCGCCCCAATCCGACATTATAAAGCCTTTGAAGTTCCATTTTTCCTTTAAAATATCTTTCAATAAATATGTATTTGCGCAGCAATAGTGTCCGTTTACTCTGTTGTACGCGGCCATCACCGATAAACATCCTCCCTCGACTATCGCGGCTTTGAAAGCGGGCAGGTATATTTCATGAAGAGTTTTTTCATCTACTTTTACATCGACCCTGAATCTATTGTATTCCTGATTATTACAGACATAATGTTTAGCTGTTGCTATTACATTTTCACTCTGGACTCCTTTTACGAATGAGACTGTCAATCTGGACGTAAGATAAGGGTCTTCGCCGTAACTTTCAAAATTTCTGCCTCCGTGCGGAACACGATGAATACAAATGCACGGACCAAGAAGCACATTTCTGTCTCTCGCTTTTGTCTCTTTTCCGATAGCTTTTCCGACTTTGTAAATTAAATCCGTATTCCAGGTAGATGCCATTGAAATACTTGCCGGGAATGCCGTCGCTTTTTCCCAGCGAACCCCAACAGGACCATCTGTCATATTCATAGGAGGAATTCCGAGTCTCTCATTCGCCGGAGAATTAAAGCCTTCTCCCTCTAACATTTCAACTTTCTCTTCAAGAGTCATCCTGCTTAGAAGGTCTGTTACTCTTTTTTCTATTGGTTGGTTCTGGTCTTTATAAATTGGGGTTCCATAAAGATTACCGTTTATAAAAGATGTGATTAGTATAAGAAATAATAATAATGTTTGTTTAAAAAAAGAAATTTTTACTTTCATGATACCTCCTTTATTTTATTCTTATTTAGAAGAAAACTTTTAAAAAGCGTCTTTTATAATTCCTTTCAATTCCTCATCGGTTAAAACTATAGGATTTCCCTTCATGCTGTTTGATATTTTTGCTTTACTGATCAGTTCTTCTATTTGTTCTTCTTTTAAGTCTACTTCTGAAAGATGAGGCATATTTAGCTTTTCGTATAGTTCATCTGTCCACCGTATTAAATCTTTCGGTTTTGCTTTTTCGTTTTTTGTTACTATTTTCGCGACTTTTTCATATTTTTTAAATACCTCAGATGTTGGTTTACGTTCCTCGAGAGCCTTAATATTTGCTTTTATAACATAGGGAAGAAGGATTCCGCATACAACTCCATGGGGAGCGCCTATCATGCCTCCCAGTGGTCCAGCAAATCCATGAACCGCTCCGAGTTTCGCGTTCGCGAGGGCAATTCCTCCAAAAAGACTTCCTATGCACATATCTTCTCTTGCTTTTGCGTCGGTAGGATTGTTAAATGCTTTTAGAAGAGAGCGGCTTATTCTTTTTATTCCTTCTTTGCAGATTGCGTCTGTCAACATATTCGCTTTTATTGAAACATAGGGTTCTATTACCTGTGTAAAAGCGTCGAGACCCGTACTTGCCGTTACCTCTTTTGGCATAGAATAGGTTAACACGGGATCGAGAATCGCGATATCCGGTAGCATAAAAGGGCTTCTTAGGCTAACCTTCACGGAATGTTCATTGGACTTTATTACCGCGTTTTTAGTTACTTCGGTTCCTGTTCCCGCGGTTGTCGGTACCGCAATAAATGGAATAGTGGGGTTCTTTATAGGTTTACCTCTGCCTATTACTTCCAAATAGTCAAAAAGGTCGCCACCGTTTGTTATAAGCGCGGATACCGCTTTACCCGCGTCTATTGCACTTCCTCCTCCTATACCTATTATTACATCTGTTTTATTACGTTTTGCCAGGTTTAGACATTCGGTAACAACACCAGTTGTAGGTTCACCGATTACTGAAAATGTTTCGAATTTTATATCTTTTTTCGTGAAATCGTCCAGTAGAAATTTACACCTATTTTTATTTTTTCCTGTAACTATAAGAGGTTTAGAGCCGAGGTTTAAAGCGTTATCGGCGATTTTGTTCGCGGAGCCTTCTCCGAAGATTATCCATTTTGCGGTCGCGAATTCAAAGCGTGTTGTATTCACCAGTCTGAATCATCCGGAAATAAGTTTGAAAATTTAACACTGTATCTGGGTTC